>Ga0255095_1000005_pt1 | contig 178498 bp, 132 predicted proteins | sample Colum_Law_RepC_8_2_FD_188435 | JGI IMG/M metagenome (GOLD analysis project Ga0255095, IMG submission 188435) | Freshwater microbial communities from Columbia River, Oregon, United States - Colum_Law_RepC_8d | ecosystem: Environmental > Aquatic > Freshwater > River | place: USA: Oregon...
GCCGGGGACGGGGCGCGTTCCGTGGGAGTTTGGTCTTCTGGAAAAACTTCTGCCCATCATGGAAACGGCGTTCGACAGCTGCGAAGTCGACTTTGGTATCCGCAGCAAGATCAACTGGATGCATCCGAAGGATGGCCAGACAATTGCCGAACTGCATACCAAACGATCCGATGGAGCCGACCTGATCGCCTATGCTCCGGCGGGAAAAGTTACAGTGGGTTCGATCGCAGCAATAGGGACGATGCAGGAGATTGAACCGCACAAAGGCGAGCGCGATCAGATTCGTATTCGCTTCACCACGGAAGCCCAAACGGCAGTAAAGGCATTGGATGACTTTCTGGCCACGATTCGAAAGCTGAACGGGACCTGATTTGCATCTACGATACTGCTGGAGATACGCTGCCAACTGTGGAGCGTCAGGTGTGGTATTCTTCACTCTGAGCAAATTGAGACCAGTTGTTCGCGGGATACCTGATCCACGAACGCCTCAATCGTAGCCGCGTTGCTAAAAATACCTGATTCCTCTGTGGCCTTTTATTTCTGACTCTCCCCGTCAAGGAGTTTGTTCGACATGCATAGTGTTTATTCCCGGCTGTTGAGGTCCACGCTGTTGCTTTCTGCAGTCCTGTATTGTTCGGGCGTGGCCCAGGCGGAGCGTTATCGCGTCTTCGTAGGAACGTATACGGGCGGCGACAGCATCAGCAAGGGCGTTTACTCCTGTGAGTTTGATGCGGAAACGGGCAAGCTTTCAGAGCCTGTCCTGGCGGCAGAACTGATCAATCCGTCGTTTCTCGCCATCCACCCGAGCGGGAAATATCTGTATGCGGTCAATGAAGTCAGCGAAGGACCAGGCCGAGGCAACGGCGCTGTCACCGCACTGACCATCAACGCGGATGGAACCTTGACGAAGATCAATCATCAGGCGTCTGAAGGCGGAGCTCCATGCCACTGTAACGTTGATTCCACCGGAACCAATCTGTTGATTGCGAACTATGGCGGCGGCAATGTGGCAGTTTATCCAATCTCCGAAGATGGCTCGCTGAAGCCTGTCTCGTGCAATATTCAACACGAAGGCAGCAGCATCGATAAATCTCGCCAGGGAGCACCGCATGCTCACTCCATCAATATCAGCAGTGACAATAAGTTTGCCTATGCGGCCGATTTGGGCCTCGACAAAATCATGATCTACAAGCTGGACGCAGAAGCTCATACTCTGACACCGGCTAGTCAGCCCGCCGCGTTGGTCACTCCTGGCGGTGGCCCACGTCACTTCGCAATTCATCCTTCCAGCAAGTTTGCTTACACCAACAACGAAATCACGATGGTAGTGACCGGGTTTAGTCGCAATCCGGAAGACGGTAGTCTCAAAGCCATTCAGGAGATCTCCACAATTCCGGCTGGCTTTGATGGACGCAAGAGTACTGCAGAATGTCTGGTTCATCCCAGCGGCAAATTTCTGTACGTCAGCAACCGCGGACACGAAACCATCACTGCATTTACGATCGACCAGGAAACCGGCTTGCTGACTTACGTGGAAAATGAGCCAACCGGAGGAAAAGAACCTCGAAATTTCTTCATTGACCCGTCGGGAAAATGGTTACTGGCTGAAAACCAGAACAGCGATACAGTCTATGTTTTCTCAATCGACCAGCAGACCGGTGCACTGAAGCCGACCGGCGACTTTGTTACCGTCGGCAGACCCGTTTGTATTCGCATGGTGAAGCTCTGAGATTGCATCCGATGCTGGGTTACTGCTTGAAAGCGTTTCGTGATCCGGGTCTAATTGCCCCGACAGACATGATGGAATTGCTTTTCATTCCAGAAGGACTTTCGGATGAACGAAGACCCTGAGAATTTTCCACTGGTTGAGCGATTTCACAAAGCTGAGCACCTTGCGAGAGAGCTCAGTGAGCATTTGCGTCAGGCATTTCTCCCGAAGCTTTCAGAGCTTCGGCATGCCAGCAAGATTGCAGATGCCACGGAGGTCACAGACAAAACGATGCTCGATAAAATGACGGCCGTTCTCAGCGCAGAGGACTTTGCCGCAGACATTTTTGAAAAACTGACGCAGTATCTTCACAGCATTGAGCGTGAAACAAAAGAAATCATGGGTGTCTCGGAGTAGCCCCGACTGGATCTTGCAACAGAACTAACAAAACGAAAGCCCTCTAATGGATGAGTTCATTCAACTGCTCACGAAGCAACTTGGTCTAAGCACTACAGATGGCCAGTCAGCGACAGGCAATATTCTGAAACTTATTCAGAGCCATCTCGATCCTGCCTTATTTGCTCAGATCAGCGAGAAGCTGCCGGGAGTTCAGGGACTGATTTCCGACGCAGAGGGAAGTTCCAATGAAGGCGGGCTGATGGGATCACTCACGTCGCTCGCCGGTTCTTTGCTTGGAGACAAAGCCAAAGGGATTGCAGATGTCACCGCAGCACTCACCAAAGCCGGTGTCAGCGTCGACAAGATTCCTCAGTACCTGAAGATGCTGGTCGACTTCCTCAAGAGCAAGCTGGGGAATGAACTTTTCGCCAAGTTGGCGGCAAAGCTGCCAGAGTTGCTCGGGCAGATGAAGTAGGCTGGCCTTTCAGGCCGCCGATTCGTCAAGCAACGTTGTCTACGACGCCCTGAAAAGGGCGTCCTTGATTTTCACAACCGCGGAGCGCAATGAGCGATGCGTTCTGCGGGCTGAGATATTGGAATAGTCTTTGATCCATGGCCATTCTTGATTTTCATGTCCCGGAGAGTGCATGCGAAGGCTGCATTGCGATCGGAAACTTTGACGGCGTTCATCGCGGCCATGCGTCGATGCTGCAACAGTTGCGGTCTTTGGGACGTGAAATTTCCGGACCAGCCGTCGCGATTACGTTTGATCCTCATCCAATCGCAGTTCTGCGCCCGGAGTTCACTCCGCCGGTTCTGACAACGATTGAAGATCGCAAACGCTTGTTGCGTCAGGCCGGGGCTGATGAAGTCATTGTGCTGCCGGTGACAAGTGGTCTGCTGGAGATGACTGCGGAGCAGTTCTTTCGTGATGTCGTGGTTGGGAAGTTTATGGCTCGTGGAGTCGTAGAAGGCCCCAACTTTCATTTTGGAAAAGATCGCCGTGGAGACGTCGACCGTCTGCAGGAACTCTGCCGCAGCCAGGGAATTCAATGCCACATCGCCAAATCATTTAATGAAGCTGGCAGTATGATTTCTTCCAGTCGTATCCGCGAACTGATTTGTGCTCGAGCAATGGCCGCGGCTGTTGAGTTACTAGGCCATCCCTACCGATTGTCGGGCATCGTGAGACACGGTGCAGGGCGAGGCAGAACGATTGGTTTTCCGACGGCAAATCTTGCAGAGATCCAAACTTTGCTGCCAGCTCATGGTGTTTATGCCGGGGTAACAGAGATCAATGGGAATCGTTATCCCGTCGCCGTGAGCATCGGCCCGAATCCGACGTTTGGCGAGCATCGTGAAAAAGTCGAATGTCATATCGATGGCTTCACAGGAGATCTCTACGATCAGAAACTGGCCATCGATCTGCTCAGGGAAGTCAGAGCATTGCAATCATTTGGTTCGGTCAATGAACTGATCTCGCAGATCAACAGTGATATTGAAGTCTGCCGTGGCATCGCGAATTGAGCCAAGGAATTAACGGGGGCGGCTCGACCGGAGGCGAACTTCGGCAACCCTCAACTCCTTCACGGCAGGAATTCTGAATTTCGATGCTCGTTTGCGCAGTCGGAAGGCAGCCCTGCGCTTGAATGTCTGACGCAAGCCCCTGAGAATGCCGGTTTATCCTGCATCCCTGATCTTGCCCTGCATGCGATCCGATTTCGGAGCCCATTCAATGTTGTCTTTTGCCTCGTGGACAGCCACATTTCGTGCCTTTCTGCCCTTGTTTGCCTGCTTCGTATTTCTCGAATCGTGTATTACGAATTCCTCCGCTTTCGGGGACGACGAAAAAACCGTCAACACCCTGGCCCAGTTTTATGGATTCTCGGGCGTTGAATTGTTTAAGGTCGACGGCCGAGGATTCAATCTTCAGGCGGGAGATTTTACCGGCGACGGCCTGACAGATGTGATGCTCGTCGACAACCGAGAAAGTTGCCTCAGGCTGATGGCGCAGCGCAGCGTTGATGACCAGAAAAAATCTCGGCAGGGCGCCAAGGTCAATGATCTGGCCTCGGACTGGAGATTCGACGAACGGACGATTCCTGTCGACAAAGCACTGGCGGGGATTGCTACGGGAGACTTTAACAGCGATGGTCGTCTCGACGTAGCCTGCATTGGAACACCGGACCAGCTTTCGATCCGATATCAGCCAGACCCCGGTCAGAAGGAATGGAACAACAAATGGGTCACTCGCTTGCCGGGTCTGGAGCCGGTCGCATGGATGCTTTCTGCGGGCGACATTAATTCAGACAAACGTGACGATCTTGTCGTGCTTGGCAAAGAAGTCACTTACGTCATCTATCAGAACGACAAAGGAGAAATGGAGACTCCCAAACCGCTGATCAATACCTCCGCGCAACTCTCGATGATTCAGATTGCGGATCTGAACGGCGATGGGAAGAACGATCTCTGTTACCTGGCAAACGAGGGAACAACACGTGGCCTGTGCGCTCGCCTGCAGACCAATGATGGACGCCCCGGACCGGAGATCTGTTTCGGACTGCAACAACCAAGAAGCGTAACTCTTGCTAATGTAGATCAACAGCCAGGACATGAAGTCGTTACTGTCGAGTCGCGGACAGGCCGGATTGTTGTGTCAGCGATGCAGCCGTCCGAGGCCAGTCCGGAGAGCCTTCCGTCTCGCCTTCTTCAGTACGGAATCGGCGCTGCCGGAGCAACGCGAGAACGTGCGATTGCAGCGGCCGATATTGATGGAGACTCACTGAGCGATGTGATCGTGTCTGACCCGGAGCAGGCTCAGGTTCTGCTCTATCGACAGAATGGGATTGATGGCCTCGGAATGGCGGAGGTCTTTCCGGGACTTCTGGGTGTAACGGATCTCGCGGTGGCCGACATCGATGCAGACTCAAAACAGGACATCGTATTGCTCAGCAGCAAAGAAGGTGTTGTCGCGCTAAGCCGTTTCGCCGAAGGTCGAATCACATTTCCGGAAAGCATCTTTAAGAAGCCCGATGGAGCAGAGTTGGCTGCCGTAACGATTATCGAAAACAACGGGAAGCCGCAGATCGTACTGGCTCTCACTGTGGGAACTGGCAACTCGATGAAGCTTGAATTCCAGCGTCTGACTCGAGCGGAGTCCGGCGAATGGGTTCGCGCAGAGAGTGACAAAAAGATTGAACTCACCGGAGCCGTTGGAGCGAGGGGTATTCGCATGGTGAAAATGGACGTGAATCAGGATGGTCGACCGGACGTTCTTTCTGTCCCCAGTGGCACGTCAAAGAATGGTGTCCAGGTTTTGCTACAGCTGGAAGATGGCACTCTGGAAGTTGCGAAACAGACAAGCCAACTGGACCTTGGTGTGTCTGCAGCCGGAAGAACGTTCGTCAGCAAAGACCGACTCCTGGTGGCTCGAGACTCCTTCGCCAGAGCGATGTCATTTGGTGCCAACGGCTGGAAGGTGGAAGATCAGTTCAACGCGGGCGAAACCTCAGCCAGTCTCGAAGGTGTGGCTCTGCTGAATCTGGACGGCACAGAAGGTGACGAAATCGTACTGGTCGACACTGGCCTTCGAAAACTGCGAGTCCTGCGGAAACAGGATGGAGTGTATCGTCCATGGAAGGAGGTTGAACTCGGAGGACTGCAGTTCACCTCAAGCATCGTCGCCGATCTGAATGGTGATAAGCTGGAAGATCTTCTGCTGGTTGGGGCTCAGCATTTCTCGGTACTGTATACGGGAAGGTCTGACTCGGAGTTGAAGGAAATTGCCTCCTTCGAATCAGACAGAGATGACTCCTATCCGGCCGATGTGATCGCAGGCGATATCAACGGTGACGGCAAGGTCGACCTGAGCGTCATCGACACCAGTATTGATGGCGTTGAGATCCTGAACTTTGATTCAACAAAGGGAATTCGTGAAGCAACGCATTTTCGAGTCTTCGAAGAGAAGCGTCTCGTAAGTTCCGATAAGGATCGCGGGACTGAGCCGCGTGAAGGTATCGTCGCCGATGTCACATCTGACGGTCGATTTGATCTGATTCTGCTTTGCCACGATCGACTAATCCTGTACCCACAGGATTCCGGTGAACCTCCAGTACCAACGACTGCCACCGCAGAACAGAAGTAAACAGTTGGGCCGCTGCGCCAGCGCGACATCGTGATAGAACAAACCCCCTCGTCTAAATGAACTCACGAATCATTTTCTTGTTTCTCGTGCCCATAGGAATACGACAATGCAGCTTGGTTTCGTCAGCGCCATTCTTCCTGATCTTTCCTTTCGCGAAGTCTTTGAGACGGCGAGACGCATTGGGTTTGACTGTGTAGAAGTCTGCTGCTGGCCGACGGGAAAAGCTGAGCGGCGATATGCGGGGGTGACTCATATTGATGTGTCGAATCTGTCTGAGCATCTGGTCCATGAGATTCGGCACTGCGTGGACGAGACCGGAGTGCAAATCAGCGGACTGGGCTACTATCCCAATCCCCTGAGTCCGAATCAGGCGGAAGCGGACACGGCAGTCGCGCATCTTCACGTTGTGATCGATGCGGCGTATCGCCTGGGTATTGAACGCGTCAATAGTTTCGTTGGCCGCGACTGGACGAAGTCAGTAGATGATAACTGGCCACGATTTCTGAGCACATGGAAGCCCATCATCCAGTTGGCCGAAGACCGTGGCGTTCGCGTCGGGATTGAGAACTGCCCAATGCTGTTCACCGCGGACGAATGGCCGGGAGGAAAGAACCTGGCCACAACTCCTGAGATCTGGACGCGGATGTTCAGCGACATTCCGTCAGATAACTTTGGATTGAACTACGATCCATCGCATATGATCTGGCAGCACATGGACTATCTGCGTCCGATGCAGGACTTTAAAGATAAGCTCTTCCATATCCATGCGAAAGACGTCAGGCTCGATCAGAATCGGCTGAACCAGGTCGGGATTATGGCTCATCCCAACAAGTATCACACACCAAAATTGCCCGGCATGGGCGATGTGAACTGGGGAAAATTCTTCTCAATGCTCACGGATACTCTGTACAAGGGCCCCGTGTGTGTAGAGGTCGAAGATCGAGCCTACGAGGGATCACTGAACGATCGAACCGCATCGTTGACTCAAAGCCACACGTATCTCAGGAACTTTGTTCCTGCTCGAGGCTTGAGCGAGGCCTGACCCTTGCGGGGAACGGGAGGGCTCAATTAGCCGGTACTGCCTGTCGAGATGTGAGCCCAAAAAACGTAGGTTGGACATTCTTGTCCGACAAACCTGCGACGGGCAAGTATCGTAGGCCAGACCGAGCGCCAGCGAGTTCCTGCAACTAAGTGAGCCATCAACAAGCCGGAACTCGCTCCGCTCGGTCCAGCCTACACCTACCAGAACATTTGCGACGGTTCACTAGAAGCTTCGAACAGAATCAGCAGCGTCAGGCTGAGGTTCGGAACTGAAGATCATTCGAGTCGGCTTACCACAGTGCGGACAGGCGATTTCGAAATGGCTGGTGACCTTCGTGACGGCACGAAGATCCGGATTCGCAAGACACAGATTTCCGAGCGAATCAAAACCGACAGCCCTGGTACCAACAGGAACAGTGGCTGCGACATCGAATTGCGTCGGGCGATCAGCCTCACGCGAGATCTTCAGAACTTGCGAGCGACCACTTGCGGATTCCACAAGAGTCAACAAGCTACCGTCACTAAGCGAAGCCAGGCGAGTGGAACCGACTTCCGCAAAACCGGAGTGCGACACTTCACCTTCTTCGTCGATTCGCACAATGTGCCCTGTTGGCAGCAGGGCTTCAAGCTGACCACCGGCGTTAAAAATCAAATCCTGCACGGACTGATTCAGTTGGGCGAGATCGGTGATCTGACCTTCGGCATCAAGCGACACGAGTCGTCCTGATTGCTTGACCGAAAATACAAACCGCCCCAATTCGTCACGAACAAAGCCTGACGCTGGGAACGAAAAAGTCTGCAGGATTGCATGCTGCCCAGACTCGGTAATCTGATGCAACGACGACTCCCCGCCACTGGATGTCAGAACGTAAAGAGAACCATCGGCATCGACCTGAATTCGCTGAATCCCCGACAAATGCTCGATCGCAAGACTCACCGAGCCATGCTCATCAAGTCGAAACACACATTCTGCTTTTCGATCAGCCACGAAGATTCGCGACTTCCCGGACACAACGAGATCCACAGGTTCAACAACCTTCACCGGCAACCGCTCGATGACAGGTTTCGACTGCACACGTACCGGAGCGTGGTCGTGATTAGCGATAGCCCCCAGTCGAGGCACTTCGTCGGCAAATCCCGACGGTGCGACGGCGAACGCGGCGCCCAAGGCGAAACGGCGGAGTAGCCCATGTAGAAAAAACTGTCGAGGCATATCGAAACGTACCCGGTACGGGAGAAACCCGCTTCTTTAGTAGCCAGCGGAGGCAAAAGCCACAGCCAAACCACTCCACGATCCGTGTCAAAACCATCCTGCGTCACAAGTATCAACGGTTTAATCCCCAGCGTCAATAAGCGGAACGCCAGATCTTGCCGCAGATATCCATCCAGCCACTCGCAACACTTCCCAGAACCGACGGAGAATCGAATCTGAGTTCAGGAAACACCAGCCTGGGATATAAACGCGTTTCCATTCCGCATCCTGTGTGCCAATCTGCAAAAAATCATTAGAATCCGAAGAATTCCTCATCCCGCTCGCCGAGCGTTCAATCGGCTGTCGCACAATCGCACAGCCACCCGAAGGAGTGTCGCATTTTGAACGGCCAGCCCGCTTCGATCGAAAGCAGACTTACCCGTGATTTGACGACCATTTTGGCTGGAAGTTCTGTCCAATTCGCGGATATCTCGGCCGGAACCGCAGCCGGGCGATCCCTTCATATGGAGTATTCCGCGACCGAAATTGGGGCTGCGGGAACTCAGATTGATTCCGGCCGCCGCTATCTGATCGCATCGATTACCAAACCCATTGTTGGGATGCTCGCGGTGCAACTCGCATCAGCCGGGCGACTTTCCCTGAATGAACCAGTCAGAGAGTTTGTCGACGGTTTTAGCCGGGGGCCTCTGAGAGCGATCACGTTCCGGCATCTGTTGACTCACACCAGCGGTCTGCCGGACATGCTGTTGAACAACAATGAACTCCGCGCCAGACATGCGTCACTCGCGGAATTTGTCAGCGAAACTGCCCGAGTGACTCCCGAGTTTCCAGCAGGAACCAGTTGTCGTTACTCGAGCATGGGATTCGCCGTACTGGCCGAAGTGATCGAAAAAATCACGCAAACGCCGCTCCCTGAACTGCTGCAACGAGACCTGTTCGGGCCGCTTCGAATGCAGGATTCGTGGCTCGGAATTCCGTCTGCTGAGTTCGAAGAACTGCAGAGTACGCTCGTTCCATGTGAATTACCAATCTGGCAGCAGCAGGCAACGGAATGGAACTGGAATAGTCGCTACTGGAGATGTCTCGGCGCGCCGTGGGGAGGGATGACTTCCACTTCGAATGATCTTGGGCGTCTGGCCGTTTGCGTGCTGAATCAGGGGACGTCACCCGATCATCAGACAATCATTCATCCACTGGTGATTTCCAGTTCGACGCAGAATCAGACTTGTCACATGTCGGGACTGGTGGAGTCAGATCGTCTCCATCGTCCATGGGGACTGGGATGGAGATTTAACTGGCCTGATCATGCGACTTGCTTCAGCGACTTTGTTTCGTCTGAAGCCTACGGTCACTGGGGTGCGACCGGAACCCTGATGTGGATGGATCCGAAGGCGCAAATCTGGTGCGTGATCCTGACCAATCAGCCTTATGAAGTGAGCCAGACAGTGATTCAACGGCTGTCGAACCGCATTGCATCAGAATTACATTGATCAACGGGGGTAGTCGCGGATGGTTGTTAAAGTAGGTCCTTTCTGCCGAAAAGGAATTTTGCCGCAGGCGAACCTTGTGCGACGTGCCAATGAGACGGCAAGCCGATACTGACGGTTCACATGCACGGAGATCGCGGCAAGCCGCGAAGTCCTGCCCGGCAGGCAGGACCTACCGAAATCCGCGACGGCACCCTTGATCAACGCCAGAACCTCCATCGAATTGACATCGCGGGCTGCAGCCTGCATGCTTCATTCACTGATGGCCCGCCCGCCTGAATCAACAGTCCTACATCATCAACAGATGGAGTTCGTGTCCTATGTCAGATGCGTCAGAATTTGCACCAGAAAAATGGACACGCCGCCACGTCTTGGCTTCGGCAACAGCCGCATCGGTCACGCTGCTGTCAGGAGCAACGAGTTTCGCAGGTGGCACATCACAAGGCAGCTCATCTTTGCCGCAGGTTCCCGCCGACTTTAAAATCACGAAGAAGCGAATTCGTCAGTCCGTGATGGGCTGGTGTTTCAACCCGATGCCAGCCCCGGAACTCATCCAGCACTGTGTGGACGTGGGAGTCGAAGCCATCGAGGGAGTTGACTCTAAGTTTTACCCTGAAGCTCGGGCCAAAGGCCTGAAGATCGCGCTCGTCAGCAGTCATGGGTTTGCCAAGGGGCCTGTCGACCCGGCCAATCATGAGGAGTGCATTCAGAAACTGAAAAAATCCATCGACACTGCTGCTGAGTTTGGAAGTCCCAGTGTGATCACCTTCACGGGAATGCGCGTCGACGGCATGGATGACAAGACGGCCGAGCAGAACTGTATCGATTGCTGGAAGCAGGTGATTGAGTATGCGGAATCAAAAAAAATTACGCTGGTTCTGGAGCACCTGAATACTCGCGACAACTCTCACCCGATGAAGGGACATCCGGGATACTTTGGCGACAACGTCGAGCGTTGCATCGAACTTGTGAAGCGAATGGATTCGCCTTACTTCAAGCTTCTGTTCGATGTCTATCACGTGCAGATTATGCATGGCGACGTGATTCGTCGTATTCAGATGTATCATCCGCTGATCGGGCATTATCACACCGCAGGAAACCCCGGACGACGCGAACTGGATGACAAGCAGGAGATCAACTACCCGGCGGTCCTGCGAGCAATCATCGCAACGGGATACTCGGGGTTCGTTGCTCAGGAATTCATTCCGACATGGAGCGATCCTGTGCTCGCATTCCGCCATGCCGCGATGGTGACAGACGTCTAAGCTGAACACCGAAAAAAGCACGGCAGGCACACTCCGTGGAAGGTCCCTGACTTGATTGGGATATCGCGGAGTGTGCCACCTTGCGTGCTCATGATACTGCAACAGATGAACCTGCAGATGCAATTCGTTTCAGCCTGCTGTCCTAGCGAATTTCGTCCCCGGACGGAGGACCTCCAGCTGGTGGCCCTAATAACCCGGGATTATCCTTGAGGACCTGCACGATTGATCCAGGAATCGTAATGCTCACAGCCACTGACGAATCAGCAGAGGTTGATGCAAGACTATTAACAGCCTGGCCAAGCGAAGACTGCAGCGGCGGAGGTGCCTGTCCCAATGCCAACGGAGCCATCTGCTTGCCCATCATCACAAGGCCAGTCAGAGCCTGATTGGCTTCATCGGCAGCACTCTCTTCTGTCAGATTCAACTTTACATTCAGAGCCAGATCACTGCCGGCGTCCATAACAATCGCACCACCTGAGATCCGACCTTTAATTGCACCCACCAGTTGTGCAACCTGTGGCGGCACGTTTGGCGGAGGATCAGGAATTCCAGCACTCATGCCAGCCAGTAGCGGACTGGAGAACGCCTGAACAAGGTGGCTGCTTCTGGATACAAACGCAAACTGCTCATTCGCCGCTGTACCGGGACCGTTCGTGATGGCGGCTTTCAGGCCAGGCTCGGATGCCATCAGGAACATCTTTGAATCAACCGCATGCAGAGCCATGACAGGAGCATTTGGATCCGGATTTGGCAGCAAATAGTAGGCCTTGCCGTCGTGGGTCGATTCAGTCGCATTCCCCTGTGTCATGAGAGCTGCGATGTCAATATCCTTGTTCGTTCGAACAACGATCATGGCATTTTCGCCGCCCATCAGCTGCTTCGAGATTGCGGCTGGATCCGGCGGTCCTCCTGCCATCCCCTGACCAATTAAGGGAATCATGGTGGCAATCAGATTACCCATTCCTATCGTGACTGAGTCGATATCACCAGGAACGAATCCTGTCTGAGCGGACATCTCCGTCATTGCCTGCTGAAACTGAGGCATATCTGTCAGCGGTTTCGCAAAACCACTCTCCAGCAGATCGCCGGGCCGTACATACATCAAGTATTCTGTCGCGGCCGGCAGATAGGACATATCAATCGGGCCAGCCGTAACACTGGACTTCGGAGCCATCGCAGCCCCGGCTCCGGCACCGCCGGTCAGAAATGGGTTGACGGGTGCATTCGGATCAGCAGGCATTGGCTCTGTGGCGGCAACCGCTGGCTCTTCAGGCACCTCTGTTTTGTTTGGTTCAGCAGGTTTCTCCGTGGCCGCTACCGCATTTTCTTTCATCCTTTCAGCAACAGCGTCGCGAGCTTTGTTCTCTGCCAGAATTTTATCAGCGGCTGCCTTACGACGAGCTGCGTCTTCCGCCTCTTCACGAGCCGCAGCCATTTCTGTGGCTGCACTGGCATCTGCCAACAACTGATCCTGAGTCATCAAAGATCGCCGCTGAATCTCGCGAACATTTGTCTGACGAGTAATCTGCCGGCCACCAATCTCGATCGAAGTCTGCTCTTCAATCATCCGGCGAATATCCCCCTGAACACCGGACAACGCTTCGCGGACCAACTGAGAATGATGAGGAGTCTGTTCGTGTTTCAAACCTTCAACGAAGAACTCCCTGGCTTCTTCATTCTCTCCGACTTCTGCCAGAGCCACGCCCAGCATATAAAAATATCGCGGATCGGAACCACCGGCCGCCGCTTCTCTCAGGAGCTGAATGGCAGTCGCGGAATCTCCCTGCCGCCGTGCTTCGAGAGCATCACGATAAACCAACTTCAGTCGTTCGTTTTCAGGATCAGCCTTCAGGGCATTTCGAGCCGCCAGACGATAACGATCGATCCGAACACGTAGCGGCCCCTGAGTTCGCTCGATCGAACGATTCACAAGCGAGGCCGTGCTGGTTTCCGCTTCCAGCTTCGCAGCAGCCTTTAGGTCGGCCGTACCATCATGGCCCATCTGCTCCGCAAGAATTCCACGAAAATACAACGGGCGAGGATCATCTGTTCCATTCTCGATGATGTCGCTGAGCATTTTTTCGGCTGAAGCGTAATCTCCAGCCCTCCAGACGCTCAAAACATTATTCAACAGGCTGTCATTCGATGCTCGATCAGCGCCGAAAGCGGCCGAACTCAGAAAACACAACGCGATCAGACAACACTGACAGACAAAACGACACTTCATTTCCAAACTCCTGGACTCAATATCTGAGGCAATTCACATGAATAGCAGGAATGCTGATGTTACCCGAATGAATTCACATAGATGGGAATACAGCCCGCCCTGAGCTGCCATCCTCAAAGACTTTTCGGCTTCGCTCGAACCGCGTCGCTGAAACCCCGTCTATTTCACAGCATAGCCGAGGCTGCGACAATCTGCCGCACGTGAAATCGGGGAATTTCTGTCCAGTGGCTCGGGAGCGTCAGTTGAATGGTCGCCGGAACTCTGACAGTCTGGCTTCAAAGTCGCATCTTTTAAGCCCTATTTGTTATGATCGGCGTCTCAAGGCGAATTTGCCTGGTTTTTGGGTAGTAACTGTCGGTCAGCCCACTTGGCTTCAAGGTGGCCCGGTATTCCCCTGATTCATAACGGAACGATGACTTGGCTAACTTGTACTGCACCGCCTGCAACCAACTTTTCTCCGGTAGTCTCGCCGCATGCCCTCGCTGCGGAATGAAACTCACCGCACAGGAGAATATTTGGCAAAAGGACACTCTTCTGCTGAATGCCGGTGCCGTAGAGTCTGCTCCAGTAACCCTGGAAATGGAACTTGATCAGCTGCTCCTGCCTGGACAGGTGCTGGACATTTATCAGTGCCAGAAACTTCTGGGACGTGGTGGCATGGGGGTCGTGTACCTCGCGCGGAATACAAGCCTCCAGCGCCTGTGTGCACTCAAGCTGCTGTCGCCTCGCAAAGTATCTCGCGAAGTCGATTATGTGGAACGCTTCGAGAATGAAGGTCGAGCGGCGGCAGCGATGGTTCATCCAAACGTCGTGACGACTCATGCGATTGGCCGAACAGGAGACTATCACTTCCTTGAAATGGAATACGTCCCGGGCCATTCCCTGCAATGCGAAATCGATGAGGAAGGAGCCATCGGCCCCATTCGTTCCACCGCGATGGCTGTCGGAATTGCCAGCGGACTCGCCATGGCTCATCGACTCGGAATTGTTCACCGAGATCTCAAGCCGGACAATGTTTTGGTGACACCAGGGGGCGTTCCCAAGATCGTTGACTTCGGTCTGGCCAAGCGAGTTGTGGGCAACGATCTTCCCAACACAAATCTGGCCGGCACCCCCTACTTTATGGCTCCAGAGTTGTTCGAGGGAGATTCCGCAACAACACAAAGCGATGTGTATGCTCTGGGTGTCTGCTATTACCTCATGCTGACCGGTAAGTTCCCGTTCGAGGGGGACTCCGTGAATACGCTGATGAAGGCCATCCTGACGGCTCGATACACCAGTGTTCGACGAATCAACGAAGAGATTCCGCTGGACATCGCCGAGTGCGTGTCCCTGATGCTGAATCGAGATCCCCGAAATCGCCCGCGGGACGCAGCGGCCGCTTCCCAGCTGTTGCAGGCCGTGCTGGGCTCGACGCGTGACCTCGATAATCTGATCTATGATGCATTCAACGGCCTTCCCAATATTCAGTGGGAGCCTGACGAAGACGATGGCTTCAAGGTCCATATCACTCTCCGCGACGAACGGGCTCAGACTGTCTACATCGAAAATAGTGAGCACTCAGCGGGCGACCGCCTTCTGATGATCTTCAGCATTTGCTGCGAAGCTCGAGCGGATTTTTACGAGGACGCTCTCCGACTCAACGCACTGATGCATCACGGCGGCATCTCAATCCGCGACATCGGTGGTCGCCCATACTTTGTGATGGTCGACACCTATTCAAGAGCGACTGTCAGCGGCGAAGATATCCGCCGCAGTGCCATCGAACTCGGCTCACGAGCCGACTCTGTGGAAAAGCAACTGACAGGTAAAGACGTAAATTAGTAGACCAACAAAAGGAAACCCCGAGGAGATGGCTTCCGTGGGGTTTCTTGCATTGATCTTTCTGCATCGCTGCTGCTGCTCAAGACGAATGCCTTAGCGAGGCTGCGAGTTTACCAGAATTATTTCCCGACCTGGTAGCACATCAATTTGTCCTGTTCCCGCAGGTACAGCTTGCCATTAACGACAACCGGATGAGACCAGCTCGCACCTTTCTGGTAGTCGGGCGAGAATGAGCCCTTCAGGTTATATCCCGTTGGCACAGCTTCAATCAGCGCGACGGTGCCGTCCTGATAACGGAAGATCAGATGGCCATCAATAAACAGCACCGCTGCTGAGCCCTTACCAGCGCCACGAAGTTTTCCGCCCCAGACGATCTCTCCCGTCAGGAGATTGACGCAGGTCGGAAATCCTTCATTCTGCTGATGCCCGGCATAGATATGCCCGTCCAACAAAATCATTCCGCCATGATGATTGTTGAAGACCTGGCCTTCCAGAAAATACTTCTCTTCAGCAACGACTCCGTCACCACCCTTCTTCAACTCCACAAGAGCAGCCCCGGTCTTGTAGCTCGTTGACGCAAAGACCAGATTTCCATCAATGATTGGAGTTGGAATATTGGCCACGCCGTTGGCAACTCGGTTATAGCTCCAAAGCTGTTTCCCGTCTTCCGCTCGAATCCCGATCAGGCCTCGCCCCACCAACTGCACATATTGCTTGACCCCAACAGCATTCGAAATCATGATGGACGAATAGCCCGCTCCGTCCTTGCCAGCACTGCCTTCGATGGAAGCCTTGCAAGCCCAGATGTCTTTTCCGGTCATCTTGTCGAGACAAACAATCATCGCATCGTCGCCACCGGGTGTACACAACACTCGATCGCCATCAACCAGCGGAGATTCCGAAAATCCCCAGCCAGACATCATTCGCCCATTCCATTCAGAGAACTTTCTCTGCCAGACGATTTCTCCTGTGGCCGACTTCAGGCAGCTGATGGCTCCGTCAGAAGAAACAACATACAGACGGTCTCCATCGACTGAAGGAGTACATCGCGAACCTTCGTACTTGTGCTCCGGTCGTGTTTCCGTCAGTGGCTGTTTCCAAAGAATCTTTCCATCCTCAGCGCTGGCCGCAATTACGGACTGACCGCCGTCAACATCGCCCAACGTGTACAGCACACCACCGACGACCGCTACGCTCGCGTAACCTTCACCAAATCCTTCGACGGTCCAAAGATGCTTCGGTGGATCGGCCGTCCAATCCTTTGACGCCAGAACTTCGTCCGACTGAGCATTCCGTTCCGGCCCGCGCCATTGCGGCCAATCAGACGCCTGCAGCAAGCCCGGCAGAGCAAGTGATAAGATCAGCCCACGCAAAAAACAAACCATCGAAAATCCCTCATCAAATCCTATTCAAATCCGTAACAGGCCAGCCACAATTATTGTCGATGCTTTGCAACTGTGCCAGAGAAGCCCACGGCAGCTCGAATCAGGGCGTCGCCAGTGCGGAGGTTCGAGAAACATCTTCCACCAGAAACTGATCCGTACGGTTCAACAGACTTTTCCGAAGTCGCACGACCAAACCGGCCGAACCAGTGCCGTCAAATGTCCATAACTCTCGCATTACTTTCGATGATCCAAATCGTGAAACTCGCGCCGGCTGACCTAAAGTCTGCATCACTTGCTGAGCCGTCATACCTTTGACCACTCGTCCATCTCGGATCGCAATCTGAATATCATCCTTCGGCAACGTCTCCATCTGCTGCGTCGTCAACCATTTTCCATTCAAATGCTCCCAGCCGAGCACCTTGAGACGTTCTGCGATCTGAACAGCATCGCCGGGAGATTCCACAGCGGCGATGGCCCACGCGGATTTCAGGAGATCAATTCCTTTCTGCTGATGAGCAGGGTTCTTCCATTGTTCAAACACAAACAGGTATTCATCCGATACTCGCAGAACGCCGGCCAGTTCGGATTTCCCAAATCGCTTTTCCTGAGCTGCCAGCCAGTCGGCAATAATCACTTCTCGCCCTTCGCTGCGTTTCAGTCCATCCAGCAATTCAATCAACTGTTGCATCTCGCGGCGCGACAACTCTGCAACTCGCCCGAGACGATAATCAACTTCACGCTGTTCAAAGCGAGCGGCCATCGCAACTTCTTCCGGCAGTTCATCTCGCACAAGCCCTGCGAGTTCCAATCCATTGCTCCCATCCGGCTTCAACATTGCCTGAATCTGCTCTGCTCGAACAGCTCGATACAACAAGCGGTGAAGTATCTCGCGATCTCGGCCAGTGCCTTCGTTGTAAAGCGTGACAGCTTCCTTCGGAAAGCCCTGTTTGAGTCGATCCGGGACATCCATCTCGGGCTTGTTCCATCCGTTCAGTTGCTGAATATTCTTAACGACCTCTAAAGGCGCCGTTCGAGCCTTCCATTGCGCCAGGAGAATCTCATACCCGATCGCCTGCAGGAAGGCGTTGTTGACTTTCTGAGCTTTCGCAACATCGACAACCTTCGCCAATCCGGAAACATCCCCGGACGCCATTTGTCTCATCAATTGCACTGAGCTCAGGCGGAGTTCTTCCAGCTCTGATGACAACGCATCATCACTATAGAATTCAGCAATCTCTGCAAAGTCATCAGCCAACGTCAGCAAAGCATCCGGCTGATCTTTGGGCACAGCCTCAACTCGTTTCGCCAACCTTTCTAAATCTGTTTCTCGGATCGTCAATTCGCTGACCAGAAAAGTCATCCGTTGACCATTCACAGCAAACTTCCCGGTGATGTCCAAGCGCTGCCGCTCACGCATCCGATCGGGAAGACGGATACTGCCCGGAAGTCGAAACTCAACGTCCAGTTTTTCAACTCGAAACGAATCCCCGATTCGCCCGTTGAACCGACCTTCAAAATTCAACTTTCGGCCCTCGTCGGCCAGCTTTTTCCACTGAGGCTTTAACTTCAAAACCTCCGGAACAGTGATGGTCTGCCCAACGGCAGAAGTCCCAATCAACAGAAATATCAAGGCCGAAAGAAGGGCGATTCGTCCACTCATGGGATGGTCTCTTTCCCGGATTTTTCACCGCCATCCGCTGGCAAAGTGCTGTCGATTACCGAGTCGTGAACTGACCTGACAATCTTTGACTGGTTCTCCAGCACTGACTGCAATGATGCGAATGTCTTCAAATCGAAACCTAACTGCTCCGCATGGAACTCTGTGGTGACCAGCGTGCATGACGGACCATCCAGTACAATTTTCCATCGGCGATTGGCGGGGCCCGGTGGCTGACATTCACGAACACAGGCCGTAAATAAAACGTTGGGTTCACTATCGCCAACAACACAACCGGACAGCACAGACGACGACACAAACACATCGATTGCGACGTCTTCAACGATAAGGGGGAAATCCAGTTGAAAAGCCGTTTCACCTGCCGTCCGACGTTTTAAAATCAGCTCAAACACAAAACGCTGGCCCTTGAGCCCTTCAGCGACATTACCAGCCTTGGCAACATCGGGCGAACCATCATCCCGAATCACATTGCTGAATTGCGAGACAAGATCAATTGATGTCAGCTGTTGCACCGCTTCCGTCTGCCGAAGAAGCGACTCAGCAACTCGAGATTCTTCATCCGTTCGACTCAACGTTTTCGCAGCCCTGACTGCCAGGGTCAATGACTCGCTCAGCGCGGTCAGATCACGCTGCTTGAGTGCCGACTCCGCACGGTCCATTTCAAGTCGCCAGACTTTGCGTGCCTGTTCCAGTTTCCGCTGATGAATCGTCCAGAATCCGGTGGAAAACAGGATCACACATCCTGCCAAAGCAAGGACTCGCGTCGGAGAAAACACTCGTCGCATTCGCGTCGCAAAACTCGGTCGAGGAACCTGAACCAGCGGAATAGAGTCTGCAGGTTCCTGAGCGTTGACTTCAGCAGAGCCGCCCGATGAGGAGTCTTCTTCGCCAGCTGATCGTTTCGACTTGCGACTCTTCGGCTTCAGATCAACGGCTGCCCCATAATCTCGCAAGCCATCAGAATCCTGTGGCTTCCTGGCAGATCGCGGCTCCTGAGAATCATCCGCTACCGGAGGCGTATCTCCTCGAACAAGATCTCTGACAACCGTCCCGACGCGTTCCAGAACGGGACCATCAACGACCTCACTCCGAATTCGCTTGGTCGTTGGATAAACATTGACCGGCAAGACGAACAGACTGCTTTGACACGCCGAGCAAACCGCAATCTGATAACTCGTCCTGCGAATCCCCGTCACCCGATGCCCACAATCACAGGGCACTTCAAACGGAACCGGAACCGATTCGGGGGCAGAGCCGAATAGTCTGGATTTCGCTTTAGCGAGTTTCGCAAGCAAGCTGGACATGACGACCCTGAATCAAAGACGGCCAACATTCACGCGTTGGCATTGTGACGGTCTCCGTTCAGGAATTCCACTCGAAAGCATTCTCTGGCCTAACGTTGGATTGGATGAGTGAAACAACATGACTGACAATGCACTACAACCACGTATCAATCTCCGTGAACACGCTGTCGAGGTTCGATTCCGTTGTCGTGTCCCGGAAGATTGACGGCGATCCCAGACTGTTTCGCAGATACCAGTCCTGGCCATTCCCACCAATCAGCGTATCAGCCGAGCTGTCCTCCTTAACCGTACTTCGTGTCAGCGTAAACCCGTTATGAACGCCTCCGGCTACGGTCCCCTGCAGATGGCCAACTCGGTCAGTGAAGGAACTCGCCGAAGTCCATTCGCTCAGCAGTGAATCCAGGGCCGCGAAATCGTTTTCGTAGATGTATCTGGCACCCAGCAACAGATCTTCCCCCGCTTCCGCCGTCAGGCTATCGGCTCCATCGCCGCCGATCAGGATATTCCGATCGGCCCCTCCAACCAGCGTGTCGTTACCGGCTCCACCAGACAGAACATCGTCTCCGCTGCTTCCTGTCAGCGTGTTAGCCAGCGAGTTGCCGACAAGGATGTCACTGAGAGATCCGCCAATCACATTCTCGATGGTGTTGGTCGCAGACAATGCCAGCGTGAGTCCCGCATTAACAACCTGCTGTGCGGCGAGAGACAGATCCAATTCGATTCTTTGCGTTGTGGTCAGAGAGAAATCCAGCGTATCGACACCAACACCAGACTCGAAAATCGTGTCACTCCCAAGAGCAAGATCCGTATCGAACACATAAACATCATTGCCAGATCCGCCCTTCAGCACATCATCGCCGCCACCTCCTGTCAGGCTATTGCTCAGCGTATTGCCCGTCAGGATATCGTTGAGGGTTCCTCCAAGGACGTTCTCTATCGTGCTGCTCGAACTGAGATTCAGCATCTGACCGGCATTCACGGTCTGAACCGTTGCAAGCGAAAGATCAACGACAACCGCACGCGTGCTTGTTGGCCTGAAGTCCAGGATATCAACGCCACCATCAGCTTCGTTAATCGTGTCGCTGCCTGAACTCAAATCTGTATCAAACACGTAGACATCGTTGCCGGCTCGACCTGTCAGCAGGTCGTTTCCTCCACCGCCTGTTAAGCGGTTGCTCAAGGCGTTCCCCGTCAGCGTATCGCCCAGGGCTCCGCCGATGACACTGTCCAGCGTATCGACTGCCGATAGCGTCAGCGTCAGTCTTCCGGAAGTGACAGTCTGGAGACCAGCAGTTGCCAGGTTAACGTTGACCGAACTGTTCAGAGTGCTGCTGAAATCCAGCGAATCAACACCACCTCCGGATTCGTTGATCGTATCGCCACCCAGCGCCAGATCCGTGTTGAAAAGATAAGTATCATTTCCAGCAGCCCCGGTGAGCGTATCGTTTCCTCCGCCACCAGTCAGAACATTATCGAGCGTGTTCCCAGTTAGCGTGTCTCCCTGAGATCCGCCAATCAACTTCTCAATCGTATTGCCTGCAGACAGCGTCAACGACAGCGTCGGATTGACAACCTGCGATGCAGCATTCGACAGATTAACAGAGACAGCCTGTGTCGTCGTGCTGCTGAAGTCGAGCGTATCAACGCCTCCTCCCGCTTCGTTAATGGTGTCCGAGCCGAGATTTGCATTGGCAGCAAACAGATAGAAGTCATCACCAGCACCACCGGTCAGAGTGTCATTCCCCGGACCTCCCGTGATGACGTTAGCCAATGTGTTTCCAGTAAGAGTGTCTCCCAACGCACCGCCGATCATGTTCTCGATCGATGTCGCTGACGACAAGGTCAATGACAGTCACGCGTTGATGACCTGAGATGCGGCGTTGGCCAGATTCGCGGTGACCCCACGCGTTGTTGTCGCACTGAAGTCGAGCGTGTCAATGCCGCTCGCGTCATTGATCGTGTCGCGGGAAAGGGCAAGGTCTGAGTCGAACAGATAGACATCATTTCCGGCAGCACCGACGAGTGTATCATTTCCGCCACCACCAGTGAGCGAATTCTCCAGACTATTGCCAGTCAGCGTATCACCCAGTGAACCGCCGATGACGTTTTCGATCGAGTTGTTCGACAACAACTGAAGTGTCAGACGTGAAGCCATGACGACCTGCGATGCTGTGCTGGCCAAGTCGACCGCGATGACCTGAGCCGTCGTTGCACTGAAGTTGAGTGTATCGATGCCGCCCACATCGTGAATACTGTCAGTACCAAGGACGGCGTCCGTATCAAAGTTGTAGGTATCGTCTCCAAGTCCTCCGACGAAAACGTTCGTGAGTGAATTTCCGGTGATCGTGTCATTCAGTGTCCCGCCAATCACACTTTCGATCGTGTTATCCGCTGAAAGAGCGAGCGTCAGGTTGCCGGCCGCAACGGTCTGCACGGCCGCACTAGCAAGATTGATCGCGAGATTCCGGGTCGTCGTTGCACCGAAGTCCAAAGTATCCGCCCCACCACCAGCTTCGTTGATGGTGTCGGCTCCAAGGATCAGATCGGCGTCGAAACGATAGATATCATTTCCGGCAGCTCCGGTGAGAATATCATCACCTCCGCCACCGGTCAGTCGATTGGGGCGAACGTTTCCGATAAGCGTGTCACTAAGTGATCCACCGACCACATTTTCAATCGAATTTCCTGTGGCGAGTCTCAGCGAAAGATTGGCATTCACGACCTGGGTCGTGTTGAGACCCAAATTGACCGCCAACGAGGTACTCGTTGTCTGGCCGAAATCTAATGTCTCAAGCCCTGAAACATCCGTGATGATGTCGGTTCCCGAGGCCAAGTCCGTGTCGAAGACATAAACATCATCACCTGTTCCTCCATTCAGAATGTCGTTGGCTACTCCACCGATCAGCGTATCGTTTCCGCCATCGCCGTTGAGAATAGCCGAAATGGACAAAAGTCGATCGACAGCCAACTGATCATTGCCGGTCAATCCGTTCATCACGATGTTCGTGACCTTGGTCGCATCGATCACATAGTTCACTCCGTTGCGAACCGCGTTGAAATACACGGGTGAACCTGCAGGGGCAACTCGTTCAACGCTCATCTCATCAGCAAAATTGCTGCCGGTGAGTGACAACACTCCTGAGTTCAACTGCACGGGGGCATCCGAACGATAACGCTGTGCATAAATGCCATAGCCGTTGTCTTCCTGACCTTCGCTAGCCCACGTGACAACAAAATCTCCGGCGGCATTCATCGCTATGGACGGCTCAAGTTGACCTTCCCTCGTGAACGTGTTGACGCGGAACTCGCCCCCTTGTGTCACTCCAGCCGTGTTGTACCGCTGTGCGCAGACACCATAGGCGGAGCCGTCCTGAACAGAGCTCGCCTAGGTGACGACGAAGTCCCCATCCGCATCCATTGCTATATCCGGAGATACTTGAAAGTTCGCCGTGGTCGTATTGACGCGGAACTCGATTCCTTGCGCCACACCGGCCGCGTTGTACCGCTGAGCAAAAATACCGTTGCCACTGCCATCCTGACCGTAACTCGTCCAGGCAATCACGAAGTCCCCATCCGCATCCAGTGCTATATCCGGAAGTATTTGAGAGTTCGCCGTGGTCGTATTGACGCGGAATTCGACTCCTTGCGCCACACCGGCCGCGTTGTACCGCTGAGCAAAAATACCGTTGCCACTGCCATCCTGAAGATTGCTCTGCCACGCGACAACAAAGTCCCCGTCCGCGTCCATCGCCATGGAGGCTCTAGTCTGTGAGTCCGCCGTGGTGGTATTGACGAGAAACTCCCCTCCGACCGGCGTCGCTGCCAGAAGCTGTCTGGATTCAAGCTGTTCAGTTCCCGATCGACGCGACCGTCGCGACCGCGAGCGTTCGCCCAATGACGCCTTCTTCAATTGCCGCTTCAGTTGCTCAAGCCAGGATTTGTGATTGAACATGGGAGACTCGATTTCAAAGGATCAACGTTCTTGCACTGTTTTGTAGGATGGGCATTCCTGCCCGTCGAAACACGGTCTTGTCTGCAAGACATGGTCGGACAGGAATGTCCAACCTACGGTTTGAGGCTTGTCACACTCAGCCGTTATTGGCCCGGCTGTTCGTAAATCACGTTTTCCGGTCGCAGCCAGTATGAAAAATCCGGAGCCGTGAATGCCTGACGAACAGCGTTGTCTGCCTGATTCAACACGTTCACGTTTCTCGCTCCGGCCAGAAACTGAACGTCATAGATTTCCGTGCAGCCAGCCGTAAATTCGAATGTGCCAACCAGCTTGCCTGTGGGCAGATCAATAACAGCCAAACCGCTGAGCAGTTTTTCATGTCGCTGCTGCACCGGAAGTCCGCCAAAGATGTGCTTTTCACGAATCTGACACATGCCGACCACGGCATAGCGACCGATCAGACACAGTCCACGCAGATAGGCAGGCAAAGTGCAGACGACTCCGGCGGAGCCCTTCGCAGGATCAAAACAAAGCAGCTCACCCGCACCAGAATTCAACAGCCACAGTCGTCCCTGATGCCAGCGCGGCGAATGAGGCATCGACAAGCCTCGAAGGACCACTTCGCCCGATTCCACATCGATCAAAACTCCGCCGGTGGCTTTGTTCGCACGCCAGCCTCCGACAGTGTCCGATTCACCAAGAGCAGTCACGTACTTCGGCTTGCCATTGACGACAGCCAACCCATTGAGATGGCAACGATCTTCAGGAACAATGTCTGTGATGAACGACGGTTTCCGGCGAGGTACAAACGAAAAATCTTTGCTGAGCCCCGACAGGCAACTGAATCGTGAATTGACGAACCACAGTCCATCGTCCCCAAACGCCACATCATGAGCATTGACATCACCGGCATGATAGGTGGCTCGCGGAAGGTACAGAGCGTCATACTTGCCTCGCTGATCGGGCAACAAATCCGGAGCCAGCAGCCGAGCATTTGCAAGCACCGTGATTTCATCTTTTGTCGCGAGCGCCAGCTTTCCGGGCCCGACGGCCAGTCCCATCGGTTTTGTGAACTGACGCATCAGCACGGAGGCCTGGGTGCCTCGCCATCCCAGCGTCATCACTTTCCCGGCTTGATAGGTCGTAAGGATCAGTGATCCAGACAGCTCAGATAGCCATTGCGAAAACGACTCTGTGCTGTGGCAGGCGATTCGCGTCTCAGAAGCTCTCTCGCTGAATGCCGCATCTTCTGCAGACGAGGAAATCAATCGGGAATCAGCACTTAATGAACTCAACATGGGATTTTCCTCAAGGGTTAGCCTGGAGCACTTGTGCTCCAGGCCGTTGAACATGCTTTTCCCCACCCAGCGATGCTCACCCGACACCTCGGCCAAAATTTTCCCGAATTTCTGTGGCGTCCCGAGAAATTGCTTCAAACTGGCCGAATTCCGTGAGCCCCTGCGACCATTCCGCGGACGTCTTTTGCAGGAGTATCAGCAGATTCTCCAAAGGTTTAGCGCCAAGCTGCGGGAGTTGTGCGACGCAAGTTCCGCGATCGTCCTCGAAGCAACAAGGAGACCTTTTCCCGATACGTCGATCAGTGATTCTCAGGTCGACGCTTCTCTCCACCGAGGCAGTTTGACCGAAACATTTGACGACCAAAAAATTAAACGCATGCCACATTAACGGCCCCATCTATCGCCGGCCGCTGTCAGTTCGAACAACGACTTGATCTCTCCCTTGATCGCGCTGAAATTTCTCGGTCACTAAATTTTTCGGTCGACGCATTCACTACTTAAAGTGAACATCTGACAGAAAGATTTGATGACCGAAACACTAACGCAACGCATATCTCCGGATGAAAACGTCCATCCACGGAGTCTGTGGGGGCGAACACTGTCGACGCCACCATGGCTTCTGGCAGTCGTAGCGGCTTCGAAATGAATCTTCACTTCCGTTTCACGTTTTGCTTAATCGGGCCACAACGGTAATAATCCAGACTTCCCGCCTCACTTGTGCCTGCAAACTTCGGAGTGAAAATGCTGCATCAACTCTGCCAACTTTTGATTCTTGCTGGCGCCGGACTATTGGCTCAGGAAAGCTCCGACGCCGATCAGAAGCTGCACGCTGAAGCTCAGCAGATCCTCGCATTGCCTGCCGCTGAGCAGGACCTGATTCGACTGGTGCAGATCGACTTGTCGCTCTCCAACGAGAAGGATCCAGCCAGCCTCGAAACCTGTCGCACAATTCTGCGAACTCTCGCCGTTTCAGAAAACGAAACCGCCATGGAACATGTTCGTGCGATCTTTGAAAACGATCCGGAACGCCGCGGTCTCGCCGCGTGGGCCCTTAGTCAATCCACCACATTGCGTCCGGCCGATCTGCAGGACTGGCGCTACATGGTTCGATCGCTCAATGTCGTTTCCGGTGACGATGCTGCCTCCGTCATGAAAGCGTTAATGCGTTTTCGAGTTCGTGCGAACAAACCTCAATGGGTGCGACAGGTTATCCTGATAGGGTTGCAGATGACTCCCGAGCAGCAGCCTGCGGCCGTCAATCTCCTGAAGCATTGGACAACGATGCCAAAGGGAAAAGACAGCTGGAAACTGTCCGACTACCAGGCATGGTTCGCCAAAGAACATCCGGAACATCCTGAAGCGGCGCTGCCTGTTGATTCCACAACTCGTAAATGGACCCTGGCCAGCTTGCAGACTGAAATTCAGAACCTGGAGCCAACGCCCGACGGGGTGGTCGCCGGGGAGAAAGTTTACGAGAAAGCCGGTTGCCAGAAATGCCATCGAAGAAGCCAACAGGGACAGGCCTTCGGTCCTGATCTGACATCACTCGGTTGGCGTCGGCAAAAGAAAGAAATCCTGCATGCCATCCTGTTTCCGTCTCATGATCTCAACGAGGAGTATCCATCTGTCTTAGTCGTTCTCAAAGACGGACGCACTCTGAATGGTGTTCTCTCTTCAGGCGCGGAAGGCATGATGAGTGTTGTTTCGAACACGGCAGTTCGAGAAGAATTCCCGCGAACAGAGATTGAAAAGATCGTCAATCAAAAGATCTCAAATATGCCCGAAGGGACTTTGGAACCACTGACACTGGACGAAATAAAAGCCCTCTTTGCCTACCTGACATCTGTCGACGGCGTACCCAAACCACACGGCGACGAACTTGAATAACACAGAAACGATTTTGCGATCCCCATCGCTTGCGTCACTTTGGCTTCCGCCGAAGAAACGTCAGCCTTACCCGGTTCGCTGACTATTTCCTGCAAAGGCCGCTGCATGAGAACTGTTGCTTTGGTTCTGTTGCTGACGAGCACAACGTTCGCTGATGAGCCGTTGCTGTTTAATCGCGACGTACGGCCGATCCTTGCCAAGCACTGCTGGAACTGCCACGGTCCTGATGCCGCGGCTCGCCAATCAAATCTGCGACTCGACACGTTCAACGATGCCGTACTTCCTGCAGAATCCGGGCTGCCCGCAATCGTGCCGGAAAAACCGCAGGACAGCGAACTTGTCCGGCGTATTCAATCCAGTGATGCGACATTGCGAATGCCTCCGGATTCCGCTCAAAAGCCGCTGACGGCTACTCAAATCGACATCCTCAAACGATGGATTTCCGGGGGAGCAACGTTTCAGAAACACTGGTCGTTTGAACCAATCGTTCCTCCGGTAGTTCCCGACAGCCCGGAAATCAGGTCGCTTCTGGAGTCCTCATCGGCCATCAATCCCATCGATGCCTTTGTTGCTGAATCGCTGGCAAAACAGAAGCTGAGATTCTCTCCCGAGGCGCCTCGTGAAGCTCTGCTGCGAAGAGTAACCGTTGATCTGACCGGACTGCCTCCCACGGCCGACGATCTCGCTCGAACAAACGAATCCTACGAAGAAGTCGTCGACCGACTACTTCACTCTTCGCACTTCGGCGAACGCATGGCGGTGGATTGGCTGGATGCCGCAAGATACGCAGACACCAACGGCTACTTCAGCGACAAGCCGCGTCAGATATGGCTGTGGCGTGACTGGGTGATTCGTGCATTCAACGACAACATGCCGTTTGATCAGTTTACGATTGAACAACTGGCGGGAGATCTATTGCCCACGCCAACAGTTCAACAGCGTATCGCGACGGGCTTCAATCGCAATCACGTTTCGAACAATGAAACCGGTATCATTGACGAAGAGTTTCGCACCGAGTACGTCGTTGATCGCGTCGACACAACGATGACAACATGGCTTGGGCTGACAGTCGGATGCGCTCAGTGTCATGATCACAAGTACGATCCCATTTCCCAGCAGGAGTTCTATCAACTCTTTGCCTTCTTCAACAATGTCCAGGAGAAAGGTCTGATCGTTACGGATGACCCGCCTCCCGTGATGAAGGTCTCCACTCCCGAGCTGGATACGGAGCTGGCCAATCTGTCACAGGCGACGTCAAACGCAGCTCAGGCGTTTGAACCAATTCGGATGAAGCTCGCGACCGAAATCTCCGCATGGGAAGCCACCGCTCGTCAGTCGATCCCACAGCCGCCAGAGCAAGACCTCATTCTGCATGAAGCCTTCAACAACGGTCTTCAACCAGAAACTCAGGCGATAGGCACAACGCTGAAGTATCAAACCGGCATTCGAGATCAGGCGGCTTTGTTCGACGCGACGCAACATGCCTCGCGAGATCTCCAGCATTTCGATGCAGACGGCCCATGGACGATCGGTCTCTGGTTGCTGCCAGATAATTCTCTCAGTTGCCCGCTCTCAAAAATTGAACCCGAAGATGACCGAACCGGCCTCGAAGTGCTGTGGCAGAAAGGTCGAATTAATGTCAACCTTGTTGCGAAGTGGGGAACTGACGCAATTGAAGTCACATCGATCACTCCGGCGAAAGCAGGGCAGTGGCATCACGTCGCGATTACCTATGACGGCTCAAAATCAGCAGCCGGGCTGAAACTCTTTCTGGACGGACACCCACTGGACATACGAATTGATCGCGACTATCTAGCGAGCAGCGTTCGAAATGATCGACAATTGCTGATCGGCCGCAGAGATTCTGGGCTGGGCTATTATGGCCAAATGGATGAACTTCGCATCCTGCAGCAAGCTCTCAATCCGCAGGCGATTGACGACTGGTATCATGGCGATCAGATCCACGGAATCCTTGAACGACCAACCGACGTTCGCAGCGCGCGCGATGTGGAAACGCTGATGGATTTCTATATCGCTCGTCAAACCGATGAGAAGACTCTTTCTGCCAGAAGCCAGGTAAAGGAAGCTCTGGAAACAGAGATCCGCTTTCGCAATTCGATTCCTTCCACCTTGGTGATGGAGGAAATGCCGCAGCCTCGCGAAACTCATGTGCTGATTCGAGGACAATACGACCAGCCCGGTCAGAAGGTTGAAGCGGGAACTCCCACGGCGTTGTCATCATGGCCCGAGACGGCACCAAAGAATCGACTTGGTCTCGCGAAATGGCTCATGGATCCTGCCAATCCGTTAACCGCGCGAGTCGCCGTGAATCGGCTTTGGAAGCAATGCTTCGGAGAAGGATTGGTCCGCACAGCCAATGATTTTGGCAGTCAGGGAGAACCCCCGACTCATCCGGAGCTGCTGGATTGGCTGGCCGCAATTTATCGTGATAACGGATGGGATACGAAAGCTCTGCTGCGACTGATCGTGACTTCTCGCACGTATCGGCAATCTTCGGATCTTCACGCGAACCCGTCGACAGGGCACGATCTTCAGAACCGACTGCTGTCTCGCAACTCAGCCTTTCGTATGTCGGCGGAGATGATTCGCGATCAGGCACTCGCTGCATCCGGGCTACTGCGTCCAAAGATTGGAGGTCCCAGCGTAAAGCCTTATCAGCCAGCCGGTTTATGGGAAGAAGTTTCTTACAACTCGGAGGATTCCTATGAAGAGTCCAACGAAGATGGTCTCTGGAGACGAAGCCTCTACACCTACCTCAAACGACAAGTACCACCTCCATCGTTGCTGGCATTCGATGGAACGCCGCGAGAAAAATGCACGGTGCAGCGAGATCGCACGAACACGCCCATTCAAGCCCTGATCCTGCTCAACGATCCGACGTATCTGGAAGCTGCTCGCGTACTGGCGAATAGCGTTCTTCTGGCCAAAACATCGGATGAAGAACGTCTCGTCGAGATCTTCCGACGCATCCTCAGCCGCAACCCGGAACCTCGCGAATCAACTCTTCTGCTCGATCTGCTAAAACGTCAACGCGATTGTTTCCAAACTGATCCAGCCGCAGCTGATAAGCTTCTTCAAGTTGGCGTGAGTCGACATGATGACTCTCATGCACCAACCGAGTTGGCAGCCTGGACGATGACAGCTCACACTCTTCTGAATCTTGATGAGGCGATCACGCGCAGATGAACCAGCTTTCTCCTCGCCGCCACTTTTTGACTCAGTCCGGAATCAGCGTCGGTTCCATGGCTCTGAGCTCGTTGCTTTCCGCATCTGAACAATCACATGGTGCAGGCTCATCAGCTCTGACGCTGCCTGTTCGCGCAAAGCGAATCATCTACTTGTTTATGCACGGCGGTCCTTCCCAACTGGATCTGTTCGACCACAAGCCCGGGCTGCGCCAACGGCATGGAGAAGAATTGCCCGCTTCTGTTCGAGGTGACCAGCGGCTCACCGGGATGACCAGCGGACAGACATCGTTTCCGGTCACCTCATCAGCGTTTCGATTTCATCAACGAGGCGACTCCGGCGCTTGGGTCAGTGAGATTATGCCGGAGACAGCCAAAACCGTTAACGAACTCTGCATCATTCCTTCGATGCACACCGAAGCGATCAACCATGATCCAGCCGCAATGTTGCTGCAGACAGGGCATCAGCAACCCGGCCGCCCCAGCTTCGGGGCATGGACCAGTTATGGACTGGGAACAGAAAACAGCAACCTCCCGGCTTTCGTTGTTCTGCTGTCTCACGGCAGTGCAGCTCGACCAGCGGATCCGCTTTATGCCCGGCTCTGGGGTCCCGGATTTCTTCCGTCCAGTCACCAGGGAACCGCTTTCCGAACCGGCGGAGATCCTGTGCTCTATTTGTCCAATCCTCCCGGAGTCAGTTCGGATTCGCGACGAGATCAACTCAACGTATTGTCAGCCCTGAATTCTGTTCGATCAAACATCACCGGTGATCCTGAAACGGAAACTCGCATCGCACAGTATGAACTGGCATTTCGTATGCAGACTTCTGTTCCGGAACTTGTCGAAATGAACGACGAATCGGAGTCCACATTTGAAGCGTATGGCCCAGCCGCACGGCAACAGGGGACTTTCGCAAGACACTGCTTGCTGGCTCGCAGAATGGCAGAACGCGGAGTTCGCTTCATTCAACTTTATCATCGAGGCTGGGACCAGCATTACAATCTGCCCAGCGATATTCGGCTACAGGCTCGCGATGTTGATCAGCCAGCCGCGGCACTGATCAGAGATCTGCGACAACGCGGACTGCTGGATGAAACACTTGTCATTTGGGGCGGTGAATTCGGGCGAACCACCTATACTCAAGGCAAACTGGAACCGAACAATTACGGCCGCGATCACCACGGACGATGCTTCACGATGTGGTTAGCCGGCGGCGGGATTCGCCCGGGGATCGTTCACGGAAAAACCGACGACTATTGCTACAACGTCGTCGAGAATCCCGTGCATGTTCACGATCTTAATGCAACACTGCTGCACCAGATGGGGATCGACCACACGCGACTCACCCATCGCTTCCAGGGGCGAGACTATCGCCTGACGGACGTCCACGGCAACATCGTTCAAGGCATTATCCGATAACGATCACGGCAACTTATACGGCACAACCATTGAACCTGTGGACGACTTTCCCGGACTCCATGGCTTCTCAAACGCTCGCACAGCCAGTTCCTGCCCGGAACCTGACGGCTCAAGAATCATCAGAGCTGTCGCGTTCAGCGCGGGATCAGTTTGGGATGCCTGAGCGACACCTTCGGCAGGCAGCACCACAGTTTCTTTCCCAGCTGTCGCAACAGTAACCAGAACCGTCCAGCTGCGACCGTTAAGATCCGCCTGATACTGACCACAGAGGAGTTCAGGAGTCTCTTCAATCAGTAACAGACCAGAAAAGCCCTTTGCGGATATCTCTTTTTCGGCAGCGAGTTTCACTGTCGACCAGTCTAAAGGCTTTGACTCAATCGCTGTCGAACCCGCGGTCGCAGCCGGAGTGTCATCGAAGAATCCAATGTCTGGTACGACGATGTTCTCATCCAGTGATTGAGCTTTCTTCAGATCTTCAGCCGCCAGTTTCTTTTCGCCACGCTTGTATCGCGCAACGCCACGATTCATCCACGCAGGCGCAAGATCGGGTGTTATCTCAATCGCTTTCGTGTAATCCTGTTCTGCTTCTTCATAGCGTTTCTGAGCCAGATACACACCCGCTCGCTGATACCAGTTGGCCGAATCTTTCGGATCCAGTTCCAGCGCCTTCGCGTAATCGGCCAGCGCCGTTTCGTAGTCCTCGAGGTCAACGTGGCAGAGACCTCGATTTCGATAGGCCAGCGCCCCTTGAGGATCTAAATTGACAAGCCGAGTAAACTCAACAGCCGCCTCTTTAAATCGTTCCATCTTGGCGAGAACAACAGCCTTATTGTTGAGCGCGTCTGTGCGTTCACTGTCCAGAATCAAACATTCGTTGTAGTCATTCAGAGCCTTCTCAAGAACATTCAGATTCTCATAGGCCACGCCACGCTGATATCGCGGTTCAGGGTCTTTGGGAATTGCGTCAACGACTTCATTCAGAAGTGGAATCGCCTCCGCCGCCTGCTCACGCTCCATCAGAATACGAGCACGCTCCAGCTTAACCTCGGGAGAATCCGGCGAACCCCCACAGCCGACAGAGAAGACTGCCAGCAACAACATCCACGGCCACAAGGCTTGAATCTTCAGGTTTGAACACATGGCACAGTCTTCTGTTAACAAACACGAGGGCTGGGGGATTCAGCGGAATCACACATCGATTGCAGTTTGACGCGGATATCCCGCAATGATGCCGGCAGGTCAAGAACCTCAACACGCGGAACAGCACCAAGTCCTTCAAACTGACTCTGCTGCGAGGCTATTGAAAGAACCAGGATCGGCAGACTCGTCAGGTCAGCGACATCCGCCGCAAAATCAACAACGCTGGCTGGTACCAGTTGAGTTGTGTTGATAACAACGGCTGAAATCCGATAACGACTGACCACATCCAGTCCGCTATTGAGATCAGGTACTATACGACATGGTACCTGATGATCACGAAAATAACGTCGCAATGTCGAACGCTCACTCGCGACAACGGCGACAACACAAACCTCAAAGACTGTCGCTGAATAGTTCAATACTGCTGAAGTTTTCGCTGTTGCAGGCGACGGGCTCTGCGGCAATTCCGCGGCTTCAGATATCATCGTCGGCACTGCTGCCTCGAGCAAATCTTCAACACCAACGCCGGAGCTCACATTCGCAGCGTCGAAGGCCGGGACAGGAGAGACATGACTCTGGCCACGCATCCATCGAACAAACAAAGCCAACCGATGTCGCCAGAGATCAGGATCAGAAAATGCGAGGTAAGCAAAAGCCATGATCAGGCCGAAGGTCCACATCCCCAGAAACGCGCCGATCCCGAAATGCATCGCAACACCCATCAACAACATCAGCGGACGCAGGCGAGGATTCCAGATGAGAACAATAAAAAAGATTTCCCACGCAATGGTGACATGTGCAATCAGGAACGGCAGCCAGGGAACCCAGGCCATCCAGGTCAGATCCATCGTCTGATATTCTTCATTGGCGATGACTCGCCACATCGCTTCGCCCGTCCACCAACTCGGCCCCTTCAGCTTCGCAAAACCCGCCCAGAAATAGATGGTACACAGATGCAATTGAATCAATCGCATTGCAACTCGAGCGGAAGCGAACTTACGCGGAGCATCAACCAATCCCTTGCGGCCCAGCCACCATCGACGAATCAGTGAATCAACTGATACTGCAGCACCAGAAGGCCCGATGCTTAGATAAAGACAAAGCATCCCAAGGATCTGATCGAAGCCAAAGTTCGCAATCGGAACTCGTTGCGAGTAAGAGATTGTAATCAGGAACGACAGGATCGAAGTCACCCGAGTCGCGAAGCCGAGGCAAAACATCGCGCTGATCGCGAGACAAGCAATATGCATCGGCCAAAGATATTGATCGCCCGTCCACAGCCAGAACGAAAAGATCGGCCGATTGACATACAGAGCCTTCACAGCGTGCAAGGGCTGAAGTCCGTTGTCTCCAAAGAACGCTTCCAGATCCAGTGTCCAGACGGCAAGGTTATAGAACAGCATCCATCCGCCCAGCAGACGGATAATGCCTAACATCAGCGGATCGGCTGGCTCAAACCAGAACTTAACCCAGGCTTCCAGACATCCATTGATGTATTGACGCAACCAGACCACGCCACTGGACCGCAGCAGCCCACGAGCCTGCAACATGATTATGTCCTCAGAAGCTCTGCGCAACAGATGATTGTTGAGAAGCCTCCGTGGAAAAATCAAACGCTCCTATCGTCTCAACTTCAAACGTCTCCGGATCATCCAGCTTGCCACCGGCCTGAATTCGCAGGATCGAAGACGGCTCATGACTGATTCGATTCAGTGTAACCGATGATGAATCATGCAATGCAGAAAAATGGCGAGCGTACGCCTTCTGAATCTCGGCCTGGGTCTCATCATCAAACGCCCAGAGATTCTCAGCCAACATAAAGTAGCGGTGGTACAGCAACCGCGGGTGAATCGAAAGATTGGGAAATCGTCCCACAACCGGCGCGTCACCGGCACGGGGAACAGAATAAGAAATCAACGTGCTCGCACCAGGGTCGGGAGCAAAATAGTGATATCCGTGATTCAGGAACAGCAGTTCATTATACGGCAAAGCGAGACGGTAACCGTCCATCAGCAAGGGCGACGCAGGCGGCATCGCGGCCGGAGAAATGAACACAGCGAATACATGGAAGCCAAGCATCAGGCTTACGACAAGATATCCGCATTTCTTCAAAAGTTTTAACATGTCCGGACACCAGACATCTCTCATCAATCCTTCAAAACAACTGCGTCATATTCGTTACGAAATGACTGGATTCTGAAGGGAAGAGAGTCTCCAAAAAAAACTGCATTCCGCACTTAATCGCACGGAATGCAATCAATATCAAAAGTACTCAGAGCAACGGATCGCCAGTCTGAGCCTGTCGGGAACCTCCGTCAATGATTATTGTCGGAGGTCTATCCGTTCTCAGTGACCGGCTGAACCACAAGAGCTGTGAGAAACCGTGCCATTTGAGCCACAGTCAGCCTGAGCACCGTGTGAGCCGTATGATCCGTAAGAACCATGTGACGCAGCGGCTTTGCGAGCTGCGCGGCGAGCCTTACGAGATCCGTAAGAACCGCATGATGCGTCGGTGCCTGCTGAACCCGCTGATGCATGTGAGTCACCAGTAGAACCGCATGATGTGTAAGACACATGGGTTCCCTGGGAACCGCATGACGCCTGAGTTCCACAAGATGGGCTCACTGGTTCGCACTGAACTGAACCGTATGAACCGCAAGATCCGTGTGAACGCTTACCAGCTTCTGCAGAGCCAGTCAGAACGACAGCACCCATTGCCAGAAGAGCAAAACTACCGAATACCTTCTTCATTACCAACCTCCCGTTTGTTGAACTGCAGCGAGAATGTGCTGCTGCCTTCGACGCTCACTACAGAACGTCGCGCTACCCGAAGCGAAAGACTAGGGGAGATACACTCAACTGTCAAGCAGAGAGGAATGGGAAGATTGTGCAGGATTTTCTCATTTCCAATTGTGGGATGTTCACACAATCTACGCACACCTGCGAAGGGCGGAAGAAGTCTTCAGTTGTTCTCTCGCAAACCCTCCAGATGCCCAAGATTCTTCACGGGGGCAAAGATATTCAGAACCTCGGAGAGTAACTCCTGATCCAGAGGCTCCGACAACCACTGAGCCCAATTGCGAATGTTCACTGGATTCGCGCTGCCAGCGACCGTCGTCGCAATGTCTGGATGTGCACAGGAAAACTGCACGGCCAGTTTCGCAATATCCACCCCACGCTTCGCACAATGCGCAGCCGCCGCTCGCGCCGCAGCTTTCACATTTTCCGGCTCCTTCAGCCAGGCCGGCAGCGGAGCATTCGTCAGAAGACGAGCTGAAAACGGACCGGCGTTCATGACGCCCACGCCTTTCGCTTTCAGATACGGGACTGTCTCATCGACAAATCGAGTGTTCTGGAGCGTGTACTGGTTGTACGACAACACACAGTCCACATCGATCTGGTCACAGATGAATCGAAAGATCCTCTGAGGGTATCCGCTGAAGCCGATGAACCGAACTTTCCCTGACTGCTGAATCTTACGCAGAGCAGGGATCGTCTCATCGACAATCTGCTGCATCGGGACAAATTCAATGTCATGGCACAGAATGATATCGAGGTGATCTGTACTTAGACGGTGGAGACTGACATCAACACTCTCCGCGACTCGCTTCGCGCTGAAATCAAAATGCCCCAGATCATACCGACCCAACTTTGTGCACAGCGTGTAACTGTCTCTCGGCACACCTCGCAGAGCAATGCCCAGCAGAACCTCACTCATGCCGCGACCATAGAAGGGCGACGTGTCAATGAAGTTCAGCCCACAGTCCAGCGCGACACGGACACTGTTGAGCGCTTCATCCAATTGGACACTGCGAAACTCCTGCCCCAGTGAGGAAGCTCCAAAACTCAACACAGGCAACTCAAGCCCGGTCTTTCCAAGTACACGCTTTTCCACAGCATTGTCACCATCAAGAGAAGTGTGAGCACCAAAAACGAACTAACCAATAAACAGCGGCTTCATGTGACGATCAAAGATATTCTCCGTCACCTGCTTGCCCACGATCTCTTCGTTCTTCTTCAGAAGATCCGTGTATCGCGCACCAGCCTTGGCCGCAACTTTAAACGACACATGCAGCAACTGACGCACATGGGCATTGAACTGAGGATGCCCCGGGATATGTCGCAACGCACTCGCCAACTGCGGCCCTGACCAGCCATTCACCGTTTCAGAACTCGGCAACTTTGCACGATCGATATCAATCACACTGGCATACGGCGCACAGAGTTCATCCACGTGCTCCAACGCATAAGCATAGATTTCCTTCGCCAGTGCGAGTCCATCACCGCCGGCTTCGGCCAGTCCAATCAATTCTTCAAGCCACGTTGTTCCGGCTGTTTTCAGATGCAGGCCAGCCCCGGTCCGCTGCAATGCGCGCCGAATAATCGGATACAGACTGAACTTGTCGCTTCCGCTGTGAACACTGAGCTTCAAATTTTGCGGCAGGCCATAAGTTTTCACGGCATGGGCAATCACAGCCAGATCATCGTTGAACTCTTTTTCGAACTGAGCCAGATCTCCGACATAATCTACACCTTTATTGAACCGCCCGGTAAACTTCGGCGCGATTGTCTGCAGGCGAACTTTTTCGTCAGCAAGGGCCGTCAGAATGATCAACAACTCCGGCGGCGTCTGCGGTGCGTCCGTTTCGTCCATGGAAACTTCCGCGATGAAATTCGCTTCACCTTTTGCTTCCGCGATGTAGCGATAAATTTGTCCGGCGTCCTGAACTGCCAACAAATACTTGGAGGCAACTCGTTCCACATCGGCGGCCGTAATCATCAGTGGCGACGAGACTCCGCTGATATTCAGAGTCCCAATCAACTCTGGATGTCTCGCAACAAACGAGGCGACATCTGCCGCTCCCGCCGGCTTGCCAATTGAATCCGCAACATCAATCGTGAAGAAATCGGAACAGCTCATGAACCGATCCACAGTCTTCAACTGGATATGATCCGCATCCACATGCCAGCCACCGGTCCAGCCCAGCTCTTTCACAGCCGCTTGTCCGGCGTCATAGACACTCTGCGGTTCCGACCCAATAAAAGTATGTTCGCGATTCGATTTGTTCCAGACGGGAGCAACCTCAATCCCGTGTTTAGCGAGCATCTGAAACGCTCGCAATTGAGACTTCGCTTGATGAGCAAACCGATCGCCAACACCGAATGAGAACCGTTCCAAAACCAACATGAGCCAAAGATCTCCACACACAAGAGTGAATGAGTCGTGTCGTTCGTAGTGCCGGCTTCAGCCAGCTTTCTCCTACGATTCTGAACCCAACGCCGCCTATCAATTGTAGGGTGGGACCAGCGCAGCGCCGGCCCACCATATTGAATGTTGCAAAAATGGTGGGCCGACGCTCTTCGAGCTTGTCCCACCCTACGACAATAAGCTGCCACCGCCTTTTGGCGCCGCGGCCTCAAGTCACATCGGCCGTTGACCATTCGCCATTGATTCGCCGCCACACGCCGCCAGGATTCTTGTTCTGCAGCACTGGTGGAAGTCGATGAGGTCGAACCGCGTCGTAAGACTGCAGCATGCCAAACCGAGTCACCGATGCTGGAACGCCAACAGCCGTAAAGCCCGGGTGACCGGTCGCGGGGAATGGTCCGCCGTGGTTCATCGCTGCACTAACCGCAACACCTGTCGGCATCTTGTCGTTCAACAGTCGGCCGACTTTTGTTCGCAGGACTTTCTCGATCTGAACGTAATCAGCATCATCACTGCCAGCCGAGTCGCTGTAGATGCCACCGGTCAGATTGCCTTCCAGCAATTCACCGATCTCAACCATCTGTTCGACAGAATCAGCGACGACAAACAACGATCCGTTCCCAAACGCCTCGGTCTGGAACACATGCGGATTCGCGAGGAACTGGCGGCCCGAAACTCGCATCAGAGTATTCTGAAAGCAAACTCCCTTTCCGCCGCCTGGCTGACCACCAGTAACCAGCGAAGCACCAGCATCCAGAATCGTCCGCACACCTTTGCCAAAACTTTCACGCACGCCGGCGGACAGCATGGTACCGACCGCAGCCTTGGAGAATCGCTCACCGACGGCAGCAATAATGCCTTCGCCCAGTTCGCCCGACGGAACAATTACCAGTCCCGGATTCGTACAGAACTGGCCGGTGGCCATCAGGCAGCTTCCCGTGAACTCATCAGCGAGTGCTGCCGTTCGTTCCTTCAAGGCCCCCTTCAACATGAACACTGGGTTGATGCTGGAGAGCTCGAGGTAAATTGGCTTCCCGGCGGCATCGGCCGCGGCTTTCAATTTCAACCCGGTCTGTCGAGCACCCGTATAGCCAACGGCACCGATTCTCTCATCGGAAACCAGCTTGATGCCATCTTCATGACTGGTTCGATAAATCAACTGAACAAGCCCCTTAGGCATCCCGGTCGCCTGAATCGCTTCCAGAGCCGCTTCGGCAAAAATCCGAGTCGTCTCCGGATGACACGGATGCCCCTTCGCGATTACAGGATTCCCCGCCGCGATTGCTGCCGCAAAATCTCCACCGGCAATTCCGTTATATGCATACGGAAAATTGTTCGGCCCAAAAACCACGACCGGTCCGATCGCTCCAAACATGGATCGAATATTAGCGGCCGTATCAATCGTCGGGACTCGCCACGATTCAGTGCGAGCTGAGTTCGCTGCCTGTCGGAGCTGATTGGTTGTTCGAGGAAGCTCACCATCCTTCAATCGTGGTGACTTCGCCAAACCAGTTTCCGCATGAGCCGTCTCTACCAACAACTCCGCCCGCGCTTCGATCGCGTTTGCATAAGCTTCGAGAAACTCAGCAAATCGAGCCCCCGGCCAGCCACGCATTTCGCGAGATGTCTCAGCCGCAACGCTGATCAGGGCATCAATCTCATCCCACGGGCTGACAGGAAAAACACCCGGCAGAGTTTCCTCAGTCGTCGGATTCACAGCCTGAAACGTTGTCGTCCCCTGGCTCTTGATCCATTGTCCGTCGCAAAGAATTGAGTGAACTGTACTGGTCACGATTCTGAACCTTTCTTTCACAGGCCTCGCCCGTGTTGTGTGTCGTTATGTTTAGCTGCAAAGCATTAAGAATTTGTTGATTAAACAGGGAACCAAAGTGTCCGCACGAATCGTTGTAGGGTGGGACCAGCGCAGCGCCGGCCCACCGATGTGAACGGTGCAAATCGGCGGGCCGGCGTTCGCGACGCTCACTTGTCCCACCCTACGATTCTGAACCAAATAGACTGCGTCGCTAGCACAGGATAGCACAGTCATCGATCATCTTGCACCGTGCGCAACCTACAGTATCAGCGGTCAGAAGCGGAGTCGCAACCGAGTCGGGCCCAATCTTCACTCAACGATCTTGCCGGGACAGTCTCTAAGTTGCTGCTCCACGATAGCCTCGGACCTGAGCCCGAAGCTCGCGATCACAAACGAGCCCTGAGCTCCAGTGGATCGACGCAAACCCCGATTTAACAATCGGTTAACGTCACGTCTCCGTCAGCCGGTAAAGATGCTCCCCGGCTTTTCGAACCAGCAGGATTCCCTCGTCTTCTCGATTCGCGAATGACTCCACATCGATCGACGCGGGATCTCGATAGCCAAGATTGATCCGTTCACAAACCTCGCGAGGAATCTGTGATGCAACCGTGACGTGGACACGAGGTCGCTCGATTCCGTTTTCGAATGTCCCGGTTCCGCGGACGTGAGTTGAATGGGCCAGAACTCCCCATGGCATGTCGCGGAATTTCTCCCACTGCTTCGTGAAGTAATCCCGAACGTGGTAGCCAATGCGTTCAATATTGGCTCCATGAGTGATCGAGATCTCTTTCATGTGCGGAGCGTAAATGATCAGCTCACCGCCATCTGCGACCACCGGCTCCAGTTTGTACATGCACTTCCCGGCGACCCACAGCTCGTCGTACATCTCCGGCGCACAGGACAGCACCTGACGATACGACTTGGAATGTCGTTTGATATGCACTTGGCCAGACAGATTTGAGGCACCTCGCCAGGCTTCCTCCGGTGTCCCATAAAACATGCCATACGGAGTCGCATCGGTGGACACGACAAACGCAAGACATCGACGTTCGGCCTTGATAAGCTTGGCGGCTCGATCCACAACGCGACGTACCGGAGTATCCTGGACTCCAATAATGCCCACGTTCGTGATTAGAGCTCCGAGCCAGTGGAAAAAGTTGAGCAGTTCCGGTCCGGAGATGCCCGGGAAGAAATACTTGTTGCCGCCGCTAAAGCCGACAACTTCATGAGGAAACACTGGGCCGACGACCAGGGCCACGTCGTAGTCCAAGATCCGGCGATTGATCTGCACCGGCACTTCCATCGACAAGACGCCGTCGGAGATTTCACGAGTCTCAGCCTCGGTCAACACACCGATCGTAGCCAGCTCGGCAGGATTATCCCACGCATGATTGAACAACCCCACATCGCTGCAAGGATCGCTGTCAGCAATCCCCAGCATCGACCGAATCTTCTGCTGCGGCATCGGCGGATGCGTTCCCAACGCCACCAAAACGTCGAGCGATTTCGTGACGGGCCTCAGCATTGATCGTAACGCTGGGAACAGCACCGGCAGGGGGGCCGTACGAGTATTATCAGGAACAATCAACAATACTCGCTTGTCGCGAAAATCACTAACAGGAACATTCTGATGCAGCCAGGCTCGCATCTGATCGGCGTTCAATGTGGTAAGTTGAGTACTCATAAATGGCTTTCAGAAGTCTCTGATGAACTGTGCTCGGTTAAAGATCGCAGCGAATCCGCGGGGTTCTAGCGATGTATAGCTGTGAGTGCAAAGACGAGAGCTGCGGAATAAAGTCCCAACGTCCATTTATCAGCAATCAAACTCCGGCCGCATGCAGACGCAACGGATGGGCAAAGGGTTCTCCTCGCATTTCCTTCAGTTTCTGCTTCTGATCATCAGTCAGAATTGCATCTAATGCTTTTTCAAATCGCTCCTTCGATTCTTTCAACTTTGCGGTTGCTTCTTCGCGATTGCGGATCGATGAGATGGATTTCACATCCTGCATCTCTGATCGCACCTTTTCATAGGCCGTCATCTGCTCGTCAGTAACCTCAAGTTCATTGCGGACATCAATATGCTTAAGCGCCTGAACTCCCAGACGCTGATAGTTGAGTTGCACAAGACGCTTTTTCTGATCGTCAGTCAACTTGTCCATCAATGGTTGCTCTCGCTCTTTGATCCGCTTATTCAAATCAGCAAATGCGCTGCCATCTCGACTTCGCGACGCAATCTTTAGTTCCGGTTGAATATTTTGATTCAAGGTGCGTGCGTCACCAACGAGTTCTTTCAATTGATCCTCAGTAAGTTTCAGCTCTTCCTGAACTTCCTTGATCGTTAACAACGCAGTGACCGGTTGGTATTCCTGTCCTGCCCCGAAAGTTTCCCGAGGCAGCAACGGGCCCTTGATAACCTGAGCTGAACTGTCTGCAGAGACAAAGACCAACGCCACAAGAAGTGCAAAAGCTTGTGCAGACGAACGATTGAATTGGTGCAGCACAGGTTTCATGAATGATTTCTCTGAGCAGTCAAGGGTAGTAATGCGGCATGCCGAATGGAGAGCACCCGCATATTCTAAACTCGCGAGATGATCGTGTTCAACGTTTGGCGATGGAGTGGGCGGTCCCAGGTTGTGGCCGGCCAGTGACCGAGCCACAACGCTTCACCGTCAGGTCTCCATTCGCCCCCGGTCGCTAAAAATCGCGGCGAGCAATATAGATACAGCCCAGGCCAAGCATCACGGCGATGAACGCCAGATTGCTCCACAACGAAACGCTCAAATCAAACGTGATGCGGTTTTGGCTGAGGTCATCAGAGCCGCCGGCCGAACGTCCTTCCGGGTCTCCGGAAACCTCGACGGACTTTCTTCCCGTTACCAGATACTTCACGATGTTGTCGACTTCGGAAGGTTTTGGCAGCAGCAAATACAGCGGCCGAACGACATAGTCATAGGCCTGATGCGGCCATTCTGTGAGCCCCTGAAATGCGTTTTCCGAATCTGATTCAGGAGACGCATAGACGAAGATCGAACGTCGTCCGTTCGCCAACAACAGTTTTCCCTGCTCATCAAATCGGATCGCAGAAACAGAACCGTTTTCCCGAGGTGTCCAGTCGAGAAACTTGCGAGTCTTCCCGTCAAGACTCAGCAGGTTTCCACCGTGAGTCATCACGGCACCCCAGTTGCCATCCGAAGAGAACTCCGCAGACTTCGGCACGTCACCCGCTGACAGCGATGTTTGCTCCAGCGTCTTGAGAGTCGTCGCATCCAGAAGTTGTACGACACCATCTGCCATGGCACACAGGACGAAGTCTCCTCCCGCAGCAATGCCCGCAGCCTGCTTCTTGTCGAAGTCACGCGTTGCCCCCGCGATATAAACTCCATCCTCGCGTCGATTCAATGTGGTTAACGTTCCGTTGTCCCAATACACCAATTGATCATTGGAGATGTTAAACGCCACGGCCGCGTCGGCTCGTTGTGGCTTCATCGGAGTTTCGGTCAGCGCCTGAAATGCCTGCGATGGACGAGCCATCGGCCACGGAATCGAAAGTTGCTTTAAAAAGGCCTGAGTCTTCCGGACCTGATCTGAAACACCTTTGAATTGATAAACCGACCGAATCCCAGGCAGAATCACATCCCCATTCTTATTCATGAAGACAGCAAATACTGGCTCGGGAGTGACCGACTCGACCTCACGCAAATAGCCGTTCTCTTTGTCCGCACTGATCAAAGTCGCGGCCGACGCACCACCAAATCGTGACATCTCCGATTGCAATGCGAGAATTCGATCACCCGTTGCGCTGGCTACAATTCGCGGACGCACGCCGGTGAAACGAAGACTTTGTAGCAGCTGCATCAAATTGTTGCCTCGCCCATCATCACAGATCCGAACCCAATCTGATGTCTGAGCATCCCAACGCCGAAACTTCTTCGCGCCGTCCACAACAAAGACCTCTGAACCTGCCGCTGTTACTTCTACCAACTGCTGAGTCTGAAGGTATCCGTTGGTCATGAAGGCATAGATTCCGCCAGTGGTTGTTACAACGACCCAGAAGACAACAACGATAATCAATGAGACGGTTGGGTTTCTCCAGACGGCCCCAGCCAACGCCGATACCGAAAAGTAAACCGCGAATAAGAAGACATATAGTGGAATGCACAGCAACAGCTCGGGACGCCAAAGTCCAAAACGCGTCCACAGCAACAGCCAGATGCCTGTCACCAGAACTCCGGCACACAACGTGGTAAACGCACAGCCGCCGATAAACCTGGTGATGAACAGTACCGTGCGACGAACCGGTTTGCTGAGCAGCAGCGAAATCTCGCCGGGCTCGAAGGTTCTCGGAATGATCGATGCGGTCACCAGCAGCGAACTGAAGATCCCGAAGAACCCCAGAAAGATCGACAGGATCACGATAATCGTCTGATCAATCAGCTGCGAAGACTGGCTTGGCGCTCCCTGCAACGGTCCGAATAACACCATTGTGCCATACGACAGCGATAACGACATCTCGTCTTCAACGACTAGACTCTGAGTGAACGCGGCAGCGAGGCGTTTCAGATTTCTTGAGGCTCGGATGTCGGCAATCATGTCGGCTGGATCGGCGGCTCGCAGCGACTCATCCAATTCGACCGAGGCCCAACTTTCAGGATGATAAAACTCCGGCATCGGCAAGAGCTTATTCACAAGATCAAGAACTCTCGCCTGAACTCTGACGGGGCGAGGTCCACCAGGACCGCCAGTCGGCGGCTGCACTGCGACCGGATTCAGATAGTTTTCAATCTGTTTTCTTTGATCATCCTTCAGCAAACCCCAAAGATGGGCGGCCGGAGTTCCTGGCGACTTGGGTCCATCGGCCAGGGTCTGCAGGAACAACTGAGTATCGACCAACTCAAAGGGTCGCAATTGAGTACTGGGGGCACTGGTAAACGACAACGGCGCCAATGCCAGCAACACAACCACAATTGCAGCCAGAGCAATCAACAGAACTCGTGAGGCTGCAGCTTCGCGAAACGAGTCTTTTAGAATGGCCAGAACAGCTTTCATCAGACTGCTCCTCCAACGATCCCAATGAAGACTTCTTCCAGAGTTTGCTCTTTACGAGCCATCCGCCAAATACTGATGCCCGCTAATCGCAAAGCATCGATAACAGTATCAAGATCAGCCTGCTTCGGGATTCGAACCTCCAGTTCATAAGCACCCGGGGTGACGACTCGTAGCTTTGAACCGGGATGTTGATCAGCAATGCGCCGAACAATCGCTTCATCGCCCGTCAACTGCATCTGCACAGGGGCATCCGCAAGGGCTGCGGTCAATTCTCGAACACTGCCAGTCTTCAATAACTTTCCGTGATTCAGAATCGCAACGCTGGAACAAATGAGTTCAATTTCCTGTAGAAGATGACTGTTCAGGAAAATGCTGTGGCCCTGATCGGCCAGTTGCTTGAGCACATCACGAATCTCGCGACGCCCGACCGGGTCGACTCCGTCTGTCGGTTCATCCAGCACGATCAAGTCGGGCCGATGAAGCATGGCCTGAGCCAACCCCAGCCGCTGCAACATCCCTTTCGAATATCCGGACACGCGTTCTTTTTCTCGCCCTCGCAGTCCGACGACTTCCAGCAACTTCATTCGCTCGGCGCGAATTGCACTCATCGACATGCCGCTCAGACTGCCGTAATACTCCAGCGCGGTGAGCGCCGTCAGATGCCGAGGAATACGATGATTCTCCGGCAGGTATCCAATTCTGCGCCTTGCTTCCATCGAACCGGCGGCATGCCCCAGGACTGTGGCGTTGCCAGCGGACTTACGAATGATCCCCAGCAGAATCTTGATCAACGTCGTCTTGCCGGCTCCATTCGGTCCCAGCAATCCGTAGATCTCACCTCGAGGCACCTGCAGCGAAACATCGTTCAACGCAGTGAACGAATTCCTGCCCCAGAATCCGCGACGATAGGACTTGCTGACGTTCGCCGTCTCAATGACCAGTTCAGCCGATACACTCATACGTTGTGATTCTTTGCTCGCACTTTTTCCACGATCGCGCTGGCTTCGCGAGCAGCCTTCGTGATCTCATCCCAGCGTTCCGCATCGATCGTGTCTTTTTTCGCCAGCCACGATCCTCCAACAGCCAACACGTCCGGATCTCGCAGATAACTTTCCAAGTTTGCCGTCGTGACTCCGCCCAAAGGAATATACTTTAGCCCCAGATGAGCATACGGAGCCTTGATGGCACTCAACATATTCAGGCCACCACTTTGTTCCGCAGGGAAGAACTTGAGTTCTCGACAACCCGCGTGAACGGCGACATCGATATCGGTCGGAGTCACAACGCCTGGAGCAAACGGAAGTCCCAGTTCGATGGCTCGACGAATGACAACAGGATTGGTCCCCGGAGAAACCGCAAACGCAGCTCCGGCATTCAGGACCTGATCAACTTGCTCGGGAATGATGATCGTGCCTGCTCCGGCCATCATCTTAGGCACTTCGCTTGTAATCGCTTTCAAGCATTCCAATGCGGCCGAAGTTCTCAGTGTCAACTCCATGATGCTGACGCCACCCGCCAGCAGCGCGCGAGCCACCTTGACGGCTCGACGAGGATCATCCACAACCAGAACCGCGATGACGCCGGTCTGATGCATACGTTCAAGGGCTTGTGCTGAGAATTGCGATTGCATGGCTCTACTTCGCCCATCAAGCGAGATTATTAGAGGGAAGAGCAGGGAAGTACGAGTCCGCCGAACAACGCTCGAACTCAACAAGATCTGCCAAGATTAGCAGAACGGGGCCGCAAGGCGAACGGCCAGGCAAGACATGCGTTCAGCTACGGCGAAGTTGCTACGTGACAATTTCCTGAATCACGCGGCCGGCGACATCTGTCAGCCGGAAATCCCGGCCCGCATAGCGATACGTTAATTTCTCGTGATCGATCCCCAACTGATGCAGAATCGTAGCATGAAGGTCATGGACGTGAACTCGATTATGCACCGCACGGAATCCAAAGTCGTCGGTCTCTCCGTAAGTTATCCCACCTCGAATTCCACCTCCGGCCATCCAGGTGGTGAATCCGTAGTGATTATGGTCGCGACCGTTTCCGTTCTCCGACGTCGGTGTTCGACCAAACTCACCGCCCCACAACACCAACGTGTCCTCCAGCAATCCACGCTGCTTCAGATCGCGGAGCAACGCCGAAATCGGACGATCGATGTCTCTGCAAAGATTGATCGTGCTGTTGTTGTGATCGCTATGAGTATCCCAGGGTTGACCATTGCCGTAATACACTTGAACGAACCGGACTCCTCGTTCGCTCAACCTTCGAGCCAACAAGCAACCATTGGCAAAATGCCCGGTGCCATAATCATCGCGAGTCGCCTGAGTCTCTTTCTGCAGATCGAAAGCATCGGTGGCCGTGAACTGCATGCGGTAGGCTGTTTCCATCGCCTGCAAGCGACCTTCCAGTTGGCCATCGGGACCGGAACGTTCCAGATGCAGCCGATTGAGCTGACTCATCAAAGCCACCTGAGCGGCCTGGGAATCTCTGCTGGCCTGAGCATTCCGCAGGAAGGGAATCAGCTTGTCCGGAGCGGGATCAGAATGATTGATATACGTCCCCTGATGAGACCCCGGCAAAAACGCGCTGGTCCACAGAATGGAGAATCGAACTGGCTTTCCGGGACACAACACAATGTAGGCAGGCAGATCGGAGTTCTCAGTCCCAAGCCCATACGACATCCACGAACCCATGCTGGGTCTGGTCGGCAAAATTGTCCCGTTATTCATCAACAATAACGCAGGGCCGTGATTCGGATTATTAGTGTACGTCGAACGAATGATGCACATGTCGTCGATGCATTTCGACGTCATTGGCAACAACTCACTGACCGGCAGTCCTGATTCGCCACACTGACGAAATCGAAACGGCGAAGGCAGGAGTCCAGCGGTTTTCCGCTCCGTCCTGAAATCGGCTTCCGGCGGCCGTTGTCCCGCGAACTTAAGCAGATCCGGTTTGGGATCAAACAGGTCCCCTTGAAACGGACCGCCATTCATAAAGAGATGGATCACTCTCTTCGCCTTGCCCGGAAATTGCGACGGCTGCAGATCACCAAAGGCCGACTGCCCCAAAGCCGACATCATCCCAATCGCACCGACACCGCCGCCCATCATCCCGATCATCGATCGGCGTGACGGAGAAGCAGAGGCATTCGAAATGTGTTCAGAAAAGGCGTTCATAAACAGCTTGATACCGCTTTCTGCGAAGACTTTCAAACTGAATGCTGGCAAACTCCAGGTTCATCTCAAAATCATGCCGAACGATCTGCAAGCGAAAAAACTTCGACCGCAATAAACTTAAGGGCTAAGATTTCTTCTTTCGCGGCCCCTTGTGATTGTCTTCAAAAGTTGACTTGCGCCGCAGCAGATGATGATAGTTTTGCGCAAACCGGTGGGCTTCGTCGCGAACGTATTGCAGCAGTCGCAGGCTGAACGAATGGCGACTTAAACGAATCGATTCCGACTGACCCGGGACAAAGATCTCCTCTTCCTTCTTGGCGAGCGAAATGGTTGTGGGCGGTTTGATCCCCAGAACCTCGAATGTCTCCATTACGGCATTCAACTGCCCCTTGCCGCCGTCGATCAGCAACAGGTCCGGAAACGCTTCATCTTCCTGCACCAGCCGGCGAAATCGTCGCGTAATCACTTCGCGCATCGACGCAAAGTCGTCAACGCCTTCGACCGACTGAATCTGAAACTTCTTGTATCCCGGCTTGAATGGTAATCCATCGATAAACTGAACAAGACTGGCGACCGTGTCTTTGCCCTGAATATGAGCGATATCGACGCCTTCGATTCGTCGAGGAATCTGGTCCAGCTTCAGAACCTTCTTTAGTCCAGCCAAACCTTTTTGAGGATCAATATAGAACACTTCCGGCTGAGCATGACTCTCCAGGTTTCCTCGCAGGCTGAGGTCTTTCAACGATTTGATCTCATCGCGGATCCGAGCGGCCTTCTCAAACTTCAGCTCCTTCGAAGCCTGCATCATGGAGGCTTCCATTTCCTTTACCAGGCTGACTTTGCCTCCATCCAGGAAGATCTTCAACCGGCGAATGTCTTCCCGGTAATCCTCTTTGCTGATCCGCTGATTGCACGGAGCGGTGCACTGATTGATGCTGGCCAGCAGACACGGACGAAACCACCGCCAACGTTCATCGTGTTCATCAATGTCGAGAGTACATGTACGGAACCGAAAAATCTTCTGCAGGATCGCGATCGCTCCGCGAAGCTGAGCAGAGTTCAGAAACGGGCCGTACAGTTTGACTCCGGAGGTTTCGGGCTGCCGAGTGAACTCGACACGCGGAAAATCCTCACGCGTCGTGATCTGCAGATAAGGGAAGGTCTTGCCATCCTTCAACTGGGTATTGAACTTCGGCTGGATATCTTTGATCAGCCGCGCTTCCATGAGCAGGGCGTCCACTTCACTTTCGGCATCGATGTAATCGATGTCCGCAATCTGCAAGACCAGTTCGGCCGTGCGTAGTTCGATCTCGGCCGCTCGAGTGAAGTAACTGCCAGCTCGACTCCGTAAGTTGATCGCCTTCCCAACGTAAATGACGCAGCCCTGAGAGTCCTTCATGAGGTAGACACCTGGCGTGGTCGGGAATGTACGAACTTTCTCGCGAGGCGCAAATGCTCCGCCCGGAGCGATAGCGTCCGATTGCGAAAGATCTACAGATTCGGGGATTTGGTCATCCATGGCAGCTGCTTTGGGCAGTATTTTCCGTCGTCAATTCCTGGCAATTCGGCCGATCTTACGCAATCTCAATTGGCGGTAAGGGCTCAAGAAAGCCCCAAAAACGAAACTTCCACGATTTCGCTATTCCGAAAGATTGATTTCACGCCGTGTTTTCGTAGCGTTATAGGGTCGCTTAATCGCAGTTTCCTGCGGTTTCTGGGTCGCGACATCAATTGAAGTGTTTTTTGTGAAAGGCTGGGGCACATGAAATTCGTTAAATCATTGAGCACGCTCGTGCTGTTGGCAGGCGTGACGTTCACTTTGGGATGTACCGCGAATGAGAGCACAACCGGAGCTGGTGGCGGCGCAGCTGCAGCTGGTTCTGGCGTTGCTGGCGGAGCGGAAGCTCCTCATTCTCACGACGAAAAAGACGGTCACTCACACGATGCAGCTCCAGCCGCTGAAGGCGCTGCCCCTGCGGCCGAAACTCCAGCTGCGGCTCCGGCAGCCGAAACTCCAGCTGCTGCGCCTGCAGCGGAAGCTCCAGCTGCTGAAGCTCCAGCACCAGCCGCTGAAGGCGCTGCTCCAGCTCCGGAAGCGAAGTAGTTTGACGGTCAGGTGCATTTGACGGTGCACCTCGATAATCTGCTGCTGACAGAAGTAAAGGGCGTTCCCACGGGGACGCCCTTTTTCATGGAATCGACTTTCCGCTAACGATCGAGCGTCATGTTTCGCTGTTCACCAATTCTGGCTGGCTTATCTTTCGTCGCATTCATGCTCGCGGCATCGATGGTGAACCATGGCCTGGTGAATTCCAAGCTTCCAGTTGGCCCTGGACTAACTCTGGATGAATCTTTCAATATCGATCAGGGCGTGTATCTCGTCGATGCCTTTGCTCAGCACGGACCGCTGCTGTTCACTCCCGGCGTTGCTCGTGAGGTTTTTGGAACCCCGCGATATCTTCCCGATCATCCTCCTCTGGGACGATTTGTTCTGGGAGCATCACATGGCCTGAACTCAACGTTCATCACAGGCTCTGAGTCAACCATTTACAATGTTCCTGCGGCAAGACTTGGGTCCAGCGTGGCCTTTGGTCTGACGGTCTTGCTGCTGTCGGAGTTCTCTCGTCGGAAATATGGCCTGACGACGGGACTGCTGGTTGCCGCGATGGTGACAGGCATGCCTCATCTTATGGGACATGCAAGATTAGCGGCACTGGAATCCTGCACGAATCTGGCATGGGTTGCCGCGATGATTCCACTGCTCGCCTGGTGGACTCGCCAGGCTCCTCCGTCAACTCTACAGGCGGCTGTCAGCGGCATGTTCTGGGGACTTCTGCTGCTGACAAAAGTACAGGGCATCTTCCTTCCCGTACTGCTGTTTCTCTGGTCCGTTGGTCAATATCGTTTTAAGTCGATTCGACCGCTGGCCGTTTTTGGACTGATTGGCGCCGTCGTGTTCTTTGCAGGCTGGCCATGGCTCTGGCTGGATCCCGTCAAGAATGTAATGACCTATCTGGGGCGAACGACGGAGCGGCAAACTCTTTATTGCTGGTACCTTGGTCAGCGGTTTGCCGACAAGGAAGTGCCGTGGCACTTTCCGTTCATCACAACCCTGATCTCATTGCCCATCTGGACATTATCCGGATTGACCCTGCGCAGTGTTCGTGCGGCGCTGGATTCGACGGAGAAATTGCTGCTGCTGTTCGTGCTGATGCCACTCACGGTCTTCGCCGTTCCGGGGGTCCCTGTCTATGACGGCACGCGACTCTTTCTCATCGTAATGCCTCCTCTCGCAGTGCTTGCAGCCAGGGGATTCAGCTTGTGGCTGGATGGACGCCCGAGAACCAATCCAACAACTCCAACCTCAGGTCATAAACGCAATCTCGGCCGCAATGTTTTCGTTGGAATTCTTGTCGGCTGCGTACCTCTCTACTGGACGATGCAACCCCTCGCAATTTCTCAATACGGTCCATTGGCTGGTGGTAGTCGAGGAGCCGATAAACTGGGGATGGAAGCAGGATATTGGTCCGATGCTCTGAATTCACAATTTTGGAATCAAGTCCCCGAGAACAGCGTCGTGTATGTCGCCCCGGTCAGCCATCAGTTTCAGTTGAGTGATCTGGAATCACTGGTCCCGATCGTACAACAGCGAGGTATCAAACTGGTGCCATGGGAATACGATCCTGCTCGACAACGCGGACTCCTGTTGTTGATTCATCGCCTTGCCGACTTAAGATCATCCCTGCGTGCCGTGCCCACTGGAGCAAAAGTGATCGCAGAAAGTTCGCGAGACGGCGTCACTATGGCACGGCTCATCGACACAACGGACGCCGTCTTTCCTGAGCTGGTTCAGTAGCGTTGGCTGTCAGATCTCAGCGTTCGCCGCGTAGCCGTTTCCGACGAGCGCAGTCTCAGATCGATGTAATGGTCAGAACCGGCATCGACTCGTTTCCAAGTTCCAGACACGGTTGGCCTGACAAAGAAACGGTCTGTAACTTCAGAGGCCCTGAGCCCCGATGAATACTCAAATGACAGGCCTGCCCAGAAAGCAACAGGAACACAGCTTCAGACGATGAGGCAGACTTTTCGATTGAACTCAAAGCCAGGACAACCTCGGCGGCCGACGAGATTTCGACACGACTCATCTCACTTCTCGCAGTCGTCGGTACCGAGTTCATGCGAATCGCGCCTGACACCTCAACGACAAAACGTTGACGAGCAGTCCTGTCATCACCAACAGCTTGCTCACTCAAGCAACAGCAGATGACCACCAGCAGCATAATGATGTTCGCTTCCGCAATCCGGTGGACTGTGGTCGACTTGCTGCGGTCTTGATGCACTGCGTGGAACATGAAACTGCAAACCGGGAACGGAATGTCGTGCCCTGGTGTTGACTGTTCGCATCGCGACTTCAGGAAAAGAAACCAAACCAGAGGCAACAACCGCTTCGGCAGTTTCTGCGCCACTTGCTTCGAGTCAGACGTTCAAACTCGAGAAGCAAATCGTTCATGGCCTTCCGCCAGACGATTGTGGACCGGCAAAATCAGGGTATTTGCCCAGTAGCAATTTGACCCACTGATTTCCTGCAGTAGGGTTCATGTGGAGCTCGCATTAAAACCAGATTGCATAACGGTTTACAGAACGAATCAAGTGTTTCGAAAAAGCAACACGCGTTCTGACAAATCGGGACTTCAGGCAAACTGAGTCAAGTTTGCTGATTATTGCGATTTCGCAAATTGTGCGGGTGTAAGTTCATTCGGAAATGGGGGTTTTTCCGAATACGTATCAAAGGTTGGAGTGCGTCCGTGTGAGTCACTCCTGGGGAGTTTTTACGATGAAGCTGACCATCAAGAGTTTCCTGAAGATCATGTCTGTATTCACTATCGCCGTGCTGTCACAGACCGCGTCGGCTCAAACAACGGACACACAGCGTTTCACGGTGACGGTTCCGTCAACGCTGTCCATTACCGGACCGGCCGATCAGACATTGACGCACGACACGACGAACAACAATCAGGTCTTCGCACCGGGCAGCAACACGGCCAACCACTGGGCCGTGCAGTGCAACTCCGGCGCGGGTGCCACTGTGAATCTGCGAACGAATACGCCATTCACACACACCAGCAACAGCGTGTACAAGCGAGATGCAAAGCTCGATCTGGCTGTCAGTTCCAGCGACAACAACGGAACCAGCGCGATCTGGACCGTATCAACGGCTTCTGACCAGACTAGTTTTGCAGGGTCCGATAACGTAGCTGCTGTGCAGGCGACTTCAAGCCAGCCAGGCAAAGCGACGTTAGCTCTCTCTGTTACATTTATCACCAACACCTATTCCACTCTGTTGCAGGGTGACTATCAGATTGATGTTGTCGGCACGATTGCCGCCAACTGATTTGTAGAGAACAAGTAGTACTTCGGCATGGATTCGCTGAACAAGAAAAATCAACAGGGCCAGAGCGAGTTTGCTTTCGAGCAGATCGCTGTGGCCCTTTTGTTGTTGCTATTCAGCGTTCAACACGGCAGCGGACAAAGTGTCGAGATTCGATCGCGTGAGAAGGCTCAGGAATTGACTCATGATCTTCGGAGCAATTTGCAGCAGTTTTCAGAAGTTCGTTGGGATGTTCACAACAGTCGACGAGACGAGGGTATTGCTGTCATCTGGTCGATTGATTCATTCTCAACGCAAAGCGGGAAACAGAAGTACCTTGCTGACGCGGGACTCAACCTGCGGATCCTGAGCGCTGCTCCAAATCGAGCCTGGCAGATAACTCAACAATCCGATTCGACCAACATCACCAAAGGGGACAAATCGGCAACGGTATCAGCCGTCTGCACTGAATACGGAGAAGCCACTCTGGGGCTGACCGTCACCTTCAGCTCCTCTGACACCAGCGTTCCGGCAGCAGGGGAGTATCGCACTCAACTCGTCGGAACAATCACAGCACCGTGACAAACAACCTGAAATGAACAACCTCATCGCACATCGACCACGTCTGTGGACTGTGGAGCGCGGAAGAATACCGCTGCTCTGTGCGATCGCGTTCTGCGCATTGACCAGTGGTTGCAAGGTTTACCCGGAACCAAATCGCAAGTCGCTTGATGAACTCTACATGGAAGCCTTGAACGCTTCGCAGAAAAGACCCGAGTACACGTTAGGCGCTAACCCTGCTGTCGGACCACAACCGTCGACTGAGTCGCAATCAGCGATAAACCCTGCAGCAGTGCCGATGCCTGAAATGCCACTCCCGGCAGTTCCGGACGTTCCTCCTGTTCCGCCTGATATACCACAGGACTTAGAGGTTCCGATTGCTCTTCCGCCGATTGATTCGATCAATCCACCTGCTCCGACTGAACCCGTATCATTGACGCCGGAATTCACAAACCTCGGCAATAACAATTCGACCACATCCCGTGCAACAACGTCCGTTCAACATGCGACGGAAATCTGGCGGAAACGCAGTGAGCCCGTGCAACGCATCGTGGCGCCCGTCAAAACTGTCGCCTTCCGCGCTGGCTCAACGGAGCCGGCAACGGTTAGCGAGCAATTCGAAGAAACCGATATTCGGCAGGCCCTGCAGGTTCTGGCAACGCAGGCCGGAGTGACCGTCATTGTTGATGAGCAAGTAAGCGGCACGATCACAACTCTCATTGAGAATGATCCGTTTGACGTCGCATTGCGAAAGGTTCTGATGCCGCTCGGGCTGGTCTCACGTCGAATTGAAACCGGTGAGTACGTTGTCGCCGCAGTTGATCCTTCCTCTCCTCTATTCTCACGCGTGTCTGATCGTCTGGAGTACCGACCGACGCATGTCAGTCCGGACGAGTTATTGACGTTATTGCCTCAGCGCGAAGCACGCTTTGTGTCCGTGGTCGATAAAAGAAATCTGATGATTGTGGAAGCTCCCACTGAGATTGCCGAACCAATCCTGCTGCGTCTTCGAGAAGCCGACAACCCTATTCCACAGGTCGAACTGGAAGCGATCGTTTGCGTGATTGCTCCGGACAAAGGATTCAAATCCGGACTCGACTGGAATCATGCGGTCACACTGAATGGTTCCGAGGTACTAAAGCTTGGAATGGCCGGACTGGCTTTCAATGGTCAGGGATCGGGGCAGGGGGCTAACAACGCATTTTCGAATTTTGCGGTCACGGCGGCCTTCGTGAAGCTGCTTGCTCAGGAAGGATATCTCTCAATTCGAGCAGCTCCTCGAGTCACCGCGAGGGACGGCGAACCTGCGAAGATCTCAATCACGCGTCAGTCTTTTTTCACCGCTCAGCCCAACAACCCAAATCAGTTCTTTCGACAGGAACTGGAAGAGGTTGAGGCTGGTATCACCATGGAGATTACTCCAATCATCCGCGGCGACAACATCACGGTGAAGATCGATAAGGCCGAAGTCAGTGAGGATATTCGCACGACCGACGTGAATCAGAATGTGGCGAATAATCCTTATCCTCTGATCAATCGCAGAACCGTTTCCACGACGGTGAATGTTAAAGATGCCGAGACGATCGTGATCGGCGGCCTCGTTCAACGTCAAACGGTAGACCGAATTGGAAGAGTTCCGGTTCTGGGCAGCATTCCCTATGCCGGGCGAATGTTTCAGACAGTCGAACATCTGGAGCAGGATGCAGAAGTCGTCATCTTTATCTCTCCGCGAATCGTGACGAGCGGCCCGGCCTGCACGCCAAAAACTCTGGCAACAATAGAGTCAACGGTTCCACAGTCCGGCGATGAAACAGGCGGCGAATAAATCAGTGGTAATTCGTTGCGACCTGTGACGGACCCCATGATCACTTGTGCAGAAATGACAGCAACCATGGCTCATCGATCTATCACATTGCTATTGCTGGCCTGCCTATCGTTCTCTACGACCTTTGCGCAGGATTCAGTTGAGGAACTGACGCCGGACAAGAAAACCGACAAAACGTCGGACCTGAGGGCTGTGCAAGTCCAGCAACAAGTCAAGCCAGCCTTTCTGATCCAGCCGCTTGTGCACCGGCTGCAGGGGCGGAAGGGGCAACTCCTGAAGTTTGAGTTTCTGATTGAGTCTCACGATCGAGCATCACGCCTGGAAATTCGTCCAGTCGCAATGATGCAGCAGGAGAACGGTGTCATCATGCCAGATGAAAAGGCTCCAGCTCCCGATCTCATTCGCTTAACCAGTGCGGCTTCGGTCGATCTGACGGCTGCGGAAGAGCACAAGATCATGGCGGAACTTCGGATTCCCGTCACGACGGCTCCGTTTTTGTCGTACGGAATTCTGGTTCGCGAAATACCGCTCGATGATCAGAAAACCGACGGCCCGGATGATGAAGCTCGAGTTGGTATCCGCTTTGTGACTCAGTACCTGCTACGAGTCGACATTGATGTCATTGGGGTCAAAGGTGATTCGGTCAGCGAGCTGAAGTTTCCTGACGCAACTCTGGTCTCTCAGGATGGCCGATGCCTTGCTCGGGTCTTCGTGGAGAACCCCACGGACACGGCGATGGAGTTTTCATTAAACTGTCAGTTGATCAAAGAGCCTACTCAGGCCGTCGGAAAAAAATTCGGACTCGTTGTTCCAGTTCGAGCTGCTCAGGCAGCACCAGAGCGTTACAAGGCTCGCATCCTGCCGAACACACGCCTGAGGCTGGAAGAGTATCTGCCGCACCCAGTCTTTGCGGGTGACTACCAGCTGGTGGCGGAAGTTTCCAACCAGGGTCGATTCGTTCGCAAAATGGAGTACGACATTTCCATTCACGACGGCGACTTCCCCGCGCAGGACGCGCGAATTGTGCGAGTGGCAGAGGACGTGACCATCGAACCGACTCAGATTGAGTTGTCGCTGCGAAAAGGCGGACGCCGAATGGAATCGATTTCTGTTAAGAACGGCAGTCTTCAAAAAATCATGGTGCAGCTGAGTCCGGAACAGCTTCAGGGAGAATTCTTCAAGTCACTGCAACTTCGACCGGATCGATTCGAACTCGCGCCGGGACAAAGCCGCAAAGTTGTCGTGACAGTGTTAGCCGATCGGGATGACTCGGAGCATGGCTATGCGTACGCCAGACTGACTGTATCGCCTGAAGTTGGAGAAGCGATTGGAACTCACAAGATCCCGATTGCATTGCTCACCAATAGCGAAAGCAAAGCTCGACTTGTGCCCGGAGATCCTCAATGGGTGATCAGCAATGATCGATCAGGATTTACAGTGCCCGTACAAAATGACAGCCTGCGACACATCCCGCTCGGCGGACGACTATCGCTCAGTGATGAATTCGGCCGCGGCTTTGTGGTCGAGTCCGGCTTTGGCCGATGGCTATTGCCAGGCCAGAGTGGTGAACTATTCTTCGGCTTCCGTGAACCTCCACCACCGGGTACTTATGAGCTGCAGGTGCTCCTGAACCAGAACGAAGGCGAGCCACCGTTACAAATGACGCAGACCATTCGCCTGCAGAGCCCTCTGGAAGACATTGTCCCTGCTCCAGAGAAGATCAGCGGTAAACCGGCTGATCGCGAGTAATCGACCGATCACTGTAGCTGCCTTCTCCGATGCACTGCTGCTCCATTGCGGCGATCTGATGAGCCCGCAAAAAGTTTGCCTGATCAATCAGGCAGAGGACTGCGGTCGCCCGGATCGCAGCATTGTCGCTGTCCAACCAGCGTAAATAGAGCTCCCTGTGCTGCTGGTCGGTTAGATCTTTCAGATCCGTCGGATAAGACAGATCTGACGAATCGCGAAGAACGTCATCGCGTCGTAAACGTCTTCACCAGTTCCGGATTCAGCTTCTGCTTCAATGTTCGCCAGTCCATACTCAGTCGTTTCGATGCTCGGCCGTAATGACACTCTTCGGCGACGTAAACTATGGAAACGTATTGCTCAATAAGCTCTTCCAGCGTAAACCGCCCGGCAGTAACATCACGAGCAAATCGTTCGATCGCCGATCCTCCGACGGCCATCGAACTTTGCCGAACTGGCTTATACGACTTCCGGATCATCACGTTGCGAACACATTGTTCCAGTTCGCGGATGTTGCCTGGCCATGCATAGTTCGGCCCCATCTGGACGGCAATCCAGTCGACGGATTCCTTTGCCAGAGCTCTCGCTTCTTCCGGAAGGTCGGTCAGGACTCGGCGAGCGATGAATTCTGCGAGAAAGTGCAGATCGTCAGGACAATCGGCAAGCTGGCATTCAGTGAGCTTTTTGAATCGAGTCCTTGATTTTCAATGCGAATGCTCGAGCACTTGCAAAGTCTTTCGCGTTCGGGTGCCTGCCATTAATGCCTCCGATGAACCACAGCGGGCCCACGGTATCCCATCCGCGGCAACAGAACTCCGCAACCACTTCAAAGCCACGTCGAACAAGCCTCCTTCGCAATGCGTAGTGCTGAAACCAGCGCAGGAAGGGAAGACCAGCCGTGGAGAAGATGAAGACTCGGCAAGGGCGAGTTGGCCACGAATCAACCAGTTGCAGCAATGCCTGATGATGACGACCGAAGTAGATGCCCGAGCCAAAGCCCAATAAATCCGACTCGGACACATCCAGAGTTTTCGCTTCCTCCGGAGAATGCACACTCGCGTGGAGGGCGTCTGCCAGAGTGTCGGCAACTCTTCCAGTATTGTTGTGGTGCACCGATGTGCAAATGATTCTGATCAATTGCTGCTCTACCATAGGGACATCCTTTAGGCGATGAAGACCACAGCAGCAATAGGAATAAGCAGGATCCTGCAAATCTATTCCATCAGCAGCTCATCCACCAGTGTTTCAATGGTTTGGTCCCCTGTCGCTCCTTGCCAATTCAGTTCTCCCTGCCACCAGAATCGAATGTATCCATTCTTGTCTATGACGTAGACTGTAGGCCACATCGTGTTGCCCCACGCGTCCCAATTGGAGCTCTTCAGATCGATCAGCACCGGAAACCCAAAACCCTGCTCTTTCGCCGCCTGTTGCACAAGCTTCGAGTCACGTTCTGCGTTGGTTTCAGGAGTCTGAATGCCAATGACCGTGACTCCTTTTTTCGACAGGGTCTCATACCATCGATTGTAATGCTTGAAGTTGGCGACACAGTTGTGGCACTGGAACGCATAGAAATGAACGAGGACGACCTTGCCTCGTTCCGATTCCAGAGATGTGCGTCCAGTCCCCGCCCATTCTTCTGAGTCAATCAACTCTGGAGCCAAAGGATAGATACGTTTTAACTCCGTCAGGCTGAACGGTTCACCAATGAGTTTCCCCAACTCTCGTCGCTTAGAAGTAGTAAGAAGGCTATTAAGCAGGCTCAGTTCCTTCTCGCGGGCTGCTCGAAGTTGCTTCTCCAGATCTGCGTCGCCGCCTCGCTTCTCATTCAACTGTCTCGCAAGCGAGTCTGTTTCAAGGAATGCGGCTTTGATGGTTCGCTGTGCTTTGGCGTCGAGACCAACAGCCTGAACAACGTCAGGACGGAGTAATGCCCGAGTTCCCTGTGATTGCGTTTCCAGTTCGCGCAATCGTCGGATCTTCGCCGGTGACAGAATTTTACCCAGCGCGTCGAGCAGGCGTTTTTCGAGTTCCCGCGTCGTCTCAGTTTGTTTCGATTCAGGCAGAATTCGCGATGGCCACCAGACACGATCAATTTCTTGCAGTACCTCCAGTAGCCGGGCATCGCCTTCCAGCCCAAGTTCTTTCTGCACCTCACGCGTGTGAACAAGCTTCAGGAGATTCTGTGGAATCAATGGCTCTGCTTCCACAGCCTGCGAAAGAGCTCGCTTCGAGCCCACGCAGAACAGAGCGGTCACAACCACCAGAAAAATACTCACGACTCGAAATGGTCTCATCGTTCTTCCTCGAAGTTCAAATCCGGCCGAAAGTCACGGACGCGACACGGGGTACCAAAGCGTCGACCTCGCGGCCTTCATTTACGACATCTTATGCAGAAGCGAAGATTCATACATCCTCCATCAAACGAACATCCATGATCGAGTCGGTGCTTCATTCTTTCATTTCGACCAACTTCGCTTCGAAGTCTTTAATCGGCAATCGATCCGCGTTGGATTTTCCGACGTAGCGAAATCGTTCCTTGCCATCTCCGTCAAGTATGATCAACGCCGGAAAATGAACTGTCTGACCATGAAACTTGTAGCCATCAGGGATCTTGAATTTATCCGCAATGCGTGCATCCACGTCGCGGTAGATTTTTGGCAAGCCATGGAGTCCTTTTTCGTCGAGCCCCTCTGCCCAGGCCTTGATGTCATCTTCGCTGTCGGGTTTGAGAAAGACATGCACAACGTTCGGGCTTTTCTCGGCCAAAGCGGCGTAGTCGTGCGTGTACCTGAGACAGACCGGACACTCAGTCTTCAGCAGAAAGTGCAGCACAACGATCTTACCCTTCTGCTGCGACAGTTCAAACGTTGAATCATCAAGGGCAGACTCGACTTTAAAGTTCGATGGATTGTCCGCATTCGCATCACATGCGGAAACGAACAAACTGGCCGCAAGCAGAACAACCACGCTGAGTCTCATGAGACGATTCCCGACAGCATAAAGAAACAGACACAACGCTCTCAACGAGAGGCCAAACATCTCGACATGTCGAGATACTGATTGGACGTGACAACGGCGAAACATCTTACCTTTCAGATCTTTCAATATTCCGGATTCTTGAGGTTTGGCCATCGCTGTGTGTACTGGGGATCTTCATCTACCCAAACGTGGGCGATCGTTTTGCGAGTACGAATTCCGCCCGGGAACCATCAATGATGCGAACAGGGCACTCGTCCCGCTAATACAACGGAAAAGCAATTGTTGCTAAACAGAACCAATCGAATAGTTGAACTTCATGTTCGACATAAAGCCTCTTACGTTTCCCTGTGATGACCGATTGTTCATTGACGAAGCCGTCTTCCGTTGGGAGACACCGAAAAACTAAACTGTCAGAAGCTGGATCCTCAGGTCACGAAAAACCATCTTTCTACTCCGCAGAGTTCGTCACCGCATTGCTTCCGGCGACGGACTGACCGAAATCCACCACTGCACTCCACAATCACCATCGGCTCGTCCTCGGCTCTCCATCGGCTTGCATTAGTAGTGGGTTTCTGTCATCGTTGCCACGCGTTAGCAGGTCTCCTGTCAGGCAGCGCCTAAAAGTCAACTTAAGCCTGCCGCCGGTCTGCCTTTACCCCGCTTTTTTGGCTACTCCGCGTCAACTTTTCTTATCTCGGTCATGAACGAAAACCACAATAGAAAAGTGGACACACGAGTCGTCGTCGAGACTCCGGAAGGTGTCGATTTTCAATTTGTGATTGCAGGACCCGGAACTCGAGCCTGGGCATGGCTGATCGATAATCTGCTAAAGCTGGGCATCCTTGCGGGTGTCGGCATTCTGCTGTCGGCGGTCGGTGTCTTCGCCGACTCCAGTGGAAACTTCGTGACCGGGATCATGTCGATCATTGGCTTCGTGATGAACTGGTTTTATGGCAGCCTGTTCGAATCGTGGATGAACGGCCAGACGCCCGGAAAGAAATCGGCAGGACTCCGCGTCGTGCGGACGAACGGAACTCCGATCGACGTCACCAGTGCCATCGGTCGTAACTTTTTGCGAACGGCCGATATGCTTCCGTTCTGCTACACCGTCGGCCTCATCTCCATGTTGATGACTCGCCGCATGCAGCGTCTGGGTGATTTGGTCTTCGACACGATGGTGATTGACGAACGTCGAGAATGGATCAGTCGCACCGGAGGACTCACCGCAAACATCGAACCGTTGCTGCGTTCGGAGTGCCCTCGTCGTTTTAGTGTTCCTGAAAGAACACTGGCGGTCATCGAACGATTGTTTGAATCGGACCGCATCATTTCTGACGCACGCCGTGAAGAAATCGCAAGACCACTTAGCGAAGCCCTTCGGAAACGACTGGGCTATCAGGATCCCGCTCCGGATCCTCGAAATCCTCATACATATTTTCGCACTCAGGGATTTCGACACACACAATTTATCCTGCGAGTGCTCAAGACATTTGCTGATGATCCCAGCGGAAGCAAAGGAAACTCAAAGAATCCGCAAGCATCGGCGAATCGAACCGCAATGAAAAAGGAAAGGTCAGAACGCGATTCTTCTTACGAAGAGAATCGGCAGTTGGCTGGTTTATCGTCAGGAGAACCTGGCAGTGAATCGTGAGCGTTTTATTCGAGATCGACGCAACGACTGGCGTGAGTTTGAAACGCTGGTTTCGCGCATGAAGAATTCTCGCCAGGCGAAGTGGGGAAGTCGTGACGTTGCGACGCTTTCCAGACTTTATCGATCCATCTGCTATGACCTGTCACTCGTGCAATCGCGCGAGTGGGGCGCGAGACTGGAACAGTACCTCAACGACCTTGTCGCACAGGGACACAATTGTCTTTATCGATCTCCTCCGCAGTCTGTTCGAGCCGTCTGGGACTTTTTTGCTGTGGGGTTCCCGCGCCTGCTGCGCCGCCGCTACAAACCTTTCTTACTGGCCCTGGCGTTGTTTCTGGTCCCGCTGATTGCCTCAGTCTGGGTGGGCTACACGCGTCCGGATCTGGCAGAACTGATTGCGGGCCGCGAAACCATTGAGCAAGCTTTGAAGAGCTATGAAAACGAACTATACGTTGAAGGTGACTCGCGTTACTCCAGCGAACGAACGCGGATGTTCGGCCATTACATCAACAACAACACCAGCATCGCCTTTCAGGCTTTTGCAATGGGTGTTCTGGTCGGCATTGGGACCTGTTATGTCCTGATCTCAAACGGCATCATTATTGGAATCCTGAAGGGAGCGATCCTCGCTAAAGGTAATCCAACGGCGGATAACTTCTTCAGCTTTATCATCTCGCATGGCTCGTTCGAACTAACGGCCATCGTCATTGCGGGCGCTGGTGGATTGGTTCTGGCTCAGGGTATTCTGATTCCTGGTCAACGAACCCGCGGTGATTCGTTGAAGTTTCATGGCGTTGAAGCTCTGCAGTTAGCATTGGGCGCGGGCGGCATGCTGTTCGTCGCGGCGATGCTGGAAGGATATTTTTCGCCGTTGCCAATCGCATCGTCGATCAAATACGTCGTGGGTTCGATGCTTTGGCTGCTGGTCGCGGTTTACCTGACCATGTCCGGGCGGGAGAGAATCACCCATGAAGGTTGAAGAATGCATCGTCTCAGTGGAACGACGAACATTCGGCGGATGCATGGACCTCGCTTTCGTCTTTTCACGAGAGTTCGCGGGACCGATCACACGTCTGTGGCTCATCTGCGCCATCCCGTCCTGTGCGTTGGTCTGGCTGACGGTCTCTCAGACGACCGATATGCTGATTCCATCACTGATGATCTTTATGTTCTTCAGTGCCATCTTTAACGCATTGCTTGTCGCGTGTATGGGGCCTCAGGTTTTCGGGGTGCCGATTTCCGTGCGTGCTGCCGTCAAAGCATGGCGACATCGATTCTGGAGCTGGTTACTGCTGTCATTCGTAACTCGCTTCTTTCAATTCATTTCCGGGTTCTGTCTGATTGTGCCGTCCGTTTTCGTGACCGCCTACGCGGGCCATATGCCGGAAGTCTTGTTTCTGGAGCAGTCAAAACTTAACGGCGTGACGGCACGACTGAGCTGGCTTTCAGGCGGAGGCGGCTACGGACGCAGCCTCGGCCGAGTCCTAGGCCTGCTGTTCTATTGGTCCTTCCTGTCATTCGGGCTGTTTGTTCTGATTGATGTCGCGGCCACGATGGTTTTCAATCGACCAATCTTTTTTGCCATCATGTTTGAGGCCAGTCGAGATGGTCGCGATGTGTTCCTGGGGCTGACCCATGATGATCCGGCCTTCCTCACGACAATCCAGCTCGCCCTTTGGCTTCCTTATCCTGTGATCCGTCTGGCCTGGTTCTTCTGCTATCTGGATCAACGTATTCGAAACGAGTGCTGGGATCTGCAGTTGCAGTATCGTGCCGAGGCAGCTCGTTTGGAGGAACTGGCATGATCAAGTTCCTGCTCTTTACCCTGCTGACCTTGCTGACGCTCCGGAATGGTGGCATAGCCGATGCTGCGGCTCCTGTTTCACCGATTCAGGAAGGCAGCCTGCTGACGGACGATGCGATCGATCAGATCGGTGATCAAGTCATGGGAGGAAACGAGTTTCGTTCTGTCCGTCGACGAGTTCTCGAACAACTCCCTGAAATGGATATAGATAAAGGTTTTCTGGGCACCGCATTGGAATGGGCCGGAGAACGATTAGGCGATGTTTTCAGCGCCATTGGTGATTTCTTCGAATGGCTGTTCAGCGGACTAAGGTCCCCCGGAGGAACCACTCGTCCGCCACCGGCAAAGAATTCATCGAGCAGCGGCTTTGGATTTCTTGGGATTACGGATCTGCTGACAACACTCGCCATTGTCGCGATCATCGCCATTCTGATTGTCATCATCGCGATGGTGGTCAAATCGATTGATGCGAAGAAACAAAAACGGGAGAGCCTGCTGAGTGATCTCTCAGATGTGCTTTCTGACGTCGTCACTCCGCCCGGCGAACTGGCGGCTTCGACTTATGAATCGAGAGCGATCAACCTTGCTGCAGCCGGTGACCACCGTGCGGCGATTCGTGAATTGCTGTTAGGCAGCATGAGCTGGATCGAGCGGGCCGGGTTGATTCGATATCGAAAAGGTCTTACCAACCGAGACTATCTGCGATCGGTCTGGCGTCGTCATGAAAAACGAAACGCGTTTTTGACGACGGCAACTCATTTTGAATATGTGTACTTTGGCCGTCGAAATCCGACGGCTGAGATGTTTGAACAATGTCTTGCGGATTTTCGGGGAGCCTTCCATGAAGAAGAAACGCCGACTGCTGCAGTCTGACACATTTTGGGGACTCGCCGCTGCGCTGCTGGTGCTGCTGCAGTTCTGGTGGCTTCCCGGAGAAGACGGATCTGCGGCTGACAGCTACAGCACGACCGTGGATGGAAAGCTCGGGCTTTACCGGACGCTGAGTCAGCTGTTTCCCCAGGTCACGCGCGAAGCCGTGAAAGTTGTGCCGGCTCAGTCGGCGACTTTGATTCTGATTGCGCCCGATCGATATCCGAACGAGAAAGAGCAGCAACAACTTTATGAATTCGTCTACAATGGCGGCAATCTGCTCTTCGCGCCAAACTGGATGTCTTATGAATGGGCGACTCCTGATGAGCCACCGCCGGAGGTCTACCTGCCCAGCCTCGGAATTCATTTGAAGTATCGATCGGACTCCACGATTGCTGCGGCCATCGCAGCGGCAGCGACCCCTGTACCCGGGGCAACTCCTGCATCCCCCGGAAACATTCCCGAGAACGGATCAACGACGGCAGAAGAGGCCTCATCAGCATCGACGGACTCACCGGAGACAGTCGGTTCAACACCCGCGACGGACGGATCAGTGACGTCAAGTCCCACAGCAGGATCAACTCCTGTCACAACAGCAAACACCGGTGTTACCGCTGACGTTGAAAAAGAGGGGCGTGGTGTCGCGGTGCATGCCTCAAGTAGTTTGGTGAGCGATTATGTCGACTTCCAATCAACGGCCGAGCTACAGCTTCCTTCTCAGCTAACCACAGAAACACTGCTGACATCAGCAGACGGAACCGTCGAAGCCGCAACGTGGCAAATGGGATCCGGGCGAATCTTAGTCTGCTCCAGTGCGGATCTGTTTTCAAATCGTGCGATGCTGTTTAAAGGATCGCGTCGGCTGGCGGTTCGTATGGTTGAACGTTGTTCGGCCAAAGAAGAAGACGAAAACTCTACGAGCAATTCTCAGCCATCGATTGTGATCAGCGAATACTTCAATGCCAGCGACTCGTTCCAGAACACCGGCATTCTGTTCAGCCCGACTCTGCGGATCGGTACTCTTCAACTATTGCTGGTTGCTATTCTTGGGATCTGGATGGCATTTCACAGATTCGGGCCGGCGTTGTATGTCACCAACTCCCAGCGTCGATCTCTCACAGAGAGTGCTCAGGCGGTCGGCAATCTGCAATACCGACTAAGTGACGGCGGAACTGTTGTACGCAGCTATCTCGACTATATGACCAGCCGCCTCCGCAGACGCTATGGAAGTCTTCTGCGACTGGATCAGCCGGAGCAAATCGCCAATCGAGCTGGCATGGATGTTGAGGAAGTGAGAGCTCAGCTCCACGAAGCTCATTTGATGGCGGAATCAGGACAACTGCCATCAGCAAAAGCGGCAGCGATGCTGCGATGGCTGGCGAGACTGCAGCAACGGCTGGAAGGAATCCGAGAATCCTGATGCCCCCATTGTTCTCGTCGAAGTACGCAGAAAGATTTCAACTCCAACGACATCTCAAACACATTTGAATCCCCAACATTACTCCTAAATCTGAAGTGCAATCTCCATGGAACTAAGTGACGTAAAGAGACTGTTTGACGACGTCGTCGAACAGATCGGCAAAGTAGTGATCGGTCAGGTTGAACTGGTCGAAGGCGTTGTCATCGCATTGTTTGCCGAAGGAAGTGTTCTGATCGAAGGACCACCGGGACTCGGCAAAACTCTGCTGGTCAACGTGATGTCGAAGACGGTGTCATGTCAGTTTCGCCGCGTTCAATTTACACCGGACCTGATGCCGTCCGACCTGACAGGACACAGCATCTATGACATGAAGCAACAGGCCTTCAGCTTCAACGAAGGCCCTGTTTTCACGAACATCCTGCTGACCGACGAAATCAATCGCTCGCCCCCCAAGACTCAGTCTGCCCTGCTGGAAGTGATGCAGGAGCAGCAGGTCAGTGTTGACGGCAAGACACATATTCTGAAGCGTCCGTTTCTGGTGATTGCGACTCAGAATCCAATTGAACACGAAGGAACCTACCCTCTGCCGGAAGCTCAGGTAGACCGATTCATGTTCAAACTGTTAGTCGATTATCCTGCGCCGGCCGATGAAGTCGACATTCTGGGACACTATGCCTCCGGCAAAGATCCTCGGCGATTGAGTGATTTCGACCTCAGACCGGTCCTTGGATCGGAAGACGTGCTGGCGATCCAGAATGTTGTAAAACAGGTCATTGTTGAACCAAAGATTCTGAAATATATCGTTGATATTCTCGACGCGTCACGCAAATGGGGATCGGTCACCGTTGGCCCCAGTCCTCGTGCTGGCGTCAACATGCTGCTGGCGGCTCGAACGATGGCGGCCAGTCGAGGTCGTGACTTTGTGACTCCGGATGATGTGAAGGAATTGGCTCCGTGGATTCTGCGACATCGTCTACGTCTTCGTCCTGAAGCCGAACTGGAAGGCGGAACTCCCGACGAGACTATCCGCGCAATTCTGGAAAGCGTGGAGGCGCCGAAGTCATGATTCCGTCCCGGCGACTCGTTCTGACGGCGGCGATACTGGCCATGCCACTTTTGCTGGCCGGCCTGAATCGTTCGGCGGCCGATGCAGCGTTGCTCCTGAACCTGGTTCTGGTGGCAGTGGCCTGCGTCGATTTGCTGATCAGCCCCAGCCCCAACGATGTCGCCATCCATCGGGAGATTTCGGAAGTGCTGAGCGTCGGTGCTTCAAACCCGGCGACTCTGACTGTTCGCAATCGCACCGCACTGACTTTGGCGATCACTCTGCACGATGATCCGGGACCACTTTGCGAAGTCGACCGTCTGCCGCAATCGGTCACTGTCGGTCCTGGAAAAGAAGAAACGATTAACTATTCCGTAAAGCCCAGCCGTCGCGGCGCGTCCGAAATGCCAGCGGTGCATCTTCGGTTTCCCACTCGACTGGGGCTGTGGACGCGTCATCAGATTCGTCCCCTTCCCACACCGATTCGCATCTATCCGGATATTCGAGCCGTCTATCGCTATGAATTGATGGCTCGCCAGAATCGTTTGTCCGAAATCGGTGTTCGCATGGTGCGCATGCCGGGGCAGGGTCGAGAATTCGAACGACTGCGAGAGTTCCGTTACGGCGACGAAATCCGCCAGATCGACTGGAAAGCCACCGCCAGACAGCGACAACTCATCAGCCGAGAATTCAACGTCGAACGCAATCAGAACATCGTGATCATGGTTGACTGCGGTCGCTTTATGAGAAACGAAACGGACGGCATCTCCTATCTCGACCGAGCCTTGAATTCTGCCATTATGCTCAGCTACATCGCGCTGGGGCAGGGGGATAATGTTTCGCTGCTGGCGTTCTCCAACAAGATCGAACGATTCATCCGTCCGGTGCGAGGCAAGCCGGGGATTCAGTCGATCCTGAGATCCACATACGACATTCAGGCGTCGCAGAACGTCTCCGACTACAGCCTTGCGTTGGAGTATCTGACAACGGTCCAGCGAAAACGTGCCCTGATTGTTCTGATTACCTTTGTGACCGATGAACTGCAGTTGCGCGTGATCGGGGAAAGCCTTAAACTGCGATCACTGCCTTACCTGCCTCTGTGTGTCCTGCTGCAGGACGTGGGCCTTAGGCAAATGGCGGATCGTATTCCCGAGTCCGATCTGGATGCCTATCACACGGCCGCAGCGGCACAGGTCTTGACCGGCCAGTCACACGAAGCTGCTTCACTTCGCGAGGCCGGCATCATGTTGATTGATACTCCACCTGATCTGCTGACCGAGCGATTAATCAATGAATACTTGAGCATCAAAGCTCGGAACCTGATGTAGGGCCACGACAGCAACACTGTTGCCGGGGACATTACGGTGCTTTGATGCTCCAGCGTGGGCCGGTCTGCAGCGATGGGTTCACTATGGATTCGTTTGCAGTGCTGAACGGCAAGTCAAACTACCGCCTTCACTACGATCCGGATCAATGGGCCGCTAAAACTCATGCCCTTCCAGATAAAGTCCGCACAACCGCATCAGCAACAGACGGCGTTCGGATTCGCGGGGATCAGGAGCAATCGTGGTGACGTATTCCCGGTCAATCCCAGTCATCTGAAGTACATCCCTGGTGCCATCGGGATCGAGATCCATAAACACGTCGGCGGTCAGATAATCCTGATCCCAAAGAATCCGGTCTGAGAGAGATTGCAATGCATAGAACCATTCTCTGACATCGCCGGATGTCACCCCAGGCCGATCGGCTTTTGGACAAAGCTCTTCCAATGCAGAGGAAACCTGCTTCCGAAAGATAAAGCGTTCTTCATCGTCCGTATCCGATTCAATGTCAATCTCGATCTCAATCAGAACTTGCATTTGACTATACACGGCAGCGATCGCCCCTTCACTGACGGCTGTGTGTTTAGGACAGTCTTTTGTCTTGTGGGTCAGGGCAGAGCCAATATCAGCCAGAACGGCAAGCTTTGACCATGGCGCCAAACTGTCGAAGACCGGGATACCAAACTTCGCAGGATCTCCGTACCCATCGATCTCAGCCCGAATCACATCCACCAAACTGCCGAACGCCGTCAGAAACAACTCGCGTTCCGTTCCAGGTAGAACCCTTTTGCCACGTGACGTTCGCCAGGTCATCTCAGAATCGATCCTGCTGCAAGTTACGTTCGGTCCGCTGTACATGAATGTACAATGGAATTCCCCTCTGGCAACAAAGCCAGATTTACTCCACGTAATCATAACCGGCGGGCGGAACAAGAGTGATTCGTTTAGAAGTGTTTACTCTCACGCGGCTTGAAATCAACCGGCTCAGGCGGCGCATCTGCAGCTTCAGAACTCATCCCACCTATGGCTCCCATGGACATGCTTCCTTGCGTCGGGGCTTCCTCTTTGGCAGATGACAGGCCAGACGTCTTGATCTCCAGCACTCGATTATGCAGCGGAAATCGTTGTACGCGATCGTCGAGCCCCACGAAAAGAATCAGATTGGGCGGCAGCTTGGCGATATAACCAGGCGCGCCCTCTTGTCTAGGCGGATCCTGAAGATACTGATGCAGCGGTCTCGCGAAGCGACCAGCCGAAAACAGCAAAGGCTGCCCGGTAGCAATCCGGTACTGTTCATTCTCGAAGCCAAGCCGAACGGGTTTTGTCAGGCCTTTCGGAGCGTAGAAGAACAGTGTCCCGGACCACGGATCTGTTAAACGCATCGAGATCAACTCGTCTCCCTCTGCAAGCTCCACCAGGCTATCCGGAAATTTTCCGTGGATCATTCGGTGACGCTGCAGCAGAACCGTGATCAATGTAGCCCGTTCTTCGGCTATCAGGTTGACTGTCGTTGGGAAGAGTCTGGGATCGAGCCGATCACTCACCATCGTTGGATCTTCATTGAGATCGCCAATCGTTGACGTCGCCGCAAATCGCTGGACCGCCTGCGAAGTGGATACGATTGACGCGACAACGCTGGCATCATCGTGGTCCGACAGAGCGACTCGACCAAGGAGATTCATTCCCGACCACTCCGTGTTCTGAACCAGAAACGACAGGTTCATCGTCGAGATTGCTCGGTAACGCGTGGCTTCACTCATGTCGGCAATTTCGTTCTCAAGTTCCTTCAGAGCAGACAACTCGCCGGCAAAAGCTTTCTGCTCCGGGAATTCGCCCCGGATCTCTCTGAGGGCATTGCTTTCCGATGCAACTCTGCCCCAAAAGACAAGGCGTCGTCGCAACATGATGCGAGGATCCGCCGCCTGCCAGTACACCAGCAGTCCATTTAGTTCCTCAAAAACTGCATTCAAATCCACGCCAATCAGATCAGCACTCCCCAACAACTGCCGCAAACTACTGAGTGCGGACTGTTCGGAAGTGACACATGCGGTCCAGTTCTTCCAGGACGAAGTTTGATTGGCCAACGACTGGCAAAGGCGAATGGCATTGAGGTGCTGACGAATCGCTCCACCGACGTCTCCCTGCTTTTCTCGGTCTCCCGCATCAGCCAGCAGGAGATATGTAACTGCTGGTGCCGGTGTATTTGACCACGGAGCCGTCCATGAGATCGGAAGCAGTGGCCATTTCTTGTGGACCGCCAGGTGTTCTTCGAAGATCAGCAGCAACTCGCGGGCTCCAGAATGATCTTCGTTCGCAATCACGTAGAGCGGCAATGACTGATTCCGTTCTATCTTCCAGCCATGAAGCGGCGGCGTCAGTTGAGACTTATACGCAGAAACAACAAGGGCCGCGTCGAACCTCGACCAAATCTCTCGGCTCGAAGTACTGTCCAGAGTCTTCCATTCCGATGTTGGAATCATCATGGTCTTTTCGAGCGGCTCTGACACCTCTCTGACGAAAGGATTCCTGTCATCCATATGGAACGATAGATGACGGATGTTGGTCTGAGTAACAAACGCCGGTTCGGAGTACCAAACCATCCGTCCCGCGCTGACGAAGACGAAGCAGGGAAGAATGATCCAAGCTCCCTGCACGAGCCTCAACTTCCATGTATCTCGTCTGTCTACCCATTGCGAGGCATTGAAACGTGTCGCCAGAAGCAGACACAGGCCGACAGGGATAACCGTGATCCAGACTGAGTAATCAAGATCGCGGCACAGGTTAATCAAGAATCCAGCGCCAAAGAACAGCAACAGCGACGCAGCAAACGCCAGGATCTGCCGTTGAATCCAGCAAGCAGTCAGCTGTCCAATACTGAACGTCATCAGCATATATGCGACGCACGTACCGATCAGAAGCCAATGATCCACAGTCGCAACATCTCTTGTGAAGTTGGGTGAATCTGCGACGTGAGGTGCCCTGATCATGGAAATGATCTGCAGGATCCGAAACTGACCGTAGATCGTGTTTTCGCCCGGAGCACCAGGAATGACAGTATCCAGCAGAACAATGACGGTTCCGACAAAAATCAACACGGCAAACCATGTTGCTGTTTTCGTCAGCCAGATCGACGCGGGGGAGACCCCCATATTCGCGAGGAGCGAGATCGAACCTGATCGTTGATCCGCACGCATTGTTTTCTGACCGCATTCATGCATGAAGACCAACAGAAACAGTGCGGGCCAGAAGTAGCCATGACTGTATGCCGCATATCGCCCCACGCAAATCACGATTCCAATGAACAACCACAGTGCAGTAAACGGAATCGCCGACCGACATTCGCGCCAGAACAGAGTTGCTCGAACGCGGCTCTGCGACATCGGCCATGCGATCACTCTTTTCAGGACCGCAATTGAGCGAGGCAGGAACGATAGTCTTCGGTTCCGCGTGTACACTGTCTCGGATTGAGGAGTATTCCAGTCTCGCGGGATTCGACCGAGATGCCAGGGGCGAGCCAAAAAGAAGACCGACACAGCAGCGGCCGGAGCAACAAGAACCACGCAAAAAGGGATCAGGCAGACAAGACACATTGCAGCCGCGAGCCCGACAGCCGAGATCACTCGCCGAGTGACCATGGACGCGACAACCGTCAAAACACTGATCAGAGGCATGAAAATGAGTACGGGGACAAACAACGTGACATCGAATGACAGTTGATTGTCCTCCGATCGCCAATACCGTGGAAACGCGAGGCCGACAACCTCAAGGACGCCACTGAATGCCGCCACGGCCAGAAACAAAGCGATGCATCCTGTGAGGATCGCCGTTAGCTTCGCCATCATCAACGTTGAAGTGCGACAGGGCAGCATTCGCAAAAGGTTCACTGTTCGATCATCAAGTTCTCCAGCAAACGCGATTGCCGTGGCGGCGACCACAAAGAGAATGCAGAATGACGAAGACGCCAGAAGCGATTCCAGCCACGGAATCGCCCGAAGCCGCGTCAGAATAAAGATATTGAGGCATCCCAAAAGCAATACCAGCCAGAGCGACCGCTGAGCTCGGTGCTCCTTCCAGACCAGTCTTGTAAATGCTGTGTTCATTGATGATTCTCTGAATCGTTTAACGGCAAGCCGCAGGCGACTGCGTTTCTCGTGCGTGGTTCAGTGACATCGGCCTCAAACAGCCGATCTGATTTCCATAGTGGCGGTTGCAATCTTGCTTCTTTGCTGCCCCAGGCTCAGTCGCCTGCGGCTTGCCGTTAAACAAGTGAGACTCATGGCCTTAACGGGGCCACGCCGTGGTTTCCCACCGAGAGCATCCCCGATTCCGCAGCCTGTTGATTTCGATTTTGCCGTAACAGCGTTAACAGAATGTCTTCCAACGATGGCTTACGAATGATCGGGGGCGGCAACTCCTGAGATCGACAAAGATCCGCCAGGGCTCCACCATCGAGATTCCGCAGCAGCCAGACATGCTCGTGACCGAATGGCACGTTCGCGATCAATTCACCGGGTAACTTGGGTGGCATCGAGGTTGGCGACGGCATCGTAAGCACAACCTCCGTCACCGACTGTTTCAAATCCTCCAGCCGCTCGTGAGCAATCACCTTTCCATTCATAAGCACGATCACATCGTCGGCGACGCGTTCCACTTCGCCCACCTGATGACTCGACAGCAGGACCGATCGTCCCTCGGCGGCCACGTCGATCATGCTTTCCAGAAACTCGCGTCGGACAAGTGGATCTAACCCTGACGTCGGTTCATCCATGATCAGCAACTGAGGCCGATGAGCCATCGCCAGGGACAGGGCAACTTTCGCCCGAGTTCCTTTCGAGAGCCCTTTGATTTTTTGTGAAGGACTCAGATCAAATCGCCGAGTCAGCTTTTCGTATTCGACCTGATAACCGGCCGAATAGAAGCCCGCCGCGAACCAGCCAATTTCTTCAACCGTCATCCAGTCGTACAGTGGTGGAGCATCCGAGACATAGCCGACTCGCGAGCGAATCTCGAGAGCATGCGTTTTGGGATTCATCCCCAGAACTTCAATGTCTCCCTTGTCGGCCGATTCAAACCCCAGAAGCAGCCGAATCGCAGTGCTCTTACCCGCTCCATTCGAACCCAGCACAGCGCAGACCGTGCCGGGCTGGATGTTCAGCGACACATCATCAAGAGCTTTCACACGACCGAAACGTTTGGAGACGTTCGACAACCGAATGACAGGTTCCATAGGGAGACTTTGCAAAGAAGAATGTTCGTTCGTTTAACGGTAACTCCCTGGCGAGCGGCAGGGCGTGAGCCCTCCTAGTGCGGCCGTTTTCTCGGAGGGCTGACGCCCTGCCGCTCGCCGAAGACAAATATGTATGTGGCTTCAAGGAGGAGGTGCTTCCTTCAGCGAGTCCCATTCACTGCGAACCAAAGCATGAATCTCTTCCGCTGTGACGCCATTCTGTTTCGCTTCACGCAGGATGTAGCGCAGACGTTCGCGGATCATGTCGAGCCGTTCATGGCGGCACTTTTCCGGAGCATCGATGGCGACAGCCAGGCCGGTCCCTCGAATGGAAACCAGAACTCCCTGTGCCTGCAGATCGCGATAAGCACGTGCGACGGTATTCACATTCACGGCCGCTGAAGTCGCCATCTCGCGAACCGAAGGAACATGCTCCCCGACGAGCAATGAGCCGTTAGCGACGGCAAATTTCACCTGACGTGAAATCTGTTCGTAGATCGGAATGCCGTTGTTGATGTCGATTTGACAAATCATCTTCGCGCCTCACTGTAATATCCACATATTACAGTAGTAGTTGTCGCCGTCAACAGCAAAATGCCAACAAAAATCTGAACGGCGGCATCACACGATCACGAGTCGCGGCCATTAATAGGTTTCTGGCAGAGGGACCGGTATCTTCCCCAAATCCATTAACTGGCCATTCGATTGACGAAAGGAAACCCTGCAGTGACCTCAATTCCCGTTTCTCGTGTGGATGTTCAGAACTACGAGCCATTCCAGGTCGATGGCAAGCCGTTTGGGGAAGTGCATTGGCTTCGCCAGGGTTCAAGCGGAGCAGGGCTCTTGCTGACCGGCCTGTGGACTCACGAACCAGCAACGTTTCCTTACACGTTCCCCGCGGATGAAACATTTCATCTGCTCGAAGGCAAAGTCTGCATCACAGTGGATGGACTGGAACCTATAAACCGGGTTCCTGGCGACATCGTCTCCTTCCGCAAGGGACAGGTGTCGACATGGACAATCTCAGAACGTCTGAAGAAGTTCTTCGTGATCAGCGGCTAAACATCTGACGTCTGAACCGATCAGAATCTTCTCTTCTTTCACTTCGTAAGCAGCGCCGAGATCGCAGACTTAACCTCCGCCTCGCATGGCCCCGTGAGCGACCAGGTTTGCTCATAGCCGCCGCGATCCGTAAAGATCCGATCAGGTCCGTAATACCAGACTCCACATTCACCATATCCTGCCACACAGACAAAAGAACTCTTCGCCGCCTGCTCCTGAGCATACAACTGGAACTCAACGAATGGCTCTCCTGGCAGATGCAGGATCTCGAGTTCACCAATTCGCAGCCGACTCGACTGGGCAATGTAACCATCTCGCAAACGCTGACCGAATCCCGAGAACATCGCCGCCGTCAATCGTGTCGAGAATGCCTGCTCCGGTGCAAGCTGACTTTGCAGTAAAACCGGATTAAATGCTCCATCCTCACGGACCGTAAAACGGATGGGGACCGTGGCCCACGAAACACCGGATGGTTTCAGATTTGCGACATCCAACGCAACTTCCGGCTTCGCGGAACTGCTGCGCACCATCGCATCATGCAGGCGTGAAGTGAGCAGCCCACGTGCCGCTCGAGTTCCGTCGTTGTATTTTCCAACGGTGATGTTCCCGCCACATCCGGTGAAGTAAATCTGAGGAACACCCGACTCACTCTCAAATTGCTGGCGAGCCATCCCGACGCAGTCCCAGGAAATTCTCGCATCTCCATAAAACGTCTGGGGGTGCGTCGCGTAGTAGTGAAGCTGCACCAAAGTCTGATCCCCACGGAAGAACGAAACGGTTCGCAACCATGGGTCAATCAATCCCTCCGGCGCGTCGCGCACGTCAGCCTCACGAGTCATACTGGCACGGACCGCGATGCTTCCATCTGGCTGAGGCACGCGGCGGTTCGAAGCCACTTGCTCCACGATGGCTTTGGTCCCAACAACCCGTGTCACTACCTTCATTTCGCCCAGCGATCCCTCAACCGCAACCGCGGTCCGTTGAGCAATCTCGTTCGTGAACAGAATGTGCTTTGCAAGTTCCGGACTGCCTTCGCCATGCAGGATCCTGACCGCATCGGCATCAAGAATCGGCGCGGAGTGCTGATGTAACGACTGCAGGGCGACTCGCTCTCTGGTTGTTCCGGCAGCTTTGGCCATAGCATCTCGCAGCACTTCATCACTGGTGTTGCAGATGCCACAAAAATCAATCGCGGCAATCACATAACTGTCTTCTCCCGACCGCAGAACGACGCCCCGCAGCTCCAGCGGATGCTCAACACGGCTGACCTTCGGCATGCAGCCAACACATGGCCCATCACCAATCGGCGGAGTTACATCCACACGAAAACTGGCCAACCTGACTTCCGCACCGATGGCCTCGCGATCACTGGCAGTCGCCAGAATCACCAGCCAGCAACTCAAGCTGCAGAGGAATCGTGACCTACCAAAACTCTGCAGCAAGATGATTCTTCGAAACATTGCATCATCTACTCGATTGAGAACTCGACCGATCTGATTAACGCACTCTACGGCAGTTCGTGGATTCGAATCTTGCGGAACTGAATCGGTGATCCTTCACTCTCAAGGCACAGATAGCCTTCGGCCGGTTCGCAACCTGTTCCGCCGGAGACTTCTTCTCCGTTCACCCACAAACGAACTTCTCCATTGATCGCGCGAATGTAGTATTGGTTCCAGTGCCCATGTCCATTGGCAAGATGTCGCCGAGGATAACTGCGGCTGCCGTCCGGAGACAGTGGTGGAAACGGCGTCATTTTCACGCCGACAGGGAACACATCCCCGTTGGTTCCGAACCAGTCGGTCTTTGCTCCGTTGGCCTTCATCCGTTCAGTGAAGCCATGATCGAGGACCTGAACTTCAATTCCGGAAGGCAATCCCGGTTTTCCGGCTGCAGTCAATCGTTCGATTGACGCTGGCGTTCCCCAGATGAAGACACCGCTGTTGCCGCCGGCTTTCTCATGCATCCACTCGACGACGATTTCGAAGTTCTTGAACTGTTTGTCTGTTCGCAACACACTGACTGGCTGACCTGTGCAATGCAATACGCCGTCCTTCCAACTCCATGTATCATCAGCACTGTTGACCTTCTTGAAATCGGCTTCCGTCAAAGATCGCCAGCCGGGCTGTGTATCGTCGATCATAGCCGGTTTCGGGCTGTGATCTGCCACGACCGCAACTTCATGGAATGACGGATCGTCAGGCTTAACGCCGGTTTTCAGACCGGCCCCACCCGCTGGTCCTGGTTCGTAAACGCCAGTCATGGCCACATCCGACCATGCATCAACCTTGTCTTCAAGACCCACACACCAATAGCTGGCATTCACCAGCATGCGACGAAAATCGTCGATTCGAAACGCATCAGCATGCCCGATCGTCGTCGTAAAAATGCGAGCCGCTTTTCCTGCAGATCCGGTGTACGATTTCGTCCAGGCAATTGGCACTGGAGCTTTATCGGCAACGGGCTCATCTTCGGCCGACCAACCAGTCAACGGCTGACCGAGGAGAACAGGTTCGCTGTCGCCTTCCAGCTTCTCACTCACTCCATACACATCATCCGGAACCCAAAAGTTGCGTCGAACACCTCGGAAGATCGGATGACTGCAGGCAAAGTTCACAACATCGCAACGAGTACTCTCCACCAAATTTTTCCCATAGTGCGAGACCCACGTTTCTCCCAGTACCAGTCGTCCCCATCCACCGACCGGCTCTTTGCTGGCGGAGTCAAACTTTGCATAGGGACTGTCAGGTCGAGTTGCATAACGAAACGGATGCGTCGCATTACGGATACCAAGGATGGGCCGTCCGGATTCGGCATAGTCCACGATATGTTTCATCTGATCATCGGGAAGTTCTCGCCATCGCAGAAACGCGACGAGCAGATCCGCTGAATCCAGCAGTTCAAGACCGGGAATGTTATTGTTCACTCGCGGATCAATCGTTCCGCTCTTCGGATCGATCGCAAAGAGAACCGTACACTTGAAGCCATGACGTGAAAGAATGCGAGCCATTAACGGCATAGACAACTCTGAGCGATACGATTCTTCAGCAGCAATAAAGACGATGTGCTTTCCTTTGCCTGGCCCTTCGCCTCCCGGATAAGTCAGCCATTCTTCAGCCTCCACCGACGGCGCAGAAAGGCCACAACACAACAACACCAGAAATGTCACCAGAATGCTTCGAAGCAGACTCATCGATCGTACGCCTCTGAGAGAGAAGGACAATGACCTGAACGTGGTCTCAGCAATATAACGAAACCGTGGACGTCTCGCATTCATGGAGACATGCTAGATGAATCACGTGAACTGAAAATTGCCGTTTACTGCTTAGACGGCAAATCATAACCCGAGTCGCTGGTTGCGATTATCGAGCTACCTGTTTTCCTGCGTCGTAGGCAATAGCCTTGTGTCGCTCGATCACAGTGTCCCAATCCATTCGGTGCGGTGGATTCAAATAGTGGTGATAGGCGGCCGCCATTTGACGAGCAACCTCCGTGTACGGGACACCGCCGAATCCGGCTCCCATTGCCGGAAAGACAACTGTGTTGATCCTGGATTCGGTATCCGACAAAGCATTGTGACGGTACACGGCTATAAATGCCGCCCATGTTGCAGCGTAAACCTTATCAGTCCCTGCAATGGAACCAGGTACACGCATCGTTGGAGCATGAGCAACAAAAGGATAACGATCATTCCCGGTCGGCTGAATGAAGCATGTTCCAATCGGCTGCTCCCCGAGAAACTGATCCATGATATGGTACTGAATGGCTTTCATCAGAGGCTCGCCATGAAATCTCGCGACCGCCGCGTCAATTCCCGCATTCATGATTCCGAATGAATTGGCAGCCGTCACGAAGCAGTCGTGCGGCGGGAGATCTTCGAAACGCGTTTCCATCACAGACACGTTTGGCAGATCGACAAATCGATGCCGAAACGAATCACACATTTGTCGATCAGGATGAATGAGCCAAACATTGAGTGGTAAAGGCATTGATGAAGTACTACTGTTACTGTTCGTAACTTACCGGGCTAAATCGGGGAGATCACAAGTAGAACGCCCCACTGTTAATCCCTCAGGGCAACGGTTCAATTCGAAAGGTCACAATCGAATCCAGTCGCTCTGCGGCGGCATATAGAAATCGATTGTCCGGTGAGATAGCAAGGCCCGAGATCCATCCGAGACGTTCGTTGTCATGAACGAGCTGCGTCATTTTCAGTTGACCAGACATCGTGTCTCGCTGAAACATAGCAAGCCCGCCGCTCGCCGTGGCACTTGCGAAGACATTCATCTGAGCCGAATCAAGAACAACGTTGTTCCCGCCATCGAAGGGCTGTTTGATGCCATTAATCTCCGTTTCAGCGGGATAGATTTCCTGCAATCGCGTCAAAGTCTCTGCTTCGCTGTCAAAGGCATAGACGCCAACGCAATTGTCTTTTCCACCACCGTGCTGTCCCGAGACGACGTACACAAATTTGCCATCACCCGAGACCGTAACGCCAAAAGCCGAATGAAGACCGGTCACGTCATTTCTATCATCCGAGACGGTCGTTGCTGTGGAAAGCTTGCCTGATTCAGGATCACGACGCAGCATAACGAGAGAATGAGACGTCTTGCAGGCGACGAAGACATGCTTCCCGGCAGGATGATGATACATCCCACGTGCTCCCAACAGATCGGTGTGTCGGAACGCCTCGACGAATTCCAGCTTTGTCTGTTTGTTCATGCCCGTCAACTTGAAGCACGTCACTCCACCTCGGTCGTCTATGGCATAGACGAAGCGACCGTCCGGGGAAAAACTGGCTATAACAGTCCAGTCCAGACCGCTGACGCCCTTATCAACATCTTGTTTTTTGCTGTCGAGATATTGGAGTCGACCCGTTTCCGGGTCGCGGGCCAGCAACGTCACCGCCTGTGATCGAAAGGCCGCTGTGGTCGCAAATCGACCGTCGGGGCTTAGCTGAATCGAGGTCACTCCCTGAAGCAGCTCAGAATCATCCGCGGTCTCGATATAGGTCAGTGCACCCGTGTCCGCGTCGCGGGCAAAGACGCAGAGACTGGCCGATTGATAAGCGGCCGTGTAGAGAAACTTGCCGTCGGCACTCATCGCAACACCGGTCACAGCATCCATTTCGCTGCGCTCGACCGAGTTAACGTAAACCAAACGCGAACCTTTTATCTCATCTGCCTGAACACTATCAAGCACCGCAAGAAGGAGAACGAAAACACATCCTGCAGAGATCCTCCGGGAAAGAATTCTCACATCTCACTCCTGTGCACATCGCGCCGGTCCTGAATTTGGAACTCGTTCGAGTATGTCCAATGCGTGACCAATTGTCTACTCGATTAGAAACGCGATTGTTACCTGCCTGCAAGATGCTGTACCGCACTGGCAACGCCGCGAGTCACGTCGGCCATTCGTGCGTAGTCCAGAGTTTCCGCCGTATCAGTCCAGCGGTGATAGTGTGGGTTTCGCAGAAAGCTGGTGTCGGTCAACATCAGAGCAGGATAATGATTGATCCAGAAGGCATGCTGATCAGACAAATGAATCTCGCGGATGCTCTCGGGCAGAACAATCGAGAATAACGGAAACCGTGTTCCTCGCTTGAAGCCTCGGCGAAAGCTCCAGCAGAGCCGCGCCGATCGAGGATTCCCGACAGCGGCCAGAAAGTTGCCTCGTCGAGGAAACAACCAGCGGAGCCATTTCGGAATCGCGGGCGGGACGTCCTGAGAATTCTTGTCATCGACGTAGTATCCGACCATTTCAAGGCACAACATTCCGATCACATTTTCTCCACGAGCCCGACAGCCATGAGCATGCACGAGGCTTCCCATTTCACTCGTGCCATAATACGGAGCTTCCTCACACGCAAACGCGACAAAGCGAATCGTCCTGCGCGGCCGTGCCAACTTCAGTATGCGAGCCGTCTCGATCAAAACCGCCACCGCCGAACCATTATCGTCGGCCCCGGGAGTTGTCGGCGTGGAGTCATAATGAGCGCCCAGAATGACAACATCACGAGGAGTTTTATGGCCGGGAATCGTGACAATCACGTTATCGGTGGGCTGCCCATTGACCGGAAACGTTTCTCTCGTGACAGGCAAATCAGCCGCCCGAAACTGTGACTCGATATAAGCCGCCGTTGCGGCCATTGTCCCGGCCTTCAACGGATGCCTCGGCCCAATCACACCCGCCAACATGTCGACGTGTTGGAACAACGATTGAGCGAGCGCGGATCTTGAAGGTCTTGGTGTTTCCATTTGAGCTGTTTCACATCCAAAGCAAGTGTTGACCAGTCTCAGCCTTTTGAGATTTGTCGTATGCGATGCTCACTTGTGCAAACGCACCCGCAATTCAAACCGCAAAAGCAACAGATCTGTGGCACCACGCTGCATCAATTCAACAGCAATTCATCAGCAATGCCGTTAACTCCAGGGCTGATGAGACGGTTAACCACCCGCTCGAAACAGACCCATAGACTGGAAACATCATGCCTGCAGAAGAATCTCGTGGTCGGATTGTGATCGCTGGAGGAAGCGGATTTCTGGGAATCTCGCTGGCGAATCATCTGTTATCAAACGGGTACGCCGTGGATATTCTCTCAAGAACGCGTCCACGACCAGCAGGAGCGTGGAGGCACATCCAATGGGATGGTCGCACAATCGGCCCGTGGAAAGATACTCTTGACGGTGCCGATGGCATGATCAATCTTGCAGGCCGCAGCGTTGACTGTATCAAGACACCGGATCACTGCGACGAAATCCTGCGATCACGTGTCGAGGCAACTCGAGTACTCGGGAAGGCAATTCGTACAATCGAGCGGATACCGCCTGTTTGGGTGCAGATGAGCACTGCTCACATTTACGGCGATCCGGAAATCATCTGTACGGAAGACTCTGCATTCGGATTCGGACTCGCACCCACAGTCGGACGAGCGTGGGAAGAGGAATTGAACAGGAGTGCCCATCCGTCTCAGCGAACGGTCCTGCTCCGAACAAGCTTTGTCATTGGCAGAAATCGCGGTGCTGGTCAGGGCGCGTTGGGAAAACTGAGCGTACTGGCTCGTCTGGGGCTGGGAGGAACTGTTGGACATGGCCGACAGGGGATGAGCTGGATTCATGAAGCGGACATGAACGCAATTTTTCACAAAGCTCTGACCTGCCAAAGCATGTCCGGAGCTTACATTGCGTCTTCGCCATTTCCGGAATCCCAAAAGCATTTTATGGCGGCATTGCGGAAAGCTGTCGGTATGCCCATCGGTCTTCCAGCCCCGGCCTGGCTGGTTCGACTTGGTGCCCCACTTCTGCTGAGTACTGACCCGGACCTGGCTCTCTATGGTCGCTATGTCGTGCCTCAACGACTTTTGTCTGAAGAATTTGAATTCCAGTTCCCTCGACTTGAAGAAGCACTGGCAGACCTGTTGGCAAGGAATTGATTCCACCAATCTGCAACGGCAATCTTGAAACAGCAGGCGCAAATTAAACGATTAGCTCACCAAGAGGCGTTCGGTCAAATTCCGACACGCAGGCTGAACCAGCACGCAACAAGGTTCAAGTGGATCCAACTGCCTCCATTTGAGTGCAGTCGCCGAATTCGGTAGGTCCTGCCAGTCGGGCTGGACTTCGCGGCGTCTACGCAGGCGATTCACGGGAATGGCCCGGAGTTTCTTCAGCGATGGGCTGCCTGCAAGGACTCGTCTCGACGGAGCGAGACGGCTACTTTGTGAATTGCCTAGGGCAAGTCGGGGCAGTGTCTTTTTGTAACCAAGAAAGACACGAAACACACGAAAGAATCGCATCGAAGTCAGGCTGAAGCACTTTGCCTATTCATGTATTTCGTGGTCCACTCGACCTCGTCGCAAATGTCGGAGATGTCGGGCGAAAAACCGATAACGACAACAGCCATCGACTGGAACGGCAGAAGTCACCTACTTTGACAACCATCCGCGACTACACCCGTCCAGATGTCAAAGTCCGTCAACGGAATCACCGCTTGTGCCGGTCGACTGTTCAGACGTGCCAGCTAGCCTGAGTCTCTGCAGAATCATGGCCTGAATCGCCGTCGTACCAACCAGAGAAACTTGATGGCACAGAGATATCCGCTCGCCAGATGTCGTTGTCAATTGCATTTGCGGATCCATCGCTAACCCGCTGAAGGAATGCTTGCGAAGTCGGAGTTCTTTTCCCGGCCGATCGATAACACGAACCTGTTTAATGTCAGAAAAACACGCCGTGGCAGACCATTGGCGAAACGGCAAATAACTGAGAGTCGCGGTCAGGTACTCTTCATGTAGTTCAATCGTCTCGGTCTGCAAAAGCAACGGCAGGCTGATGATTAAAAACAACAAGCCAGCGCAAAGCATGGGGATCGCAAGGGGAAGATCGAACGATGAAACAAACAATGCGCCCGTCAGGAGTCCGGCGGCAGCAGTGACTGTCAGAATCTTCTGCTTCCATCTCAACTGACGCGGGACATGAATCCGAAGAGAACCGTTCTCCAATGCGTCAACCAACAATCCTTCTTACCGCAATAATGTGGCGGGATCATTCCGCTTCGTATGAAAATCGATCAGGTCTCTTTGTTTTTGCTCTGCCGTGGGCCGTTGTCGGAACACGGGAACGAAGAAGCTGGCACGCGGCTGAAAAAAGCCCTTCGCTCCGCTCACATGGAGCGTCCATTCCGTTTGCTGTCGCTTCGAAAGTGTTTGATCGTAAAACGACTCGTGGAATGAATTAGGGAGTCCTGAGGGAAGCACAAAACAGAATCGACCACAAACGTTCCCGCTGAGATCCGTCTCCACTCTGGCCCTGAATCGATCAACGTGAGTGATCAGACTACGAACATCCGTTTCGCCACTTTTTCTGATTCTCTTCCACACTCGACATTCAAGCCTGAACTCGACTTCTTCAACCTCGGCAAATCGACTGTCAATCAAGAGGCATCCGCTGATCTTATCTGATCGTCCGTCTCGATCTTCGATCACCAGTTTGACGTTGCCGAATCGCCAGCGAAGAAACCAATGATGAAATCCCAAACAAGTCGCAACCGTGAATCCAACATTGATGCAGTGAGCTCCCAGCAGGACATGGTGGACGATCACTTCGTGCAGCGCGGCAATGTTTGCGGGCAACGTCGTCGCCCCGGCTGCAATCCAGAAATAGTTGAGCCGATATCCGGATCGCGGCGAGATGAAGTCTTCATGCCATTCCGGAAGCCAACGCCACGGTTGCTCAGGAAACACCATGTTAATCTCATTGAGGTTTGGCGAAAGACGCGGCATGAAAACAAAACCCACGCCACCCGTCACTATTGCAAGCAAAGCCAATAGTGTGAGAACTTCGGAAGGCACATGCCGGAACAAGATCGCCTCATCAGGCATTCGAGGATTCACAAAGCATATCGTTGGCTGCCCGGATCTGGCATGCTCGATCAACTCATTGCCAAACGCTTTCTGAAACCCGCCAAAGAAATTGCCAAACTCTGCCAGCCAAACACGCTGCCCCACATGCCGCTTCCCATCCCATTGGTATTCGAATGTAGATTTTGCCGAGTAACCGACGCCACGCCTTCGAACGCCACCGCTTCGAACGGCAATCCGCGGATTACTCGCTTCAAGACGGGCAGAAAGAACTGTCGCCTTCGCAGGCATCCACGTCTGCGCGACGCACCAGAGAATTAGGAGGTGCAGAATACTGTAAATAAGCCAACAAGAGATGAGCCAGGAAACAACTCCGAATGCAGCCAGCAGCAACTCTCCACGAGTTATCGGCCGCAGACGTTTCGGTTGCAGATCAGTATCTTCAACACTCATGCCAAACTCATTCTGTTCTCAACGAACCGCGTCCTCGCCACATTTCAAGCCACGGAATATTTCGTTCAATCACAGGATCCTGGCAGATGCGGGCGAGGTCTGAGTAGCGTTGATCATTCATCGCGGTGACTCGATCGATCTTCAAATCAATGATATCCGAGGCCACCTGGCGAGCCAGCGTCTCGGCGTTGAACAACTCGTCATCGGACCATGTGGCAGCCTCGTAGCCGACTTGACTCAGGTCGCCAGGCAGTTGGATATAGCCCAGATGGACGGTGCCTTTGATTAGCGACTTCACCAGCAGGCGATACAACGGCAATTGCAAATCAACCCATTCATCCTTCTTGCGGTGAGTCCTGTTCGGTGGTTCAGCCATTTCACTGGTTTTGTAATCCAGCACACGCCATTCGCCACTGGATTCATGACGATCTATCCGGTCAACTCGTCCAATCAAATGGACAGGACGTCCATTCACATCGGAAAAATCGTCGCAGACAAGATCCCTTTCCGTGATCGCGATATGCCAGCCTTCCTTCAAGCTTTCAACCTGCCATCGCGCAAATGCGATCAGTCGACTTTCGAGCATCTTGAGCTGAACACTGACGGTTGCCGATCGCGATCTGCCAAAACTTCCCAGCGATTCACGGTGCAGCTCCTGCAACAAATACGTTTCAATCGCTTCGGTGCTGCGGGATTCACGAAAATCTGACTGCCCAAAACTCTTTAGCACATCATGCATCAAACTTCCAAACGCAGGCGCGTTGAGTTCTCTCACGTCATCTTCGATGGATCGCAGTCGTAATTCACGACGCAGAAAATATCGATACGGACACTGCAGGTATTCTCGAAACGCCGTAACAGGAATCTCCGTCGGAGCAGCCGGCACATCAACAGGCTGCGGCACGATGAAGCCACTCAGGCGAGGCATTGACTCTGCGGAATTCTCGACAGCGATCTCCGCCGTCGACGCACTCTCCGCCACATAATCCGGGTCGTAGAATCTGCGAACTCTTTCGGGAATTGAACGAGGATCTGCGGCAAACCAAAGGCGACTGGGGGACAATGGATTCCCCTGCACATCGGTTCGGCCTTTGATCAGCACTACCTTGCGACGACTGCGCAGGATCGACGTCATCGCATACGCATCACGAGCATAGCGGCGACGATTATCTGTCAGTTCCAATCGCGTTCGCAGGCTGTTGGGCATAAACGCATCGGAATTCATCGACTCCGGAACTTTGCCTTCGTTAAAGCCCGTCAAAATAAGAACCGGACTGTCATCGAGCGTCAGCTCCAGCCAACCTAGCAGTTCGACCGCATTCTTGTCGGCTTCGGGCGGAATCGCGTCGTCAGCAATCTGCTTCAACAATAATTGCAGAGACTGACTAGCCGAACACAAGGGCAGGGCGGCCGAAGGAATTCTTTGCAATTGTTCATTCAGATCCTGAAGCTTTGTCACACATTCCACGATACCTCGATCCGCAGCAGATTCGCTGTGCAGTTCGCGATCGCCGTAGATCGTCGCGAGAACTCGAACAGCCCCTTCGGCCCATTCAGATAACGGCCGACGCTGCTCAAGTTGCTGAGTCAATGACGATTCCGCGGCGTCAGCTAATTCATCAAGCGTTCTTTGTCGCGATTTACGGACGGGCTTTGCTTTCTGAGGTTTCAGCTTTCCAACGGCGGAACCTGAGTATTCGGCGGAGTAAGCATCGGCAACCAGGCAACGGAGCAGGGCTTCGACGGAACGGCAAACTTCGGCAACCAGAATTCGTCGCGGAGCCGTTCCCAGCATTTCGCCGGGCGTCACCTGCAGATGATCGATCATGTATTGATCAAGTTCGCTGAGCCAGACATCACACTTCGCAAGAGCCTCGTCATCGTTGAGAGTGTTGGAAAGATTCTGAGTAATCCAGTCATTCACATCGGGATGTCGCACCAGATCGCTCAGCGTTGCAAAGTCCGCCGGCATGTCATCTCGTGCTGAGGCAATATGCAAAGCCAGAGACTGCAGAAGTCGAAACGGGCGAGTTTCCGAGACATACATTCCAACTGGCCATTGTCCCGTGATTCCGGCATCGGCCATGGATTGCAACAGAGTCGGCACCATCGTGTCATCAGCGACTCCGATCGTGATATCATCGGCTCGATAGACACCGTTGTGAGACGCGAGTTCTTCCATCGCTGCCCGCGCCTGCTCGGCCGGCGATCCCGTGATGCGGGTCGTTTCAATCTTGATATCGAGCTGACGATTCTCCCAGACGTCAGCTTTCACACATCCGTATTCATCAAAATCGTCCTGCTCAGATTCGGCCGCATGAATCAATGAGGTCACTCGATCAGCGACCTGATCGAGCATTTGCCGAATGATGCGATTCATGTCGACGGTACCGATCAGAATGATGTCGCAATCTGTCTGACACTCATTCATCTGCACCGCAATCAATCGCGCGGCCTGAGCGTCCCACAGTTCCAGGTCATCCATCTGCATCAAATACTCAGACTGTATTACTCGAAGCGCTTTCCAACGTTCAGCCTCCTCGGTATCTCCCGACTGCGCAAGTTTTTCGAAAACCTCATCGAACTCCAGTCCTTCTGCCGCCAGTTCGTTGTGTTGCTTTCGCAATGACTCACAAAGTGCCATCCATGCGGGCACAGAGTCTTCATCCGGACGATGCGGAAGGGCCGCACGGATTTCTCGTTGCGGCACCGCATAGAGAGCTTTCCGCCAAACCAGCAACTGCGTCAGATCGTCCGCGAGTTGTTGCTTCTGCGGATAAAGCATCTCCGGAAAACGAGTGAACGTGACCATTCTCGGCGGGATCAATGCCGGCCATTTCGCGCCGGCTCGCTGAACCAGAAGTTCCAGCATTCGACGAGCGGCTCGGCGTCCGGGAAATACCAGGATCACTTTTGACAGATCCAACTGATCTCCCTTGGCGTACCGGGAAATCAAGTAGTCCACAGCGTTCAACAACGCGGGCTTGGAGGGATCAAGAAAATGGCGAGTGATGGGCATTCGATGCTTCAGAGAATTCTGAGTGGTTTAATGGAACGACAAATGAAGTCACATTAGATGTACAGTGCCATAATGCCCCCTCTCCCCCAATTTGTTTGCGGATTTAGCGTCGTCTAGATGTGCCGCGTGGACGCAAACAAATTGGGGGAGAGGGTCGGGGTGAGGGGGCCGTTTTAAAACGCTTCCATCCCACAAAGCCCCCTCATCCGGCCTATCGGCCACCTTCTCCCCCGAAGGGGAGAAGGGACTTCGGTGAATTCTGAGTCTTTGAACCTGGCGCTGTCCATCTAGCCCCCCTACATAAGCGAGAACAACAAGCGATCATCCAAAGAAAACTTTGCGCCGGTTTTCCGCGAGTTACTTCTTATCAAGCACAAAGCGACCGTGTTCAGCCGCCATCATCAGCACCAGATAGTCCAGACGTGCGGCGTTCGCGATTTTGGAGAAGTTGATCCCGTCCATCGTGTCTGTCGTCTTGTGATAATGAGGATTGAAGCCTCCAAAGAGAAATGTCACCGGAATCCCTTTCTCGGAGAACGAAGCATGGTCGCTGCGTCCATCGACACGATTCTCTTCATCGTACTCAAAGACGAATCCAACGGACTTGTTAGCCGTCTCCACCATCGCATGCAGCTCGGCCGAATGATCTTTGCTGCCGACAAGGTGAATGGTATTGGCATTGTCTGATGCGGGCTCCGAAGAGGACTCTTCGTTACGACCAATCATGTCGATGTTCAGCATGCAGACCATATCGTTCAACGGTTTCAATGGATGAGCTACATAATGTTTGGAGCCTAGGAGACCTCGTTCTTCGGCACAGAACGCCATCAACAGTACACTACGCTTCGGCTTGATGGGATTCGCGTGAATCGCTTTGGCCACTTGCAGAATTGCCGCAGAGCCTGAACCATTGTCGTCGGCCCCCGGGAATAATTCGCCACGCTGGACTCCCAGATGATCCAGATGAGCGCCGATGCAGATGTATTCCTGCCGCAGGGTTTCATCGGAGCCGGGATACCAGCCAACGACATTGGGTACATCAATCGCTTCGCGATCGATCACAAGTTTCGACTTTACTGTTTGGGAAGACGTAACGATCAGGTTTCGCGCGGGAGCTGCATCGCCAAAGAATGACGCGTTGAGACCGCATTTGGCGGCCAATTGATTTGCTGCGGCGGCGGTCACCATCGCGACGGGAATCGTGCTGGGAGTTTGCTCCGATTGATTCACCGCTTCGTTACGAACGCGAGCTTCATCCGCCACAATCAAGACACAGGCAGGGCGAGACTTCAGAATAAAATCATCATTCCAACTGATCCGACCCTCAGCCTGAATAATCAGGAGTCGGCCCTCCATCGAACCGTCAACCGGCGCGGGGCGATCCTTCGTCACGGTGGCCAATGTGACGGGCAGATCGCCTTCGTACGATCCTGTAAAGTCACTGATTCCCAGCGACTTCCCAGCAATGGCGTCTTCATCACCGACGCGAAAATAGCACTGTTCAGGCTGAGTCGACAATTTGATGAAGGGAACACCCTGATACCATGATCCACCTGGCCCGCCGGGCTGGAACCCATAGGACTCCAGCTGTGAAGCGAACCAGGCAGCAGCCTTGAAGTAGCCTTCTTGCCCTGTGCCTCGCCCCGACATTTCCCCTTCCACCAAAGTGGACAGCAGTTCCTCAGATTCTTTTTCCGTGATGCTCTCAAAACCGGCGCGAAAGCTGTCTGGCACTGGAGCCGTCGTTGAATACGGGCCATCCGCCACCAAAGCCGAGGCGGAAGCAACGCATAACACCGCAGCGCTGAGGAAAATATGGCGGCAGGCAGTGATCACGGAGGCGGCTTTCTATCAAACAAGAAGGACTCTGAGGCGGGCGGAAGGAGGATGTTTCCAGCCTTTTAACGCCAACAATCCCTATTCACCAGCGAACTGGCACAGACTTCCCAGTCCTCTGCCTAATGAGTTTTCGGGTGAAAACTCCGGGGAAAACAGAGTTCTCCAGATCCGACAATACACGCCTGCGTTTGCATCGGTTATCTTTCCCCGCTTGTTTCCAGCCGCTGGACGTGGGCGCAGAGACTCTGCGCCCGGAATTTGCTCCACAACATGGACCGAGCCTGCCTCTGCACGCGGTCTGTGGCACTTTGAACGCATTTTTATGGAATTCGCGAGTCATCTCGCGATCTGCCCTTATGGAAAATCGCCGACTTTTCTCGTTCCTGCTGACTTCGATGGCCTTCCTCTGGCTGTGGACCGCCGTCGTTCAGCCGAAGTTTTTTCCAATCCCCGTGAAGAAACCCGCCGCACCAATTGTCGCCGATGAAGCCAATTCTGGCAGCAGCGGAGAACTGAGTGCGGTCGGATCGACAGAGGAGAAGCCAACATCGGAGTTGTTAATTCCTGAACATCCTCTGGAGAAAGTCACCCTCGGCTCATCAGATCCTGAGAGCGGTTATGCATTGAATGTCGATTTAACATCGGCCGGTGCGTCTGTCGCGAGTGTCTCGTTGACCGCCCCGCAATACAAAGATCTGCAAGACAGGAAGGTTCCTGCTCGAATTGTCGGCAACAACCTGACTGACGACAAAACCTTTTCCACAGCAATCCTGGTCATCGATCGTCAACTGGCGTCAAAAAAACAAACGCTTGAGTCCGCAAACTGGAAGCTGGTTGAGAAGACTGAAACAGACACGCAGGCCAAGGCGATCTTCGAGTACGACTCCCCTGACGGGACTTTACGAGTTCGCAAGACGTTCTCACTGCCTCGCCTGAAGGTCAAAGGCAGGGATCTTGTCCAGGCCTGGCACTCTAATCCATCCTTTTATACTCTTGAGATCGCTCTGGAAGTTATCAACCTGAGCGATTCACCGCGCACGTTTGATTACGAGATTCAGGGGCCGGTGGGAGTGCTCTTCGAGAATGAGGAACATACTTCCAAGTATCGCGACCTGCACCTCGAGTTTGTTGATGGTACCAAAGCAGCGACACTCGCAGCCAGCGCTGTTGCCGACTACTGCGACGACCTTGACGATGAACTTGGCCGACCGTCCACATCAGCAGAACAAAAGAACAAACTACGTGAAGATCATGAATGGACGTCAGCCTTCCGCTATGCCGGCATTGATGTTCAGTTCTTCGCGGCCCTGGTGGCGCCGCTGGATGACAGAACTCCGGAAGAACAGGCGGAAAAGAAATGGTTGGAACGCACTTACCCAGTGCTGATTGCTCGCCATTCAGGAGAACCACGGAAGTCGGACATCAGCCTGCGAATGGCGTCGATGCCGATTGTTTTGCAGGCCAAAAATGATTCTGTCGTCCACAAGTATGCATTTTTCGTGGGGCCAAAACATCGTGAGTTACTGGACCCTCTGCCATTCCAGGCGAGCCAGGTGCTGAACTACGGGATGTTTGGTTTTGTAGCTCGTTTCATGCACTATTTGCTCGACACCTTCTTCAGCATCGGCATGCCATACTATTTGGCCATTGTATCGCTGACAGTGCTTGTCCGAGGCTGTTTGTTTCCGCTCTCACGCAAGCAGGCTATTATGGCTGCGAGGCAGAAAGAACTGCAGCCGCAGTTGACTCTGTTGAAGGAAAAGTATGCGGACGATAAAGAGAAACTGGCTCGCGCTCAGATGGAACTTTGGCGGAAGAATGGCATCAATCCGCTGAGCGGATGTTTGCCGCTGTTCCTTCAGTTGCCAATTTTTGTTGGGCTTTATACGGCTCTGAACTCAGCCGTTGACCTGCGTCTGCAAAGCTTCTTGTGGATTGAGAATTTGGCTGGTCCCGACGCTTTGTTCCGCCTGCCGTTTGCATTGCCGTTTGGTCTTGGTGCTGACTTCAGCATCCTGCCGCTGTGTACCGTCGCTCTGTTTCTGACTCAACAGAAAATGTTTATGCCGCCTGCTCAGGATGAACAGCAGGAAATGCAGTACAAGATGATGAACATGATGACGGGCGTCATGGGCATCATGTTCTGGCATCAACCAGCGGGTCTGTGTCTGTACTTTATCGCGTCCAGCCTATGGAGTATCGCGGAGCGAAAACTGTTGGGAACTGGAAAACTGACGCCAGCAGGACCGGGCGTACAAGTCATCATGCCTGATGAGCAGCCAACTACGAAGTCAGCAAAGAACTCGTCAGCTCCAGCACCTACAGCGACTGCCGCCAAACCGCCGGGCTTCCTGCAACGACTTCTCGATGCTGCTGCCGATGCTCAGAAGAATGCTGAGCAGCAACGCGAAAAGAGCGACAAAAAAGGCAAGAACAACGGAAAGAAGAAGTAGGATCGAGGTTTTCGGGCTGCCTGTAGTCGTGGCAACTAAATCCCCCTGAGCCTGACTCAGGGGCCTGCTGGCCTTTGCACAACTTTCCATTCTCCATTCTTTGCTGGTGCAAAAGCCGATCAACCCCCGACACGGAGTCGGAGGCGATTAGATCAACATACTGCAAGCCCGGCTCGGTGGTTCACCTCAGTGGTCTCTGTAACCTCTGTGGTGAATCCCGCTTTTCGCCGCCATACGCGTGCATCGGTTCAGGAACGCAACATACGCACCGGAACCCCGCGATCGGCCATGAACTGTTTGGTTTCCTCTATCGTGTACGTACCATAGTGGAAGATGCTGGCCGCCAGTGCCGCACTGGCACCGCCCTCAGTTACAGCCTGATAAAGATGCTCCGGGCATCCAGCTCCGCCGCTCGCGACGACTGGAATCTTGACCGCATCGGCCACCGCGCGAGTAATCTCAAGGTCGTAACCGTCTTTCGTTCCATCCGCATCCATGCACGTCAGAACGATTTCCCCGGCCCCCAATCGCTCTACTTCCAGTGCCCATTCGACAGCCTGAAGACCGGTCGGAATGCGTCCGCCGTTGATGTGTACGTCCCAGAATTCCTTGCCATCCTTCTGGATCCGCTTTGGATCAATGTTGACCACAATGCACTGACTTCCGAACTTCAAAGCCGCTTCGCGAACGAAATCCGGACTCTTGACCGCCATCGAATTGATGGAAACCTTGTCACATCCCGCATTCAGCAATCGCCGAATATCGTCGACAGTCCTGATCCCGCCCCCGACGGTCAGCGGCATAAAGACCTCTTCGGAAGTTCTCGCTACAACACCCAGAATGATGTCGCGCTGTTCGTGGCTGGCAGTGATGTCCAGAAACACCAGTTCATCTGCCCCCTGCTGCTCGTACTTGCGAGCAATCTCGACGGGATCGCCGGCATCCTGCAGATTGACAAAATTGACCCCCTTGACGACTCGACCTGCATGAACGTCAAGACAGGGAATGATGCGTTTTGCCAGCATTGATGTTTCCAGACTCCAGAAGCGTGAGCGGTGGTTGACTGTCAGCACCGCAGCTATAGTTTCCGTGATTCTTCCGGGATCTTTCAACCGTCCTGATGGTTCCGATCCCGGATTCGCCGATTCGGTGACATCCTGCCAGACTCTTCACGAATTTGAGTTTTCCGATGAATTCCACCGCCCTTTGGACTCGTTCTGTTCACGTTGAGCTGGGTTCACGCAGTTACGAGATTGGAATTGGCGAAGGCTGTCTTTCAGCGGCGGCAGCCGCTTTGGGTTCATGGACAAATGCGGATAGCGTCGGGAAATTGCGATTTTTGATCGTATCTGATGCCTCAGTGCAGAATCCTCACGGCGTTACTGTTCAGAAAAGCCTGGAAGCAGCCGGAGCGGAAGTTCGCACAGCCATTGTGCCCTCGGGAGAGCAGTCAAAGTCTTATGCTCAAATGCAGTTGCTCTATGATCAGCTCGTCGACATGGCGGCCGATCGACGTACGATTGTCGTGGCAGTCGGAGGTGGAGTAACCGGCGATCTGGCGGGCTTTGTGGCGGCGACATACGCTCGCGGACTGCGATTTGTGCAGGTTCCCACAACGCTCCTGTCAATGGTTGACAGTTCTGTCGGTGGAAAAACCGGCATCAATCATCCTCGAGGAAAAAACCTGATCGGTGCGTTTCATCAGCCAATTGGAGTTCTGATTGACCTCAAGACACTGGCCACGCTTCCCGACCGCGAGTATCGATCCGGGCTGGCCGAGGTCGTGAAGTATGGAGTCATCCTCGATCACGAATTCTTTGATTACCTCGAGAAAAACGTACAGGGCCTGAACGCGCGCATTCCGGAAGTTTTGCGGCATGTCGTTGCCCGCAGTTGCGAACTGAAAGCCGACGTAGTTCGCCAGGACGAGTATGAAACCACCGGTCTGCGGGCCGTGCTGAATTATGGCCATACCTTCGGCCATGCCTTTGAAGCACTCTCTGGTTATGGCGGACTCCTGCACGGCGAAGCCGTCTCTATCGGAATGATCTGTGCCAGCCGATTGGCTGAATCCTTAAACCGCATCACGTCCAAAGAGACTGATCGTCAGACTGAATTACTAACTCAACTAGGACTTCCTGTCGCTGTTCCCAAAGAGCTTCAGACTCGACAGCAGGACATCGTCAGTTGCATGATGCTGGACAAGAAGACGGAGGGCCGCGAACTGAGATTCGTGCTGCCATCCCGCATCGGCCATGTGGAAGTCGTAAAGGGCTTGTCTCCAGAGCAAGCCCTGAAGTGTCTGTAAAGAAACGTTGACAATTAGACTATGCATTGTGTCGACGTCCTTTGGCACAGTTGCCACTCAATGCGTAACCGCAGGGAAACACCTCCCCGGAACGAAACGACCCAAGTGTATTAACGACAACCACTTACACGACGTCTCGAAGGGAAATCCTGCAGAGAAAAAAGAGATTCAGGCCTGATGGCACAGTGTTGGCATTACTTGCCATCGTGCCAGGTAACTCTGCGTGACGCTGAGACAGCAAACGGGATGAATGCTGTGAAGCGTGCGGAGTCTGCGACTTCCGTGAATGAATGAGCTTTGGCCAAAGAAATTCCTCCACACGACCAGTTGCCGGGCATAACTCTCTCTCGTTTCTCTCTCTGATTATGTTGAAAGATCTCTACAATGTTGAAGACTCTCTGGAATGATGAAGCTGGTGTAATCCTGTCCGCTGAACTCGTGCTCGTCAGCACGATCCTGGTTCTCGGCATGATCGTTGGTCTCGTTGAGTTGCAGTGCTCAATCGTTAGCGAACTGAGCGACTTGTCAAGTGCTTTCGGTAACCTGAGTCAGTCTTACCAACTCTCTGGATTCGCAAGCGAAAAGGGCGAAGGTCAGTACAAGGCCCGCACTTACGGTGCTGCTTACACTGACAACGCTGACACCTGCGACTGCGATCATAACATGAGCATCATGTGCAACGATCCTGGTGAAGTTGAGAAGTACTGAGCATCGTTTGCACTGACCCTGGTGAAATTAAGAAGTAATCACTGCCTACGCAGTGAGCGTCTGCTCAAAATTTGAAAAGGCAGGGACTTGATCCCTGCCTTTTCTTTTTTTCGTTGAGGCATAAGTGCCTCAACAGTCCTCATCATTTTCCCCTCAGGGATTCTTCCCAACGTCCGTCTTCAAGACATTATGGTACGACGAGTCCAGTGTTATCCTCTCCGATGAACTTGTCCTCGTTTGCACGATCCTCGTATTGGGTCTACTGGTAGGAATAGTTGAACTACAATGTGCGATCGGAGGCGAACTTAGCGACCTCGGCAGTGCGTTTGGTACCGTGAATCAATCCTATAATCATTCTGGATTCTCCAGTTCTGAAGGAGCCGATCAGTTCAAAGCTCGAACATACGCAACTGCTTACATCGCCCGATCTGCACGCCGCAGTATCGAGCATGTTCGATTCATGGTTCGGGAAAACCAGTACATCACAGGCGAAGCCGATACGTTATTCACGCTTACATCAGTTCCGCAATCGGCTCGCCGTAGTAGACCTGATGCGGTCGCTCGAATTCGTCGTTCCAGACTGCAGTGGCCGGAATCCCCAGAGCACTGTACATCGTGGCCGCCATGTTCTCGGGCTTGAAGGGACTCGTTGCAGGATACGCTCCCAATTCATCGGACGAACCGATCACTCGGCCTCCCTGAACACCACCGCCCGCAAAGAACACGCTCTGAACCGCACCCCAGTGATCACGCCCTGCATGAGGAAATGAGTCCGAGAGTGTCGACAGCTTCGGAGTTCGCCCAAACTCGCTGCCCATCACGATCAGTGTCGTATCGAGCAGTCCCAGACTCTGCAGATCATCTAACAGAGCCGATAAAGCCTGATCCGTTGGCGGCAACAGCTTGTTCTTCATGCGATAAAAGATGTCCCCGTGAGTATCCCAGGTTTCGTTATTGCCAAGATTCACCTGAATCAGATTCACGCCAGCCTCGACCAATCGTCGAGCCATCAACAGTGACCAGCCAAAGCTGTTGCGTCCATATCGCTCCTGAGTCTTAGCGTCCGCATTCGTCACATCGAACGCACTGCGCACTATCGGCTCCGAAAGCAGCGAAATCGCGGATTGCCGGAACTCATCATAATGTCGGCCAGCCGCAGATTGTTCCAGATCTCGCCGCTGACGATCAATCGAAGTCAACAGACTGGTTCGAGAGTTCATCCGTTTCATCGTCATGCCCGGTGACAGAGCCAGACTTGGAGCCTGGTATACTCGATCATCCGGCGAGGTCGGCGCCTTTTTTGTTTCGTTGGGAAACGTGTACTCCGGATACGCCCCGCGCCAAAAGGGATTGCCGTACGGAGAAGCTTCGACGAAAAATGGATCTCGATGAGATCCCATCAGGCCACCAAACGCACCGGGAATCGTACCACCAGACCAATGCACCAACCTCTCGGGCAGTACAATCGCGGGCGGCAGATTGCTGCGAGCCGGAATGGCATCGCCAATCGTCGAGGCAATCGAAGGGAAATCGCTGCTACGAGGCTGGCGATCGCCGCGAAATCCCGGTGTCGGCCCACTACGGCCAGTAAGCATATAATAATGCCCCAGCGTATGCTCATTCGTCGAGTGCGTCAGTGACCGCACGACGGACCAGAGTTGACTCCGTTTTGCCAGCCCAGGCAGGTGCTCTGTAATCTCCAAGCCAGACGTTTGAGTTGAAATCGACGAAAATTCGCCGCGCACTTCTGCAGGAGCATTGGGCTTCGGATCAAAACTCTCGTACTGAGACAGACCACCGGAAAGGAAAACATAGATGCAGGTTTTAGCGGTCCCGGTGAAACCGACAGCAGAATCGGACGCTCGCAGTCCCGCCAAATGATTGCTTCCCAGTCCAAGCAGCCCGATGGATCCGGCCTGAACAGCGGTCCTGCGAGAAACGCTCGGATGAGACAGCTTTGGAAACTGATTGAGGCTCATCAGTTCATCCCGTCATACCGGGAGATTGCTTTCCGAAAATGACTTCGGTCGCCAGCCACCCGCACCATTGGTAAAACGACTCATGCTTTGCCGAACAACATGGTACCGAGTTGATGTCAGTACGCAAATCAGGTTTTCGCGTATCGTTACTACCAATCAATGAAGTAGAAGGCACGCTCCGAGAGCCGTTCGCCAAACGCCGAACTCCCGGATTCTAGAGGTACCCGGCCCTCGCTTTTTCACCAGATCGGCACGAGCCCACAAAGGACGTTGTTCCGCCCCTGAATATCCTCAATCAGCCGATTCAATTGCTGCATTTCTCGCATGTCTGGAAGAGATGATGGGCCTCCCTGAGGCACCTTGGAAGGCTCAGTCGGTGGAGCCGGACTGCTGGAATAAACTCCAGACGACGGCGGAGCAGGGACAGCGACTGGTGCCTTAATCTCAACCGGCTTCTGCTCGGCAACCTGATCCTGACCAGTCCAGCGAAACTTCCAGACCAGACATACCAGTAAACTTGCCGCCAGCACTGCCGCAGCAATTCTCAGTCGATCCGCCCAACGGCCGTAGCGGACCTGACGACGAATATCGACAACGACGCGGGAACGCAGATCGCCAGACAACTGCGGCATCGTACCGACTTCACGCAGGAGTTGATGCTCCGGAAGCAAAGGTTCGGTGATTCGTTTGACAGGATCGATCATTGGATTCACTTGTCCATTGAAGAGAACAAAATCATGGCAGGATTTTTGGGGTGGGGATAACTATTTTATAAGGGGTTCAAGACTTCTTTGAAGCTTTTCCATCGCATATCGGTATCGGCTGGCCACAGTATTCTGTGACAATCCCAATGCTTCGGCGATTTCGGCAAACGTTAGTTCTTCCCAATGCTTAAGAATGACAACCTCATACTGAGACTTGGGAAGGGATTGCAGCACTCTTCGAACACTGTCCGCCGTTTCTTCCTGAACGACCTGAGCCTCCACGCTTTCCTCGCTGGAGCCTCGATCCGGCGCTTCATATCCACTGCCTCGTCTCTTTTGGATAATCCGCAGTGCTTCGTTTCTCACCGAACGAATCAAATAGGGCCAGGGAGCATCCGAATTCGCCAGTAACCGAGGTCGAAAGGCAATGCGGGAAAACGCCCCCTGCAGTGCATCCTCTGCGTCCGGCTGATTTCCAGTAATTGTGACGGCAAACCGAACCAGTCGCTGAGCCGCCAGGTCGAACATCTCCGTCAGAGCGCGCTCCGGCTCCAGCGTCAGGCGACCAACGCAGATCTTGAAACGAGCCTGAAATTCGGAGGCTTCTGTTTGGTTCACGGCATTGTCAAAAGTCGGGAGAATGCTCAGTTTGTCTGCCGGAATTGGAAATTCTCACCGGGAAGGATATTTTCCCGCTCCCAAAAGGAACAGCCCATGTACGTTGGTGGTCTGGAAAACGGGCTACCACCGACAATTCGCTGACTTCTTCCACCGCTCCCCTGAGCTGTCTTTCCGTTTCGAAAGGATTATTCCGTGTTTAACACTGTGGCCGTCGTTGGCGCGACTGGTGCCGTAGGGCGAATCATTCTTCAGCTTCTGCAGGAACGAAAATTCCCCGCAAAGAACTTCCGCTTCCTCGCATCGGCCCGCAGCGCCGGCCAGAAAGTGGAATTCAACGGAAGCACGATCACAGTGGAAGAACTGACTCACGACTGTTTCAAAGGAATCGACCTGCTCATCGCAAGCACTCCGGATGAGACCGCCGCCGAGTTCCTGCCATCAGCCATCAAAGCGGGGTGCAAGGTCATCGACGAATCCGGCTTCTGGCGTATGAAGCCCGACGTGGCTCTCGTTGTCCCGGAAATTAATCCTGAGGCGGCTTTGAATGCCAAAGGAATTATCGCGAGTCCAAATTGTTCAACGACTCAGATGGTGCTGGCTCTGAAGCCATTACATGATGCCGCAAAAGTGCGTCGCGTGATCGTCAGCACCTATCAGGCCACCAGTGGAGCGGGACTGCAGGGTACCGCCGACCTTATCGACGGCTCCCGCGCGCATCTGGAAGGCAAAGACTATCAGTACCAGGTCTTCAAGTATCCAATCGCGTTCAACGCAATCCCACAGATCGGCAGTTTCAAGGACGATGGATACACCAGCGAAGAGCTGAAGATGGTCTACGAAACTCGCAAGATCCTGGGGGATGAATCCATTCAGGTCTGCGCCACTTGTATTCGAATTCCTGTTTCGAACTGTCACAGCGAAACAATCAACGTGGAAACGGAACGCCCAGTCTCTGTTGAAGAAGCTCGCCGGCTCTTCGCGGCAACGCCTGGCATTACAGTCGTCGATGATCCGGCCAACAGCAAATACCCGATGCCGTCCACCTGTGATGGCAGCGATGACGTCTTCATTGGCCGAATTCGCAAGGACATGTCGAATCCGAATGCCATCACGTTCTGGTGCGTCTCCGACAATCTTCGCAAGGGTGCTGCAACGAATGCCGTTCAGATTGCGGAGCTGCTGGCGAAGAACCTTAAGTAAACCTTGTTGGTAGCGCGTCGATTTGATTCGTGGTGCCGACTACAGTTGGCATCGACACTTGTGGTTGCGGTGGATTGCTGGCTGAAGCCAGCAATCCAAACGAAACGGCGACTAAATCAACTGACTGATGGAGTCGATGATGCGTTCCTGGGGCTTCATTCTGACGGTCTGCTTGCTCATCTCTGGATGCGGCGACGTCAAGGACAGCTCATCGACTGATCGATCGAGCAATTCGACCGCCGACAAGAATCCAGTCGTCATGGTCACAAGTCAGCCACTTTTCGAGGTGGCTGACTTACTTGCTGGTTACCACATCGAAGTGCACAAGATTACTCCGGATAACATCGCGTCTCGCAACTGGAAGCCGCAGAAAGACGATGTAAAGCGTCTCCAGAATGCCGACATGATTCTGATCAGCGGCGCGGGCTATGAGCCGTGGAAGGATCGAATCTCACTGCCGGGCTCGCGCCTGAAGGACACGGCGGCTGGATACTACTCCGAATTCGTCCGAATTCCGGACGCAATCACTCATCAACACGGCCCCGAAGGTAAACATGCTCATCCCGGAACCGTGTGGGCCACCTGGCTGGACCCGGAACTCGCCGAATCGCAATGTATTCGGGTTGCAGATCTCTTTGTGGAATTGGCGCCAGCAGCATCCAATGAGATCACCGCTGCCTTAACGATGATCAAGACGCAGCTTGCGAAAACTCAAGAACTCGCTGCAGAGATTTCTGAGAAAACATCCGCTCAGAAAATCACTATGGTTGGCGATAGTCCAAACTATCATTACCTGTCCAGCAAGCTGGGCTTGAAGTTCCAATATGTTCACTGGGATGAATCTCAGGAACTGACACCCATAGCGAAAGACGAGTTGACTGCCCTGGCGGACAAACTGCCGAAAAACCAGCCTCGTTTCTTCCTGCTGAATTCACTTCAACCAGAATCGACGGCCACATTCGCTACCGGGGTTGGATTCACCGTGATCCGAATAGATCTCTGTGAGTATCCGCTGCAGGATTCGTCGAACAGCGTTTTCGCACGAATCCACGGCAACTTCATGCGACTCAAGAATGCCCTGGAAACCCCCTGATCATCCGGCCCAACTCCGGGGGAAAACCCGATCAGCACAAAACCGCAGTTGAGCAAAAGCAACATCTTCATATTCGCGCCATGGGATCTATGATGTAGAGTTGCATCAGTTGTTGACCCGGCGGTTTTCCCTGGATTTATCTCCAGACCGTACGAGGTCAGCTCGCACTGGAGTGTTCCTGTGGCCGTGTTTTTTCGATGTTTGACGCTTCTGACGATGCTGTTACACAGCGTCTACGGATGCGGCTGGCATCATGTCCACGGTTGCATGAGTCATTGTGTCGAGACCTCTGAGACCCAGCATTCCACGCACTGCGGGCATTCACATGCTCCGGGCCACTCGCACCACCAGTCGTCGGATTCTGAATCTCCGGTGTCACATGACAAGCATTCCAGCGAATGCGATCACACCGAGTGCCGCTTTGTCGCAACCAATGCAGTTGCGATCGTGGCTCCTCCGGAATTTGGCTTCTGGATTGTCGCTCCGCAAGCCGATGCGAATGCAGAATCTGTGGTGAAGGCGGATTATTGCCATTGCCCAACTCTCTCCAGCGACACCTACGCGCCCGCATTCTGCGCGAGAATCCAGGTCTGGCGTACTTGATGCACAGCTTGCCGATCGCCTGATTTCAGGTGAGCCTCGCTTCCATTTCAAGCACCTGAATCCTGCTGCATCCGACGCCGCTCTTTTTTGTCGCACTGTCAGATTCTATTTCTGCCCGTGCATGACTGGCCCGCAACCCATCGCTCCCGACAAGCCGCGGCAACATCACGCAAACTTCCTTCGCACGGTTCGGTGTGCAGCAATCTTTGATTCATGCACAAAAGATTTCATACTCTGCTTTAATCGGACATCTCCGCTGATGAATACTTCTCGCTCAAAACTGACCAGTCGTCCGGTTCAACTTCTGATGCTCTGCGCACTCGCTGGCGGTGCTTACGCCTCACGCAACCTCTGGTGGACTTCGCTGAACACGAAGGTCGATCAAATGGTGGGGAAATCTGCGACAGCGAAAGATGATCATGCGCACGACGAGCATGGCCATAATGAGCATGCTCATGCGGGACATGAGGAACATGCTGCTCATGCTGAAGTGGAATCACTGGAACTGTCGGCACAAGCGATGAAGAATCTTGGGCTGACGGCCGAGTTTCTCAAACCCATTACAACCGCCACGTACTATCGGACGATCTCTGTGCCAGCGGTGATCGTTGAGCGTCCCGGACGTACAGTCGTTCAGGTTTCCACGCCAATGACAGGAGTTGTCACACAAGTGTCTGCAGTTCCGGGATCAGCGGTAGAACCCGGGGCTCCCTTGTTTCAAATCAGACTGACTCACGAAGAACTTGTTGCGTCACAGTCTGAATTCGTGCGAGCACTCGGTGAACTGGATGTTGAAGAGAGAGAACTCAAACGATTGCAGGCCGGCGTCGACAGCGGCGTGATTCCTCCACGCTCTGTACTGGAGCACCAATACGCCAAAGAAAAACTGGAAGCCCTGCTGGGAGCACAGCGCGAGGCACTGAGACTTCATGGACTGTCTGAACGACAGGTTTCTCAAATCGAAAAGGACCGAAGACTTCTAAGTGAACTAAGCGTCACCGTGCCTGAAAACAAACAGATTCAGAATGAACTGAAACTTTCGGGTAATGATGTCTATCGCCCCGTCGCACTGAATAAGAATCCTGCGGCTCCCCTGATCATCGAATCAATGGATGTGCAACATGGACAGTCTATTGAACAGGGCGGAAAGCTGTGTTCACTGGCGGACTACAGCCGATTGTACTTCGAAGGACGTGCGTTCGAGCAGGATGCCGATGCGATCAGTAAAGCGACAGCAAACAACTGGAAGGCTCAGGCACTGTTCGCAGACGGAATCACGTTGAACAATTTACCGATCTCTTTTATCGCCAGCGAAATTGATGAAACCGCTCGCACTCTGAAGTTCTTTGTCGACCTTGAAAACGAAATCATTCGAGATCAGAAAGACGACGAAGGGAATCGGTTTGTCTCATGGAAATACAAACCCGGACAACGCCTGCAGCTGATGATTCCTGTGGAAGAGTGGAAAGATCAGATCGTCGTTCCGGTCGATGCGGTGGCTCAGGAAGGCGCGGAGTCGTTTGTCTTCCAACAGAACGGAGAACACTTCGATCGGATCCCGGTTCATGTGATTCACAAGGATCAATCGTCTGTTGTTCTCGCCAATGATGGAGCGCTATTCCCGGGTGACGTGATTGCTCTGCGCAACGCTCACCAGATGCAGATGGCTGTACGCAATAAAGCTGGCGGTGGGATCGATCCACACGCGGGCCACAATCACTAGGCTGCTCGGTAAGGCCCAGTTCTTCAATCCGCCATTGCCAGGTAACAGACTGCTGTTGCGTCCAGACCTCAAGACGAATCACTCCGTATCACCGGTACTTCCATGCTCAACGCCATCATCCGATTTGCATTGCACCAACGACTGCTGACGATTGCCGTCGCGATATTCCTCCTGGGCTACGGATCATGGGCGGCCCTGAGAATGCCTATCGACGTTTTTCCGGATCTCGATCGTCCACGTGTCGTGGTCATGGCGGAAGCTCCTGGTCTTGCACCTGAGGAAGTGGAAACTCGCATCACGTTTCCACTCGAAACTGCATTGAATGGAGCCCAGGGCGTTCAGGCCGTTCGCAGCACGTCAGGAATAGGGCTTGCCGTCATCAACGTGGAATTTGGCTTCGGCAGCGATATCTATGTCGATCGCCAGATTGTGAACGAACGACTTGCGGCCGTCAGCGACAGAATGCCGCCAGGTGTCAGGCCACAACTAGGGCCCGTCTCATCAATTATGGGACAGATCCTTGTCCTTGGTATGTGGAGCCGAGACAGCAAGACGGATCCAGTGGAACTCCGAACTCAGGCGGACTGGGTAATCGGTCAACGACTCCTGACCATTCCCGGAGTCGCCCAGGTTTTCACCATGGGAGGCGGCCGCAAGCAGTTTCACGTTCTGGTGGAACCATCATCTCTGCAACACTACGGCGTTACGCTGGGACAGATCAGCGAAGCGCTGCAACGCAGCAATCAGAATGCTACCGGTGGCTATCTCGATCAGCAGGGCCCCAATGAACTACTCGTGCGCGGACTTGGAAGAATTCAAACCGTTGAAGACCTGCAGAAGGTTGTCATCACCATTCGTGATGGTCGACCCGTCGCGTTAGCTCAGGTCGCAAGGATTACCGAGGCGGCTCAAGCCAAGCGTGGCGACAGCAGTGCTTATCGACGATTACCCAACAATGCCGACACTGGTGAACCGGGCCAGTTCGAAGGCGGTCCGTCTGTGGTAATGACGATCAGTAAACAGCCGGGTGCGGATACTCGAGAAATCACAAAGAAAATCATGGCTGCCATTCAGGAACTGAAAGCCTCGCTGCCTGATGACTACCAGATCGAACCCATGTATTCGCAGGAATCATTCATTGATCGAGCGATCCACAATGTGATCGAAGCGCTGCGAGATGGCGGCATTCTGGTGGTGATCATTCTGTTTCTGTTTCTGATGAATTTTCGCACCACGTTTATCTCACTCACGGCGATTCCTCTATCGCTGGTGATGACGGTTATCGTGTTTAAGATCACAGGGATGTCGATCAACACGATGACGCTTGGCGGCCTCGCCGTTGCCATCGGAGAACTTGTCGACGACGCCATCGTTGACGTCGAAAACATCTTCCGCCGTCTGCGAGAAAACCGTGAATCTTCATCACCGTTACCACCTCTGCTGGTCGTTTATCGGGCGAGTACCGAAGTCAGAAATTCAATCGTGTTCAGCACATTGATTGTGTGTCTGGTCTTCATCCCGCTGTTCGCTCTGGAGGGCATGGAAGGGCGTCTGTTTACTCCTCTGGGTGTTGCCTATGTCGTCTCCATCTTTTCTTCTCTGATCGTGTCTCTGACCGTAACACCCATTCTTTCCTACTGGTTGCTGGGACATGAAACTGCCAGCCATGCTGAGAAAGATGGACCACTGCTCAGACGTCTGAAATGGATCGCCGACAAAGTCATTCGCTTTAGTCTCGCCTTCCCACGGCTCAATCTGGCGGTCGTAGTGATTGCAGTTGCGGTGGCAGGATTGTTTGTGGTGAGACTGGATCGAGACTTCCTGCCAGCATTCAATGAAGGGGCCGTGCAACTGAATGTCCTGCTGCCTCCAGGAACATCTCTGGCCACGAGTAACCAAATCAATCAGACCGTTGAAGAACGACTACAGGCAGTATCGGACGTAGTCTCGATCGTCCGACGAACGGGCCGCGCGGAACTGGATGAACATGCCGAACCTGTCAGCGCCAGCGAATACATTCTGGAAATGGATCCACAGTCAACTCGCAATCGCGAAGAGCAATTAGAAGAACTTCGCGAGGCCATGGCTGACATCCCGGGCATCGTCACGGCCGTTGAACAGCCCATCTCACATCTGATCTCGCACATGCTGTCAGGCGTAAAGGCTCAGATTGGGATCAAGATCTTCGGGGACGACCTCGAGATCCTGCGGCGTAAAGCGGACGAAGTCAAAGGCGTGATTTCAGCCGTTCCCGGCGTCAAAGACCTGATCGTTGAACAGCAAACAACGGTGCCTCAATTGCGAATCGAACTGGATCGGGATCGCCTACTCCAGTATGGATTGAGTGCGGCCGATGTGAATGAGTTCATCGAAACCGCCATGAACGGGCACAGTATCTCCGAGATTCTTCAAGGCCAGCGATCTTTCGATCTCGTCCTGCGTCTGGAAGAAGACGCCCGCGAAAACCTCGATACCTTGCGACGCCTCGCGATCGATCTGCCAGAAGGTGGGCAGGTACCATTGGAGGCCGTGGCCAGGATCTATGAATCCGGCGGCCCGAATACGATCAATCGAGAAAAAGTCCGCCGTCGAATAGTCGTACAGTGCAACGTGGCAGATCGAGGTCTCGTTGATGTCGTGCAGGAGATTCAGGCGAAACTTAAAGATCTGCAATCATCGCTGCCGCAGGGTTACTACATAGAGTTCGCCGGGCAGTTTGAGAGCCAGCAAAAAGCCTCTCGCATGCTGGGACTCCTGTTTCTGGTTGCGATGCTGGGTGTCTTCCTTGTGCTATTCACGATGTTTCGATCGGTCAATTTGTCGTTGCAGGTCATGGCAGCATTGCCGATGGCCTTTATCGGATCCGTCGCAGCGCTCGTGCTGACTCATCAGACACTGACAATCGCCGCGATGGTTGGCTTTATTTCACTGGCGGGCATCGCGTCTCGAAACGGAATTCTGCTTTTGAACCATTATCTACATCTGGTTCGCTATGAAGGCGAACAGTGGACGAAAGAGATGATTGTTCGGGCAGGCCTGGAGCGGCTGGCCCCCGTGTTGATGACGGCCCTGACCGCAGGTATCGGACTGATACCGCTGGTCCTTGCTGCAGATCAGCCGGGCAAAGAAATCCTTTATCCCGTGGCCACCGTGATTCTGGGCGGTGTCATCAGTTCCACATTGTTGGACTTCTTCGTGCATCCCGCGCTGTTCTGGCTATTCGGACTAAAGGCCGCCGAGTCTGTTGTCGGGGCAGAGCAGTCAGAAGTTGAATTGACCGAAGAGCACCACTAAGAGCTATCGAAACCGAATCAACTACGCCGAAGCCGTTGATTCATTCGGGACTGAATCTTCTTCCTGCTTGACGGACTGAATCATCAACATGATCGCGCCGGCGACAAGGAATGAGTCTGCAATGTTGAAGATGGGATAGTCATACGTCCCAAACCGGAAACGCAAAAAGTCCCTCACGGCTAGTGCGGGTTCGGGATCGTTCGGAAAATGTTCGCCATGCAGTCCGAGTCGATCGTAACAGTTTCCGAGTGCTCCTCCAGAAACCATAGCGAGAGCAACCGTTAACCAAAGACTGGCCGCAGCAGCTCGAAAGAACAGCCAGTAAACAATCCCTACGACGGCTACGATACTCAGCAGAGCAAACCCCGAAGCAAAACCTTGCCCCATGCCCCACAGCGCGCCGGCATTGAGGCTGGTATGAAGCTCAAACTTTAGCCAGCCATCAACCAGCCAGCCTGTCCCCTGAAAGACTCCGCCGAGTCGCCCGAAAATGATCGACTTGCTGATCAAATCCGTTGCCAATGCCACGGTTGTCAGGACGACATAAACAGCAATCCGAGTCCGTGGATAAGCGCTCATCAGCGACCTTTTTCCTTGATCCTCTCACACTCAATACAGTTGCGAGCATGAGGAATCGCCTGCAGGCGAACCTTGGGGATACGAGCCTTTGCTTCCGGTTTACCCTGCTCGGTGCAGGCTTCGCAAAGTCCGTAAGTACCATTATCAAACTTTTTCAAAGCGTGCGAGATCTCTTCCAGCACGCCCTGATCACTTTCCACAAGCTGCAGAGAAAACTCCAGATCCCACGCATCCGAGCCCATTTCCGCCATGTGATTGGACGATCGGGACTCATTTCCCGCTTCGGAACCGGAAAACGCCTCTTCCTGAAGCTGCTCGACGTCTCCCCGCAAACGTGCCTGCAGAAGTTTGAGCATCTTCCGAAATTCAATCAGTTCTTCCGGCTTCATTTTGGCAGAGCCCCGCGAGGAAAGTGTTGATGCGGCAGGGACATCGGACGACGTCCCTATGAGGGGCCGGATTATTGAGAAGCCCGTTTTCCCGGTCAAGGAACCCACGACAGGCGATCAAGAAACTCGCTCAACAATCCACGTCCTCACCGGATAAGCGCACTTTGTCCCATGCAAAACACCGAGGAAACACTGGAACGGTATCTTTCCCTCGCCTGTCTCCAGTACATTAGCGAAACCGCTGTGAAGTCACGTTACGTGATGAAAATCCGCTACTTTACATACAAAAACTCGTTGGAGTTCAGAATGACGTGGCACAGATCAGCCAGAGCGGCCTGCTCTGGTGAAACGGCGGATGAGTCCTGACGAAGAAGGGACAGACGACGCGAATGAGAGCTGGAATCTTCCAGGAGTCCCGGAACCGGCTCAAATTTCCAGAAGGCCAGTGTCGATGGTCCGGGGCCTTCGGAGTTCAGTAATAGCTGCTCAACCCCAAGTGCCGTGGCCGACAGTCGAACATCGTCGATCAACCCATCAAAACTACTTTCTGCACCTCCCTGCCGGAATCCCAGCGTAAGCGGCGAATTGTTTTGTAGACCGTCAATCACACTGTGAGCAACGGATACTGATCCGAGCATCTCATCTGCGTTGGCCAAATTCTTCAGGTGAAAAGTCACGACTCCGGATTCCGAAACGGTTGTCGAGGGTTTAAATGTCACGGCGACAAAGTACGGAGTGTTGAGCTCGATATGCTGATCAGAGAACAACGCCGCTTCTTTGACACTTCCATCGACGGACTTTCCAAACAACTGCATGACCAGCGTTTGCGGTTTTCGTCGCGACCCTTTCCCCGTAACACCAAGCATCCATCCGACCTGCCCGGAATCTCCGTTCCACTTCGCCGCAATGGCCCGCACAGCACCAGTCTCATGGATCGATCGAATCTGGAAACAGGCCTCAATGGTAAACTCCGTGGCATTCAGTGCGTCATTGGAGTCGATTGCCATTCTCAATGGCTTGTCTTCCGGATTCACAATCACAGCCTGACCATCTCGATAAGGCAATCGACCAATCGGAATTGATGCGGTATCAACTTTTCCACGCTCGGAAACAATTCGCTCCTTCTGTTCGCTCAGGAATTGCTCCGCATCTCGAATTTCAGTCTCGGAAGGTTCGCGTCCGAAGGCTCGCTGCCACAAGGCACTCACACGAGCAGCGGTCAAAGGTGCCGTTGCTGCATCCTTCTGCGTGCTCAACAGCGACGCCGCAAACTTCGCTCCATGGTTCATCATGATCTGACTGTTGAAGAGCAACAATGACTGCACGGGCGATGTCGTTGTGTCACGAGATGAAGTGCTGGAGAAAAACAACGGCAGATCAAACGCATCCAACAAGGAGTCTCGCTCATTCCTCATCACACGCATATAGATGGAACGTCGAGGAACATCTGACTGAACTCCAGGACCACCGGGAGTCAGATCCAACTGACCAGAAGCCGCAAGGATCGCATCACGGATCTGCTCCGCATCCAGTCGTCGAGTCGAGAATCGCCAGTATTCGCGATTCAACGGATCCGTCAACTGATACTCCGCCATGTGAGAATGCTCGGCCGCCTGCCGATAGGTTGCCGATGTGACAATCATGCGATGGAGATTCTTCATGCTCCAGCCACCGCGTACAAAGTTCAGCGTTAACCAGTCGAGAAGTTCAGGATGCGTGGGAGGTCCGCCCAGAGTTCCGAAATCGCTGGCATTCTGAGCTAACCCGCGACCAAAATGGCCCTGCCAGATTCGATTCACGATCACTCGTGTTGAAAGAGGATTATCCGGCTGAGTCACCCACCGAGCCAGCGCTGCACGACGACCGGTGGTCGTTTGCTGGGGCGACAGGGCAGGGATCTCCATTTCATCGGGATTCAGAATGCTCAAAATTCCCGGCCTAACTTCCGTCTTCCGCTTCGGAATTTTCGTCACGGGTGCCTCGTTTGAGACATCGGTAACAACAAGTGCCGTGGGAAGAGCTTTGGGCTTCAAGCCGTCATGCTTTGCCAGTTCACGTCGCAAAGCCAGCAACTTATCTTTGTCGTCGCCTTTGATTCGATTGTCGAGCCCATCGTACTCGTAATCAACCTGTCGCCAGGCGATTTCAAAAACCTGTTGTTCATGCGGAGTCCTTTTCGCATCCTCAGCCTTCAACAACTCCTGAATGTCCGCCGGAAATTTCTCGAATGCATCCTGCTTCGCTTTGGCTCGATAAGGGGCTTCCAGAGCGGCAATCTTGTCGCGGATATCGGCAGTAGCGGCTTCCCACTGTTTTAGTTGCTCCGCATGGCTGCTTTGCTCTGCGGTAGAAGCCACGACTCCCTTATCGTCCGGACGGATGGCTTCAAAGAACGCACGCAGACGATAGTAGTCTTTCTGCAGAATGGGGTCATACTTGTGATCATGACACTTGGCACATTGTAATCCAACACCAAGGAACACGTCGCCGGTTGTGTCCGTGACTTCATTCAAAATCAGATCCCACTGACCGCGAGCATCCCGGTTGTTGTATTCATAAATCCAGTGACGCAGGTAACCGGTCGCGACCAGTGCGTCCGGGCTGTCGGGAAAAAGTTCGTCGCCAGCCAACTGTTCCTGCACGAATCGATCGTACGGCTTGTCACTGTTCATAGCCTGAATCACATAATCACGATATCGCCATGAGTCGGGGCGATAATGATCAATGCGATAACCGTCCGAGTCCGCATAACGGACGACATCCAGCCAATGCCGAGCCCATCGTTCCCCATACTGAGGCCGTTCCAGCAATCGATCAACCAGCTTCTCGTACGCACGAGAATCGGCATCCGCTTCAAATTCGGCGACTTCGGCCGGTGTCGGCGGCAACCCGATTAAGTCAAAAGAAAGGCGACGAATCAAGGTCGCTCGATCAGCCTCCGGCGCCGGGGTCAACTGATGAGAAGTCATCTGTTTCAAGACAAATCGATCGATCTCATTTCGACTCCACACGTCGTTCTCAATTTCCGGCGGCGCATGATCCTGCAGGGGCTGCAAAGCCCACCAGGCTCGATCTTCGTCGGTGAAGCCCTTGTTGCCATGAGTGGTCGCAACCGGCTTCCCATCAGACTTTGGCCACGGAGCACCACGGCGAATCCATTCTTCGAGGATTGCAATTTCAGCATCCGGAAGTTTACCGCTCGGCGGCATTTCAAAGGACTCGAAACGAACGGCTTGTAACAGCAGGCTCTCGTCAGGATTCTTCGGTACAACAGCCGCTCCGGATTCTCCGCCGGCCAGAATCAATTCTCTGGCATCAAGCCGCAACTGACCCTTCTGTTTTGCTTCGCTATGACATTCATAACAGCGATCCACAAGCAGCGGACGAACTTTGGATTCGAAAAACGTCAGATCCTCAGCAGAGAACTCCGCCGGAGAATCATGCTCCTGCGCGATGCCGACCTCGGGCTGAAATACAAAGACGGCGAGCACAAGAATCGGGGCACATCTCGACATTATGAATCGTCGCATGTTTAATTGCTCAACGGCAGACGCAGATTTCATCTCAGTCAACCTCTCACCACGACTTATGCAAACAGTTCCTTAACGGCCTGGCCCTTGCCATCCTGAGTCACGTAGAACGGGCGACCTTCGATATCAAATCCAGCCTGAGGACTAATGCCCATCGCGGTCATGATCGTTGCGTGAAGGTCCGCAATGGAGACAGGATTCTCAACGGCAATCAGAGGTCTCTGATCGGCAGTCTTGCCATAGACGAAACCACGCTTCATCCCACCGCCAAACATCACCACGTTGGTCCCGCCAGTAAAGTGACGATGCAGTCCATAGTGCTTCATTTCGGAGACGGCTTCAACTCGTTCCGTCGCCTGGTCGGCCGCATTAGAGCCAGGAACCCCTTCGATCAGAGCGTCCCGACTGAACTCCGAGGCAATAACCACCAGAGTTCGATCCAGAAGCCCACGGAGTTCCAGATCTCTGATCAACTGTGCGATGGGCTGATCCATTTCTGAATGCATGCGTGCCACCGTTTCATGCCCATTCGCATGAGTATCCCAGTGCAGAAACGGAACATACTCTGTTGTAACTTCAACAAACCGAGTGCCGGCTTCGACCAATCGGCGAGCTAACAAGCAACCACGCCCGAAGCGACTGTTGTCATAAAGCTTGCGGCTTTCTTCAGGTTCGAGGCTGATGTCAAAGGCTTCGCGATCTTTTGAACTCAGCAATCGATAAGCGTTGTCGAGAGACCTCAGCATCGACTCCTGCTGATAATCGCTCATGAATTCGCGTTGAGGACTCTGATCCACGAGTCGGCGGAACAATTTGTTCCGACTGGAAAATCTGTCGCTCGTCATCGCACCCGGCGGACGAACGGATTGAGCTGCGTCTTCTGGAAACGGAAGATTCATCGGACCAAATTCTGATCCAAAGAATCCGGCCGTCGTGAACGCCTTCAACTCTTCGCTTTCCCCAACTCCTTCCAGTCGCTGTCCCACATTGACGAACGCCGGCATGACAGGATTCACGGAGCCCAAAATGCGAGCCATCCACGAACCAATATGAGGACAAGCAACGGTCTGCGGGGGGACATAACCTGTGTGCCAATGATACTGGTGCCGAGAATGCAGGATGCTTCCCAGATCCGGCTGAACCGCAGAGCGAATCAACGTGGCACGGTCCATCACAGAGGCGATCTGCTCAAGCCCCTCGCAAATCTTAAGACCACTCACCGCCGTGTCGATCGCGGAAAAAGTGCTAAGCATATCTTTGACGGGGAGCCCCACTCGAAACGGCTCATAGTGTTTCGGATCGAACGTATCCGGAGCGGCCATACCGCCGCCCATCCAGATCAGGATGCAAGCGTCGGCCGTTGGCCTTGGGTGGACAGCATTGAGATTCACCTCTCCACGAAGCTGGCGAGGAGCGAACGCCCCCAAAGCAGCCGTCGATGCAGCCGCCATGGTCCGCAAAAAATCACGTCGCAGAACACTTTCGGGAACACTTGAGTCATTCAGGAACTGCACGTTGAACACTCCGCATAATGACGGATCAGGAACAGCACATCTGAAACACAGCCGAAATCGGTTTTCAGAGATGGACCACTATAACCCATCGCTGCGGCAGGTCACATCTGGCAAACAGGCTTTTCGGATCGTCGAAGCGATTTGATGGCTCACGTCCAAACTTACAAATTCACGGCCCAGAGTCCTGAAAACGCAGCCAACCACTCGTAAATTTGTAAAAACTGCAATGCCCCGTCGTTGTAAGAATTGCAATTCTATCCCTCAAAGGTGGTGCGGAAACGCTGCAGAGCAACTCAACAACAAACCAGAGAACACTCGTAAACAATTACTACATTTAAACTTACATCAATTCGAGACTCAAATCCACATCGATGTTCGGGTATTGTGAGAGGTCTTTGGCACGGGCCGTGCTATCTATTTCTTTCGAGAGAGACTTGGGCTCGGAGTGAGATCCTTGAGCCCAAAACGTAGCCTTGAGAAAGCTGCGTATTTCTGAGAGAGACGGTGGCTCGCCTGAGAAACGAGCCCACAAATTTGAGCGAGTGCCTGAGAAACCTCGCTCCCTGAAAAAGGCCATCGGAATCAGATTGATCCGATCGGCCTTTTTTCTTTTTGCGCCCTCATTAAAACTAATGCGTCACACGGGCTGGTGATCTAATCATCCTCAGAAACACGGCAGCGATTTAAAGTTGTGCGTGGTCCAGCTTCACAACCCGAAACGACCGTGAGGGATTGAACTTTTCGCAGTGCGTCCACGAAGCCCTCGCTGACGCGTCGAGTTGTTATGCCCACCCGAACGATAGTTCTGGAAATCAGCAAACCGCATGAACACATCTCTGCCATCAAATCAATCTCGCCGCGCGTTTGTGTCAAACGGGACTCTCGTCCTTGCGGCGGCCGCCGGATTAGGCTTACAGAAATCAATCACTGCGGCGAATGCATCGCGATCGATTTCATTGCGAATCGGACTCATCACAGATTTGCATCACGCCGACAAACCAGCAGCTGGCAGTCGCTTCTATCGTGAGACGATTGCAAAGCTGAATTCTGCGGCCGAAGAGTTTCAGAAATCCGGGCTCGACTTTGTCGTGGAATTGGGGGATCTGATCGACGCTGCAGACAGTGTCGATACAGAACTCAGTTATCTCCGCACGATCAATCGTGAGTTCTCAAAACTCTCAAGCGATCGACATTATGTTCTGGGCAATCATTGCGTCGATACATTGACAAAGACCGAGTTCCTGCAGGAAGTCGGACAGAAAGAATCGTATTACTCTTTTGATCGAGCGGGTTTTCACTTCATCGTGCTGGACGCATGCTTTCGCAACGACGGTGTTCCCTATGGTCGAAAGAATTCGAAATGGAACGACGCCAACATTCCGCCAGCTGAGCTGGAATGGCTGAGTGAAGACCTGCAGTCCACAAAGCTCCCGACAATCGTTTTTGCTCATCAACGACTGGACGTCACGACCGATCATGGCGTCAAAAACTGTGTCGAAGTACGCAGCATTCTTAAGGACTCCGGCCGTGTGCTGGCGGTGTTCCAGGGGCACAGTCACCAGAATGACCTGAAAGACATAGATGGCATCCATTACTGTACGCTGGTCGCAATGGTCGAAGGCAGCGGCCTCGAAAACAGCGGAGCCTCTTTGCTTGAACTACACAACGACGGCACGATTCATGTGACCGGCCTCAGGAAGCAGAAGTCATACGACTGGTGATTGCTCTCGAGACGTCTTCAATCAACAGCTCAAGACTGCCGGGTGAAGTCGCGGCAATGACTTCCTGATAAATGCCATACCCGAACGAAGCTGCCGGCGGAATATAACCAGGCTGCCAGTCCCCGGTGAGCGTTGCCACCAGCACGGGCTTTGATGCGAATCGTTGCCGCAGCACAAGCTGAAAGACCTGGTAAAGCTCTCCCGGAACAAGTACCCAGATTGCATCGCCAATAAACGCCAGAGTCACCGGTAACGGACATGATTTCCCCGGCGCAAGTGCATTCAATCGTGCCAATTGGCGAGTCATCTGTTCTCCATTGGCACGACATTCACGAATCCGATCGACATGCCCCGCAGCCTTGGCGGCTTCTTCCTCCGCGAACCAATGTTCCCGTTTCGCGGTCGTCTCGGTAATAGTCGGAAGATCATGTCGATACGGCAATTCAGCCGTGATCGTTGACCACGTCCATTGTTGATGGCTCTGCTTTTCAGCATCAGAGCAGGGCACATGCTTCCAGGTCCCAATCCATGTTCCGGACAGCGTCGGCCCAGAGTAAACATACTCTGTCCCTGCCGGAGCCAGCTGTTCCAGCGCGGCGAGCACTGAGTATCCAAGGATGCGACCATTGCGATCAGCAACGGCCGTATCGCCAACAAAACCTTCACGAGGCCCCAGATCGCCGGAAGCTCCCTGCATAAAGAAGCAGAGTCCTCCGACTTGTTGCTCAACCGTTTCGCGCATCGCTCCGATCCAGTCCGGACTGAGCAGCGTGTTGTCCCACGCCAATGTCGTTGGATGACAGGCATAGTTGATAATCGTCCCGATCATCTGACCACTCGGAGTCGCGATGCGTCCTACGATGACGGTGTCGTCGGCTGAGCCGGCTGGATTGAATCCACAGACCGCATGACCTCGTTCCGAATCAAAGAAGTCGCGATGAGCAGCCAGCGAACATCGGCCTGCCCCATACACGATCGAAGCAGGTTGTAACTGAGGCTGAGCTTCCACAGCAAGACCTGCAAGCTTGTCGCACAAGCTATCGAGATAAGGACCGATCAAGTCGCCGCCGGGAAACTCACTACGCTTGCGAGACATCCAGCCAGAACCATGCGTATGCGTGACCATCACATGAATGTGCTCCGCAGCAACGGATGTCACTGCGGCCACAGCATCTCGGATGCTCACCAGTTCCGGCGTGTCAAGAATGCAATGATCCATGGAAATCAGGATCTGATCATCCGCTCTCGATTCGTCTGCCGATGCCAGCCACAGCAACGTTGCCGTCAGCGGTCGATGAATCCCCGTCGCCTTATCATGCAACGCCGCTCCCCACATCCGATGATAGATCCCAACCGGCGGAGTAATATCGCAACGAACGACAGCCGCTCGAACCTGTGCCTGAGGAGTCGAAACACGGGTCACAGATTTCTGACTTGAAAACGTCATGACTTGAGCTTATTCAAAGAGAGGTCGTTTGGGGTTCAGGATTGACCAGCACACTGCGTCAATCGCCATAATGATTGCAAAGAAATAGAGGATTTGATTCCAGTTGCCGGTCAGATCCACCAGCCAGCCTGCTGTGATCGGGAAGAGCGTCGCGCCAATATTTCCACACATATTCATCGCACTGAAGACGGTTCCCGCCCGCTTGCCACCAAACTCAATTGCAACAGTGTATCCACTCACGCCGCCAAACGCGGCGCAGAACACGCCCAGAGCAACAATCGCGATACTGACATTCAAATCGGCGACGAACCCTGAAACTGTGATCAGAATCGCACAACTGGCCATTCCGACGACCGCTATTCCCTGACGACTGAGCCGTTTGTTGCCTGTCTTCAAAAACAACCAGTCGGAGATCACTCCGCCCAGCAGGCTTCCCACAACACCGCCGATGCCAGCGTAAGTTGTCAGGAGCCCCGACTCCTTCAACGACACTCCTCGAGTCTCCTGCAGGAACGTCGGGAACCAGGTTAAAAAAAACACCATCGCGGCGGCTCGAAAGAATTGCTGAGCACACAACAGAGCCAGCGATGGACTGGTCAAAAGTCTTCCCCAGATTTCGCCGCTTCCTTCAGTAGTTTCGGAACTCTCGCGACGAACCAGAGGCAGTGACTGGCCTTTGATGGACATCAAAAAGACAGCAGCCCAGACGATTCCGGGGATTGCAAATAGCCACAGCAACAATTGCCACCGGTACACATGCAGCGATGTCGCCAACGGGGTCAGATTTACCAGCATGTTCCCCGCGATCACCGGAGCAATCGCACCACCGATGAGCATCCCGCCGGCCAGAATTCCTGAGGCCCGAGCGCGTTGAGCCTCCGGATACGTCTGTCCAATGGCCTTCGCCGCACACGGAAACGCTCCAGCCTGCGCGGCTCCCATCAGAAACCAGATGACGGCCAATGACACGATACCAAAGCTCAATCCTGTGAGAAACGTAAGCACCGACCAAAGCACACAAAGGCCAGCCAGAGTAATTCGGCTTCCGTAACGATCGGCCAGCCATCCACTTGGCATCTGCAGCAATGCATATCCCAGATACCAGACTGATTGCACCCAGCCCATAACTGTTGCACGTGACTCTTCTGGTACCCCAAAATCTTTCGCTACCTCGAGCGCCGGTACGCTCAACGCGGCACGCTGAATGTAGGCAATGGCTGCGACAAGACAGAGAAAACTCAGAATCACATGTCGCATGAGGTCGGGTCCGATCAAACAATGTGAGTACGAACTTCTCCACGCATGCTAGTGACCGAACAATGAATCCAGAAGCGCCAGCAGGAAGATGTCTCGTCTGTCGCTCGTGTCGTCACTCCGTCTCAATTCGAACCAGTTTCATTCGCCCTGACGCTCCGCTCTTGATCGACACATCCACCTTGCGACATTCAAAGTGCTTTGCGAGCAATGCGATCAGCTCTTCGTTCGCCTTGCCATCCACCGGTGGAGATTTCAGTTTGGCAAGCCACGTACCATCCTCAGCCTGTTCGAATGAACTGACTCGAGAGTTCGGCTTAACCTTGACCTGGATAACTCTTGTTTCCACTGAAGACCTTCAAGATGAACAATTGTTCCCGGCGATAATACTTGCCCGCTTGACATCGAAGCGTAACGCAAGACGAGGAGAAAGTCGCTATCGGCGAGCGGCAGGGCGTCAGCCCTCCGAGCAATTCCCATTCAAGTCGATCAACACGCCAATGCATGATTAACATCTCAACTCATAGGAAGAGGCGAAGAATTCAGTCGCTTGGCTCGGAGGGCTGACGCCCTGCCGCTCGCCGAAGTCCGGCTTAAAAACAGCTGCGTATTCTCGCATCGCTCTGTCTTGCAAAACCAGCCAAGGGCGATTTCATTCGCATCGGCCACAAATTGGCTCTAACATGTCAATCTTCAATATCCGGTCGCAGCCATGCAAACACACGTCAGCCACGAAGACGATCGCCGGATCTCACCGAAAACCCACCTGCCCAACATCACCATGCCTGCATCTAAAAACCGTGTTCCCGGTGTTCTGATTCATCTATGCCTGTGCGCCACTGTCAGCCTGTCGTTCAATGAAATCGCGGCAGCCGATGAATCCTCCATGGACCCAAGTCGGTTCGAGGCGACCGTTCTGGCTACAGGTCTGATTCAACCGATGGAACTCGCCGTTGCACCTGACGGAACGATCTACTTTATTGAACTGAACGGTAAGCTGAAGGCTCTGCATCCTGTGACACATCAAGTGTCGCTCGTGGGTGAACTAATCATTACAACGGAGCAGGAAAACGGTCTGCTGGGCCTGGCTCTGGATCCAAATTTCGCCGAAACGCAATGGATCTATCTTCAGTACTCACCGCCCACTTTTTCAGGACAGCACATCAGCCGCTTCACGCTGCGTGACGGTAAACTCGACATGGAATCCGAGAAGCTCCTGCTAAAGTTTGAAGAGCAACGCAAGGAGTGTTGCCATCATGCCGGCTCACTGCACTTCGGACCTCGCGGCGAGCTGTTTATTGCGACCGGCGATAACACTCATCCTCACGGTGACTCACAGGGCTATGCACCCATCGACGAACGACCGGAGCGAGCTCCCTGGGATGCTCAGAAATCATCCGCGAATACGAACAGCTACAACGGCAAGATCCTGCGAATTCGTCCAACACCGGAAGGCAGCTATGAGATCCCCGATGGCAATCTGTTTCCCAAAGACGGCTCCAAGGGCCGGCCGGAAATCTATGCGATGGGTTGTCGCAACCCTTGGCGAATGACGGTCGATTCGGAATCGGGATTCGTATACTGGGGCGAAGTTGGCCCGGATGCGAATGGCGAAAACGAACGAGGCCCCCGTGGCTACGATGAAATCAATCAGGCACGCCAGGCAGGAAACTTTGGCTGGCCATACTTCATCGCCAACAACCTGCCGTACTCAGATTACGACTTTGCAACTAACATGGCCGGGCCGCTGTACGACCTGACTGGCCCAAAGAATGAATCTCCCAACAACACCGGCGAAAAGATTCTGCCGCCACCAGTTTCGGCATTGATCTACTATCCGTACGGTGCATCCGAAAAATTCCCAGAGCTCGGCGCCGGAGGACGCTCGGCCTGTGCAGGGCCGGTTTATCACTACGATGATTCACTAAAATCAGCAGTCAAGTTTCCAGCGGGTTGCGACCGTTGTCTGTTCATCTACGAATGGACTCGCCACTGGATCAAACTGGTTCATCTGAACGAGCAGGGCGACGTGAAGTGGATCGAACCTTTCATGCCGCAACACAAATTCGTGCGTCCCGTCGACATGACTTTCGGTCCTGAGGGATCGCTATACGTTATGGAATACGGGGAAACCTGGGGAGTGAACGCGGATGCTCGTCTTGTGCGGATCGATTATATTCGAGGCAACCGGCCTCCAATCGCAGTCGCCTCCGTCGAAAACAACATCGGCCGTGCACCTCTGGAGGTTTCCCTGTCGAGCAAAGGGACTTTTGACAAAGACGCCAGCGATAATTTAAAGTATGAGTGGCGTTTGATTAATACAGCCGAACCATCAGCGGCTCCAAAGGTTCTTTCGAACGAAGCAGATCCTAAAGTCACAATCAACGACACGGGTGTCTTCAACGTCGAACTTGTTGTGACGGATTCGCAGGGAGCCAGCCAGTCCTCAGCAGTCCCGGTTCTTGTCGGCAACGAACGTCCAAACATTCGTTTTTCAAAGCCAATGCCCGGTGACTTCTTCGATCCGCAACAACCGATTCGCTATGAACTGGTTGTTGCCGATGTTGAGGATGGAACAAACGACGACGAACAGATCGATCAAGGACATGCCGAGCCCATTGATCCGGAATCGCCTGGACGAGTTTCGGTGAATGCCGTTTTCTCGCCGGGGCCTGTTCCTTCGGCCAATGGCAGCCCGGAAGCTGCTGATCAAGGCCCGATGGGCATGCGTCGCATGAAGGGCAGCGATTGTTTTAACTGTCATGCCGTCGATCAGAAACGAGTCGGTCCTCCGCTGCTTGAAGTTGCGAACAAGTATCGAGGCAAAGAAGGAGCACTCGAAGCTTCTGTTCAACGAGTTATCAAAGGCTCAACGGGAGTCTGGGGTAAGGTCCCGATGATTCCTCATTCGCATCACACAATTGATGAGATCCGAGAGATGGTGGGCTGGATTTACAGTCTTGAACCAACAGGTCTCGTCAGAGTCTTCCCAGGGTTCAACAACGAGATTCCAGTCTCAGCAGAAGACGCTGCGAAGCCCGGGCACTACAAACTCGAGGCCAACTATTCGGATCGAGGAGCAGGGATGATTCCGGCCCTCAATGCATCAGCCGTTCTTTATCTACGTCAGCGTCTTGTCGAAGCCGAGACGGCAGATGAAGTCCATGGGCCACAGATTCTGGGCTCCGGAAATGCCGGAGGCGGAAAGTTCATCGGAGGCATCAACCATGGTCACTACCTGCGATTCGCAAACATGTCGCTGGATCAGATTCATGGAGTGACTCTGAAGATTGCCTCCGCAGGTTCAGGTGGATCCATCGAAGTGCGACTCGATCAACCGGACGGACCGTTGCTGGCGTCAACAGAAATCGAAGTGAACGGCCAATGGGAACAGTTTTACGAACGAACCATTGATCTCATGCCGGCAGAAGGTCGACATGATTTGATAGTCCGATTTACTCACCCGAATCAGGCGGGAGGCCTGATGAATCTGGATTCTGTCAACTTTCTGCCGTAGGATAAGCGGTCTGCGGCTCTTCCCGTCGACGGAGCGACGGGCGTACAGTACACCTGTCGCTCCGCCGACAGGAGACTTCAACTCATACACGACCTGGAGATCGCCGATGCTCAATCTTTCCGGCAGCCGGAAAACGCTCTGCAATGGCATCACGCGTCGTGATCTGCTTCACATCGGAGGGATCGGCGCACTCGGGTTGAATGCCGGAATGCCGGTTTCCGCATCGCCGATTTCACCGGCTGCAGCAATTCCCGGCAGCAAAGCCAAAGCCTGCATTTTTGTATTCCTGTTCGGATCTCCACCACAACACGAAACATTCGATCCTAAGCCACAAGCGGCCTCTGAAATTCAGGGAGAGATGAAGGCCATCGACACCGTGGTCCCGGGCCTGCAGATCTGCGAAGGCTTACCGCAGATCGCCAGTATGGCCGACAAACTTACTGTCGTGCGTTCGATGACTCATGAATATCCCATTCACTGCTGTGCTTATGTGATGACCGGAATGCCGACTTACAGCATTCCACTGGAAACCAGCCCGCGGGATCCACAGCAATGGCCGTTCATGGGTTCCGTCGTGGACTATCTCGATGGCCGCCGTTTGGGAGAACGGTCGCCAACGCTGCCCAGAAATATCGGTCTGCCGTGGCGATTCTGTTCGAAGGGCAGTTCGACCACTCAAGCCGGTCCTTATGGTGCGTTCCTTGGAAACAGCTTCGATCCTTTCTGGTCCGATTTTGACGGAACCGGAACGGTGGTCGTACCGAAACTTAATGCCGACGGACAGACAGAGAACGTCCTCGATCCTCATGCCGGAATTCTCAGGTCATCACAGTTTCAGTTGTCCGAAGGATGCCAACTCCCTCCAGAGCTTTCAACATCTCGCTTCGATGCTCGCGTACATCTGCTGCAGCAGTTCGACACTGCTCGCCCCATGATGGACCGCGCACTGGAGATCGGAAACTACAACGATCATCAGCAGCGGGCTTTATCGCTTATAGGCTCCAATCGCATTCGTCAGGCACTCGATGTCAGCAAGGAATCGAACTCGTTGCGTGATCGCTACGGCATGACATTGTTCGGTCAGTCAATGCTCGCCGCGCGGCGTCTGGTGGAGGCAGGAGCCAGATTTGTATCCGTCTTCTGGGATCCGTTCGGACCCCACGGCGCGTCCGTCTGGGATACTCATTCGAATCATTTTCCTCGCCTGAAAAATTATCTTCTGCCGGTCTTTGATCAAAGCTATTCCGCCCTGATCAATGATCTGGACGAACGAGGCCTGCTGGATGAGACGCTGGTTCTGTGTACCAGCGAACATGGTCGTACACCGCAAATCGATTCCAAACCAACCGGTGGTGCCCGCCATCACTGGTCGCGAGCTTACTCGTCGGTCTTCGCCGGCGGAGGCATGGCACGCGGCCGAGTTGTCGGCTCGACAGACTCAATCGGCGGCGACGTGGCAGATGTCCCGATTTCCCCGAAAGATATGCAGGCAACAGCCTATCACCTTCTTGGCTACGACGAATCCGCCACCATCCCCGACCAACAAGGACGGCCTCACCCCATCGCAGGCGCCGGCCGAGTGAGAGATGAGTTGCTGGCATGAACTTGGTTAAAGGTCACGCCGACTTCAACCGGGACCATGTGTACGCGAGCGGTAGCCAGACGATATCGCCCTCTTCTTGAAAGTCGTTCTGCATGAATCATTTAATGAGTAAGTTCGTGAGAATGACGCGGCCATGCGTTACGACATGTGTAACACTATGCAGTCTGTTCATCACATCTGCTTGTCGCGCGGAAAGCGACGATGACTTCTTCGAGGCACGCGTGCGACCTTTGTTGGTCAAGCACTGTCTGGAGTGTCACGGTGCAAAAAAACAAGAGGGTGGACTGCGGCTCGATTCACGCGACGCGTGGATGCGCGGTGGTGATCGTGGTGATGCCATTATTGCGGGCGAGCCTGATAAGAGCTTACTCATTCAGGCTGTGCGACATGATAATCCCGACTTGCAAATGCCACCTGACAATAAAAAACTGACAGCGGCAGAGATCGCGGATCTCGAAGCGTGGGTCCAACGCGGTGCTGCTGATCCTCGACGTGAGTCAGCCGCATCAATTTCGGAACGAATGAGTCTCGAACAGTCTCGGGCGTTTTGGTCATTCCAACCTCTGAAAGCTGTCGCCCCGCCGCAAGACGCTGCGGATCATTGGTCGCGAAATTCAATCGATGCGTTTGTTCTCGCTGAGTTGAAGAAGCACGAATTGTCGCCCGTCACCGACGCCGATCGACGCACCCTGATTCGCCGAGCGACGTTCGATCTGACTGGACTTCCGCCGATACCTGATGAGATCGATGCCTTTCTACGCGATGAATCTGCCGACGCTTTTGAGACAGTGATCGATCGACTTCTTCAGTCGCCTGCCTACGGAGAACGGTGGGGACGACATTGGCTCGACGTGGCTCGATATGCCGACACGGCTGGCGATGGAGCCGACTATCCGGTGCGCGAAGCCGGGAGGTATCGCAACTGGGTGATCAACGCTTTTAACCGCGACCAACCCTTCAACGAATTCGTCCGTGACCAGATCGCTGGCGATATCTTTGCTCTCGAAGGCCCGGCTGAAGAGTATGCCGATCGAGTCACTGCGACGGGATTTTTGGCAATCGGAAAACGCTACGGATACAAGGCGTCGCCCGACTATCAGTATCTGGACTTTGGCGATGCCATTGATTCGGTCGGTCGTTCTCTGCTGGGACTCTCATTGGGCTGCGCAAGATGCCACGATCACAAATACGACCCCGTCTCAGCCGCTGACTACTATGCGCTGTATGGAATCATGGAAAGCACGCAGTGGGCTTTTCCTGGCGGCGAAGAGCAGAAACGTCCCGCGCACTTTCCGCCACTCGTGCCTCCCGAGGAAGTTGCAAAAAGGGAGAAAGCGAAGGCTGAAGAACTCGCTCGCCTCGACAATGAAGTCGCTGCACTCAAACGCAAGCGGTCGGAACTTGACCCGGATTCTCAAACGGGTGGAGTGGACCTGGGATTTGAGGCTCAGCAGTCCGGAAAACCGCCCGGCAAACCCTGGTTCAGCGCAGGGCCGATCGAGGTGATCGCCGAGGCACAGAGTCCGTTCGACCATATCCACCCTCAGGGGAAACTGGGAGTTCGGCTCGGAAGCGGCCAACCAAACGACGGCCTGCGATACGTTTTCGAAAACGGCTTGCGGGCAGCGCCTGAAAAACAGATGCACTTCACGATCGATTTTCGAGCCGTCGATGCAAAAGAGAAGGGCGCGTTTCGGTTCTTCCTCGGTCGCGGTGTTGTTGAGTCGCTGGCGGTGGAATGCAGCGTGACAGCAATGGAATTTGCGATTCGTAACGGCTCCAATTGGGAAGTCATTCGACAACTCACGCCTGGCACTTGGTACACGTTGCGACTGACGATTGACCCTGCCGCAAAAACATACACTGGCATTGTCGGCACACGGGATGACCTGACCGTCTTTCAAGATAAGCAGACGGGGCCAAACTGGGACGGTGTCATTGACTGCTTTATCTGTGACGGAATTGGACATGTTGCTGGTGCAGCATCTGCACGAGACCTCGACAACCTTGGACTTCGTGAGACAGCATTTGGTGCGCCCGATTCAGGGCCGGTTGCTCCTCGATCGATAGAACCAGATGCTCAACAACGGATGGCGGCGCTCGATGTCGAGATCAAGACAATAACGGAACGCCGTCAAGTTGTCTCGACGGAGTTGTCTTATCCGGTCGCATATGGAGTTGCCGAAGGTTCGCCCACTAATACTCGTGTGCAACTGCGCGGCGAGCCACATCGGCTCAGCGAAGAAGTTCCGCGCCGGAATCTTGAAGTGCTCGGCGGCGAAGTTGTTCCAGCTGCTTCTGGCAGCGGACGGCTTGAGCTGGCGAATTGGATCACGCGGCCCACGAACCCTCTGACGGCCCGCGTCTTCGTGAACCGGGTTTGGCAGTGGCATTTCGGCGAGGGGCTTGTCACAACTCCCAGCGACTTTGGCTCGCGCGGCGAGCGACCGACACATCCGGAGTTGCTCGACTGGCTAGCCGGTGAATTCATTGCATCGGGTTGGTCGGTGAAGTCTCTGCATCGGTTGATCATGAATTCGCGAACGTATCAGTTGGCCAGCGTTGACGACGAAGCGAACCTCGCGGCCGATCCCGGCAATCGCTGGCACTGGCGGTATTCACGACGTTCGTTGGATGCCGAATCGATCCGCGACGCCATGCTTGCAGTCAGTGGTCGACTTGATCGCAACGTGCCAGAATCTCATCCGTTTCCTGCGGTGGATACATGGGCTTTCACCATCCACAATCCATTCCACGCGGTTTACGATTCAAACCATCGCAGCGTCTACTTGATGGTGCAGCGAAACCGACGGCATCCGTACCTCGCGTTGTTCGATGCTGCGGATCCCAACCAAAGTATTGCAACTCGACAACCGACAACGACTCCGACACAAGCCCTGTTCCTGATGAATTCGCCCTTTGTCCATGAGGCCTCTGACGGCTTCGCGCGTCGCGTGGTATCCGTATCCGGCGACGACCACGCGAAAATGCAATGGGCTTTCGAAACAGCTCACGGTCAAATTCCAGAGGATGCCGTCGTTCGTGATGCCATAGCGTTTGTATCGGCTTATCGGGAGAAGCTTGCAGGCAACGAAGCGACTATTGACAAGGATATTGCAGCCTGGTCAGCGCTGGCGAGAGTGTTGTTGACGAGCAATGCGTTTCTATATGTCGATTAGCGCGGGGTTAGACATCTGGCCTGTCGTCAATTCATTCTGCAAACAACTGATGTCCCAAATTGGACAAGAACACGATGAATCAATCACAAACACGCCGCGAATTCTTGAGCCGCGCATCGGGCGGATTCGGAGCCGTCGCGTTGGCTGGTCTGTGCAGCGAGCTTCAAGCGGCACCGGAAAATCCGCTTGCACCACGAAACGGCCACCACGCCGCGAAGGCCGACCGAGTCATCTTCCTCTACTCGACCGGCGGCACTTCGCATATCGACACCTTCAATCACCGCCCGCAGCTCATCGCCGATCATGGCAAGTCCATTACGGCTTCGCGGTGGCTCAATAAATCGGGTGAGTTCAACCGGTTCCTGATTAAGCCAAGGTACACTTTCAAGCAATACGGGCAAAGCGGAACTTGGGTCAGCGAACTGTTCCCACACGTTGGTTCAGTCATCGATGATGTGTGTGTCCTCAACGCGATGCGCTGCGAGAGTGATGGTCACGACAAAGCGACCCTGGCCGCTCACACGGGTTCCGCGCAGTTTGCGCGACCGAGCGCAGGGTCTTGGGTGAGCTACGGACTTGGAACCGTCAATCAGAATCTGCCATCGTTCGTGGTTCTGGCTCCCGCCGCCCCCTACGCAGGCGCACAGACCTGGAGCAGCGACTTCCTTCCTGCCTGCCATCAGGGCACGCATGTCATGCCGGGGACCGAACCACTGCCGAATATCCGACCACGAAATGCAAACACCGAGCTTCAGAAGATGGAGCTCACTCTGCAGAGACGATTGAATCAATCTCATCTCGCGCAGCGGGCCGCCGATCAATCGCTCGATGCACGCATTCGATCCTTTGAGACAGCGTTCGGCATGCAGCGTGAAGCTCCGGAGGCGTTCGATCTATCGCAGGAAACGGAAGACACACTCCGCCTGTATGGACTGGAGCGCGGCGCGACGAGCGGCTTTGGCTGGCAATGCCTGGTCGCTCGCAGACTGGCAGAACGTGGCGTGCGGTTCCAGGAGTTAATCGATGTTGGTTCGAGTGGAAACTGGGACTCGCACGGGAATATGGGAGATCATGAACGACTTGCAAAAGCGATCGACAAGCCGATCACTGGCCTGCTCACCGATCTCAAACAAAGAGGCATGCTGGATCGGACGCTCGTTGTCTGGACGACCGAGTTCGGTCGTACTCCATTCCATCAGCAGGCGGACCACGCCGGCCGCGAGCACCACAACCTGTGCTTCTCGTCATGGATGGCCGGAGGCGGCGTGAAAGGCGGCATCGTCCACGGCCAGTCGGATGAATATGGCATTCTGACGTCCGAGGACGCGGTTCACACTCACGATCTGCACGCGACGATGCTGCACCTTCTCGGCATCGATCACGAGCGTTTAACCTTCCGCCACGCAGGCCGCGACTTCCGCCTCACCGACGTCCACGGCCGTGTAGTACGCGAGATTTTTTCAACCTGAGATCCAGTTACTCATCGCCCAATTTTGTTGTCATCCCCAACTGGCGAAGTTTCTGTTGAAGGCTCTGACGATGGATTCCGAGACGACGGGCCGCGGCGCTGATGTTGCCGGATTCCTGTTCGAGGGCGTGGCCGATGGCTGCTCGTTCAAAGTCTTGCGTCACTCGATCCCGCGCTTCGGATAGTGGTAGATCGAGGTAAGGCTCCCAACTAAAGGATGTCGACGAAGGCGACACGGCGGCGAGACCCAGATCGCGAGCGGTAATCTTTTCGCTGTCACCAAGCGCCGCTGCGGAGGCAATCATCTGCTGCAACTCACGAACATTGCCCGGCCAGCGATGAGCCATCAAAGCAGCCACCGCACAATGACTTAGCGCTCTATCTGAAGGCAGGAAGGAATTCGCTAGCAGCAGGATGTCCTCCTGACGTTCTCGCAATGGGGGAACTGTCAGCTCGATTCCTTTGAGTCGAAAATAAAGATCATGACGAAACGCTTTGTCCGTGATTGCCTGCTCCAGGTCCTGATGAGTCGCACTGATGATACGAACGTTGACCTGAATCCCATCTTCACTGCCAACGGGCTGAACGATGCCTTCCTGTAGAACTCGCAACAGTCGGGTTTGGACGGAGGAGGGCATGTCACCGATTTCATCCAGAAACAATGTGCCTCCATCCGCGCGGCGGAAGACACCTTCGCGAGCTCGATCTGCACCAGTGAAAGCGCCTTTGACGTGACCGAAAAGTTCACTCTCGACGAGGTTCTCTGAAACCGCCGCAGTATTTACTGCAACAAACGGTTTTGACGCACGAGGACTTCGTTGATGAAGTTCTCGAGCAATCAGTTCCTTACCAGTCCCGCTTTCACCACGCACCAGAACCGGAAGATCAGTTCGGGCTGAACGATCAATCTGAGTAAACAAACGCTGCATCGGTCGACTGGAACCACGAATCAATCCAAACGCACCGCCACTTGCCGAAAGTTGCTGACGAAGCGTTTCCACCTGACACTGGAGACGCAACCGATCTTCAGAACGTTTGACAATGGCACGCAAATGGTCGACGTCGAACGGCTTTGTTAAGAAATCGGTAGCACCTCGGCGAATACAATCAACAGCAAGATTGATCGAGTCGTTCGCGGTCACGACGATGATCTCGGGCATCGGAGCGTCTGGCTTTTCTCGCAGCTTTGCCAGCACCGTCAAGCCGTCGCATTTCGGCATATTAAGATCCAGAAAGACCAGATCCGGAGTCTTTTCCTGGATGACCGACAGAGCCTCACTGCCATCGGAAGCTTCCAGAATTTCCCGGCCGGCCCCCTGCAGCGCGCGAGACATCCCGTAACGGGCAGCAGCTTCATCATCGGCCAGCAGAATCTTCATGAAACGGGATTTCACCTGGCAGCCGGATTTTCCTGTTCGACACCAATCCCTGCGGGGACGAGGCCGCCGCTTGAATCACTATTGAGCAGGTCTATACTCTGCCGCTGTCAAAGGACAAAGTTTCTGTCTGAACTGTGATCAGCTCAGATTTGTTCGCACTATACGAAATAACAGAGGAATTACGATGGGTATTCGAATTGGTCAGACAGCTCCCGGGCTGGACCTTGCTCTCCAGGCCTACGATCGCACCAAAGACAACACGGACAAGCAGTTTCAGGACATGAAGCTGGCAGATCTGAAGGGCAAGTGGGTTTGCCTGTACTTCTATCCGCTCGACTTCACATTCGTGTGCCCAACGGAAATCATTGCCTTCGACAAGGCTCTGGGCGAATTCGGCGATCGCAATACGGTTGTTCTGACCGCCAGCACCGACAGCGTGTTTTCTCACAAGGGCTGGTGTGACTCTCACAAGGAACTTGGACAGCTGAAGCATCTGATGATCGGCGACACCAATCACCAGCTTTCTTCAGCCTATGAAGTTCTGGACTGCGGCAAGGGTATCGCTTACCGCGGAGTCTATCTGATTGATCCAACCGGCGTCCTGCGATGGTTGGCCGTTCATGATCTGGGCGTCGGCCGAAACGTGGACGAAGTTCTGCGAGTTCTGGACGCATTGCAGACGGACAAGCTGTGTCCATGCAACTGGAAGCCAGGCCAGTCGACTCTGAACTAGTTCTGCTGATTTTGGCAGCGTGGATTTAAAAAGGGGCTTCGAAGTGAATTCTTCGAAGCCCCTTTTTTGTACGTGATGGCTACCAGTTGTTCTTCCCCGTTTGGACTGCTGCAGCCTGCTGCCACTTTCCGATCCACAGCCTGCTGTGGATAACCGTTCTGAACCCTAACAAGCTCCAAGCCCGATGTTTGGCAGCAGGCTGCCTGCAACAAAGCTACAGCCCGCTGAAGCAGCCCAAAGGGAGCCTGACTTTTTAATACAGCAAATCAAACTGTGGATTTCCTGTGATGATCCAGAGCACGACAAAGTGGTGGATCATGTCGCTGATGAGCAGTCCGATTCCGATCGCAAGTAAGTGAAATGACGATTTCGGGAATCGCTGTTCCAGCCAGAACGCCAAGCCCACGCAGGCGATGCCAATGTAGCTGTGGTGAATACGCATACCCATCGTCAACCGGCCGATAGAAGAGGCGGTGTCACGAGTTGACTCCAGGGCAAAACCGAATCGAAGCACACACGTCAGAATCTCAAAGACAACCGCCCAGATTAGTCCCTGGAAGTTAACTTCTCGCAGCGAAAAGGTCTTTTCAGATCTTAACTCGCGCATGACGAACGTCTCGACTGCCGGAAGAGAAGTTGATGTTTTCAAGAATAGCTTCATAGGCAAAAGGTACGCGACTTTCAGGCTTCCAGAATGGCAGCAAGACGAGTTCTGGTTTCGGGGCGATTCAATTCTGCTTTTCCAAATCCGTAAACAGCTCCCATCTCCACGGCTTTCTGTTGCCAGTCTGCATAATTGGAAACCAACATCACGGGAACAGCGGACTTCGAGCCACCACGAATGCGAGTGAGGATCTCAAGTCCATCGCTGCCATCCGCATCCAGTTTGCGATTGATCATTACAAGATCCACGGGATTTGCTTCCAACACTGCCATCGCCTGATCGGGTAAGTCGGCGGTTAACACGTTCACATCAAACTGTGACTTCAAATAATACCCAATCGCAGCCGTGTCTGGACGACATTGACCAATACTTAACACCGTTTTCTGGCTCATCAGCGTTCTTTCCTTTTTTGTACTGACACTGCAAATCCGGCAGCAATTCTCGCTTCGTTGTCTCAAAGAATTGTAGACATAAGGTTTACTCAACGACAGTGAGCTATTCGTTGAAGTAAACCTACGCCATTGCTTTCACCACGGGCTGTTCCCTGCGGCGAAAGCTGCCGGTTAATGATAAGTCATGTCGCTGCAATCAATCGACGCACAGATCACCAGTGCAGTTAACTGTGATGCAATCGATTCCATCGACACATCCGGCGGTCGTTGTCATCACACTCGGAAAGGCTCCCCAGAAAACCGCCTTCAGGTCTTGAATGCCTTCCGATGAAGTGATGCGGGGATTTGTCGCTGGGCTCCTGGGTCATTGGATTCAGACCGAGCGAAAATGATGCGGTGACTGGAGTCTGTCGCACGTCCTCACAACATGGATGGAAACCTTGTCGTCGGCCACTTTGCGACAGGGCATCACGGAGGAATCTATGGTACCGGCACCTCTTGTCTGGACTCTGCGGCTACGGCCTTGTACTGCAGCCGCGTTTGTTCTGTTCCTCTGCGCCGGACTCAGTGGATGTGCCTCATGGACTTCCGGAAAGTCGAAAGACCAGTGTCAGCCTGAAAACTGTACCTCAAGCACTGCGGGGTATGGCATGGCGTGCGAAGCTCCAAGAGAGCTCCGCAAAGTCTCACTGCCGGAATACATGATCGAGCCGCCAGACGTGCTCCTGATTGAATCCGTCAACAATATTCGTCCGTCGTTTGCACCCGTGCGAGCTGGCGAAACCCTGATTGTTCAGGTCAACCGGACAATTCCTATTGGGCAGATCGAGGATCCTGTTTCTGCTCAGTTCAAGCAGATCAACGGACTTTATGTCATCGGAACGGATGGATATCTGAACCTTGGACCAGAATACGGGAAGGTGCTGGTCGCCGATCAGCCGCTTGAAGAAATCCAGCGACGTGTTGATGAACACTTGCGACAGATCCTGACCGATCCCCAGGTACTGGTCACTCTTCCAATGCCTCAGAATAAGCAATTCATCGCCGGACCTCACCTGGTTCGTCCGGATGGCACAGTTGGACTTGGCGTTTACGGCAGTGTGTACGTCACCGGGATGACACTGCAGCAGGCGAAGTACACATTGGAAAAACACCTGAGCCAGCATATTCATCGCCCGGAAATCTCCATTGATATTCTGGCTTACAACAGCAAGGTCTACTACGTCATCACGGACGGTGGTGGAGCTGGCGAGCAGGTCTATCGAATTCCGGCCACCGGCAATGAAACCGTTCTCGACGCCATTGCTGGGGTCAACGGACTCCCGGCTGTTGCTTCGAAAGCGTCAATCTGGATTGCGCGACCGTCACCAGATCCCTACGGACCGGATCAGATTCTGAAAGTTGACTGGAATGCGATTGCTCAGGGCGCTCAGACAACAACAAACTATCAGATGCTACCGGGTGACCGGCTGTATGTGAAAGCCTCACCACTGATCATCATGAGCACAAAAGTGGCGAAACTCACAGCTCCGTTTGAACGGATGCTGGGCTTCACGATTCTGGGTAATGGTGCGGTTCAAAACCTGTCCGGCAAAAACGTTAACGGTGGATTCTGATGATCAACCTACGACTCTCATTTCAGACGTTTGGTCTTCTGGTTTCATTCTGCCTTGCCGTTCCGGCTTCAGCACAGGTGGGAGGCATGAACGGACCGGGGAACACGCCGACGTTCAGCCCCTACATCAATCTGCTGCGTGAGGGCGGTGGTGTCGGACAGAACTATTTTGGATTGGTTCGCCCTCAAGTGGAATTCGCTCAACAGAATCAGATGCTCGGGCAGGGTATGAATGCACTTCAAGCGAATCAGATGCAGCCGGGGCGCATGGCGGGGGGTTATGGCTATACGCAGCTCGGTGCGACTGGCCATGCGGTGATGTTTGGCTCCATTAACGGCGGCCGATTTCAGGGCGGCTACAACGGCATGGCCGGTGGAGGAGGCGGAGGTATGGGCGGCGGGATGCAGGGCGGATTTGGTGGCGGAGCCATGGGCGGCGCTGCCATGGGTGGATTTGGCGGAGCAGGCGGCGGCGGTGCAATGGGTGGGGGATTTGGTGGTGGCGGCGCTGCTCAAGGCGGCGGTATGAATGGTGCGTTCAATCCGATGGGCGCTATGCAACTCAATGGCCCCGGAGGTGCGGGCAATGGATTTAGCGGAGTATCAGGCCATATGGCTCAGTTCGGCGGGATCGGCAATCAGTATCGTGGTGCGGGTCACTGAATAATCCACAACAGTCAACAGGCGTGGACAAGTCAGTCTCCGCTCCTCAAATGTTCAAGGATCGAACAACATGCTTTCTCGGACGATCAAGCAACTCTTTGCCGCCGCTTCTGTCGGATCCATAATTCTGGTGTCGGCAATGCCAGTGAATGCGGGCAGGATGTTCAAGGATGAACCATCACGTCCTCATACTTTTGCAGGATGCCAACCTGCGTGGGGCTATAACCAAACATGCTGGCAGCGATTTCCTGCACTGCCTCCCTGTGATTCCAGTGGCAACTGCTACGGGCAGCCGTCCGACGGTACGACGAGCTATGATCACTCAGGGAGTGTTTATGCTCCGCAACAACACGAGGCAGCCGTCGATCCAAGCTTTTCAGGATCGCCGCAATCTCAGGAGCCAAGCCCTGATTCGCATCAGATGTTTGTGCCGAGTCACGGAGCTGCTAACTCTTCGACCGAGCTGCATTATGGAACGCCAATGGGCGATCCAACAATTCAGGCACCGCTCCACCAATACAGCGCGCCTCCGCAAGCTCAGCCATTGGACTCACTAGCTCCCTCTTCGGCACAGCCATCCCAACAAGTGCCTCCAGTGCCGTCAGGGTCGTTGGCTCTGCCTCCGCTGCCTGCTCCGCCGGACGCTCTACCCGCAACGCCCGGACAGACTCGTTTTCAGCCCCAGTATGAGCAGTTGATGATAGGAGCCGATGGTCGTTTGACCACAGCCACGGCGATTAATCGCAATCAGGGATACAGTTCCGGAGCCAGCCGTTACGGCCAAATCAATCGACCTGTCTCATCACAGCAGATTCCGACGCAATCTGTGCCGAGACGAACCGGTCCACCAGTTCAATTTGCTGACGCCGTGACAAGCCCCGGAGCTCAACAGAATCAACGCTACACGCAGCCCGTTGGAACCGCCAGCCGGCCAGCCAGCCCCACAAATAACAATCCGTCTGGAACGCTGGCACGACCAGTCTCGCAAAGTCACAACACGCTTCCCGCGAACTCCTCACGGTATGGAATGACCCGTCCTGCGCCCAACGTTTCGACGGCTCCGGCTATCGTTGTCGAACCGTTGCGAAAAACTCCAGGAAGTTATCGATAGCTGCCATTGGTTCTGATGTCTGAAATTCCACTGACTATTGAGTGCATTGTCGAAGCCTATCTTTCAGGGGTTCGAATCGACTCGTTCCTTTCGAAACATCTGCGCAACTATACGTCGTGGCGCATTAATCGAATGGTGACGGCCGGTCTGGCGAAAATCGATGACCAACCAGCCGCCCCTGAAGACCGTGTCTTTCGAGGCCAGCGTGTTTCCCTTCGGCTGGTTGAGCCTCCCGACAAGTTGCTGGATCCTGAACCCATCCTTGTCCCGGTTGTCTACGAAGATCCATGGCTGATCGTTGTCGATAAACCCGCCGGCCTTGTTGCACATCCGGTGGGAGATTTTCAGGATGGAACCCTGTCCAATGTCCTCCAGAGTCATCTGGATCGGCAGACTGCCCTCAGAGGACTTCTTCGGCCCGGTGTCGTGCACCGCCTGGATCGCATGACCAGTGGCCTGATTGTCACGGCCAAGGATCATTTGGCTCATCGACTTTTGTCGATCGACTTCCAGCAGGGGAAGTTATCCAAGTCGTACGTGGCCCTGATTGAAGGTTGTCCAGATTTTGAAACCCGCACGCTGGAGTTTTCGATAGGACAACGTCCTGGCGGTAACAGCGTTCTGATGTCGGCGCGGGCGGACGCAAAGAACGCGAGGCCTGCGAAGACTCGAGCCACCGTCGTCGAAAGATTTGAACGTTACTCGATGGTTGAGTGTGTTTTATTTACCGGACGCAATCATCAGATTCGAGTGCACCTGTCTCACATCGGTCATCCGATTTTGGGCGACGAATATTACGGTCCGCATGGCACAATCAAACAGGCTCCGAGATTTGATGGCGATGATCCAACTGAAGAGCGACATGCTTTGCACGCCGCGTCTCTTGGATTCTTTCACCCCATTCTTCGGGAATGGATGCAGTTTCGAACTTCGCCACCAGCCGATTTCTGGGCGCTGGCCGATTCGCTGTCCTGAAACGGCCTGAGGCCCGTTGATTTCGTGCGTAGTGCCGACTTTAATCAGAATTGTTGCCCAAATTTCCCATGGAATGCCAGCTGAAGCCAGCACTACAAGCGGCACGGTGACTGTTTCAACAGGCCGCTCGCGGCTGACGGTAGCTAAGTGCGCTCGAGTGCAAGAGCGGTAACGCCATCCATGACGTTTTTTCCGCTTCAGTGAATTCCTCCGACGTCGCCGCCCAAGTCTCACTGTTATTTTTTTCCGAATTTCGGCAAGCTACGGTCATGACGAAGACCGTGCCACTCATCTTTTCCCAGGTAACCCGAGCCACATCAACAACTGGTGACTGCGGTCGCAAGTATCGATGGCTGTCCGGGATGTGGGCTGTCGTTACAGTGCTGTGTGCATTCGTGTTCTGCCCAGCAGTGTTTTTCGCATCAATAGTGGGCTCGTTTGCTGCCGACGAAACCGGCGATGAAAGCAATGAGAGCGCACTGATTGAAAAGCACGGCCCTGCGCAAATCCTGGCTGAGAACCTCATTCGAGTTCGTGAACAGGAACTGCTGCTTCAATCAATTCGCACTGGCGCAGATGGTCTCTTCACGGGTGAATCTCTCGAAGCGTTGCAGCAGATCTTTGCCTATCCGACCGATGTCTTTCGCATTGATCCGGAGACCTCCAAACCCTCCGGAGTCCGGCAGCAGGCACTTCGTCGTTTAGTGACAGCTGATCACTCCGCGCAGAAGCAGTGGATGCAGTCCATGACTGTCCTCGCAGATTCAAACTTTCATCAGGCGATAACATCAGGGAACCGGTCTGCTCTGTCGGAGGTCGCCCGCAGTTTTCCGCTCACAGATTCCGGAACTCGAGCCGCGATTCTGAGTCTGACAGCAGACTTCCTGAGTGGACGCCGCCGGGATGTTGAACAGCGATTGCGGCAAATGGCGGCCGACTATGCAGGCACGATCCACGAAGAGTCCGTCCGCAACAGGTCGAAGTCATTGTTGGAAAAATTGGGTATCGAACTTACAAGTAGTGCTGACATTATTCCGAATCGGCACAATGCCGCGACTGACTCTACAACCAGGCTTTCCCTATCAACCGTCGAAGACGCTGGAACCATTTCACCTCCGTGGCCCAAAGCCGTATGGACATGGGCCGAAGACATCTGGAGTTTTCCGGGCCTCCCGCAACCTCAGGCAGGCAACGCGTTGGAGTCGATGATTCCGGGTTCTGCACAGTCCTTCAGTGATTTCAGAAACTGGCGTCCCGTACTGTGGGACAACAGCCTGATTATCCGGACCCCATTTCGTGTTATTGCTTTCGAAAAATCCACTGGTCGACAGAAGTGGACAATGCACACGCAGACGTTTGATCGTGAGGAGAGCATCAACAACTCTCACGAGGGTGATGCAGACAATCTGCGATTCCGCGGCGGCACTGTTGATGAACCGGGAATTTTCAATGGACTCGCGGCATTTGGCCTGATGTCCAGCGACGATGAGTTTCTGTATTTGATCGATCGCTTCAACTTCTTTTCACCTGACCCAGAGTTGGCAGAGAGCGGCCTCCGCCCTCGCGGACGTTTGCGACTTGGGGGACCTCAAACTGATCCAACGGCACTAGCAGAGGCTCCTCAGGCAACTCGGATTGTCGCGCTCCGCAAAGCAAAGCCGGAGGGTGTGCCAAGCGTGGCATGGATCGCTGGTGATCAATCGAAATTCGGTTACCTGCCGATGCAAGCCGAGCCCCCAAGTGAAAGAAGCCTGTTTGGAAGTCCTTCAAACTCAGCAGCACCGTCTTTATCGAGTACTGCTACAAACAATGCGAGTCAAACTCAGGCGTCGCAATCGCAGCCGTCGGTAACACAGCCAGTGGAGCACGCAGGAGCGAGCTCCGGTAGCAGTCAGGCGGCTCTGACGTTGAATGGTCATCGCTTTCAGGCTCCTCCCGTGGGCCTCGGTGAACTGCTTTTTGTGCCGTCAATGTTTAGAGACCTGCAATGGCTGAACTGCCTGCGGCGAGGAACAGGCGACATTATCTGGCAGCAGCCGCTGACGTTTTCTGATGATCTGATGAGCCGCTACCAGGATGGCGCGAATCCTGTTCGCACCACTTCAGTCTGCATGGTGGCCGGTGACTCAGTCATCTGTTCGCTTCCTTCCGGGATCATGATTGCAGCACGAGCCTTCGACGGTCAACTGCTGTGGGCTACTGCCATTCGCGACGACGAGTCGCCTCAACAGAATCGAGGTTTTCGCTGGCAGTCAGGTGTCGACGAGGATTTGCAGATCGAATCTCCATGTGTCCTGCTGCCGATGACCGGTGATGGCGCCATCGTCTGCACAGACACTCGATCTCAAAGACTTCATGGGATCAATGCAGAGACTGGCGAAATTATCTGGAGTGTTTCTCGAAGAGCATTCGGGCCGGGTGATACTGGTGGCAGCCCGGACTATTACGTCGCTGGAATTGCCAATGGTCAGGCGATTCTGGTTGGTGAACGTCACTGCCGAAGCGTCAGCCTGAAAACAGGAGATCAGAACTGGGTCGTGGCAATTATGCGAACATCCGGCCGCGCGGAATGTCGCGGTCGTCGCTGTCTGATTCCGCAGGCTGATGGTCATGTGCTTTCCGTTAACACGGACGACGGCACGATCGTTCGGCAGCGACCAACTTTCCTGCCATCCGATGCGTCACTGCAATTCGGGGCGATTACAAGTGATGATGAGTATGTTTACGCATCAACTCCCGTTTCGCTGGCTGTGTTCCCTCGATCGGACTCGCTGCCAAAAACAATCCCGTTGCAGGACCCTATAACCCGTGAAACATCTGCTAAGGTATTGACCAAGATCCAGGCGCTGCTGATCAACGGCGACGATCAACTTGCTATCGAAACTCTGAAGTCAGCCGCCAACATTGCGACCAGCGGAACAGGCAATACAACAGACGCAGACGACGAAGAACTCAGAGAACCATTTGAGAGATATCTGGGAGAACTCATTCTTCAGGATTGGGCCGCCAGAATCGTTCAGTCGATGGAGTCGGGTAACAACACAAGTCCTCAGACATTGATCAGTCCGGAACGAGCAGAGCTGCTTCCTCTGTTGAACCTGAGTTCTGAGCAGCAGGTTCGTGCAGCCGTCCTGACAGTTCTCAATAATCCCGAGAATTCACTGAGTGCGGATGACATTCAGCAGCTTTCTGAATTTCCAGAGTGGCACAAAGCGGTCACGATTACCGATGGCTGGAGTGTCAGACCGGAACTGTTGCTGGAAGAATCCGGATCGCTGCCTTTCGCTGATAGTGGCGATACCGCTTCACTTTCAATCCCGAAACGCCGCCAACTGGCAGCAAACTTAACATTGTTTCCAAATCAGATCAGCTCAGATCAGCGACGCAGTGAACTCATCGAACAATTGATCAGGACCGGAGATTTTTCTTCAGCCGAGACGGTAGCCATCAGTTGGCAGAGCATCTCCAATTCCCCGCTGCCCAAAAAGATACTGACCGAACTTCGGCAGCGTGACGTAATCGCAGGACTAGTAGACGATCCGGGAAAGGCTGCATCAGCACTGGCAGAGCCCGTCGTAAAGTTGACAACTCTACCGGGCCTGACTTCAGAGAATGCACGTAATGTCGCCTTCGAGTCGACGCAGAGCCTGTGCGTCACCGATTGGGATATGCAGCGTGTCGAGAAGGGACTGTGGATCAGCAATTTACCGACCTGGATTCGGCCGAAGTTCTTTCTTGTTGACGGCCCGGGAAATATGCCTGAACTGGTCTCTGTTGACATGAATGATGGCAGTTTGCGTGACCGAGTTCCGCTGCCGTTTGCTTTCCACCGCAACACCATTGGATATCGCGCCTTGTCGAATGGCGTAACAACTCCGGGGCTTGTTCCGTTCGCCGGTGCCGAACAAATTACGATGGTCTCCTGCATCGTGCCGGACAAAGCAACCGTCCTGTGGAACCGACGGCTGGCGAAGTCCGAAGTTGATAACTCCATGATTGAATTCGGACCACTCGGGGCCGACCATTTTGTCTGGCACTATCGAGACGAACTGCACTGTACTCATCCTCTGACCGGACAGGACCTTTGGGTCAGACGACTTCGGCTATCTCCTGCCACTCGCCCAATCCCGGGTGTCCATAGAATCTTCGGCGACCATAATACGACGGTTGTGATGGGAACTGATCTCTCCAGCTATGAACGATTCAGCACGCGGGATGGCAAATCACTCGGCACTGGACGGCTCTCAATCGGACGAATCAGCGACGCCGTAACCGTGGGACGTTGCCTGCTGTTTCCGGATAGTAATTCGCAACTGCACTTGTTTGATGGCGGCACAGGTCTTGATGCATTGCAGAACAGCGACCCTATTATTCTTGGACGTCACAATCCCGACAGTATGTTTCAAGTATTGAGCGACGGACGTGTTGTCACCGTCACTTCAGATTTTGAAATTGTCCTGTTAGATACGATTGCCGGCAAAGTCGTGTTTCGCACACCAGCCGCGTCTCACATCAAGACCGGAATCGTATTTGGATTGACCGCCTTCGAACGTCACGGGCAGCTTTTTGTGGGGCTTGAAGAGCAAAGAGAATTCGTAATTCGCTCTCTTGAAGGCAGCTTTCGCCTAAGAGATCCCCGAATGCATGGTGGACCACTCCTATGCCTCGATCCAAACACTGGTGCAGTCAGATGGACGATGCCGCTTCAGGAAACTTCTATCCCCGAAATTCATGGTGCGCCAACCGATGTCATGTTGATGTGGAGTCAGCCACCCGTTGATGAACTGCAGCCTAACGAGAAACGCAATCTCACCCTCAAGCTGCAACTTGTGGATATTGCCACGGGGAATATCCTTGCCGCTGAGCCATCGATTTCTTCTTCACGACCACTTCGGTGTGTACACAGTGCGGATCGAAAACAGATCGATGTAATCGCTCGTGATGCAATCATTACGATCAAGGCGGAGTCGCGAGATTAATCCTGGAACGCTCAGAGAAACCGAGACCGGCTCCCGCAGAGATCCCGGAATCACGGGGAAAAGCGACCGTGATGGGGGCCTGTCCCTTTTTTTGGGGGGCACCCTATTGTGACTCAGGCTTCCATCAATTTTGGATTACTGCAACAACCTTTGTTCGCCGCGGCCATAGCGATCGTCGTCTCTGTAGTCGTCGGACCATTCGTCATTCGCCTGCTGAGATTACGATTACGCGAACGAATCGCCAGTGATTCAGCCACGCTTGATGCTCTGCATGCATCAAAGCGGCAGACGCCCACAATGGGCGGTGTTCTTATCTTACTGGCCTTCATGACCAGTTTGTTCACGACAACGGCAGTCTCCGCAGAGCCGACAATCATCATCAGCCTCACAGCGTTGACACTGTGTCTTGTCGGAGCGATCGACGACTGGATCAAAGCCACGACAACAAAAAAAGGACTGACGGTTCGACAAAAGCTATCTGCACAGACATTGATTGCTCTCACGGCCGCTGTTTTTCTTTTCTTCTTTCGAATCGGTCCCTGCAACTCGCGGTTGTCCTTATCCGGATGGCTGCCCGAGTCGATCGATTGGCTGTATATCCCGTGGGCCGCCTTAGTCATCATTTCAGTTTCGAATGCCGTGAATCTCACGGATGGACTGGATGGACTTGCAGCCGGGTGTACCACCATAACCGCATTGGCAACAACCGTCATTCTCCTTGCACGAATTTCTTCTGGCGGTGACTCCGAAAGCATGATGATTGCAGCAACCAGCTCGGCCGCGTTGGCAGGTTCGACGGCCGGATTTCTCTGGTTCAATCGTTTTCCGGCTCAGGTCTTTATGGGAGATGCGGGCTCATTGCCGATTGGGGGAATAGTCGCAATAACTGCGTTGATCAGTGGTACGGAACTTCTGCTGTTGCTGACGGGGGCCGTGTTTGTTGCGGAAACCGTTAGCGTCATGTTGCAGGTGTTTTGGTTTCGTCGAACAGGTCGCAGAATTCTGCTCTGCAGTCCTCTTCACAATCACTTCGTGTTTAAGAAAGTGCCCGAAACGAAGATTGTAAAATGGTTCTGGTTGACGGCCGCTATGAGTGCGATCCTTGCGGCAGGACTCGCTATGCAGGTTTGATTGCGAAACTCTGTCGCACTGCCGCTCAAGCCATTGTGACACCTTACTTATCAATCCGAATCATGAGTGCGATGATGGACAAGCGTCAGCGTCCTGAATTTAAGCCACCCGCGGCGGCGATGAAAACCGTTCGAGGCTGAAGCTGAAAATCCTCCGTCACAACAGCCAACGCCAACAAGTCGGAAAAATCTGATCTGGTCAAAACGATGATATCACCAGCGATGACATCCCTTGCCACGTTAGTATTTCGCATTCTACTGCGATCGAGCCGGACCATGCGTCCACAAATTAAATGTCCCACATCGTCAGCAGAGCAATCAAAAGCTGGCAACCCGGCAACAATCTCCACGGCGGGGCGAATTCTCTCCTGAATTGTCGCCACAGTGATCTGATCGTCAGGCAAACCTTCGGTGACCGAAAAATTGCCTACACGAGTTCTCTCGAGTCGGCTCATCAACGCTCCGCATCCCAACTGCAAACCCAGATCGCGAGCGATCGAACGAATGTAGGTACCGGAGCCGCAGGTAATCTCAAGCTCAAGCCTGGGCCACGAGTAGTCAAGAACCTTGATCTCGTCAATTCGGACCGCTTTCGCGTTCAACTCGACAGACTCGCCTCGCCGAGCCAAAGCATAGGCACGCTGGCCGTTGACATGAACGGCGGAAAAATCCGGTGGCACCTGAAGTATGTTTCCGGTCATCGCTTCCAGATGCTGCACGATCTCAGCAAGTTGACACGGCTCTATCGGCGTCTCAGGCACGCTGATCTTACCTGTTGCATCATCGGTATCGCTGCTCATGCCCAGGGTGAACTCGGTCCGGTACGTTTTTGAGCCTTCCTGCAACAATGAAATCAGCTTCGTGGCAGGACCGACACACACCAGAAGAACCCCCGTCGCCATTGGGTCAAGCGTTCCTGCATGACCAACTTTTGCCGGCTTCACAAGTCGCTGAACTCGATTCACCAGATCACGCGACGTAATTCCTTCCGGCTTCAGCAGGTTCAGGACACCAAAGAGCTTTGCAGATGCAGTCATACCCGTCGACACTTCAGCAACGATCAACGCAAAAACGCAGGCAGCCTTCGGAAATCAATTCCCGAAGGCTGTCTGCTCTATAGATTCCGCATCAGAATGATACGGTGAAAGTCTGCGATGAACAGTCTTAAACCGTTTTTGCGCCGGGTTCTGCCTCACGGCGAATGGCATCATAAATTTCCTGTCGATGTACTGTGACATCTCGAGGGGCATCAATTCCGATGCGTACCTTGTCGCCTCGGACTTCAACGATGGTGACACGGATGTTGTCACCGATGATTATGGTTTCGTCGCTCTGACGTGAAAGCACCAGCATAAGATCCTCCTTCAGCAACAGGATCGACGCGGCCTCCGCAGAAATTCATCTGTTTTGTGAGTGGTGTCACAGGTCGGGGCATCGTCGCACCGCGCAGTTCTGGCTCATCAGTTGCATCCCGTACAGTCGGACCTCAGCACGGGGGATAATCCGTAGTTTGGCAGACACACAACCAAAGAGCGAGAATACCCTGACCTCGAGCGAACACTTAGCCCACTCCCTGGCAGTCTCAAACCTGCGCAATCAAGCCGGGTATGATAACCTCGGCAATCCTTCAATCGCCTGAAGTTCGATGCCTTACTGACCACCTCGAAACTGGGCCGAAAAATCGTTCCGAGTGACTTCGAAGCAACATCTCCGGAACCTCGTTACGACCGAATCAACCTCGACAAGCTTTTGAAATCTCCCCCAGGCACCCAAAATTGACTCAATCCAACCAATCACATCCGCGAACTCCGTCGTTGGATCTGGACGTGCGAGGCGGATTCAACGTAACCTCCCAAGAATCCTCAGTCTCAAAGCCCGAGCCCTGAAAACGGGGCGGCAAAACTACTTTCACTGCTTTTGGGTTCGGTCTCCATGCCATTGAAGATTCCTCAGACCAATGATGTGGGCGAATGGCTGCAATTTCTGTCCAGTCTTTCCACACCTGTCATCGCTGGCTGTGCGGTGTTGCATCTTCTGTACTTTGCGATACTGCGGCAGTGGTATCAGCGAGACTTGCGGATTATTGCCGGAACCCTCGACGACTACACTCGAGGATTAAAGTATCGCAGCATTCTTGGTCGTTCTGCTCCGCTGACGACGCAAATTGACGCCTTCGTGCAGGATGTCAATGACGTCATCACCGATACCAGTCGACATGACGACAGAGCGGAATGTCTGCGGCGCATACACATTCTTGATGAGAAACGCCGCTATCTGGAATCCGTGTCGTTCGAAACATCTACCAACATGGCCAAGACCATGATTGAGGCATATCCGCTTGGTGGAGTGCTGGGAACTGTCCTCGCCATCGGATCAGCACTTCAGGCCGATTCTGCCGCTCAAACAGCGGCCGCCGCGTCATCAACCGTCAACGTGGTAATGGAACGGTTCGGTGATTCGATCTGGTCGACATTCACCGGACTCTTTGCCGCAATCCTCCTGATGTTCATCAACAGCTTTCTGGAGGTTCGATTCAATCGACTGGCTGAAAGTCGTACTCATGTTCGCGACATGGTTGGTCGCGCGAAGCGTGAACTGGGGCTTGCTGCAGTTATGGCGAGGGAGACGGCCTGATGCTGAGTCTTCGACGACTTACGCTGCAGCTCACTCCCCTCCTGGACCTGCTGCTGATCGTGATGTTTTCGCAATATATTGAGAACCGCGATCGCAGTCTTCAGGCTCAGAAAGAGATCGCTCAGCAAAGATCGAAAGCAGACGCGGAACTCGCCGAAAGACGTGAGACATTAGAGCAGGAATTCGCTCGTCAGCAGAAATCGATCGAAGATCTTCGAACGGTTTACGATGAGCGTTTCCGCAGCATTCTGGAGCAGCATCATCAGGCAGGTACTCTGCTGGCAGAATCCCTGAATCTGCCCGGTGCGGCCATGACGGAGATTCTTAAACTCCGCACGGCAAATTCTCCTGAAGATGCAGAACGACTTTCCGCCGCGACGGAGCGTGTCAAAGAACTGATGCAGGCTCGGGGCGAGGATGTATTTCGGTTTCTGATTAAAGTCGATCAGATGCAAAAGCATGTCAGCGTCTGGGAAGTGCATGTTCTGGAAAATGGCAAGGCTCGAATTTCAGACGGCGAGCAGTCATTCACAGCAGATTACGAATCTGAAACGGACTTTGCGGCTCGGTTATTCGAACACAGCAAGTCATTCGCGGATCCGCGAACACTGGTCATCATGCTTCTGTCGTGGGGAGACGCCCAGGGCGGAGCACGACAACGAGCGACCAATGGAATGCCAATCCTCGCAGAACAACTTCGCAAAGACGCAGCGGGAATTCGGTGGTATGATTTCTCGATCGTAGGTTTTCGTGCGAATGGTCCGATTTTCAACGGCAGATCAGAATAGCTGTCGTTCTCGGCATCGAATCAGTACGTCATCACATTCTGATCAACACGTTGGACAATCCTGTCCGACAGCAAATTGACGGGCAGGAATGCCCCTCCCTGGAGAACTGAGATGTCTCGCAACGAACACCCACAGAACCTGCCCGGTCGAGTCGTTCGCTCATCTTCACGAGCAGGTATTGGCGGCGGCGCGATTCTCATTGGCCTGGCCCTGTTTCTGCTATTCAAGGGAATGGGCCCCGGAGGAACTGGTTCATCCGGGTCAGGAATCGGACCCGAATCAGAAAAGTCGCTGATCACGACAAATGGAACCGAGACTCCCTCAGAGAAAGCCCTCGCGGCACCTGATGAAGTCCAGGGAGGACTGACTGACGACGAAAAGAAGTCTCTCACTGGAGACGTGTTTACCGTGTTGATCGACGAGAAGACCTTTCTGATGGAACTCCCGGGAGATCTCGATCCTGTTTACGTTGAAACTCCGTTGCCACGAGTCATCGAACTGGCCAAACTGGCCAAAGGTGACTCCAATGGCATTCGAGTGCGAATCCTCCGCCGTGAAAACGCGCGTGCATCGGCGGAGTTTGATTTAATCGACGGACTCCACAAAGCAGGCGTCTCGAAAGATTCAACGATCATGCCGGCGGATTTCGTTCCGTAGGATATTTACGTCGATCACAGCAACAATTCGACACACCAAACTGCTGCCTTAAGGCTCTGCCTATTGATCCGTCACTTGCTTTCAGGCCGTTTCACGCACATCATTTGGCTCCGGACTGGAGAAACTCGATGAAGTCGCAGCAAGTGAATTTCGGACGTCGAAAATGTATCCACGTGGGAACATCTGCATGGTTAGCTACCAGTCTTGGGCAAATCCTGCAGAGCAGGGCGGCTAACGCTCAGGCGGCAGGATCTGTGGTCTCAAAGTCATCGGACTCAAACGCTTCCTTTGGCCGCGCGAAGAGGATCGTCTATCTGTATTTGAGCGGTGGGCCTTCGCAGTACGAAACATTCGATCCGAAGCCTGATGCGCCCGCGGAGATCCGAGGAAGCTTCAAACCGATCTCATCAAATGTGCCCGGTATCAACTTATGCGAACTGTTGCCTCGAACGTCTACCATCGCCGATCGACTGGCTATCGTTCGATCTTTTGCCACCGATGACCCAAATCACGAATCGGGCGGATACTGGGTGAATACCGGACATAAGTATGTCGGCCCCGACATGCGCGCACTCGCGCCAAGCGACTGGCCGACGCTGGCTTCCATCGTGAAAATGCTCCGCCCGACCGACGGAGGACCATTCAGCTCGGTGATGTTGCCAGAACCGATCGTCGCCAATCCCAACGTTTTTCTTCCAGGACAGAATGCTGGATTCCTTGGCCGCCGCTGGGATCCGGAGATTCTTCGCTGCGATCCGTCTGCGATTGATTTCAACATCGACAGTCTCACACTGCCGGAACAAATAACAGTGAGCCGACTGGGATCTCGCAAAGCACTGCTCAGCGAGTTCGCGGCACTACAACCTGTCCGTGCACGAGCCATCGACGAATATGAACAACTGCGGCAGGAGGCCATGGGACTGCTGATCTCGGGAACTGCCAAAGGAGCGTTTGCGATTGATCAGGAATCCGCGACTGTGCGCGACCGATATGGTCGCGGCAAGTGGGGACAGTCTGTCCTGTTGGCTCGCCGTTTGATCGAAGCCGACGTCCGCATGGTATTCGTCAACTGGCCGCGCGAACCGGGTGACCTGAGTGCTCCAAATCCTCTGTGGGACACGCATGCTCACAATGATGTCCGCATGAAGTCTGTGCTATGTCCTCAGTTCGACCAGGGTTTCACCGCGTTGATTGAAGATCTGGAAGCTCGCGGGCTGCTGGAGGAAACCCTGATCGTCGCTGTTGGTGAGATGGGGCGAACACCAAAGTTCAACGCCAGCGGAGGCCGCGATCACTGGGGCAACGTCTTTAGCTTCGTCCTTGCCGGTGCCGGAATCCGCGCAGGACAGGTCTACGGAGCCAGTGACCGAGACGGTGCTTATCCAGCTCATGATCGAGTCACCCCGCCTGAACTGACCGCCACAATTCTGCACCTGCTGGGAATCAGCCATGAGGCGACTTTCCCTGATCGCACTGGTCGCCCTCTGCGAGTCGTTGAGGGAGCACCGATTACGGCGTTGATCTGATTCCTCACAAGTACATACTGAAGTCGTCTGCATGCATTTATTCCTGACAAAAGCACCAGACCAGACTATCGCATATCGACGATCAATTTAACGGAGTTGCTTCGGTGCCAAAACAGGCTGTCAAAAAGATACCATGCTGTGACGATACCAGTCCCTGCAGTTTGCCGGCTGATCAGTCCGCCGAACAGATAGCAGCACTGGCGTGGGCAATTGCGCATCCAGCACGGGTGCGGATTGTGCGATTGCTGATCAGCCGTAACACCTGCGTCTGCGGTGAGATTGTTGACGAAATGCCGCTGGCTCAGTCGACGGTTTCCCAGCATTTGAAAATCCTGAAGGAATCGGGACTTGTGCAGGGCGAAGTGGATGGCCCCAAGGTGTGTTACTGCATCAATTCGGAAAAGCTCGCGGCATTAAAGTCACTGGTGGCGTCTCTGTAGACTTTTTTACCCCACAATATCGTCGTTCGACGATTTACGATAATATAGACCAGCTGGAGGGGAGATCGGGATGTCATCAATCACAGAAACAGTTCGAGACAAATACGCGGCTGTGGTACTTAGTGGACTGTCCAATAACGACACCGCCGTAAAATCAGTTGCGGCAGCTTTTGGATACTCTATCGAAGAACTGGCTTCGTTGCCGTCTGAAGTCAATATGGGCTTGTCGTGCGGCAACCCGGTTGCAATGGCCGCATTAAAACTGGGCGAAGTTGTTGTCGATCTAGGTTGCGGTGGCGGCCTGGATGTCCTCTTGGCATCCCGGCTTGTGGGGCCAACCGGCAAGGCGATTGGCGTCGATATGACCACCGAGATGCTGGAGCGGTCTCGAGCGGGTGCTGCAAAAGTCAGCGCGACGAATGTCGAGTTTTATCAGGCTCAGATCGATCATCTTCCTCTTCCTGATGCTTCTGTCGACTGCGTTCTCAGCAATTGCGTGATCAACCTCGCGGCGGATAAGTCGGCCGTGTTTCGCGAGATGCTGCGAGTTCTCAAGCCAGGTGGTCGAATTTCGATCAGCGACATTGCGTTGAAGCAGCCGCTGCCGCCGGATGTGGCCAGCAGTCTCCATGCTTATGTTGGCTGCATCGCCGGAGCTATGATGATCTCTGAATATGAACGCCTGCTCAATGAAGCCGGATTCGAAGCGGTCGTCGTGACCGATACCGGAGCCGATTTGAACGTGTATGCGCGAGTCAGTTCCGCCGGATGCTGCTCGCCGGAATCCGTTACGTCCTGCTGTGCTCCTGCATCGGGAGCAACAGGTGCATCCTCGACAACGGCCGAAACAGGCGGCTCCGGAAGCGCGGTCCATGACGGCCTGGAACAGATAATGCGACAGTTTGATGTGAACGCGTATGCCGCCAGCGTTCGAGTCTACGCAACCCGAGGTGCACACAGTGTGCCCCTACCGCACTATGAAACGCCCGTTTCGGGCATCCTATATTGCTCTTCGATGATTTCTTCAACGAAAGTAACTGCCATGAAAACGATCCTGATCTATGACCGCCCAATGTGTTGTTCCACTGGCATCTGTGGGCCAAGTGTCGATCCTGTGTTGCCTCGCTTTGCAGCCGACCTGGAAACAATGAAGAACGCCGGGCACAGCGTCGAACGATACAACCTGTCGCAGCAGCCTCAGGCTTTCATCGAAAACAAAGAGATTCACGCGTTGATCTCCAGCAAGGGTACCGATGTGCTGCCGGTTGTTATTGTGGATGGACGCGTTGTCAGCCGAGGCATCTATCCGTCGATGGAAATGCTTCAGATGTGGACCGCTGGCGGCGTGACTACTGCAGCCGCTCCTGTCATGACGATGTCATTGCCGATCGCCGATGAAGGCTGCTGCAGTGGTTCGACAGGATGCTGTTAGTTGAGCGTCCTGGCAGGCAAGCGGCAAGGCGTCAGCCCTCCGTGAATGCTCTGCACGTCTGCAACTTCACCCGTGAAGTAATACAAGCCGTTTGGCTGATGGCAGGAACGCGGGGCTGATTCACTTAAAACAATCGACACGGGGGGCTGACGCCCAGCCGCTCTCCTTCAAGGAACCAGGCCATGGAATTTCTAAAACACACCACTCGCAACCTCTTCTTCACGGGAAAGGGTGGCGTGGGCAAGACCTCGGTGGCATGTGCAGCGGCAGTGAAGCTAGCGGATGCTGGCAAACGCGTGTTGCTGGTTTCGACAGACCCCGCATCGAATCTGGATGAAGTACTGGGAACGCCACTACAGCATCATCCGACGTCGATTCCCTCCATCCCCAATCTGTTCGCCGTGAATCTGGATCCGGAAAAGTCCGCCGCCGATTATCGCGAACGCATGGTTGGCCCCTATCGAACGTTGCTGCCTGCTGCAGCAATCGCCAGCATGGAGGAACAGTTTTCCGGTTCATGCACTTTAGAAATCGCCGCGTTTGATGAATTCTCCCGGCTGCTCGGCGATGCGTCTGCCACCGCAGATTTTGATCATGTGATCTTCGACACCGCACCGACCGGGCATACGCTCAGGCTGCTGACATTGCCCTCAGCCTGGTCCGGTTTTATGGAGAGCAACACCACAGGAACTTCGTGTCTCGGTCCGCTGGCTGGCTTGCAGGCTCAGCAGGTTCTGTATCAGGACACAGTGAAGGCATTGAGCGATCCGGCCGTCACAACACTGGTCATGGTGACTCGAGCAGAAGCTACGGCGTTTCGCGAAGCGGCTCGTACAAGTGGCGAACTTCAGGCATTGGGCGTCGCCAATCAGCATCTAGTCATCAATGCTCTTTTTAAGGCTTCGACTACCAGCGATCCTTACGCGATGGCAATGCAGCATCGAGGCGATAATGCAATCGCCGAAATGCCGGATGTGCTTAAGTCTCTGCCTCGAACTTCGATTCCGCTGACGGCAGGCGGAGTGCTGGGTGTTGCGGCTTTGCGAAGTCTCGGACAGCCTGCTTCGACCGCGTCTGTGAGTCCATCGTGCAAAGCCAGTGATGAATTCGCAGTCGATCGCGCGAGTCTTCCGCAGTCACTGTCAGCGATGATCGACGAACTTGCCGCACCTGGGCACGGCGTTATCCTCGCGATGGGCAAGGGTGGCGTCGGAAAAACCACGGTCGCGGCTGCGGTGGCCGTCGCGCTTGCCGAACGAGGACTCGAAGTGCATCTGTCTACCACCGATCCAGCCGCGCACATTGCCGCCGCAGTTGCCGGAGAAACGTATCCTAATCTTACGGTCAGCCGAATCGACCCAGTCGCCGAGACCGCAAAGTACTCGCAGGAAGTCATGACCAACGCCGGCGCCGGGCTCGATGCATCGGGCAAAGCCCTGCTGGAAGAAGATCTGCGTTCGCCATGCACGGAAGAGATCGCCGTCTTCCGTGCGTTCGCTGATGCCGTTGCGGAAGGAACCAACCGCTTCGTGGTGCTCGATACGGCTCCGACCGGTCATACCGTTTTGCTGCTGGACTCGGCACTCGCGTATCATCGCGAGGTCACTCGCCATACCAGCGGAATGCCGGAGGCTGTGAAAAATCTGCTGCCGCGATTGCGAGACAAACAGTTTACTCGAGTACTGCTCGTGACCCTTCCGGAGGCAACTCCCGTGCATGAGGCCGCTCAGTTGCAACGCGATCTGCGTCGAGCAGAGATCGAACCGTACGCATGGGTGATCAACAACTGCCTGTCACCATTGAACGTGACGGACCCGCTGCTGATTGAACGGCAGAAGCATGAAGCGAAGTACATAAAAGAAGTTGTCACCGAACAAGCGAGCCGCACGGCCCTGATCGCCTGGCAGATCGAACCACCAGTGGGACCGGAAGCATTGAAGCGTGCGATGCAGCCAGACGCCGTGATGCGTTAAGAGGTGGAGAAATACGAAGCGTCGTCTTTCGGTCCGCAAAATTTGCGGTGCTGTAATTGTTTAACGGCGAGCCGCAGGCGGAGGCGAAGTTCGGCAACGCCTGCGGCTTGCCGTTAAACGAGAATGTGAATCCACCGTAGAGTCTGCGCTGTGAAGTTGTTTTCCAGACAGCATTGCATAAAACTGTTCTTCGAGCGAACAAGCCAGGGCTCCTTCATTCGTCGAAAGTGTGACAGAAAGCTGAAACAATGACTGAAACAGTCCAGTCCGTACCAGGTCGACTCTACATGGAGATTGAATCATATGTTTCGAAACGGTCGCAGGAGTTCGAGCAGATTTCCGAGGAGCGAAAAGCGGAACTGCAGCAGCTTGCGGTTTATGTGGGTGAGTGCATCGCAAAGGGACACGATGCGAAGCTGACGTTCGTCTGCACGCACAATTCGCGACGAAGCCATCTGACGCAGATCTGGACGCAGATCGCTGCAGCTCATTATGGCGTGAATCATGTGCAGACGTTCTCAGGAGGCACCGAAGTAACAGCCTGCAATCCTCGCACGGTTGCCGCCCTGAAACGCTGTGGGCTTCGGATCAGCATCAAAGCAGAATCCAGCTCAAATCCGCACTATGCCGTCGCGTTTTCTGACATGGAACCGCCACTGATTTGCTTTTCCAAGGTCTTCAATCACGCTCCGAATCCGTCGTCGAATTACTGTGCTGTAATGACGTGTTCTCATGCTGACCAAAACTGCCCCGTCGCCATCGGCTGTGACCTGCGACTGGCGATCAGGTATGAAGATCCCAAAGTTTCCGACGACACACCACAGGAAGCCGCCACATACGATGAACGCTGCGCGCAGATCGCTCGAGAAATGTTGTACGCGATGTCGCAGGTAAGTCGCTGAAGCAAACGCGGTCTGTCGTGCAATTCTATCGGAGAAGCGACAACGCCAGCAGGTCGCTGACACTTCGGAATGCCTGTCGCCTCTGGCCTTGCGAAACTCGTCTGACTTTCTCGGACAGCAGGCTCATTCAACTTTGCACCCCGACTTCTGAGATGCGCAGGGGGCCAAAGACTAAACACTGCAAATCTCTCAGATTCGACGGCTTCGGGCTAATTTGACGGAAGTTCCAAGCGAAAAAAATGCGTTGGAATAAATTCATAGCCTCAAAATAGAATTCGACGCCGATCGCTCTCGTCAGAAGTCCACGACTTATGGCTCCACAACAACTGTACGGAACATTCGACGAATCCCAACAACGCTTCACGTGCCGCCAATCCATTAGAGGCCATCAAAGTGACCCGCCCACCATCGATCTGCCAGCTTATCATGCTACTGACATTTTACGGTTCAACCGTCATGGCGCAGGCACCTGATCCAAAACAGCCAGTTACTCGCGATATTGGATCACGACGAGAGCTATTTGTGGATCGCTTTCTGATTGATCGGCTTGAAAACGCAACGCTCAAGCTGCATGAACCGCGACTCGCACCGGCGATGTCAGAACCGGCCGACAACCTGGAATACGGCACAGTGATCAAAGACGGAGATCTGTTTCGGCTGTACACGCGAGATGCCCGCGGATCGAAATTCGATGGCGATACAACCGAGGTCACTCGGTACTGTGAAAGTCGCAATGGCATCCACTGGACGAAACCAAAGCTGGGGCTTGTAGAAATTGATGGCTCAAAAGACAACAACGTAATTCTGCATGAGACTCCGTACTGTCACAACTTTTCGCCATTCCTCGATCAGCGTCCCGACGTGCCATCTGAAGAACGATTCAAGGCACTGGGTGGAACGGTGAAGTCGGGTCTCGTTGCGTTCATCTCGGCGGACGGAATTCACTGGAAGAAACTGCGACCAGAGCCTGTCGTTACTTACACAAAGGAGTATGCGTTCGATTCGCAGAACGTATCGTTCTGGTCAGAAGCCGAAAGCTGCTATGTCTGTTACTTCCGACACTTCCTCGACAAAAAACTGCGATCGGTTTGTCGGACCACATCGGCGGATTTCTTAACATGGTCTGAACCCGTGCAACTCAAGCCCAATTTTCCGGGCGAGCATATCTACACAACGCTGACGCATCCCTACTTTCGAGCCCCACACATCTACATCGCTACGCCAACACGTTTTCATCCCGAGCGAGGCGAGAGTACCGACATCTTGTTCATGACAACTCGCGGTGGTAATCCCTACGATCGCACTTTTCGCGAAGCTTTCATTCGCCCTGGACTGGACCCGGATCGCTGGGGCAATCGTTCCAACTACGCCGCACTCAACATCGTGCCAACAAGTCCGACAGAGATGTCGATTTACACAACACCGTTCCGCCGGTTTACTCTGCGAACGGATGGTTTTGCTTCGGTGCATGTGGGAGCTGACGTTGGCGAATTGATGACTCAACCACTGCGATTTACGGGCAAGCAACTTGTGATCAATTATTCTACCAGCGCTGGCGGTAGCTTACGAGTTGAGATCCTTGACGGATCCGGCCAGCCGATCCCTGACTTTACGCTGACCGACAGCCGCAACCTCGTTGGAGACACGATTGAGCAACAAGTCCAGTGGAAGAAAGGGAGTGATGTCTCGTCTCTTGCTGGTCAACCAGTGCGATTGCGATTCGTGATGCAGGAAGCAGATCTGTTTGCGATTAAGTTTCACGAATAAGCTGACGGAGTCTGCGATTCACTTTCTGAAATGTCATAGCACTCTCTCAAGCTTCGATTTTTGCGTAGGATAGGCGTTCTTGCCCGTCTAAATACAGTCAGACAGGAATGTCCAACGACAGTTAAAGTCCAACCTACATCATTGGCATTCGGAGATCTGCTTCGATGTGATCGGCGGTTGGGCTTTGCGTCTGCAGCCGGATGACGATAGAGTCACGGTTGCCTGACCACTGGGACTTTTGTGAGGACGATCGTGCCCCGATTCAAAACGCCGGAAAGATTACTGTGCGATGGATTGAGTCGTCGAGATCTCATGAAGGTCAGCGGTCTCTCAGTCCTTAGCGGATTAACACTGCCAAGGCCTGGCCGAGCAGCAGATTCAAACATTCCCAAACCGTCCGGGCCCGCGAAGTCCGTGATTCTGTTCAATCTGCTGGGTGGCCCCAGTCAGCTGGACATGTTCGACATGAAGCCCGCAGCTCCTGTGGAAGTTCGCGGTGAGTTCAAGTCCATCCAGACTTCGCTGCCGGGTTTGCAGATCTGCGAGCATATGCCGAACATCGCACGGATGATGCACAAGACAGCACTCATTCGCACGGTCACTCATGGTTACAATTCCCATAACCCGCTCAACATTATGACGGGCTGGAGCCTCGGTAATCCTGCCGCTCTGTCCCCCGATCCCAACGACCCACCGGACATCGGCGCGGTGTGTCAGTATCTTGGCATGGGACCGGAGGACATGCCTGGCGCGTTTTGTTTGCCGTGTTACCCGGGCTGGGGCGAGAGCGGCATGTATCCGGGACTTCGACGCCCCGGGCCATACGGAGGTCACCTCGGTAGCCAATACGATCCCCTGTTTGCGCTATGCGATCCGACCTTCGACCGAAAACCGGATCGCCCTTATTACGGAACTGCTATCGCGCTGGGTGAACCTCAAATGCCGTCCGCCGACGCGCTGCCCGACATGACCAATCAGCGTCTAAATCACCGCCGTTCAATGCTGACACGAATCGACAAAGATTTCCAGCAGGCTTTCAAATCTCAGTCAGTTCAACAACTTGAGCGGTTTCAGGATCAGGCCTTCAGTCTGCTGTGCGGCAGCAAAGTGCGAGATGCATTCGATCTCTCCCGCGAGTCTGCCGAACTGAGACAGACCTATGGCCGAACACTCTTCGGAAACTCCATGCTGGTCGCTCGCCGACTGGTTGAGGCTGGCGTACCGTTTATCAGCGTGCATGCAGAGAACTTTCTGCCAAACGGCTCATTTACCTACGACATGCACGAGAATAATTTCGCGATGTTGAAGGAACACAACTTGCCAGTGCTCGACACTTTGCTGCCAGCACTCGTGGACGATCTGGAGCAGCGCGGCTTGCTCGACTCAACACTGATCTATGTCATGGGTGAAATGGGACGTTCGCCGAAGGTCAACGCGAAAGCCGGACGAGACCATTGGCCGCAGTGTGGCTTCTGCCTGATGATTGGAGGAGGAATCAAACCAGGTGCCGAATACGGGACGACCGACGCGATGGCCGCTTATCCCGCATCCAACCCGGTTTCGCCTGCCGACATCGTGGCCACGATCTACCAGCAACTGGGCATTGATCCTCATACGATGCTCCCTGACCGCACCGGTCGCCCAATTTCTATCGCTCATGGTGGGCAACCGATCTGGGACATTATCGGATAAACGAATGGAGTCACGCGAACGACAACCTCGCCTGCTCGACTGGATATCGCAGGGCTTGTCGTGTTAATTCAAGGACCTCATGTCAGGACGATCTTTCGCGGATTCAATCTTCCTGATGGCTTTGCGGATGGCCTTTGCTTTTTGCTCACTTAACTCTTTTGGAAAATCCTTCTCGCCTTTGTCAAACATCGCAGCTGTTTGCTTTAGATGCGGGACGATGTTTTGTGCTTCGGCGCCGTAGTTGTCGAGCACTTCCAGAATCTCCGGTGTGCGTTCCTCGCTGGCCCATGGATTTTGGCTGCGCAGATAGTCAGCGGTGGCTTGCATACCTTCCCGAATGTGATGTGAGGCCAGTACCTTCAACCCGTTCAACCGAACGCCGTCGGCAAACATCTCGCCGCTGGGTGCTGGTTTTTCGATCGCTTCGAGCACAACAGGCAACAGTGGCCGAAGTTGCTCATAGCTCAGGCGGCGATAGATTTCGCTGATTTCGCTGCGGGCGCGACCATCCTGATTCTGCAAGCCACTTGCGATGGCGGTGCGTAGTTGATCCTGATTCACATCGTCGAACGACTCCATTCGGGGCAGCATATTGCCGAAGATCGCCGAGGAAACAAATCGTTGCTCCATCCCACGTGGGTCTTCTGAAGACGGGTTGCGGGCAATCAGCTCAAGCATCTCAGGCAGTGCGGGCAATGCAGGTTTGCCAATGGCAGCAAGTGCGGAGGCGGCTTGCACGCGGAGCCAGAGGTCTTCATGCTGGAGCATGCGGCGAAGCTGTGGGACTGCCGGAGCGGCTTCGCCTCGCAGTTCCTGCAGCGCATGACAGGCGCCAATCCGAGCGTCAGGATTTTCGGAATGAAGCAGAGCAATAATTTCAGATATCGGAGGTTCTGTCCGCCAGGAGATCGCCATTGCTGCTCGCTCGCGCACGGTAGGCGACCACGATCCGAGGCGCTCGATAAGTTCTGTGTCAGTCAGTTGATCATAGAAGCTTCCGCGGTCTTTGTTATCCCAACCGCGACCGTCAGCGATAATGCTCTGCGCTGCTTCGTGCGCGAGCTGCTGAACCACACCCGATGTTTTGCCGGTGAGTCTCGTCTTCCTGAGCGGCAGCGCGTAGCCAAGCAGGTAAGGCCCCGTTGCGTCCCAACCGTGGTAGCTGTCATGATCCGGTTCGGGCGGGCCTTGATGTGTGAATCCACCGTCCCAATGTCTCGCGAGGTCGTGATACCAGCCTCCAAACTCCTGCATCCAGGCTCCTGTGGCATGTGGCCCTGCTTGCCCGATCGCAGGCAAAGACCACAGCAGATTGAAATAGTTGCCAGTGTGGCCACCGTCTCGCTCGTTGCCATGCGATGCCACTGCCATACGTGTAAAGAAATTCGCGCTCTTTGGTTCACCAAGAAAGTTGAAGAGTACCGCTGCCATGCCACACTTGCCGTTGTCCTCGTGCGTCTCGGTCCAGGCGGCATGGTCCCCGTATGGCACGGCTCCTTTTCCAGTATAGAAGCGAAGAAGCCTCGCGCTGAGTTCTACGGCACGAGCGACCTCCGCATCCTTTACACCGACATCGCTGGCAAGCACCATGCCGATCGTCAGCGGCAGTCCAGGGGAATTCATCATCCCATAGCCCTGCAGTCGTCCATCCTGCAGCGCAAACGTATGTCCCCATGAACCCACTGCACTCTGGCCGCTGGCCGCTTCCTTCGCCAGTCGCCGAAGTCCCGGCAGCACCGTGGCATCACCAGTCGCGGTGGTGTACTCCGCAAGAAAGATCATCACGTATCCGTAGTACCACGTTCGAAAATCCGTCGTCTTGAATTCTGCCGCCCACTGTGCTTCGCGACGGACCAACGGAAAATGTGTTGCATCACCGCCAGCCAGGAGGGCAAGTGCATTAAGAGCGCGTGGGATCGGATCCGTCTGCTCCGCATAATCGGCTTCATTCAGGCGTGCCGCTAGCGTCTTCAGCCCCTGCGTGAGGATACGCTGTGACTTTGGACAGTTATACGGCGCGGTGGCGCTGAATGAACCGAGCACCGGCAGCTTCAACGTGACGTCCTCAACGTTCCCGGCCCGCCAGCGAGTAAGAACGAGCCTGCCGCCACCATTGTCTGTCTCTGCGGCAGTAATCGCCCGCCCAAACTCCGTGCGAGGATCGTAAGAAAAAGGCTCGCCCCCTACGCCAAGTATCACGTCACCAACTGCGAAAATTCCGTCTGCAGGCGAGCCTGCGTCTACGGCAGTAATTGCAATCTGCCGAGCATCGGTTGTCACCATTTTGTCGCAGAACATCCAGCCTCGTAAGCCTGAAGGTCCAAGATTCCAATCATGCTTCGCTTCCGATGGAATGGAGGCGCCTTTGGTAAAGTCAGGAATCGTCGGAATCGTTTCATCGGGCAAGGCTGATGCAACAGAAGCAATCCCCAGCCATACCGCGATGATCAATGAGAGTAATTGAGTTTTTGTCATGGCAGTGAGCGTCAAGCGATCTTTCTATTCAACAATCATTCGGAGATTCGCATCAGCGAACGCTTTGCCCATCAGAGCAAAGGTCTTTGCGCAACCGAGGTAGTGGTAGCCGGCGTTCGACGCGCCGCGTTTCCAGAGGGCGACTTCCGCGGGGGAAATGAGATCTGATTCGTATCTCTTCAGAAATTCGTCCTTCTGCTCCTGGGTCATTCGGCCATCTGCATTCGCGTGATCCTGATGCTTTGAGTCGAGGAAGTAACTCATCTGGTCTATCATTCCTCGTTTCTCGTCGATGGCGCCCAGCTCATCCGACCAGAACGGAGCGGTTTCCACAGCGATGACATTGCCTTTGAACTCAGACCTGGCGGCGGGTGCGGCCATCGCTTTGCGGAAGGACAGCATGTCGACGGAGTCGTCCTTCAGTCCTCCCACGCCCATCACTCCGATTACAAATGGCAGCCTGGGTGCATTCAGATCCCTGCGTACATCGTGGATGAAATGGGTGAGCAGCTCTGAATAAAGTTCGAACCGGTCCGGCGTGTTGTGCTCTGGATACACATGATGATCGACCATGTCGTTGAATCCCTGAAGCCACACGAAACCAGCGAGTTCGTAACCTTGCTGAGCATCATAGTTCGGAATCACCTGCTTTGGATCGGCAAGGACTTCTTTCACATGCTCGATCATCAGGCGATAATAGACACCAGTGGCCTGCGATTTTTCAACCTTCCACTGTTCGAAATCCTTCGGGATACCATGACCTTCCTGTTTGGGATAGTTCTCGATCTGAAACGAACTCAACTGGTAGGGCCCAGCGCTCGGAGAGCGAAAATCTGTGTGCAGACTCTTGCCTCCCCAGGCCGTCTTGATGATGAGCACAGGCTCATTGAACGCCGCATCCATGGTGAGACCGAAGGTAAATTCAGGTCCGATATTCTCGCCGGGCTTGCCGGGGTCTTGCCCCCACATCGAGCCGTAACCCGCAGTGAGTCTTCCAGCGAGATCGAAGTTCGACTCATCAGCCCCAGTGAGGTACGAGATCCACGCGTCCTTGCACACGGTCGGTTTTCCGTTCGCGCCACGCATCTGCCTGAGTAACGGAGCCGTCGCGGGATCATCTCCGATGTAATCAAACGTTTCGATCTTTGCAGGCCCCTCCATGTTGGACTGGCCTGCCATGATAAAGACGCGAAGGGGCTTTTGCTGAGCATTAGCTTCCTGCACGGAAAGGAGAATGAATACCATCATCCCCCGGAACAGCATCTGTCGGCTTCTCATTGTGAGTCTCTAATAAAGCGTGGTCTGTGGGAATATTTCAGTAATGCTCTGCTGCACACGGCACTATTGTCGCTTTATCTCAATATCCGGTAACGGGCCAAAAACTCTGACGATCGGTCAGCAGTAGAACAATCCTGAGGCCCGACTTGATGCCATGTTCATCATAGTTGAGGGCCACATGGCGACAGTGACGACAGTGACGACCCTGAGATACTCAAGAAGGTCGTGCATCTCGTAGTTACAGCGGCGCGCAAGGCAGGTTCTCCTGCAAGTACCGTAGAATACGCATGCGAACGTGTACCACAGTCCCGTCCCCTTCACGCAGGCCGTGATCGCGATTGGGATAGACCATGTAGTCGAACGGTTTTCCGAGTGCAATGAGACGGTCGACCAGACCTTCAATGATTTGAATATGCGTGTTGGTCTCGCCCGATCCGGTCATGATCAGCAGTTTCCCTTTGAGACCTTCAGCAAAGTTGATGGGTGCCGAACGTTCGTATCCGTCTGCGTTGACCTCGCGTGTGCGCATGAAAATCTCCTGGAACCACGCGTTGTAAAGGTGTGGCTGAGGCTTCGGCACCACGGCGATCCCGACATGATACGAATCCGGCTTGCGGAACATGGCATTAAGCGTATTTGAGCCGCCGCCGCTCCAGCCCCAGATTCCGACACGATTGAGATCGACGAAAGAACACTGTTTCGCCAGGGCTTTCAATCCTGCTTCCTGCTCATCGGTCGAGAGAGGTCCCAGGCTGCCAAAGATCGCTCTTCTCCAGGCAGCACCTTTGGGCGCCGGAGTCCCTCGATTATCAATCGAAACGACAACGTAACCCATCTCAGCCACAACGCGATGAAAGTCGATCTGCGCCGTTCCCCATTCGTCGAGTACCGTTTGAGCGTGAGGCTCACCGTAGACATAAATGAACAGCGGATACTTCTTTGAGGGATCAAAATCTCGTGGCTTCAACATCCAGGCATCGAAGACAAGACCGTTGCCGATATCCAGCTTTAGAAACTCCGCGGGCTGACAGGAAATGGAATTCATTCTCTCGCGGATGGCATGGTTGTCTTCGAGCGTACTCACGACACGGTGCGTTTCCACTTCGATCAACTCATGAACTGGCGGCAGATTCAGAGTAGAATAAGTATGAATGGCCCATTTGGCATCGGGGGAGAAAACGTAGCTGTGAGTGCCGGGCTGATTGTCCGGAGAGAGCCGTTGCATCTTTCCTGAACCATCAAGTGCGACTCGATACAGGTACTTTTGAGTAGCATCCTCGGGCGATGCGTAGAAGTAATACCAGCCACTCGCTTCATCGATCATCGCCCGATCGATCATGTCGTAGTCTCCCGGAGTCAGCAACGCCAGTTCCTTTCCATCACGAGAATAGCGCCATGCGTGTCTCCAGCCGTCTTTCTCACTGACGACAACAAACTCTTTGCCACCCTGCAACCAAACGAGTCCCGAGTTCTTCCCCTGACTCGATTCAACCCAGGCGTCATTCGTCTCTGAATAGATCGTATTGACCGTGCCGCTTACTGTGACGAGCAGGAAATCACGGCGATCACGGAAACGACTGAATTTCTCGACGAGCACTTCATCAGAATTGCCGGCCCATTCAACCTGCCCCAGATAGAGGCCTTCTTCAGGGCACTCCACTGGCAGCCACTTCATGTTTTGTCCGCTAGCATCGACCACACCAATTCGCAGCTTCTCGATAGTCCCGCCAACACGGGCGAAGCGATGCTGCTGAACTTCCGGATAAGACGGGTCACCTGGCACCAACACCGATCGCTGTCTCACATCGGTATAGTCTGCTTCAATAAAAACAACTCGGGCTCCATCGGGACTCCAGACAGGATCGCGATACTGAACATCCCGGCCCGCCGGGGCTGAGATAAGCACGGTTTCCTGCTGATTGTTCTGGTCGACCACAATGAGCTTTTCGCGACGGGCCTCAAGGCGCAGCGAGCCGTACGACAAATGACCGGCATCTTCCGGCGCAAGGAGCTTTTCATCCGATTGCCAGATACGCTGCTCGCCAGTTTTTGCATCGTGGAACCATTGAGTCGGCTTCCCCGTTGCCGGATCAACTTCCTCGACGACGAATCCTGAGTTGTCGTTCAACCAAACAGGTCGGTAAGCCTTCGCCCGGAACTCACCACGGTCATAGATCGCTTTCAATCGCGATTCCGCTGAGACCTGCCAGTTTGATTCAAGGAACTCCTGCGCTGGTAGCTCGGACGAACTGATGAGGAGAAGACAAGGGAGCACGATTGCGCAAAGGGCGGTTCCCGTGCCAGATCCAAAGAAGGTATTGAGACGGTTCATAAATTGGTGCCAGTCAGGGAGTCATACGAAATCATCAAGCTGGAAGCTAACCGCATGATTCGTGGGTGAAAGCTGATGTTCGCCACATTTCCGGGATTGTGGAAAACGTTTGTGCAAGAGATGGTTCAGAAGACATCCACCAGCCGCTTTCCAAGCACGTCGAATCGTGGTTCGATTCCCAGGCCCGGTGCCTCAGACGCCTGCATGAAGCCCTGATCACGCTGTGGAGCACCTGTCGCGTTGCTTACAGTGACATAACTGTTGAAGTCGGTACTTGAGAAACGAAACTCTTCCGGTGTGCTGTGCGCAAGGTGAGCGATCGCGGCTGTCGTCACATCGCCTCCCCAACTGTCCTCAAGTGTCATTGCGATCCCCATGCTGATACAGAGATCTCGGACCTGTTTCGTTTTCGTGAGGCCGCCAAGCTTGCTGATCTTCAGATTCACAACGTCCATGGCCAGATCCGCCTTGGCTCGGAGCAGCATGTCGAGTCCATCGATGTTTTCATCAAGGATGTACGGATGGTTTGTATTGCGTCGCACCGCGAGACATTCTTCATACGTCAGACAAGGCTGCTCGATGTACACATCGAGATCACTGACGGCGCGTACGACACGGATGGCCTCGTGCTGAGTCCAACCCGTGTTTGCATCAGCGACCAGCCGATCCGATGGTTGAAGGATTTCCCGAGCCTGCCGAATCCGTTGTATGTCCTGATCAGGATCACCGCCGACCTTGAGCTGAAAACGCGTGTAGCCCTGGGCACGGTACCTTGCGACGTTGATCGCCATCTCATCCGGAGGCAACTGTGAGATCGCTCGATAAAGACGGACCTTTTCACCAAAGCGGCCGCCCATCAGCGTACAGACTGGCAATTGAGTGGTTTTGCCGAGTAAATCCCAGCACGCAACATCAATCCCCGACTTCACATAGGGATGCCCCTTGAGCGCCGCATCCATGCGATGATTCAGCTTGAGAAGTTCTCTCGGATCGAAGCCTATCAGATGCGGCCCCAGCTCTTTGAGTCCAGCCCTGACACCCTCTGCATAAGCTGGCAGATAGAACGCACCCAACGGGCAAACTTCACCATATCCAATGAGCCCACACTCCGTTTCGACACCGACAATTGTGCTGTCGAATACTGACACCGACTTTCCGCCGGACCACTTATAGCTTCCCTCGACAAGCGGCAAATCGACTCTGTGTGCAAAGATCCGAGCAATCTTCATCTGGGCTCGCCTCAAAAGACAAGTGAAAAGGAAAAACGGGACCAGCACCTTTGCGAGCACTTGCGCCTACAATTCGCGTTCTGTCCAGGAGCCAGTCCCGACTTGCGGAGTTGTCTGCTGAGTCTAGCCGAGTTCTGCAGGACCTTCTTGATTTGGATGTGCAGAGAACCGTAAATCTGCGCACAGAGTCGTTGTCGCCAGGATGTTTTTGATCGAGGAGAACAGAAAAGAAAGCTCTTAGTCTCTCGGGAAACGGGCGTGTTGGACTGGAGTCGACAAGGGGGGCTTGCCTAATCACGGCAACGCCTTTGTAGAATCTGAGTGTGTTGAATCTGCGTGTTAAGTGGGATGTGACAAGCGGAGCATGAGCACACCATTTTACTACCTTTTTGGGGTATGCCGGTGCGTAGCTTGTCACGCTCTATGGCCAGCCGTATTTTGAAATAGTGCGCCGCCGTGCATCCCTACTGACAACCGATTCAAGGAGAGCGCCCATTCTGGTAGACTTCGCTCTCCCAGAGGCGATTTGTGTGAGCAGCACACACGCGGCTTTGCAGACCGTTGTAAACCTGCATAGGAATACGAATTCATCAGGACCGTCTTCTGCTTTGAAACATCCTTCATCATCAAAGATCGAGAGTTCCGCAACCAGACTGCAGTCGATTGACACAGGCTTACTGGCCGAGTTGTTTGATCTATCGTCCGACGTTGCGTTTTTCGTCAAGGATCGTGACGGATGCTATGTCTTCGTCAACAATTCCCTTGTCGCTCGCCATGGATTGAAGTCGAAGTCGGATGTTATCGGCAAGCGACCGTCTGAAATTTGCCCCGGGGATTTTGGGCAGATTCCGACTGAGCAGGATTCGAAGGTCCTCAAGACGGGACGACCACTCGTTGATCATTTGGAAATGCAATGGCACCGACCCCATGATCCTGTCTGGTGCCTAACAACGAAACTGCCAATTCGCGACGCGGAGAATCGAGTCGTCGGACTGATCGGTTTTTCTCGTGACATACGACAGTCTTTAGAACTACAGGATATTCCCTCGAGCCTGGTTCAAGCGCTGCGTGATTTCGAGAAGTCTCTTTCGAGCGATGTCACGCCTTCTTTGCTGGCCAAGCGCGCGGACTTGTCAGCGCAACGATTGTCTCGTTTGACGAAACGCCTCTTTGGACTGACTCCCAGCCAATTGATCACAAAGACCCGTATTGCAGCCGCATCAAGACTTCTTCGAGACTCCTCTGATACCATTTCGAACATCGCCCACTCCTGTGGCTTCTGCGACCACAGCGCTTTTACTCGCGCCTTTCGTTCGGCAACCGGTGTGACTCCGTCAGAGTATCGCAATGCCGGAAGTTGATCCGATGATTTCCATTGTGGATTCCTGACCAGAATTGACGTTTCCTCGCGGATTTACGTGCTTGAGAACTTCAGAATGGATCCCAAGGAAGGTGACTATCAAAACTCTTCGCTTCACCTGATGTCGGCGGGCCTAACCGAGACCGACACCCGACAATCACGGTTTCATCGTGCCTGAGTTCATCGGTCTTCACCACTCCGACCTGATACGCCGATGCACGTTGAATGTCAGGAACAGCGGAATGCGCCAGTTGTCTTGTCGTCGCCTCGAGTGACGCAGCGGAGGCACGTTTACGTATGTCTGGTAATGGATTCGGTCGCTTGCATTGGGATAGCTTCTTTCATGTAATCAGTCCAATCACCGTTTTACTCAGAGAAGACCCGCATGCTTTCGACTCGTATTCTGCAACTGACCGATCTTCATATCTTCCGAGATCCGAACGCTCGGCTGAGAGGTATCCCCACTTTTCAACTGCTGTGTGATGTCGTTGAACACATCAAACAAAGTGGTGAAGAATTCGATTTCGTGGTTGTCACGGGGGATCATACGCATGATGAACTTCAGGAGAGCTACTCCGCCGTCCGGCAGGTGCTCAGCCCGTGGCTCGACAGACTGTTTCAGGTTCCCGGAAATCACGATGATCGAGCCGTCCTGAGATCTGTATTCTCCGACCGAATAGCAGGGCAGGGTGATGAGCAAATCAACTTTACGTTTCAAGCGGGAAACTGGCTGTGCCTCGGTCTCGATACGCATTTACCATCTTCGGTGCCAGGACTGATCGACGCCGAGCAGATCGCATGGGCGAAGGAACAGGTCCATTTATTCAAGCCGGATATGATCGGCCTCTTCTTTCACCATCCGCCAGTCAATGTTGGCAGCGAATGGATGGATATCATCGGATTAACCGGGAAAGAATTACTGCAGAGCTGGTTCACAGAAGAACCTCGAATCCGGTTCGCCTGCTGCGGACACGTCCACCACGAATTCCAAACGCGATGGAATCAGACCGATATTCTGACGACGCCATCAACCGGCATTCAGTTCAGTCCTCAGGGAAGTACTCCGACCTTTGTGGCTGATCCGCCCGGATATCGAATTATCGAACTGAATCTGGAGGGCTACACGACGCGCGTCATTCGCCTTCCAGAAACTCGATTTGCCCCGGTCATCTGAATTGTCATCGCCTGACTGCCGCTGGTTTCATCGTTCTGAGCCAGCTCTTTTTGTTCGAGTTCGTGACTGCTCTGCAAGTCACTCAATTCACGATAGTAGTCACTGGTTCGCAACAACTCATCATGCGTTCCCACGGCTTCAATCACGCCGTTACGAAGAACAACAATTCGATCAGTCTGCCGCAGCGTACTAAGGCGATTCGACACAATGATCGTCGTCCGTCCCCGCATTGCGGAAACCATGGCTTCACGAATTTCATGCTCCGTTTCCGGATCCACAGAAGCCGTTGCATCATCGAGCAGCAGCACAGAAGGATTCGTCAACATCGCGCGAGCCAGAGAAAGTCGCTGCCGTTGACCACCCGACAGATTACTGCCATGCTCACCGACCATGGACTGATAACCATCCGACAGTTCGCGAATGAATGAATCAGCCGATGCAATACGAGCCGCCTCTTCAATTCGTTCCGGAGTCGCCTCGGGATCGCCAAAAGCAATATTGGCGGCGACGGTGTTACTGAACAGAAAGCTCTCCTGAAACACAATTCCCATCAGCCGACGAACATCACTCAGATTCAGATCCCGAAGATCCGTTCCATCAATCAGGATGCGTCCGGACTCCACATCGTAGAAGCGTTTCAGCAAACTCAGCAGCGTAGATTTTCCGGCGCCTGTTGGTCCAGTAATTCCTACGCATTCCCCGGCGTTGATTCGCAGCGACACATTTCGAATGACCTGCTTCTCTGGCGAATAGCCGAAGGAAACATTGTCGAATTCGATTCCCTGATGTACCGCAGAAATCCGGGTCGCGGTGGGTGAGCTTTGAATGCGAATCGGCTCATCCAGCACCTCGAAAACTCTCTCAGCACTCGCCAGACTGGACTGGATGCTGTTGACGATATTGGTAATGTGGGCCACCTGATTCGCGAATTCATGCAGCAAGTTTGCGAACACAAAAAGTCCGGCCCCGAGAGCCAATTCGCCGCGAATCACTAACACGCCGCCGTAACCAATCAGCACGAGCATATTGGCCTGAGTCAGCAAGCCCATCGCGGGTTGAAATGTTGAGATGCGAAAAAAGATCGAGGTCTTCAGATCACGAATATCGTGATTGGCTTTGCGAAACTTTTCGGCCTGCTCAGACTCACGGGCGAATCCTTTGACAACCTGAATCCCCTGCAGATTCTCCACGAGCGTGCGGATCATGACATCGCCAAGTTCGCTTGCTCGGCGATAAGCCGGCTGAACCATTCGGGAGAACACAACAGCTCCGGCCCATAATAGCGGCGTTGTTGCCAGACACGCCAGAGTCAGTGTCACATGCATGCGAAACATGTAAGCCAGAAACACAGTCAGCGTCAGAAATACAGTTATCAGTCGAATGATTACGCCGTCGACAAAATTACGGACGTTATTCGCATCACCTGCCGCTCGATTGATAATCGAACTGCTTTCCCCCGAGTCATAGAACTGAAAACCCAGTCGTTGAAGCTTCGCGTAGATTTCAGTCCGCAGCCGAATCAGTATGTGCTGCGATAAGGCTCCCGATGCGACAGCCGCCAGATACTTCAAACCGGCGGTCAACATAGCCACGACCAGGATGGTCAGCGAAAGCACGACGATGACTTGCACAGGGCTCCAGGAAGCCGGAGGTGCAATTCCAAATGGCCAATGCGGAGTCTCGCCGTTGTTAAGAACCTGCGATGACAGATAGTCGATGCCCACTCCGGTCAGCCCAAGCGTGGACAAGCTGAGAGCCACCAGCACCGTCTGCATCAAAACAACCATAACGCAGGGACGACGATACTCCAGAGCTAACACGAGCAGCCTGCGGAGAAGCGTCGCAGAAGAAACCCTGCGTGGTTCTCCGCCGCTTTTCTCTGCTTTTTGTATTCCTCCGGTCCCCACCGACACCGCGCTGCCGCCTTCTCGAAATCCGCGCTATTGATTGTGTCTTTGTATCCTCAAGGCTGAGCTAAGGACAGAGGGGTTTTTGTAAATCGCAGCATTGGGGACGTGGCAAATCCACAAAACACGTGCATGGCTGCATCTGGAAAACTGGTAGCAGATTGTGAAGTGAATTTCACGATGCCAAAAACAGGCCGCGGAACCACCCTATTTCAGAATCTCGTGTTTTTTGAGGTTCCATCGCATCCCATTGTCAGCAACACTTCCGCAGACAGTGGTGTACAGAACCTTTTTCCTCGTGGTCGGCCTGTTCGTTTCGGGTACATTTAAAATGGTGTCTCTGACAGTTCTATGCTGCCTCGTTGCCTTTGTTGTGGGCGGCATTCCATTTGGGTATCTCGTGGGCCGTGCGATTCTGAAGGACGATATTCGGAAACATGGAAGTGGCAATATTGGAGCCACCAACGTTGCCCGAGTGATCGGATGGAAGTGGGGGAGCCTTGTTCTGGTGCTGGATGCCATCAAGGGCCTGCTCCCGACGCTGGGTGCGAGACTTCTGATGGCATCGAGATTCTCCGAAGATGCAGCTCAGACAGCGACTATTCTCGCTGGCATCGCCGCAATTCTTGGGCACATGTATCCGATCTGGCTGAAGCTTCGAGGCGGCAAAGGAGTCGCAACGGCACTGGGAGTTGTCCTGGTAATCTCGCCAGTTGCTTCACTGGTTGCGCTAATCCTGTTTGCGATCGTTGTCGGAGCGACAAAGATTGTTGCGGCCGCTTCAATTGCTGCGGCCACAGGATTCGCCATTACGCAGCTGATTCTTCTGGGAGCAAGCGCTATCGAAGTCGCAAAGCTTCCGCTAACTTTGTTCTCGGTAATTGTCCCCGCGCTGATTGTCTGGAAGCATCGTTCAAACATCGGACGAATTCTTCGAGGCGAAGAAAACAGAATTGGAAAGCGTTCGCAACCCAGTTCGAAAACTTCATCGGAAACACCAGGCACCAAAGGCTGAGTGACGGAATGCGGAGAGCCGTGACAAATTCGCTTTAAAGCTTTGATCTCATGGTGTTATTTGAAGAACAGAGTCCTACGTTTCTGACGTCAGAATAAAAATTGTTCGGCTTTTGGCCCAACAGTAATCTTCACCTCCTGACAGGATCCCCAAGATGAACTTCATGCCAGCCGATCATTTGCTTCCATTTCTGCTCGCATTTAAACGGACTCGTTTGATGCTAGTGGTTCTGTTTCTCGCCGCGTTTTCGGATTCAACGTTTGCTCAGAGCAAAGATCGCGACAAGAACAAGGATCGCAAAGACGGGGCCAGCGAAACGGAACTGGCCGAACGGATCTCCAAGGCTGAAGAACTGCTGCTGAAGGAATACAAGGAAGTTGTTAATGAGCATTACAAGCAGGGACGCAAAGAAAGCGCTATAGAGGTCCTGCAGAGGATTGCGGCTATCAATCCAAAGATGGAAGGTATTGAAGATCAGATCAAAATGATTAATGAGGAACTGCTTCAGGAGAATGGGATCAAGATGGAGATGGATGTCTCCAACGGCTGGGTCCCCATCTGCGAAGTGGAAGAAGGCAAGCCGTTTCGCATCGCTGTTGTCGGGGAATATAAACTGGACCTGACTACACTGGTCCCCCTGACCGGTCTCAGCAATTCCGACCCGGCCAAAGATCATGTTGCAGTTGCTCCCTTCGGCGCGCTAATCGGCCTGGTTATGACCGATGGTAAGCCTGGCGAACCTTTTGCCGTCAACGCCGGCGTGGAACACAAGCCGAAGAAAGGTGGTCAGTTCTTTCTTCGCGTTAACGTCCCCGTGATTGCCAAGTGCAAAGGCGATCTCAAGCTTCAGGTAAGCGGCGCAGTCAAACCACTCGCGAAACGCTCGGCGAAATAAAGCGACTGAAAACAAAACGACTGAAGCGCAATATACGCGTACTGTTGAGTAGTCTGTTTACCGCCCGGCTGGAGGCGACGGCTCTTGCGCAGGCCACGCCCCGTGGCACTCACTACTGAAGAGAACTCTCAATTCTGTTTCAGAACCGAAGCACGATACAGCCCGCCACCGGCTGAAATGTAGAGCGTTCCGGAATCGTTTCCGGCTCCAAAGCCAACATTTGTTGGAAGCGATGGCGTGGGGAGAAAATCGAGCGGTTTACCAGTCGCGTCATAGACTCCAATCCCAAACTTAGTAGCCGATCGAACCGCAGCAAAGATTCGCCCCGAGGCATCCACGGTCAGGCCATCAATGCCATCCTCGCTGCCGAAGTCCACGATCACTCTGGAGTTCGATAATCGTCCATCCGCGTTGACGTCGAAAGCCAGTAACTGCATCCTACCCTTCGGACCGACGGGATCACCGGGAACACCGGTTGACCCATTATCGGTCTCCGCAAGATACAGCGTTTTGCCATCCGGGGAGGTCTCCACTCCGTTTGGTTTTTTGGCCAGCTCCGTGGCAATGCTAACGGTATTCGACTTGGTGTCGTATCGAAACAAAAACATCCCAGCCTGTTCGACCGGCTCAGGCCCAAGATACCGCGGATCGGAAAAGTAAATGCTGCCATTCGGATGCACCAACAGATCGTTCGGCGCGTTCAGAGGCTTACCGTTGAAGCTGGAGATCAGCGGCTTCAGCTGACCACCTTCCAGAACTTCGCAGAGCGACCGGTTGCCGCCATTGGCTCCGCAGCAGGCAATCAATCGATCGCCTGAATCAAACGCCAGTCCATTACTCTTGCTGCTTCGTTCACAATAAGCACGAGTCTGTTTTGTGGCTGGATCAAAGACCAAAATCTGCCCCGGCTTTGCGGGATCGAGGTGGATATCACTGAAGAATACGAGCCCGTCAGACCGGACTGCAACGCCCTCTGTGAACTCTCCCTGATTCCACAATTCTTCAGGAACTGTTCCTTCAGCAAAGACTCGATCTGCCGCAGAAGCTGTCGAAGAGATCCCCAGAGTACAACCGAGAATCAGTGCCCATCCGGTTGAGATTCGCATTTGATATTGTCCTTTTATGATCCGGTCTTAAGGTCCCGAAGAAACAACGTCTCTGACACAGAATTGAAAAGTCGTCGTCATGATCTGCTTAATCATTCCAGCACAACAATTGGCGGAATCAAAGCTTAGCAGTCTGCCTCTCGAAACCGAACCGTCACTCGATAAAACGACACAGCAGGAGTCGTTGAAGCCGTATTTGCCGCCATCGTCTTCATTTTTTTCATCGCGGAACTATGCCGCAGTACTGGGAGTTTTCCCCGGCATTCGCAACAATGGAATCTGAGCAAATCTTCCGCTCTAAAACCTTCCTGCCATTTGTTGTGCCATTTTGGAGTTCCTACATGAATCACCACGCAGTTCATTCTCAATCAGACTCCGCTAAACCCGCCTCTGCATTGGACAATCCATTTGCCCGTCGTAAGTTTCTTGCCGCCGGTGCCGCAACACTAACGGCCGCGCGGATGGTTTCGGCAGATGAATACGGTGCGGATGCAGCTCCGGTTCGCTATCCCGATCATCGCCTTGTTTCATTGGATGATCGCGGCAAGAAGCTCATGCTGGGCAATACTCCAATTCAGCGTCTATTCCACAGCAAAGAGATGCTGTGGGCCGAAGGGCCCGCATGGAACGGAGCAGGGCGGTATCTCATCTGGAGCGACATTCCCAACAACATTCAGCGACGCTGGCTGGAAGAAGACGGACATGTTTCCGTCTTCCGCAACCCTGCCAACAACAGCAACGGCAACACGTTTGACTTGCAGGGACGACAGATCTCCTTCGAACATCTGACTCGCAGTGTGGCTCGTTATGAAATCGATGGCACGCGTACGGTTCTGGCCGACAAATACAACGGCAAATCGCTCAACGCGCCAAACGATGGAGCCGTCCATCCCAACGGCGACATTTGGTTTACGGATCCAGGCTACGGAGCCCTGATGGACTACGAAGGCACGCTGGCAAACACCGGATCAGTTCAGCCTTATCAGAAGGAAGCGATCTATCGGATCGAAGCAAGCACTGGCAAGGTCATCAAGATGTCTGATGAAATCAACAAGCCTAACGGCCTGTGTTTCTCACCGGATTACAAGAAGGTCTACGTTGCCGACACAGGGGCGTCGCACTATCCCGATGCTCCCAAGAATATCAAAGTTTGGGATGTCGTGGACGGAACAAGCCTGGCAAACGGCAAAGAGTTTGCGTCCATGAATCTGGTCATGCCAGACGGTGAAACGAAAGCTGGCTTCGCAGACGGAATCCGTTGCGACGTCGCTGGCAACATCTGGGCCAGTGCAGGCTGGGTCGGGCAGGGCTACGACGGCGTTCACATCTTTGCGCCAGAGGATGGTCAACGGATTGCTCAGATTCAGCTGCCCGAGATCTGCAGCAACGTCTGCTTCGGCGGTACGAAACGCAATCGCCTGTTTATGACCGGCAGCCAATCACTCTACGCCGTTTACGTGAACACGAAAGGTGCTCACTTCTGCTGAGGTGCACCACGGACTCGGTCTCCCCTGAGACCGAGTCTGTTTTTCCCCACTTGGACTGCTGCAGCCTGCTGCCGCTTTGGTCCAGGCAGCCTGCTGCCGAACCTCCAGTTTAACCGTGTTAATTTCAAAATAGCTCTCCACAGCAGGCTGTGGAACGGAAAGCTGCAGCAGGCTGCAGCAGTCCAAATAGGCCTGAAACCAGAGGGCTCAGTCAGGTGTAGCTTGGGTATTGGCGGGGACGTCGGATTGACTTTGGTCGTTACTCTGCGGCGAGTCACCTGGATCACTGACAAGCAAACCCCCGACAACCAACACCACGCGGAATCCCATCTCGGCATCCGTGTGATAGAGGAGGCGACTCGACGAGCGAACCAACTCCGGGATTTGCATAAAACTTCCGCCCCGGCGCATTGGCATGGTGTCGGCGGAAAGTGGGCTAAATGGGTCCATCGCAACATTCTCTTGAAACTGTCCATAGAACTTCGGATCCCAGCCGTCGTGCACCCATTCCCACACGTTGCCATGCATGTCCGACAATCCGAACGGATTAGCTTTAAACTCGCCAACAGCATGCGTGCGACCGCCAGCATTACTGGAGCACCAGCCAGCCTGAATGAGGTCCTCGTTCTCATCGCCGCCCCAGAACCGCGTTGTGGTTCCGGCCCGGCAGGCGTACTCCCATTCCGCGCCCGTTGGTAGTCGGTAGCCGGTTCCTGAAATTGCCGTGACCGATTCACCGGACGGGAGTAGAACGGTTTCAGCTTCTCCTGCTGGCTCAGTTTCCCGCAGAATTCGGCCGCGTCATACCAGCTCACCGTTTCCACGGGATGGTTGCCGGTTTCGAGGTTGGCCACTGCCTATTTCCCGTCACCCGTCGCAAAGCACAAGGACGGGTTGGGCCCCATCACCTGCTCGTATTGCAACTGGGTGACCTCGGTCATCCATGCGGCGGTTCACCTCAAGATGTTGCATTTGGGCATCGCCTTCTGGAGTTCCTCGATCCCGGCGTCCGTCACCTGCGTGTTACTAAGATCGAGGAGTTCTAGGTTCGTGAGGAAGGCCAGTTCCTTGAGCCCCGCATCGGTCACTTTCGTGCCCGCTAGATCAATGCGAGTAACCGGTGTTAAGGGGGAATTGTCGTCGCGGAAAACCTTCCCGCCGAGCGACTTCACAAACGAGACGGCCCGGTCAAGTGCCGTCGGTGCAGGTTGAGGTTCAGGGAGCGTTTGCACCATCGGACTTCCGAACGAACTCCATATTCCCGAACTTGAACGAACGGACTTGCGGCAGGTACTCCCCGTTGCCGTCGCGCGACAACACGAGCGAGAACACACGGTACGCGCGGTGGTCGATGTACGGGTTGTCCGGACCAGTGTTGAGAACGCCGTTCGGCAGGTCGGGGTTCAATTGCCACGACACCCCGGCGGCGTTCGTCCAGCGGAGAACGTCTCGCCCAGCCTGGTCTTTCTCCATGGAAATGTTCCCGCGGTGCCAGTCGTTTATGGGCATCTCATTAAAATGCTCATACTCACCGACGATGTCCGCAACGTTAAGTCGCTCCAGCTTCTCGCTCAGCAACTTTTTGACCGCGTCAGCAACCAATGACACCCGAAATCCGAGGTTGAGGTTACGGTCAGTCGGGACGTTGGCGATGCGATTCGACGACCGGCAGTTGGACGCGGAGTCTTGCCAATGGCCGCCCCGGAGTATGCGTTGGGAACAGGCATGAAATGGGACATTGGTGTTGATCGCGGGTTTGTCCTGGAATTGTCCATCCAATGTCGCATCCCAACCGTCCTGCACCCATTCCCACACATTCCCGTGCATGTCGGCCAGCCCGAACGGATTCGCCTTCAACTCGCCCGCCGCGTGCGTCCGCCCCCCTGAGTTCCCTCTGAACCAGCCCGCCCGCACCAGGTCTTCAGCCTTGTCGCCGTTCCAGTACTTTGTCGGCGTCCCGGCACGGCACGCAAATTCCCATTCTGCCTCGCTGGCGAGCCGGTAACCGGTCCCGTCCAGCGGCGTGATGGTTTCACCCGCCCGGAGGTAGAACGGGGGCAATTTCTCCTGTTGGCTGAGCTTGGCGCAGAACTCGGCTGCGTCATTCCAACTCACCATTTCCACCGGGTGCTCAGTCGTTTTCAGCCCGGCGACCGCTTCTTGGCCCATGCCGATCGGCGCGAAATGCGAGGGATTCACGCCCATCACTTTTTCGTATTCGGCCTGCGTGACCTCATTGACGCCCAGATAGATCGGCTGTGTCAGGATCTCCATGTGACCTGGGGAAACATCCTTGAGAGTCGCTGCAATCTCCTCAGGCGTGTTCCCCATCAGGAACTCGCCCGGCGGGATAAGGCGGAACTTCATGCCGATGCTGTTGGTGTACTCGATCGGCACGCCGAGGTACTCGACCCACTCCACCTGATGGTACTCGGCTTGCTCCGCATTGAACGGCGCAATGGCGGGCGGCGGGGCATCGGCGGGCCAACCTTGCCAGCCGGGCTTGGCCATGGCGGGAGGGGTGTCGCCCTGCTTCGTGATCTCGACCTGCGAAGTGTCGGAAGTCACGATCTCCGTCTTCGTGCCATCCTTGTGCGTGATCGTGATGATGATCACACCCAGCAGCAGCGCGAGCGCAGCGGCTCCCCCAGCGGCGAGCAGCCACCGCGATAACGGTCGGCGGGGAGGCGAACCCTGGCGCGCGGTGGCAGCCGTCTGGAACTCTGCGTCACCGGCCGGAGCCGAGGGAGCGGGCAGAGCCTCGGCCCAGGGAGCCAATGCAGTGGCCAGCTCGTCCGCTGAGGCAAACCGCTCGGACGGTATCTTCGCCATCAACCTGAAGTAGATCGCGACGACTCCCGCTGGCACATCGGGCCGGGCCAGCGCGAGGTCGGGAATGGCGTCCAGCATATGCCCCTTCATCTTGTTGGCGGTTGAGCGGTGGGTGTCGCTGTGGTACGGCGGGCGACCGACCAGCAGGAAATACAGCGTGCAGCCTAACGAGTACAGGTCCGAGCGGGCGTCACAGGTGTGGGCGTCGCTCCATTGTTCGGGGGCCATGTAGTCGGGCGTGCCGAAGCACTGCCCATTGAACGTCAACGCGGCGGGCTTTTCTGCCTGAGCAAGGAGTGCCAGCCCCATGTCGAGGATTTTGATCTGGCCGGCCTGCTTCGTGACAAATAGGTTGGAGGGCTTGATGTCGCGATGCACGACGCCCAGCTCGTGAGCAGCTGCCAATCCCTGGGCCGCCTGCCGGATCACTTTGCAGGCATCGACCACCGACATCGTGCCATGGGTCTGGATGAATTGCTGCAAGTCCTGCCCCTCGACGTACTCCATCGACAGGTAATGCGCGCCGTTGATCTCACCCGCGTCGAGAGCCTGAATAATGTTCGGGTGTTGCAGCGAACCGACAGCCAGCATCTCGCGTTCAAACCGGGACAGGGCATCAGACCGGGAGAGGACGTTCTGAGGCAGGATCTTCAGAGCCACCAACTTGCCGAGCTTGGTATGCCGCGCCTGATAGACGACGCCCATGCCGCCCTCGCCCAGCTTGGCGAGCAATTTGTACGGACCGAGCTGGTTGCCGACATCAATGATCGTATTGAGCGGACCAATCGTCTCGCCCGTAGCGGTCGGCTCCGAGGGATGACTGAGTACGGATTTCGTCGGCGCCTCAGCCGACGTGGCAATCTTCACGCCAAAAAACACCCGCGCGATGACGCCTGCCTGCTGGGGGAACCGTTGAACATATTCATCCTGTCGAGGTGTTTCACCTTGCCGAGTGCGGTATTCAAGTTCCATGGCCAGCAGTTCGGACAGCAATCCCTCATGCGAATCTTCCGGAGCCTCGGCCAGAAAGGACTCGATACTCCGACCGTCCCCTTTCGCCAATTCCAGATCGAAACGGTCACAAAACTCGTCAATCCTGGAGAGTTGCTGGTTAGACAGTGACTGGTAGGCGGAATTCCCGATCGTCGCGCTAGTCATGAGATTCCAATCGATTGCAGTGTTCATAATCATGAATGGTCAAACAGCAGTCGAGCCCGACATGACGTGCACGTCTTTTTAGTTTTTCACGTCTTTCCGTTCATGCTGAAACTGGACGCCACCCTGATCACTGCTCCCCATCATGCAGTCCCGCCTCGATCCAGATTCGGCGAATTCTCTCCAGCTTTCGTTCAATGGTCCGCTCAGTGCAATTCAATTCGCTGGCAATTTCGGAGTTCTTAGCCCCCTGAAACTTGAGCAACACAATTCGCTTCATCGTGTCGTCAGGAAGTGCATCGAGCAGTTGCGCACAGCTTTCGGATAGTTCAGCCAGTTCATCGGGCGGCGACTGGTCGCCAGCAACGGCGTTGATACCGGCAGCACCAAGGTCAACAAATCCAGACTCACCACTTACGGCTCCGCTTCCGCGTTTCTGACGATGGATATGCCGCTGCTGCGCAGAGATTTTCCGAGACGTGATAACGGCCAGCAGACCCCACAAAGCGTCGCGATTCCTGGCTTCAAGTCGGCCATCGGCCAGACCGTGACACAGACTGTGAAACGCACTGTTTGCCGCATCTTGTTCGTCATAGTGCCGACGGGTCTGCACGTCGAGTTTCTGTGCCGCGAAATCCTGCAATCGCACTGCAACGTGCTGCCACAATTGCTCGGCGGCTTGCTGATTCCTGTCGGCAAGCTGGTTAATCCAGCCCGTAATCGCTTCACTTGCCATCCCATAGAGTCTATTAACGTCTAGCCCGTAAACCAAGGATTTGATTTCAAAGCGGACGTAAAGGAGCCAAAAAGACTCGGAAAAGAGATCAGGAACTAATAGCCAAATGGCCCCAAGGGTGCCACGCACTACTGGTTCCTGCCACCTTTTCTGAGCCATTCCTTTCAGGAATCTCCGACTTTTCTGTCGCCAGCCTGTCGGTCTTGTGGACTAGTTGAACATTAAGCGGTGTACAACAAGTCAAAAACGGGTATCAATGTTGAAAACTCGGAAACGGAAGAATACCCCTGCATTCCAATTCATTGAACGGACTTTTTTCGAGCACATTTGTTTCCATTCCTGGCTCACAGCCGTTTATTTCACTGACTGTCAATGTGTTAGCGTCTGTCTTTGGCGGCGATCCCTTCATGTCCAGTTGATTGTTGTTGGGGAGTCGCAATAAGCCACCTGTTTCTACCCTCACTCACCCTGATATTGCGACAGTTACTCCAGTGGACCGATTTTCACTTTTTTCAACGCCGCTTTACGTTTACGACATGCCCCAGATGGAGGCGGTCAATCATGAACTCGCCCAGCGACTGCTGGCGGAATCCGAAGCATCCCCCGGAATTCTGCGAAGTAATCGAGGAGGCTGGCACTCGGCCCCTGATCTGGGACAGCGCAGCGAGGCTTGCTATCGCACGGTCATGCAGATGATTATCGATCAGGTGGCAGCAACCATTCACGATCTGGCAGCATCGATGCGAATGCCGGCTCCGCCGCCAATGCGATATTCGGCGCAAGCCTGGGCGATGGTGATGCGGGATGGCGATTACACCATCGTTCATGATCACGGAACTGCCCATTGGTCCGTTTCGTATTATGTCGATGCTGGTGATGCCGATGTTGAAAACCACCCCGAGTCGGGCCTCTTCGCCGTGCTCGACCCCCGTCGGTACATTCGTCCCATTCCGGGGCTGGGTGATTTCAGCATGACGCAATTCACAGTGCGGCCCAGATCGGGCCGGCTGGTGATCTTTCCAGGATGGTTGCAGCACTATGTTCATCCCTATCGTGGCACGCGACCACGGATCGCAATCGCGTGCAATGTCTCGGTGGCTCCGGAACCACCAAACCCTTCGCCCTCGTTGGGTTAGTACTTCCGAATAAGGCCGGGATTGGCTCCCACAGAAACTGAAAAACACGGCAGAAAAAGGGCGAGCGTCACCGGTACACATCAAACTTCATGCGACCAGCAGGTCGCCGATCACGTTGCTGAAAGTCGATTTTCCACATTCTTCCAGAATTCTTCTGGATGCCTGTCGGGTGTGGGGGACGGTTGAACATTTCAGTGCAACCACGGTCTTCCAAACCACAATTGCCAACAACACCATTCCCATACCCGCTGGATCCTCTCATGTTAACCAAAGTCCTTGGTCGTGTTCGCCTGACTCTGAAGGCACTTATGCTGGATTCAATGCGACAAGGGACGCGTTCCCGAGGAAGGAGGAACGCAGCACAGGCGAGGACAAACCTTGCCTCAGTTTTCGCAGGTTTTTCCACTGCTGTCGGAAATCAGAGGCGATCCCTACGTCGGCGAGCCGCCGCCTGCGAATCGCTGGAAACACGGCTGCTATTGACTCCCTTGACCCTGGGACAGGAAGTTATTGATGGCGTTACGTATACGACCATCGCTCCAAATGGTGTCTATGACGGCACACCCATAGACCTGCAACTCTTCTGGGGCGGTGACCTGGGGTCGGGGTTTATCGCCGACCACTACTATGGCTATGATTTTAACCTTGGCCTTGGCAACGGCAGCGTGGATTTGGGTACAAACCCAAACATCAAAGTTACGGGTACTCCGGGCAATGACATTGTCCGAAATAACTCTGGCAACGGAGTTGGTACTGCCCTCGAATTGACAGCGTATGGGCACGGGGGCAACGATGAGTTTTACGGCGGCCAGAAGTACGACAAGCTCATCGGCGGGCCAGGCAAGGACAAATTATTTGGCATGGGTGGGGACGACGTGCTCTACGGCGGCGTAGCCAGCGACAACGACGAGCTGACCGGCGGAACCGGGGAAGACCGGTTCTACATTCGAAGTACCGACGTGAATAAAGAATTGGGCGTCGGCACGGTCAAGGATAAACACAAAATAGACTCCAGAGTGCATCTCGTCGACACGCCGGAAGGCTTGGTTTGGTATGGAAAATCATATGGACCCAACGCGTGGTCGGACGCAGAATTCGAGACGATCGACACGGTGTTCAATAACTTTAGTGACACCACAGACAGCCAGCGATTGATGCAATCACCAACCGGGACCGATATTTACCAATATCGCCTGGGAGCATGGGCAGGAAACCCAGATGACAACGGCGCTTGGACTGACGGGGGTTACAGTGCATATTATCCCAAGAAAGGTTTAGCCGTGGACAACATCGTCCACGAAGTTTTGGGACATAACTACGACCATCCAATGGAGAACCAATTTAACCAAGCTTTCCGGGATATCAGCGGCTGGACGGACGAACGGCCAATCAGCTTTCTGACCTTCGAAAACTGGAAAACAAATCATCCCACCGGCGACTACGTCGGATTCGTGGAGTCAGAATCGAAGGATGGAAAAAATTGGTTTTATGCGAATGGGATCGCGAAGAAGGATCTCTTTTACAGGGACTACGGCGCTCACTCTCCCGAAGAGGATTTTGCCGTCGCTTCCGAGGCATGGTATAAGTCGGAAATCCTCAAAGATTCTGGCATCAACGTTATCCAATCGAAGCAAGCAAACCTGCAAAAATTGTTTGATTTTTTGGGCGAGCCCACCACGCCTTCCGATTTAAGGTTCGATCAATCCGTCAATATTAATCGTCCAATTTTCAATTGGGAGTCGCTGGTCGCCGATAGCTTCCGTGTACAGATCAAAGACGCAAGTAACAACGTGAAAGTGGATCTTACGACAGCCGAACTGACGTTGTCGCTCACTGCTGATTTGCCTGCTGGCACGTACACGTTTCTTGTGAGTTCCATGATCGACACCGAAGAGGAGTCGCCGACGGCTTCTATCAACTTCACGGTAAACCATGCGCCGGAGTGGGTTGCCGGCGTTCAGCCGCCGCCGATGGCCGGGCAAAATGAGGACGATCGTCTGGCCTATGGCACGACCGTTCTCTCGCTTACCGCTGCCGCCAGCGATGTCGATGCCGGGGCGAAGAAAGGCATTGCGATCTCTAGTGCCCCAACCGACAAGGGCTTCTGGCAGTTTACAACCGACGGCGGAGCTAATTGGTCCACGTTCGCGTCACTCGGATTTCCGCGGGGGCGCAACAACGCGCTGCTGCTGCCAGCTAACGGCACCCTGAGTCGAGTGCGTTTTGTCCCCAATCAGGATTTCAACGGCACGGTACAACTCGGCTATTTCGCCTGGGACCAGACACAAGGAGCGCCTGGCGGCACATTCGATATTTCGACCGCGAACAAACTCGGCGGGTTGACAGCCTTCAGCACGGGCATTCATAACACTTCTCTGACAGTGTCTCCCGTAAACGATGCACCGGTGTGGGTTGCTGGCGTCCAGCCGCCGCCGATGGCCGGGCAAAATGAGGACGATCGTCTGGCCTATGGCACGACCGTTGCCTCCCTGACCGCTGCCGCAAGCGATGTCGATGCCGGGGCCGTGAAAGGCATTGCGATCTCCAGTGCCCCAAATGACAAGGGCGTGTGGCAGTTTACTATCAATGGCGGCACCTCATGGAGCACACTGCCAGCGACAACACGCAGCAACGCACGGATGCTGCCAGCAAACGGCACTCTGAGTCGAGTA
>Ga0255095_1000008_pt1 | contig 166113 bp, 124 predicted proteins | sample Colum_Law_RepC_8_2_FD_188435 | JGI IMG/M metagenome (GOLD analysis project Ga0255095, IMG submission 188435) | Freshwater microbial communities from Columbia River, Oregon, United States - Colum_Law_RepC_8d | ecosystem: Environmental > Aquatic > Freshwater > River | place: USA: Oregon...
TGTCAACGCGACAACCAGCACTCGCAGCATCGCCGTGGGAACGTACGCCGCGAGGAAGACTTCTGCAGCGTATCGCAGCTCCGTGAGAAAGCTGAATGGTTCATCGACTTCACCCGATGTTTCGCCCGCTGTTTCGTCTGGTGAAATCATTTCCGCTGATGAACTGATATTGCTCTCGGGCTGAGGAGCAGCCCACGGAGATTCTGATGCTTCTCTGCCAGAAGGAACGGAACTGGCTCCCGACGGTGTGACGGCGCGTTCGACAGGCAACGGGTAGCCGGGCATTGGTGCAGCGGAAGCGTCATCCAGATCAGGCCAGAAATTCGCCGGCGAATGCATCACAGCGTGGTAAGCTTGACTCTGCGGCGAGGGCAAAAGAGCTGCGGACTCGGACAGGCGTGCTCGGCCTTGTAGTCGAGCCACAAAGACAACGACCCCGAAGATGAGGAACAAAAAAACATCCATGACAACGGTCTGAATCAGTGCGCTCTGCATGTCTTCCGGCGACATCTGAGAAGCTGCGGATTTCTTCTTGTCCGACTCTTCAGATGGGGGGTTCGCCTCTGAAGATGTTGTCTCGGCCGATGTTGTCTCTGTAGCCGTTACCTCTGGCGCTGTTGATTCCTCGGCAGTTGGTGATGTTTCTGCTGTGGATGTTTCTGCTGTGGTTGATGACGTCTCGGCAGAGCTGGCGGCAACCGGATTGGTCGCGGGCTTGGAGGCCGCTTTGGCTCCGGGCTTTTCCTGAAGTGAGACCATTGTCATCAGGAGAAACATCAGCAGCGACAGCCCGATTCCAACAAATGTCAAAACCGGTGGCACTCGCAAAATGCCTCGGCGAGCAGCCGGAAGAGCGTGACCAGTCAGATTCCGTCGTCCGATCCAGACGACGATCATCCAGACACTGGACGCCATAATGCCCAGCACGAGGAACCCAGCTATGGTGGCCCCTGGCGTTATCTGCTCCGGGGCAGCGGCGGCCTGAGCCAACAGATTAAATTCAGCCAACAAACCGGGAAACAGGTTGTTCAAAAGCATCGTGAGCCATTCTTCAGAACCAGCACTTCAAAACCAGCAATGGGCTATTTCCGTCACACCCTCGACCAGTCGGATGCTGGCCAATACTATTCTCCGCGCGATGTGGCTCAGCAATGGGGCCAGGAACCAATCGTCCGCAGCACCCTTCGGGCCATCTGGCTATTGGTTCCTGACCCCTTTTCTGAGCCTCGAAGTCAGTCTCAATCGTGAACGCGCACGGAATATCCGTTCGGGTATCAGAACGCGGAGCAGAAGCCTTGTCGACCATTCTTGACGAAATCCTCGAACAGAAGCACCGGGAAGTCGCCGCTGCGCGTGAACGAATTCCTTTTTCGACGCTGGAACGACGCCTGCCTGCCGCTCCTCCCGTGCGAGGATTCCTTGAAGCACTGAAGTCGGCCGACAAACCGGGCCTGATCGCGGAAGTCAAAAAGGCATCGCCGTCGGCTGGCTTAATTCGTGCGGATTTTGATCCGGTCAGCATTGCTCGCCAGTATGAGGTTGCCGGAGCGACCTGCCTGAGTGTGCTGACGGACGAACACTTCTTTCAGGGACATCTGGACTTTCTGCAGTCCATCCGACAGATCGTGCGAATTCCGGTGATGCGGAAGGAATTCATTATTGATCGATATCAGATCGCCGAAGCGCGAGTCGCGGGGGCGGACTGCGTGCTGTTGATCGCTGAATGCCTTGATGATGTTCAACTGAACGACTTGTACAACTACGCTCGCAGCCTGGGCATGGACGTTCTGATCGAGCTTTACGATCTGGAAAACGTGGAGCGTGTTCTGGCGACGGGAACAAAACTGCTGGGGATCAACAATCGTGATCTTCGCACGTTTGTCACGTCACTGGAACATACCTTTCGAGTGAAGCAACTGGTTCCCGAAGACATCCTGCTGGTCAGCGAAAGCGGCATCGCCAGTCACGCCGACATTCAGCGTCTTCGAGCAGAAGGAATCGGCGCAGTGCTTGTCGGCGAATCGCTGATGAGACAGCCCGACATCGGAGTTGCTGTCCGGTCTCTGATGGGCACCTGACGCCCCGGCCGCCTGTTTTAAATAGAGCAGGCCTTTCTCAAATGCCGTCACCATCAGCCCCTCCCTTACGACCATACCCATTGGTCTACCGAGCAAATGATCTCCGGTATGTCCGTGAGTACACTCGCGAGCGAATCTCGTGTTTGGAAACGAATCTTCGCGTACAGGGTCCTTACCAAATCTTAACAAACAGCGATTATCAATAAGTCTTCTTCATTGTCTTCACAGGATATTGATGACTCCTCAAAAGAGACCTGCACTCAGAGGATCGTCAATGCCGCCGACTTTGTTTTCTTATTGAGGTGCTGTATGCCGATTCGCAAACGTGGTTTTACTTTGATTGAGCTTCTGGTGGTGATTGCGATCATCGCCATTTTGATTGCCCTGCTTCTGCCCGCCGTACAGCAGGCTCGTGAGGCCGCTCGCAGGACTCAGTGCAAAAACAATCTCAAGCAACTGGGTCTTGCCATGCACAATTACCATGATACGGTTAATGTGTTTCCGTGGGGCTGGGATGCTCGAGAGACTTTATGGTCGGCGATGGTGCTGCCCCAGATTGAACAGGCGAATCTCTATAGCACACTCATCTGGCAGGAGAGCGGTCCTGGAAACTGGGATGCTGTCGGAAGCCCAAACACGAAAGCTTGCTCTACGATCATTCAGGGTTTCATGTGTCCCTCAATGCCGTTAGGACCACGAGACAATCAAGGTATTACTGGCCGCGTTCCGGTCAGCTATCGCGCCTGTGGTGGCTCCATGATTTCATCAGATGATGCGTCAACTCGCCCCGCTGGGTTTAACACCGCAGCGTTCAAATCGCTTGAAGAAAACAATCTGGACGGCATGTTCTATGGCTGCAGCAATATCAAAATGAGGGACATCATTGATGGAACTTCCAACACGATCATGATCGGTGAATCTCGCACTTCCGAATACTCGAAAGACGGCCAACAAATGGATTATTGGGCGTTTGGCTCACCACAGACAGGTGGATGGGTTCTGAATGGCCTTGGTGGAACAGAATATTCAGAAGGTCTCGGCTCATGCGTCGTCAAACCGAATGCAAACCTGGACCTCACAGTGAATGGTGTTCTGATGGAAATGGCCTTCGGCAGCTACCATGTCGGTGGTGCTCAATACACGCTGGCAGATGGCTCGGTAAGATTCATCTCTGAGAACATCGACCTTGGCGTCTATCGTGCCCTCGGAACACGAGCTGGTGGTGAAGTTGTGGGTGAATTCTAACCCCGCTGATCCCGGGACCGGGGCAATCTTTCAGATGCCCCGGATCACTCGAAACTGGGTTCCCTTCATTCGTAAAGTTCATCATCACCCTGGTTGTTCCTGGAGCATCTCCGTTGAAAAGTTCCCGTGCCTGTCTCCTCGTAGTTTCTTTGATTGCGTTCCCGTGGCTGTCAGGATGTAGCGCCACAAACGATATTGACTATGGCAGTGTGAATTTGGTCTCTGTCAGCGGAACTTTGGCCCTGGATGGTAAGCCACTCCCGGGCGCGGTGATCACATTCGAGGATCCGGAGAAGGGCACCTTTTCCTTCGCACGAACAGATGCAGACGGCGACTATACGCTCCAGTTCGACAGCCAGATGGATGGAGTCATCCCCGGCAAAAAAGTTGTTCAGGTCAGCACAACTCGCAACATTCTGGGACTGAAGGGTGAAGAAGGCGTTGAAGAAGGCGAGTCCTCTTCAGAAGGTGGCGAAGCCCCCAAAGCAGCTGGGGAAACCGTTCCCTCTTGTTACAACAAAGAGTCAAAACTCACGGTCGAAGTGACCTCCTCAACAACCACATTCGACTTTGACCTGAAATCCGATTGCTCGACGACAGGCTCAAAGTAGCGACGGATCTCGTTTGCCCGGCAGGTTCTCTGATAGACGGGCGTATCGCACCGTGATGAAGAAACGCGCATACGAACCCCCGCAGCGCGCAACGTTCAGGCACAAGGGTGAAAAATGATTTCACCCTGATCGCATCCCAGCGATGAGAGCGCGCAACTTTTTTCACATTTCCGGCGCTCTTGCTTTGCAGTAACCAGTGTTTGAGTAGACTCAACAAAGCGGATTTCTTCACGAAATCTTCGCGAGAATTTATTAATTCGTCGTGATCCTGATGAGCTGACGCGGGGAACATGTGCGTGGTTAATAGCGTCTCCTGTGTCTACGGCGTATGCATTCATTACTCGTTTTGGGGGTTCAGTCATGCCTGCTCGCAAGCGTGGTTTTACGTTGATCGAGTTGTTGGTGGTGATTGCTATCATCGCCATTCTGATCGCTCTGCTTCTGCCGGCCGTGCAGCAGGCTCGTGAAGCCGCTCGCCGAACGCAATGCAAAAACAACCTGAAGCAACTGGGGTTGGCGATCCACAACTACATGTCTACTTTCAATTGCCTGCCGCCAGCGAGACTGGCCCCGGACTATTCGGTTGGCGGGGTTGCGCAAGCCAGTTATACGTCCTATCCCAGCACGCTGGCTTCTGGATCGTGGACGGGGTTTCGTTCTGTTCACACATTCCTGCTTCCGTACATGGAACAGGCCAACATTTATAATCTGATCGACTTCGGCCGGCCAACATCTGTTCGAATGACAACCAGCGGCGTTCCTACGAATGCCAACTACACTGCGTACGCAAACGCGGCCGGTCTTTTTCTGTGTCCATCTGATGCGAACACTGGCCGCATCATCACCGAAAATAATTATCGTGCAAACTTCGGTGGATCGACGCCGAACGGTGGTGCTGTCAGCACCACGACAAATAACGTCGTAGGCGGTGCTGCTGACGGAAACGGAGCCTTCTCTATAGGATCCGTGACAAAGGATCGGGACTTCACGGACGGTCTGTCGAATACCGCGATGTTCTCCGAGCGTACAAAGGGCAGTGGACGAGACATGGCTGGCACACTTCCTGTGCGAATGGCAGACGTTATTACGTCACCGAATCGTCGGCAGGGCCCGCTCGTAACGAATGATTTGTTCAACGAGTGCCTTAATGCAGTCCCAACGGTATCTACTTTTAACTTTAATTCGATGGGACGATGGCTCGAAGGTTCAGACTTCTCCAACGGCTGGCCCTTCGGATTCTACTCCGCAACTCTCTACAATCATGTGGCGACACCGAATTGGAGAGGGTTTGACTGCGGCAACTGGAGTGCGATTGCTGACGCCCCGGGTGAATACGCCATTATCTCGGCCCGCAGCATGCACACCGGCGGTGCTCAAGTCCAACTGGGTGATGCCAGTGTGCGATTCGTAAGCGAGAATATCGATCTCGGAGTCTGGCGTGCACTGGGGACCCGTGGCGGTGGCGAAGTACTTGGCGAATTCTGATTTTGGCTCAGGAAGAGCCCGGAACTTTAGGCGTCTGTCAAATGCTGAAGAGCGAATCGTTTGGTGGTCGTGTCCTTCCCGCAGACTCATTCCGGTTTCTTCCGAGTGTTAACATGCGACTCCACGGAATACTTGCTTTGCTTGTCCTGACCATTGCAGGCTGCGGCATGAGCGGAGGCAGCGGTCAGGTGGCTTTGAGTGAAGCTTCGGTCGATGCCGGGATGAAAGCCTTTGATGAACGTCGCTGGGAGGAAGCTGAGCAGCAGCTTTCGACCGCCATTGGAAATGGCGGACTTCAGCCGGACCTGGCGGAGGCGGCAATGCGGTCTCTTGCTGTTTGTAGAATACGCCTCGGCAAACTGGAAGAAGCGAAGAAAGACCTTCAGCAGTTGCAGCAAGGCGCAACAGAAATGGATCTTTTCTGGCTTGCCAGCGCTGAGTTAGCCCTTAAGCAAGGCGACACCGCAGCCGCGAAGAAAGCCATTGCGGAAGCACGCAAGTGTAATCCATCTGTGAAGTTGTCGGAAGAACTTCAAAAAGTTCGCTGACATACATCCGTTCGCCGTTTTGCTCGCGCTGCGATATCCACGTATCATTTCTATAGTGCTTGACGCCAGACTCTCCTCCCCGCAGCACTTCGGGAATGGGGCTTGTGATGCATCAGCGGGCTGAAGTTCTTCTTCTGAGGTAAATAGGCGTTTCGCGTCAGGATAGCCTGACCTCACATCAAGGCCCAAAAGCCATTCATGGTGGTGAAATCAAAGCTACGCAAAAGCGGGACAGACGTATTTGGCGGAGTCGATCCGAAAATGCGTGAATGTTGCCAGGAATCGCAGCTGACGAACGAACAATCCGTCCGCTTCTGCCGTTCCTGACCAGCACAACAATCGCAGCATTTTGAGAGCCGCATGATCTCCGACGAAATCGAACGACTTATTCAGCTTCGTAACTCCGGGGCACTCTCCGAAGAAGAGTTTCAGCAGGCCAAATCACGAGTTCTTGGTGGGCAACCCCAGCCTGTTTTTTCTCAACCAAGTGGCTATGCCGAAGCGCCGTCGGGACTGATCTGCGGGCTCGATCCAAAACTATGGTGCACTCTGATGCACGCGTCGCAACTGCTGACATGGACCGGTGTCGGTGTCGTGGCGCCGCTGATCATGTGGATTATCGGCAAGGATGAATCGAAAGAGGCCAATCGCCATGGACTTGTCATCCTTAACTGGATGCTAAGCAGCCTGGTCTACGTCGTCGTTTCGTTCGTGCTCAGCTTTCTGGGGATTGGAATTCTGATGTTCATCGTGCTGGGCGCTCTGCACGTCATCTTCCCGATCATTGGGACCCTCCAGGCCAGCAGCGGCAAACTGTGGAGATACCCGCTCAGTATCAACTTCTTTGACCCTGATTCGGTCGTCTGAGCGACTGCTTTTCGACCCGACAGAGTTTTCCCAGCGAAGGCTGAACCACCTCGCCAACGATTCCGTGGCGGGTTTTCCTGGCGTGAAGGCATTCTGGCACGAACGCTCAGGCTCGGGAACAAATACGAATTTGCTGGCTTTTCCGACCCCTGGGATTCTCAGAACACGGTTTTAGTGGACGGATTTATCGTCGTTACCCGCGACTTCGCCTAAATTCCATGGTCCGCGCAGTATTGCGTGGAGGCTGATGGTAGACTGTTTCGCTCGGAAAACCGAAGAATTCGTGGGGACGAATTCTGTTGTTTAATACAGGCTGAGCGAATCTGCATGTCTAATTCATCTGCTCGTGATGTTGTCATCACAGGTATTGGTCTTGTTTCACCACTGGGTATCGGTCGAGACGCGTTCTGGTCGAATCTGTCTGAAGGTCGCAACGGCCTGAAGAAGATCGAACTCGCGTCATTCGTCGGAACGCCGGGTTGTATCGGGGGCGAGATCTCCGACTTCAACGATGAAACAGCAAAAAAACAGCACCTGAAATCGGTCCGCAAAAATCTCAAGGTCATGTGCCGCGAGATCCAGCTGGGCGTTGCCTCGGCGTTGCAAGCCATGGAGGATGCGGGGCTTCAGGCCGGTTCAGTCGCTCCTGATCGCATCGGCGTAGACTTTGGCGCAAATCTGATGTCGACGCCTCCGGATGCACTTCTGGACGCCGTCGTCAAAGCCAGCGATCGCTCTTCTGGTAAGCCCGTCTTTGTCTACGACAAATGGGGTGGTGGACGCTTTGATGGAATGGAGCCGCTCTGGCTGCTCCGTTATCTGCCAAACATGCCGGGCTGCCATATTGGGATCGCACTGGATGCCCGCGGCCCGAATAACTCAATTACTCATGACGAAGCTTCCGGCGGTCTGGTCATCGCTGAAGCCGCAAATTCGATTCGCCGCAATCGTGCAGACGTGATGATCACCGGAGTCACCGGAACTCGTATTCATACCGTCAAGGCCTGTCACTCATATCACTGGGATGTGTTGGCCGACGGCCCTGCTGAAACTCGCGTTCGACCATTTGATAACAATCGCTCGGGCGAAGCGTTGTCGGAAGCAGCCTGTACGCTGATTCTGGAAGCTCGCGAACATGCCGAAGCACGCGGTGCAAAGATCCTGGGAACACTGCTTGGCTGTGGAGCCAGCACGGTTGTGAATCGCGACGGACATCCGGATGAAGCCACGGCGATCTACCAGGCGGCCTCTGCTGCGATGGCTCGCTCAGGAGTATCCGCCGAAGATCTGGGCCACGTGAATGCGTGTGCGTCCGGCCATCCTCGCCGCGACCGATATGAAGCGGAAGGTTTGCGTAGAGTTTTGGGCAGTCATGCCGACAGCGTTCCGGTCACAGCGATCAAGAGTTACACCGGCAGCGCGGGTAGTGGCTCTGCACTGTGCGAAGTGGCGGCTTCACTGCTGGCTCTGCAGCATGGTGTCGTCCCGAAGACTCTGAATTTCTCCACACCGGATTCCGAATCACCTCTGAACGTGATCCACGGCGGACACCTTACGACTTCCAATGGTCTGTTTCTGAAGACCAGCGTGACCCGCATGGGTCAGGCCAGTGCCGTTGTTGTTAAGGTCTGATCTCTTATTTCTCCGCACGATTTGAATTGGGGCCGCGTGTTCGCGGGATACGTTGCAGGAAATAGCTGCAACCGTGGCGCGTACTGAATAACTTCCCGGACGTTGACGGTGTTTCTCTGATGCAGACTTTGCAATCGCTTTGTGAGCAGTTCAAGGTTCCTGGACTGCATTTCGAAGCGGGCCAGGGCGGGCTGACGAAGGCGGTTGTTGCCACACCTGTCGCGTCGGGAGAAATCTACCTGCATGGCGCTCATGTCACTTCATGGCAACCAGCTGGACATGAGCCGGTGCTGTGGATGAGCCGCTCGTCGTTGTTTCAGCTTGGCAAGCCAATCCGGGGCGGAGTGCCCATTTGCTTTCCGTGGTTCGGGCCACATGCTTCCGATCCATCCGCGCCGGCTCACGGTTTCGCGCGAACTGCGATGTGGGAAGTGGCTGAAGCCAGGCCTACAGCAGAAGGCGGGATCTCAGTGACCTTGCAGACCCGCATCGATCCTTTCGCCGTACGGTTTACTGTTGAGTTTGGCTCTGTGCTGCGAATGACTCTGGCCACAGAACTGGCGACAGGTGTCAGCACCAGTCACAGGTTTGAGGATGCTCTGCACACTTACTTCAGCGTGTCTGACGTTCGCAACATTTCAATCACGGGCCTTGAACGGAGTCGATACATCGACAAGCTCGATGGTGCTGCGGAGAAGCCAGCCACTGGCGTCGCGATTGAATTTATCGGGGAAACGGATCGTGTCTATTTCGACTCTGATTCCGAGTGTCATCTTCACGACCCTGGTCGTAAACGCTCGATCGCTGTTTCGAAATCCGGCTCTCATTCCACTGTCGTCTGGAATCCATGGATCGCCAAGAGTGCTCGCATGCCGGACTTCGGTGATCACGAGTGGCCAGAAATGGTCTGCATCGAAACCGCTAATGTTGGCGCTAACGCGGTCGAACTCGCGCCTAAGTCAATTCATTCAACGACTGTCGTGATTCGGGTGCAATAACGTACCTGAGCGTTATCCGGATCTGTCATTCCTGTGATCAGGATGTTCGGCAGACTGCATCAAGGACTTCCCTCGCTTTTCGGGCTAGGGCCAGCGGGGTGAATGGCTTTTGCAGGAAGCCTACTCTCGCCCCATCCTGAGGCACTCGGTCTTTCGTATAACCACTGATGTAAAGAACCGGGATGTCAGCTCGCAGCGCATGAATAGCTTCCACCAGTTCACGCCCTCCCATTCTGGGCATAACGACATCGGTAATCAGCAGGTCGACCTGAGCAATCTGTGGTTTGGCGAGCGCAATGGCACTGGCCGCCGAATTGGCTGCAAGCACCTTGAAACCAGCATTCTCCAGCGCGATCAAGGAAATCGTTCGGACAGCGTCGTCGTCTCCTACCAATAGAAGAGTCTCACACCCTCGACCATCCACGGGACGCGGTTCAGGCGTGGAAACTTCTTCTCCGGCGGCGGCCACTGGAAAATAGAGTGTCATCGTTGTGCCTTGTCCCGGAGTACTGTCGACGAAAACACGGCCTCCGAACTGGCTGACGATTCCGTGAACAACCGACAGACCCAGCCCGGTTCCCTTACCCACTTCCTTGGTTGTAAAAAATGGTTCAAAGATCCGTGCCCTGATATCATCCGCCATGCCTTCACCCGTATCGATGACCCGCAGGCAGGAATAGTTTCCGGGGCTGACGTCGGTTTCGTCGGAATGCGGCCCCTCTGTGACCACCGTCACATGGTCCGTTTCAATAAACAGACGCCCTCCGTGAGGCATCGCGTCACGGGAATTCACAGCAAGGTTCAGCAAGACCTGCTCCAGTTTTCCCTGATCACCAATAATAGGCGGCAAGTTCTCGCACTCTCGTATGATCAACTGGATGTCTTCTCCGATCAGACGCTTCAGCATTCTGCCCGTCGACTCCACGATCTGATTTAAATTCACAATTCGCGGAGCCACCAGTGATCGGCAGCTAAAGGCCAGAAGTTGTGACGTGAGTTCGGCCGCACGTTCGCCGGACCGACGTATTTCCGCCACGGGATCACGGTACGGTTCGTCAAGGGTGATGTCCGTCAACAGCATTTCTGAGTAACCATTGATGACTGTCAGCAGGTTGTTGAAGTCATGGGCCACACCGCCGGCCAGACGCCCAATCGCTTCCATTTTTTGCGACTGCTGGAATTGCTCGGCAAGGTGACGCGATTCGGTCACATCACGACCAAAGCCATAAAATGCGTTTTCACTCAGCACAGGAATAATGTTCCATGATAGCCAGTGCCATTCCCCTTTTTGATCTCGAAAACGATGGACAAAGTCTGTGACCGACTGGCCTGATATGACCTGCTGAAACTGTCGCAGTGTCTGTTCTCGGTCATCGGGATGAACAAAATCGATCCACGGCTGCTGTTGCAGTACTTCTTCCGTCCACTGAAGGATACGCCCCCAGGCAGGGTTGGCCTGCAGAAGGCTTCCTTTGAGGTCTCCGATGCAAAGCAAGTCGGGCGACTGATTCCAGAGTCGGTCGCGTTGTTCTTCGGTTTGTTTTCGCAGCGTGACATCGCGCATGACTGCGCAGTTGTATTCGCGGCCATCGTACTGGAGATAGTTGACTGTCACTTCGGTGAAGATGACTTTCCCCTGCTTCGTCACATGCTCCGAGTCGAATGTAAAAGACCCGCGTTGTTTGACGTCTTCCCAGTGAACAGGCCATTGCTCCGGCGGGAGGTTGTGATCGATCTCCGGAACCGTCCGCCCAACCAACTCGCTGCGTTCATATCCCAGAGTTCGGCAAGCGGCTTCATTGACATAAAGGATGACGCCTTTCGGATTGACCCAAAAGACGGAATCGACCGCGCGGTCGACGGTAAACTGTGTGAGCTGAAGTGCACGTTCAGCGCTGCGGCGAGCGGTAACGTCGCGGAAACTCCAGACTCGTCCCACCGGCTGACCATCGATTCGCTGCGGCTGTGAGTATCGCTCAACGACACGACCGTCCCGAAACTCCATCACATCAAAAGTAGCAACATCAGGAGTGGAATAGATCTCTGTGACACGCTGGACGAAAGTTTCCGGATCTTTCAACTGCTGCAGAACCTGCTGCATGCCTTCATGTTCGTTGAATGTGGCTACGAGGTCTTCATGTCGTCCTTCATTAACCAGTTCCGGCGTAAACCCCCAGGTAAGAAGGAATTGATGATTGAAATCCAGGATACGACCTTTGAGGTCGACGACCAGAATACCGTCGGCCGTCGACTCCAGCGTCGCAAGCATTCTGGAGACCGTTTGCTGCATTTGCAGTTCCGATTCCTTGCGACTGGTAATGTCGTGAGCCGTCCCGATCACCTGACTGACTTTTCCTTCGGGTGTTCGTTCCAGAACGGTGTCTCTTCCGGCAATCCATCGCCATCGACCCTCGGAATCCCGAAGGCGATATTCAGACTCCAGAATGACTCCGTCCTGCACATTCTCCCAGCGAGAGAGCAGCTGAAAGAGTCGCTGCAGATCGTCCGGGTGAATCAGCGCTGAAATGTTCTCCCAGCCCCAGTTCAGCAAAATGTCGGTGTACCCGAGATCACGCAGAAGCTGGAAGTTGGAATAGAGTATCCTCTGCTGAATAACGTCAAATACGTAAACGGTTAGCGGTGAAGCCTGTGACAGCGCGGAGACCAGTCGCTGACTCGATTCCAGATCTGCAGCCGCTCGTTTTTGTTCCGTAACATCCTGACAGGCGCCAATGATCTTCGTCGGAGTACCACTTTCATCCGTCAGCACCTTGCCAACACTCGCCAGAGTTCGCTCGGTTCCATCCGTCCTCCGAATTCTTTCTTCGGTACGATAGCCTGCACCTGTCCTGGACGCCGTTTGAATAGCGCCTTCGACCCGACTCTGATCTTCGGGATGAACGTGCGACAGAAAGCGATCCAGAGTCACTTCGCACTCACCTGGCTCGTATCCGAAAATGCGGTAAAGCTCGTCAGACCATGTCAGCCGATTCGACCGAATCTCCCACTCGAACGATCCCAGATGCGAAAGCGACTGACTCTCCTGCAGCAGAGCCTGTTGATGCCGCAGTTTTTCTTCAGCCTGCTGTCGTTCCGTAATGTCACGAACCGAAGCCACGGAAAGTCGATCTTCGTTCTGGCTGAACGGACTCAGACGTATCTCAACAGGAAACTCGTGGCCGTCTTTGCGGCGATGACGACTTTCGAATGTCACTCGCTCCCCGAGATCCATGCGAGCAGTTATATCCTCCAGTCGTGCCGGCGCGGCGACTGTGTCGAACAGCATTGGAGTCGCGCCGATTAGTTCCTCACGAGTATACCCCAATTGCTGGCAAGCACGATCATTGACATCCAGAACCTCGCCCCCCCGCTTCATCAGGAAGAATGCGTCTGCCGTATTGTTGATGAACGTCTTCAGCCGAGCTTCATTTTCAAGGATCCGTCGCTGGTTCCGATAGTGGTCAATCGCGAGGCTGGAAAGGTGCTCGATCCGTTTGATCGCGTCATCCAGCTGGACATTCAGAACTCCAAGTTCTCTGGCGTACAACGCGAAAGTTCCGAGGATCTCTGTTTCCTGTCCGTTGTAGCTGCGAATCGGCATGGACCAACAGGATCTCAGACCAAACTGTGCGGCCAGTTCTCGGTAATCGTCCCAAAGAGGATCCGATTGAATATCATGAACCCGGACAGGTTCTCCGCGAAAAACGGCCGTTCCGCAGGAGCCGGCTTTTGGTTCTGCCTGAATTCCATCGATCGCTTTGTTGTAGGCGTCCGGAAGACTTCGCCCGGAACCCACTCGAAGGGTTTTCCCATCAGGCTCCAGCAACAGGAACGAACCCAGGACTCCGGGGCATTCTGCTTCAATCAGCGCGACCAGTTCATCCAGAATTTCATTCAGTGGGCGTCCTTGTGCGACATGTTCCAGCAGTAGTTGCTGTTTCTTCAGAGACCATTCAAACTGTCTTTGAGCGGTGATGTTGCGAGCAAATCCAGCGACACCAATCACCTCTCCGCTCGAATCACGAAACGCCGACTTTCGCACTTTATACGTCCGGCGAACGCTGGCTGAGGTGACTATTCTCTCCCGATGGATCACGACGCCATCACGAACAATTGCCTGATCTTCCCTAAAGATCTCAGAGGATTCTTCTGGAGGGAAGAAGCAATCGTCCTTTTTGCCGATCACATCACACAGCGGATGGCCTAGAATCCTTAGAGCAGCGGCATTCGCATACAGATATTTTCCCTGAAGGTCTTTCACGAAGACAGCGTCTGGTGAGTTTTCGGCAGCGGCTCGCAGCACATCGGCTGAGAGACCAGGATCTGCCAGTGACTTCAATGCTTCGTTCTGATCCGGCATCGTTGTACCTTTGCTCATCGCCAAGCTGCATCAGAGATGCTTCCGCGCTCTGGCTGATGAGTCTCAAAACCGTTTCCATACCGCAAGAAGAGGCGATTCGGCCGTCCTCAGAGACCCGTCTGTTCGAAGAATGCCGGCCCCGTAAAGCCCGATCTTCGGCAACAGAATCGTCGACTATCTCAAAGCTTTCCCTGGGTGTACGTCTTGAAGTCCTCTGTATGATAACAGTCTGTAAGGGAGCGCGAAGTGGATCGTGATATTCACGATGTTTGTCACCTGTTTCACACGGTCCTGTTAACTCCTGGACAAGTGAACTCGACAAGCTCGGGGATCATGCATCGTTTTTCCGCGGCATTGAACCGGAAGTACGAAGGCACACACGAAAAAAGCGGCCGTGCTGGTCACCCAGCACGGCCGCTTAGAATTCAGAGCTCCGCAGAGAAATCTCCGCGTCTGCCACGACGGCAAATTAGCCCTTGTAGAACGGATGAGCGGCGGTATCGCGCTGAGCGATCACGTCGTCAATCTTTGGCTCGTTCTTCATTGCTCGCTCGATAGAGAGCTTGGTCGCTTCGTAGTTGTACTGATAGATCTTCTTGTCGTCAGCAGCTTCCCAGTGAATGAAAACGCCGCAAACGATGCAGAGCTTCTCGACCTGATCCTTTGGGATTGCTCCGGACTTAACACAGTCCGTAACAGCGTCAGCAACAGCCTTCTGAGCTGGGCCGAACATCTGAACCGCCTGGCGAGCACCCTTGATCGTGACCTTGGTGATCATCACGGTGGATGGCTTTACAGCCAGGTTAGGAGTCGCAACGGCCAGCAGATTGCTGTGGCCCATCTTCTGGTCAGCGAGAGCGTTTGCGAATGCAACGCCTACCGGACCGCTCTTGTCACCAATCAGCAGGTCGATGTGTGAAACTTCATTACCTTCACCGACGAGTGCTTCACCTACAAACATTGACATTCCATACTTCCTTTACAAAAACCAGTCAAACCAGAAAACAGCGACCGCAGACAGATTTGAAGTGCCTTCATTCTCCCGGTCATCGGGGCACGTCGGCCACGAAGAACGATGTTTGAAAACACTTCCGAGCCACACTTTGCAGTTGTCTGCGGAAGCAGAACCGTGCCTGCTTCTGCAATGAGGTGCCTGTGTTGTGGACAAGGTCGCATGAAAAAGTGAACAATACACATCTCGAGGCCCTGCCAGTCGACAATCAGGCCCTTCTGTAACTGTTCATTCTTTGATCAGGATTGCGACTTTTGGCCTCATCTTCAACTGACCTGAAGCCGGAGTCCTCAACTTCGCCCGAACAGGAGCATTCTGGCGGATTTCGGACGGTCCGATCGGTCATTTTGTGTGGAGCCAGTGTCCGCAGTCTGGCTCAATCCGCCATTGATGCCGGGCTACGTCCCCTGTGTGTCGATTTCTTTGAGGATGCCGACCTGACTCGAATCCTCGGTTCCGGACGAGGGCGTTTTGTGGGCCGAATGCGAACTTTTGAGGAACTTCCGGACATCATTCGCAAAATTCGCAGCAATATCCCCCTGCTCTGGGCCGGCGGGCTCGAGAACCATACCAGCGTGCTCCGTACGATCATGGCTCGACGACCTGTGATTGGACCAGACCTGGAAATCGTCGACCGGATCCGTCAACCACACAATATCGTGCGGTGGTTTTCAGAGGCGGGACTGAGTGTTCCTCGACTCGCCTCGGTCGATAATGCAAATGCCGACTGCCACTGGCTGAGAAAACCGAAGTCCGGTTCGGGAGGACTCGGTATCCGGTCGGTGCATCCAAAGAGTGTTCTACCGGACAGAATTCATAAGAAGACGACCTCGGAGGAATTCCTGCAGGAATACATCGATGGTGTGCCGATGTCGGCGGTTTTTTGCTTTGATCACGATGGCCTGAGTTTACTCGGGACGTCGGTTCAGCTTGTCGGCTGGCCCAGCCTGGGAGCCTCCGACTTTTTGTTCTGCGGAAATGTGGGTCCCGTCGACCCGGGCGAAGATGTTACCCGACAACTCGTTCGTGCTGCAGAGTCCCTCATCACTCACACGGGCCTGAAGGGTGTTTTTGGTGTCGACTTCATCCTGCGTCAGGGACAGGCATGGCTTCTTGAAGTGAACCCTCGTCTCACTGCCTCTCACATGCTTTACGAAAACCCGGTCCATCATATCTGCAAGGAACGAAGTCTGGTTGCCAGACATCTGTCTGCGTACGGCTGGCAACCCGCCGGTGGCACAGGCCGCAGGCGAAAAACGAACCATTCTGCCGCCGCAAACTATGTCCGTCTACAGGCTCGCTTCATTCTTTGGGCGAATCAGAACGTCCCGTTTATGGACTCCGTTTGCAATTCAGAGCACGAGGCGTGGACGATTGCGGATATCCCGCAAGCGGGGTCTACCATTTCTGCGGGCTCACCACTCTGCTCTGTTCACGTCACTGCTGGTTCACAAGACGAGATGCTGGACCACATCCGTGGCATTCAAACGCCGTTACTCGACGGCCAGGGTTTCTGCTGGCCAGACATCTGCCAGCAACTGCACCTTCTGCTGGAGCGTTTTCAACGCAACTGCCAGCGTTCGCCGAACACATCCGACCATACGGTCTCTTCCTGAAAGCCGCCGTCTTTCTGTGGCGTGATTTTTTGCACCGCGATATCACCAAGTCGCGGAAACAGCCACGCATTGGAGGATCGAAAATCCTTATCGTGAAACGTGTGTCCCGAATTCAACACGATGTATTTCGACCAATTCAGTGGGTTCGGGAAAATCAGGCTCAGACCATGATCTTTGGCGGACCATTCCTGATCACCGACTTTGATCGTCTCTTCTGTCCACTCGACAGGAAGCTGCTCCAGAACACGCTTTAAGATCGCATTCGAACCCGGATCTCCAAACAAGACGAGATTGTTCCTCGCGATCATGTCCTCGGTTACGGCCGAATCATCGACGATATGAACATCTCCGCGCATCCACTGGGAGAACTCTTGTTCAAATCGTGACAATGTCCAGTTTGACCAGTCTTCGGCGGTCTCGTTCCAGGGCGTCGAGGTGCCTCGTACACAAACGAACGAACTCATGAATGCATCATCGATCGGTCCCTGCAGATCGGGCCGTTTTCGAAGTTCCTGATTGTCTGCGAACGATCGCGAATCGTCGTAACTGAGCACTTCCCAGTCAGTATTTCCTTTGACGTAATACACATCCGGAAGCAAACCATCGGCCGCCAGACGACATTCCAGCGTGGTCCCGTCAATGATCGCGTCTGTGCCAACGTCCCGAACGATTCGCAGCGCCATGACATTGCTGGTTGTGACTTCGACATCACCCGATTCATTAATCTTCGCTTCGACTACGCTGGGCTCATAAACCCGTTCGACTTCTTCAATCGCCAGCCAGTCACATTGATTGTACTTCAGGGTATGAGTCGTAAACCGAATCTCTTTCCGCTGACCAAAACGAGGACGTCCTTTGACTGACTGTTCGAGATGGTATGCCATAAATTGTTTCTGGCTCTCCGGGTCGAACGCATGCCCCATCTTGGGACCAACGATCACCTTGATTGGAACATCCAGCACTTCCGCAGCCTCCGCCATCGAAGTACTTGCCAGCAACTGCGGATCATTCTCACCGCCGTAGGTGCAGACAGGAACATTGAAGGCGTTCATCGCGTAATTGACGCTGTCATAAATCGCCAGTGTTGCGTGCTGCGGATCCGGCAGCCGCTGTTCTGGATTCTCCGGATCTTTCTTCTGGTAGCGATAAAAGTCGACGAATCCAGCCCCGGGACCAACTGACGACCACAACGACGGATGATGCATTCCCAGATGCCACGCCCCAGCACCTCCCATCGAGAAACCATGCAGGGTGATACGATCCTCGTCGATTCGAAAGCGTCGCTTCACGTCGTCCATCGCCTCAAACACGTCCGTCTCGCCGGCAAATCGATAAGCGTTATTGCCTCGACCATAGACATCCAGCTGAATCCAGCTTTGCTCAGGCTGTCCGGCTTCTACCTTCAGGGGCTTGCCGTCCATCCGATGAATGAAGTTGACCTCGTTCATCTGATCCGCGCGTCCATGCAAGACGACATGTAACGGCCAGCGACGGCCCTCGTTGGGATTCACACCAGCCGGAAGTGTCAACGCATAAGGCTGCACGGAACCATCAACCTTGCTGACATAGCCACGGATCGTGATACCTGTTTTTAGCACCCAATCCGGCTGACCGCTCGCCAACTGTTCTGCTCGAGTCTTTCCTTTGGCCAGAACGTCTTTGAGCTGATCGAGATAGTCGGCCTTCGGAAATTCCTGATACCGCAGCATCCATGTCGCGGCTTTTTCAAACACGGCAACATCAGCCAGCAATGCTGCGCCGTCACGAGTTTCCTGTTCCGGTTTGCTCTTCAGATCCTCGAGAATCTTCTTGAGTTCATCGCGCGTTGCCGCCAGAGACTGCAAAACCTCGGCCGACGGCGGCTCAGGCGGTGTCTGTGGTTCCTTCTGGCCTTTGGTCTGATTCTGTGCAACGGCCGATTCGGAGCTGAACAGCATTGCAGAAAGTAGAATGGCCAGACCAAACCCGGAGGATGCGCGCAGCAGAAACATAGACGATCCACATTCAAAATGAGCGTAGAGGTGGAATTTTTACCGAGCCATCGACTTCACTGCGCCTTTAGACCGCGCGTTCGGCCGACTCAAATCCACAAGTCTTATGCGCTCCATCACAAAACGGTCGCTTCGCGGATGCTCCGCAGCGGCAAAGGGCAAACGTTTCTTTGCCATTGAGATTGAAGGTATTGCCGGCGGCATCGGTGATGGTCACCGTTCCGGTCACCAGAAACGGGCCATTATCCTTCACGAGCACTTTAACTTCTGACATCTTGCGACTCCTGTTGAAAGGCTACGACAATTCAACGCCGTAGAACCTGGTGATTCCAAACAGGCTGCAAGCTAACCAGTCCCGTGTCGGGCCGCAATTGTCAGGAGCTCACGGCTGCTGACAGACATGCCCGGGGCGTTAAACACTGGTTTTACTAGTTCGCAAAAAACAGATAATTGCGAAGGCTGCTGGCCAGCGAACCATGCGCGACATAATTCGGCCAGGAATGATCGTGGCCGATGATCGAAGAAACATCCCAATCACGAACTCGTGAACCGTAAGTTCCCAGTTCCCGACGATCCTTGGATGTGAATCCGGCGGCACCAAGAGCACGGCTGGATCCGATTCTGCGCAGAGGATAGATCTGCAGCGCGGGATCTTTCACGTTGCGGAGGTTGATCAGACACTCAACACAGCATAACGCTCGACCAAAACGCTCTTCAGGATTCAGCCAGTCATGATCAATGGCGGAGGCTGTACAGACAACCCGGATTCGACGTCCCGCACATCCAGGAGTGCAGTGCCGGTGGCCCTCAACAACTCCTCCACCAAGCAAGTGCAGGCCCGAAGAGATCACTCGCGTTCCGTGGCTATGGCCGACAAGACAAACAGGACATTCCGGGGGAAGACTTTGGATCAGGCTGGCCAGATAGAACCCGTTTCGACTGGCACGAGACCCCAGGATCGCGACATCAATGCTGGCAAAGGGTGACAGAGCACGATCACTTGGCCAGGAAAAATAAATCATCTGAAACGGACGTCCGCAGGCTCCCGTTTTCAGCCAGTTCCAGGTGTTGTGTGAATCCGGCAGCACAGATGGCGAATCCATAAAGCTGCCATGCACAACGATACAAATCGGAACGCCGGGAATCAGTGAGCTCGTGAGTTGTTCCATGCTGGAAGGATGGCCATCAGTGCATTCGTCGACTTGCTGAACCTGAGGACAGAAACGCAGTTGGTCGTTTTCAAACTCCTGAGGTGATTTCCAGGAACTCACGATCCAGTAACCGGGGATCTGAGGCGCGTAGTTTTCTCCACCAGCATCTGCGGGCGCACTAACGACGGGTTCGGCATGCGACGGTTCTGCGACTGGTACTGGCGGAACAGGAGGAGCTTCTGATTCTGCAGTGGCGATACTGGCCGCGGAGAGGAATGCATCAAAAACCGCTGCCGGCTGCAGAGATTCCTCAGATCCTGTCACGTCTTCTACAGGAATGGATAACTGCGGTGGAACTTCCGGAAGGTCTGACTGCAGGTCTTCTCCGGATACTGCGCTGACTGGAAGGATCGCAACAGTGATCAGCACAATGGCAATGAATGCAACTACACGCAGAACTGCGCGTAGGCAGGTCGTCGGGATGCGACAGGTTAGGAAAGATTGTGAGCCCATCTGATCTACCCGAAGAACAGGTGTGTTCAGCTCTTCCGTGAAAACCAGTCGACTCTATATCGCCCCGAGAACTGTTCCATGTTATCGGAAATTGATGCCACCCCATGTGCGCAGCGCAACGACGAGGTTCCTCTCTGTTTTTCGGAATCATGCAGGTTCGCCTGTGACGGTTTCCCGAGACTTCTCTGATCCGCATCGCGTTGAGCGATGGCGGATCGATAAAGCCGGACTAATCGTGTCTGACGAACTGATTGCCTGGCAGTCGTCGTATCAGGCGACGCATTTCAAGGACCGTAAGCGTCGCCAGAACTCGCGAAGTCTCTATGGCTGCTTCGCGCAGAAGATCGTCGATGTAAATCGGTTGCGTGCTGATCAAATTGAGAACCTGTGACTCCAAAGGATTCAGGACCAGTTCTCGTGGGGAATGAATAGTCACCGCACTATTCGGTGATGTTGGCATGGGCAAAGGTCCCAATGCGCTGAGAACATCGTCGACGCCTCGTACAAGAGTGACGCCGTCACGGATCAGGTCATGGCAACCTTCACTGGCGATGCTGTCGACCTGTCCGGGCAGCGCGAAGACTTCTCTGCCCTGCTCCATGGCATGCCGAGCCGTGTAGAGGGCTCCGGAATTCCGAGTCGCTTCGATCACGATTACGCCCAGACAAAGCCCACTGATAATTCGATTTCGCTGCGGAAACAAGCCGGGGAGCGGGCGTTGGTCGATCGGCATTTCACTCAGCAGCGCGCCTTGCTGGGCAATGTCCGCGGCCAGCTCTTTATGCTCCGGGGGATAAATGTCACGAACTCCGCTAGCCAGCACCGCCAGAGTCCGACCACCGGCCTGCAAGGCGGCTCGATGAGCGGCCGCGTCGATTCCTCGAGCGAGACCGCTGACGATCGTAAACCCGGCGCGAGATAAACCGGCGGAGAGTCGCTCGGCGTGGCGACGCCCATAGGCCGTGCAACGACGCGAACCGACGATGGCGATGGCCAGCTCATCCTGCGGCAATAACACGCCTTTTCGATAAAGAATGGACGGCGCATCGCAGATCTCGGGCAGTCGTCGAGGATACTCGGCGTGTGTTTGCGGAAGTACATCGATCGACAGTTGCTGGCACTGTTGCAGGATCTGTCGGGCCTGATCCATCAACGTCGGATCGATTAGTGAATTTGCGGTCTTCGCACCAATCCCGCGTACTCGCAGCAATGCCTCCAATGGCTGAGCCAACACCTGCCGGGCCGATCCAAACTCCGCAAGAAGCGCGGACTGAAGCTTAGGACCGATGCCATCCGCCAACGTCAAAGCTACTGTAGAAACGAGATCTTCGGCGAATTCTGGTGACGGATCTGGTCGCGACATTTCTCGTCCGGCTTTCCTTCGTGGGGGCGTCAGGGTGCTTTACGTTGACGTACGATGGCCCCGTCCTGAATCAGGCCGACAAGTTTTGGAAGAGGTTGTGTATGCAGCCGAACAGCGGTCCATTGCTGGTCGGCAGCGACCTCGAAAATCGCCAGAGTTGCCGGAGGCACAAACAGACTTTCTTCCGCCCAATGGCACATCAGGCCACCGATTCCCGGATTATGTCCAACAACCAGAACGCTGGCTTCGTCGTCTTCGCACTCCTGCCCGATCGCTAAGGCAAACGTATCAGCGGTGGCGTTATAAAGATTGTCCCGAGGAATCAGCGGGGCCGACGAACCCACGCTGGCCGCCATAATCTCAGCCGTTTCTTTTGTTCTGGCAGAAGAAGAAGCGATGATTCTGTCAAACGTTACCCCCAAAGCCTGCAGATGAGCCGCAGCTTTGTGAGTCATCACGCGACCATCCCCAGTCAGACAGCGATCAAAATCTCGCATTCCTATCCGGGCATCTTCCGCGCGGGCGTGTCGCATCAGGATGACTGTTTTTGACATTTGTTAATGACCAATCGTCGTTTGGGGGAACTTCGTCTGTTCGATTCATTCAGGCCCTAAGCAAGCGAACGAAACTTAACATCGCTTGTTTGAGGTCCAGTTTTTCATCGCAGCGTCTGACAGCGGCAATTGCTCTGCCTTACCAGCCTTCTGCGAATCGAAATTGAATTCCCTCTGGAGGAAATTGTAAACTCCTGCAGGGCTGTCCTGTAGTCTCACCCTGGATTTCCTCCTGAATCGCACTGGGAAGTGCTGAACATGAATCCGGGAAGACTGACAAACGCCTGGGGAAGATGAAGTGTAAAATGACTGATTCCTCAGAACACGTGCTGAACCGACTGATGCACGAATGGAATTCCGATTTGGCGTGGGAAATGCCAATTGACCTTGGCGAGACGATGGGGCTGGCCCTCGGCGCACCCAGCCAGCTATCGGAGATGACCCGGACTCGAACGCCGATTTTGTATCGGGGTTTGCCCGGCGCCGAGAGAGAACATTCCCGCCGTTGGCTGGGAGACCGATTCTTCTTCTTTTTGAGCGGACCACCGCAAAAGCGTCGAATCGCCCCGGTTTCTTCCAGACTCAAACAACGGCTGGACCTGGAACGCTGGTGGTTCGATCTACTGCGAACGCTGATCCTTCGTTGTGACGCAGCGAAGGAATCGATCGTTGTTGTGGAGTCGACGGCACCCTTTCTGGCAGCATCACGTTCAGCTCGCTTATTCAGGCGTGCGTTGCTGCGTTTTGAACTGCCTGCCACTCCGCTCTGCCGGTGCGAAGACGACCTTCGTTCATGGTTGTCGTACTGTCTGGATTTGGTGAGAGCTGCTGGTGATCAGCCGCCGGACGAGACTGTCGATCGCGTAATCGTCTCACCAGAACTCAGCGCCGACCTGACGGGGATTGATGATCGCGAAACGGAATTCTCTGTGCTGCCGTTGGGTGACCGTCTCCTGTTTGCTGCTGCCGATCGTATTCAGGTCTTGTCGTGTCGCTCGAAAGGAACCATAGCGGAGTTACTGCGCCTTCATCTGCTCGATCGCGAACGTGCTCAGACCCCTGTGCTGCTGGCGTGTGACGAACTTGGATTGCTCCCCGAACTTGCCACTGAACTTCCGGGCGGCTGGGTTCCGTGGATTCTGCAACCGGCGATGCTTCCGGAGGAGTCGAATGCAAGTGCGGAGGATTCTTCAGAGCCCCGAACATCGGTTTCGAACAGTCAGAGTCCGGTAAGCAGGACAACCGACAAAGATCCGGCACTCCTTCACGATCCTTTACTGAACCCCAACAATTGGCTGCTTCACTGGACTCGAGCGGCTGCTGGCCCATGGCCGGGAGAAACGTCCGAAGACTTCCTTGATGCGTTGATTCTGCGAACAGAGACGGCCGATCATTCGGCCGTCACGACACTGCTGAGGATTCTCTCGGAGGGCATTTTACGAGCATCCACGGAGGGAATTCGGGGCTCGTTTCCTGTCGTGGCGTTTACCGGCGTTCCTCTTCACGAGTTTCGAAAACGTCGTGTGTTCCGTAAGCACAGGCATCGTTTTGATTTCGAACCGTGGGGCATCGCGATCCGAAAAAGCAGTCTGATTAATCTTGGTGTCAGACCTGTGATTTACGGGGACGATGAAGTCTGGAGCTCTTTGGACAACGATAAGCGGCCATTTTTTCAGAAGGCCACTTCAGGTGGGGCCACAAACAATTCCGAAGAACTCGAATGGCGAGCGATTGGCGATGTTCACTTTCTGCAGTTTTCAGCATCCGAAGTCTGTGTGTTTGTGGAATCCTCAGACGCGGCGCGGATCGTGTCTTTCCACAGTCCGTGGAAGGTGATCGTGGTCCCGGAATGAACCCAATCGAGCACTGCGGCTGGGCGGTGAATGCCGAATACAACCGCCTCGCAGAAATTGACAGGTGTTCTCGGGATTCTCCTGTTTTCTGCTGGCGGCTGAACTTTCCGAGTGATTGGTTGCATTTTGGCTACATCGCAATTCCACCGAAACCGGAATGGGATATTGAGTCGAGAGGAAAGTGTGTCAGGATTGCGTGCATCTCCTTTCACCTCCCCCAACGCCTAACGGATCGCCGAGCCTGGCAAAATGACCACCGACTCAAGACCTCCGCAAGACTGCGAAATCACCTACACCGCGATGAGAGCAGCCTTCGTCAGCACGCTCGACAGTTTGCTGAGATATGCTCTGGACCCTGACACGGCCTCGGAAAGTTCGTCGGGCTTTATGTCGTGCTTCCCTATGCTGAATGGCATGGCCCCTCAAATCCAGATGGAATGTCTGCTGAGAACCTGGCAGAGGCTGGCGGCTTCCACGGATGCCCGGGTATTGTTGGACGAACTCGTCGTTTACGCGGCCCTTGAATCTTTGGCCGGCGTAACCTCCGAAAAGCAGAGCGCCTCACTCCGAGTTGTGCTGAACGGACCACGGGTTATCTCCGCTGAGCCTGAACACTGGCTGCATTCAAAAACTCGCTGTATGCAGATCGCCGGGCCGACTCCGCGACAGACCGTATTCTTGCGAGAGCTGCAGCAGATTGAAGATCCCTGCCCCTGGCTGGAGTCTGAAATGGGTTCCAACTGGTGTGAGAATCGAGAAGAATTGCTGGACCTGGTTGGTTGTTGGGTCGCTCAAAAGGACCTGATTTTGGGCTCAGAAGGCCTCCTGACCAAGGATGAACAGGATATCCTTCGGGCGTTTTTTGAGGAACATCCCGGCCTGGCAAGGTAAGAACGCTGCTCTGACGACTATCATGTGATCCGCTGGCCGTAGCCTTTTGACTGGAGTTCAGGCTCTGACGAGGGTTTCTGGTTCAGCAATCGGATCGAAAAAAAGGGATGAACAAGAGGAATCGCACTCATGGCGAAGAAACAAGCCGTCAAAAAGGCTGCTCGTCCGGCCAAAAATGTTGCCAGGACTTCGTCGGCGTCCAAAGTGGTCAAGAAGGTCATTAAGAAAAAACCTGCTGCGAAACCCGTCACAAAGTCGTCAGTCGCTCGCAAACCTGCCGCGCCAAAGCCTGTGGTGGCAAAAGCCGCTCCGCCAAAAGTCGTGGCTCCCAAGCCCGTTGTCGCGGAAGTTGAAAGCCCTGCACGGAAGAAAGGTGTTCGCAAAGCCACCATTACGACTGGCATCCGCGACGCTAAGCCTGTTCGCAAGCTTGGCCGATCTCGAATCCCAATCGACGCTCCGCTGGATGTCGTTTTCCAGAACGATATGCAGGCCAAAGAAGCCTTCATGTTTCTGGGCATTCATTCGATTCGCGATCTCGAACAGTTCAATCCCGACGAACTCGTTCTGCGTCTGACAGGTCCCGCGAAGCTGACGGTTGGCCGTATCCGCAAGATTCTGGCGATGAACAATCGCTGTCTGACAGGCGATGAAGAGTTCGCACTGGAATTTCAGGAACTCCTCAGCCGACCTCGCGAATAGGCCGAGGCCAACAACTGTTGATCAACTGGAAGCTCGGTTTTCAAAAAGCCGGGCTTCTTGTGTTTGAATCCTCCGCTACGCAGGCCTGCGGGATCTGCTAAACTCGCGGCCGACTGTGCCATTTGAAAAGCATCCTGTCTCCAATTTGAGTTCTTGCCCCAATGACTGCTTCGTTTCCTCCAGTTGAAGACCAGCTCCGAATTATTACTCGCGGCATCGAAAAGATCGTGCCGCAGGAAGAGCTGCGCAAGAAGCTCCAGCATAGCAAAGATACTGGAGTGCCCCTGCGAATTAAGTACGGCATCGACCCGACCGGTATCGATGTCCATCTGGGCCACACCGTTCCGCTGCGAAAGATGAGGCAGTTTCAGGACTTGGGCCATCAGGCGGTCATCATTATCGGCAACTACACTGCTCTGGTGGGTGACCCCAGCGGTCGCGATGAAGCTCGCAGCAAACGACTGACCGAAGCAGAAGTCGAAATCAACGCAAAGACCTACCTTGAACAGGTCGGTAAAGTCGTGGACATGTCTCGCGCCGAGGTCCATCGCAACGGGGACTGGTTTGGAAAGATGTCGTTCGCGCATGTGCTGTCGCTCTGCGGACGAGTGACCGTAGCTCAGTTGTTGACTCGAGACGACTTTGCCAAGCGATATCGAGAAGAGAAGCCCATTTTTCTCCACGAGTGCCTCTACCCCGTGATGCAGGCCTGGGACAGTGTCGAAATCAAATCGGACGTGGAACTGGGCGGCACCGAGCAGCTCTACAGCTTTATGCTGGCCCGTGACCTGCAGGCTCAGGAGAACCTGAATCAGCAGATCGCCGTGATGTCACCGATCCTGGTGGGTCTGGACGGTATTCGCCGCATGGGCAAGAGCCTCGGCAACTATATCGGGATCAGCGAATCGCCTTACGACATGATGAAGAAGTTCATGCAGCTTCCTGATGGTGTCATGAAGATGTATTTCGAGCTTCTGACAGAGGTCCCGCTGGATGACGTGGACCGACTGCTGGCCGGCCATCTGAAAGAAGCCAAAGTCACTCTCGCCAAGCTGGTAATTGGACAGTATCACTCGGCCGCCGACGGTGATGCCGCTGCCGCTCGATGGCAGGCAGAAATTGGTGGCGACGCGTTGCCAACGGATATTCCGGACGTCGCGCTGGCCGCTTCGAATCTGACCGACGGCACGATCACCGCTGTCAAGCTTTTGACGGCCCTCAATCTTTGCCCCAGCAACGGGGAAGCTCGTCGCCTGATTCAAGGCGGCGGTGCGAAACTGGGCGAAGAGAAAACGACGATCGAATCTCACGATCAGCAGATAGCTGTCACCGATGGGCTTTTGGTTTGGGCCGGGAAGAAGAAGTACTGCCGCGTGAAACTCGGATGATCGGCCCGGTCGTTTTGAAGTTGGGCGGCAGTCTGTTGGCCATTCCCGACCTGATGAACCGTCTCGAGGCTGTTATTTGTCGGCTGCGTCCATCGCCTGTCCTGATTGTTCCAGGAGGTGGTGCAGCAGCGGATATCATTCGAAATCTCGATCAAAAACTGCGATTGGCCCCTGAGAAAGCCCATCGCGACGCCATTGCCGCGATGTCGCACAACGCCGCCCTGCTCTGCCGTCTGAACAAGTCCTTGCGACTCGTCCGGAACTACGACGAAGCTCAACATGTCTGGTCTAAGGGTGATTCGGCCGTTCTTGATGCCGATTCGTTTTTTTACAGCCAGCCCGACCACAACAACGAAGACTCACTACCAGCGTCCTGGGACATCACCAGCGATTCCATCGCTGCCTGGACAGCTCGACAATGGCAGGCCGACCGATTAATTCTGGCAAAATCCTGCGACGCCCCAGAGACAAACCTGTCTGCTCTGTGTCAGTTAGGAATGATCGACCAGGCTTTTGAAACGAGCGTCGGGCACGTTCGTACCGAGTGGCTGAATCTGCGATCGCGATCAGCCTGCTTCGTGCCTGTTGCCAGATAACCAGCGGTGTTTCAAGTCGCTGCCTTCGTCCTGGCAAACAATTCAAACAATGCGATGACCGTTTCGAGAAGATTGCTCTTCGTGAAATCGATAGACTAAGCGAACCGACCGACATGGCTCAGTTCTTACGCTGTGTCAATACTTGATTTTGGCGTAGGATGGGCATTCTTGCCCGTCAAAACCCTGTCGGACTAGAATGTCCAACCTACATGTCTGGGTTTGACAACTCGCCTGGGGCATAAGTTATCGGAGCAAGGTAACCAAGACTCGTGACAACATCCCGATACCATAAGCAGATGCTGTTCGCCGGTATCGGCAAAGAGGGACAGCAGAAACTCGCCGACAGTCGAATCCTATTGGTGGGCTGTGGAGCACTTGGCTGCGTTCTGGCTGATGCGATGGTTCGAGCTGGCGTGGGGCATGTTCGCATTGTCGATCGTGACTTCGTCGAACTCAGCAACCTGCAACGTCAGGTTCTGTTCGATGAACAGGACGTAGCCGATCACCTGCCCAAAGTGATTGCGGCCGCTCGACGACTTCGACGAGTCAACTCCGAAGTCACGATCGAACCAATTGTGGCCGATGTGGACTATGCCAACATCGCGGAACTTGCGGATGGTGCTTCTCTGATCCTCGATGGCACGGACAATTTTGAAATCCGCTATCTTATCAACGACCTTTCGCTCGAAAAGAACATTCCCTGGATCTTCACGGGCTGTACCGGAGCGGTCGGTCAGGTCATGCCCGTGTTTCCTAACGAATCAGCCTGTCTGCGATGTTTGATGCCACTACCACCTCCGCCTGGGGCTACGGAGACGTGCGATACTGCGGGAGTTCTGGGACCTGCAGTCAATGTCGTTGCTTCGCTGCAGGCCGCGATCGCCCTGCGAATTCTGGTGGGACAGAGTCAACAAGTTGACCGCAAACTGCACATCGTCGATGTCTGGAATGGCTCATTTCGTGCCGTCGATGTGCGCAAACTCCGTGAATCCCAACAGTGCCCGGCCTGCCAAAATGGTGAACGCTTGTGGCTGACCGGCAGTCAACGTTCAGCGTCAACGGTTCTCTGTGGGCGAAATGCGGTGCAGATCACTCCGCCTGAAAAAATGGCCCTCTCCCTCAACGATCTCGCTATTCGGCTGGCTTCCTCGGGAAGTGTAACGTCCAATCCGTTCCTCGTTCGTGTTACAATTGCCCGCTCAGCAGAGCAGCCAGCGGTCGAATCTTCCGCCGCTGACGTTGTCGCAACGAGTGAGACCACGCCGTTGGAACTGACAATTTTCCCGGACGGGCGAACGATCATCCGGGGAACTAGCAACCCGGCTGTCGCTCGAACACTCTATTCTCGCTACGTCGGTACCTGAGCAACACTGTTCCTGGGCCAGAGTTTCTTTACAGGCGGATTCCATGTTTTCTCAGACTGTCGAGTATGCATTGCGAGCCGTCGTGCATCTGGCGATGAAATCTCCGCAACCACAAAAGACAGCCGAGATCGCTGAAGCGACGCAGGTGCCGTCGGCTTATCTGTCGAAAGTTCTGCAAGGCCTGAAGGAAAAAGGCATCGTACGTCTGCAGCGGGGGATCGGAGGCGGAGTCGCACTCGCACATCAACCGGACCAGCTCACGATCCTGGACATCGTCAACGCAGTCGATCCGATCAAAAGGATTACGACTTGTCCCCTCGATCTGAAGTCTCACGGCACCCGACTTTGCGCGCTGCATTTCCGAATGGATCAGGCGCTGAAGTCAATGGAGACGGCATTCCGCTCAACAACACTGGCTGAGCTGCTGCAGGATTCCAATCCCAGCGTCCCGCTGTGCGATCAATTCGAAGCCAGGCTATAAGCAGCCATCAGAGCTGTGGAAACGGTCTCAACAAGTTGTCGACGAGGCACGGGCTTCTTTAGTACTGTATATGCCTGGGCGTCCTGGGCATCGCGACAAACGTCTTCACTGGTGTCCGACGTAATCAGGATACAGGGTCGAACAATATCCAGCCGCTTCATGGCTCGCAGTGTTTCGATCCCGGTCAAAAACCGCATGTGCATATCGAGTAGCACAATGTCGATCCGACGACTTTGCACGACTTCCAGGGCTTCTTCACCGGATTCCGCTTCGTGAAGGACGAGAAACGGACGGTCTTCCAGGACTTCTCTGAGGACCGAGCGAAAGGACGGATTATCGTCCGTAATCAGCAGCTGAAACTGTTTTTCGACCAGAGCAACCATGATTCAAGTAACCTGAAACTGGGAGTACGTCTGCGAGATTGCATCCTGCAGCTTGAGACGAACATTTCCACCCGAGCCCGCACTATCCAAAGGATCGCCGCTTTTTTCCAGTCTGAACTCCTGCCCGCAGGCCTTTTTTCCTGAGTAACGAAACGCTGCTCTCCCGGCTGTACGTTCCCGTCGACGGAGCGACGGGCGTACCGTACACCCGTCGCTCCGCCGACGGGACTATTTCGCCGGCTCAGTGGCCGGCTCCGCCCGTTTCAGCTCCAACAACAGCGTGTGCGCGTCGCGGTATCTGGGGGCCTGTTCCAATGCCAGCAGGACATGACGGCGAGACTGGGCGGTATCGCTCTCTTTCAACATTCGGGCAATTCGATAATGCAGCCTCGGAGCATCATCCGACTGCAGCTCCAAAAGACTCGACAATTGAGCCACCGCAACTTCGTTCTGCTTCAGAGTTTCGGCAGCCGCCAGAGTCTTCTGAATCGCTGAGATCTGAAACGGATCGATCCCAAAAATCGTTTGCCCCTGCTCAATGACCCGTTCCGATTGATTGGCTTCGTTGCAAATGTCCTGCAAACGGACGGCCGCTTCAAGATCATCAGCTGTCCTAGCCAGATGTTCAGCCAGGACTGCGGCCTCCTGCTCATACTCGCCCCGTTTCCGATAAACATCCGCCAGCAATCTTCGAGGACCATTTGTACTGACGTCGCCGGGAACCTGTTCCACTAACTTCTTCAGGGCGACTTCTGCCTCGTCCAGCTTGTTGTCCTGCAAAAGCAAAGAGGCCTGAGTCATCAATCCTGAAAAGCTTGAAGGATGCGTCTCCAGAAACGATTTCACGCTTTCCAGATCCGTGGGCTTGGCTTCTGCAAACGCCTCCTTCGAAAAATCGACGCCCGCAGCCCAGCCTTTAGCCTGCTCGGTCAAAAAGCTTCGAAACGATGTCTCCAGAGCTTCTAACCCGCCCGTATGGCGATCGAGCGCGTCGTTGATTTGGACTCCCGTGCTCAGATCACTCAGTACCGCATTCAAAGCTGGCAGGCCGTGGGCCTGAACGATGTGCTCGACAACCATCGACGATTCGTAGTATGCGAAGTTCATGTCTTCGCCACTCTTCGCGGTCAGAAAAGCACTGCTGAGCTGGCCGATGGGAGTAATCTTGTCGCCCAGAATACGATCGCGAAAATCGTGATTCATATGCTGGCCCCAGCGTATGTCAGCTCGACGCTCTTCGAAGACCGAAATGCCTTCGCTCAGCCACCGGGGGATTTTGTTACCCGTCTTTTGCAGAGTAATCACGTGGCAGAATTCATGCCACAAAACAGATTCCCAGCTCGTCGGATGGTCGCGTCGTGAAGCCGGACTGTTGGCCGTTACAACCCTTCCGAAGCAAACTCCGAGGAACCCTGAGACATCCGGGATTCCGAACGTTCGCACCGCGAAGTCATCGGCTCGCGGATAGATCTCAACCATCACCGGCAACTCTGGCGAAAACTCAAAACGCGGGGCCAGTTCTTCCCATGATTCTTCAAGCAGGGCCAGAACTCTTTGGCCGTAAACAGCGGCTTCGTGCTTTTCCATACGTACCTGAAAATGCGGACTCTTGAGAGTCGTAAAGCGGACCAAACTGTCCTTCAACTGCAGCAGATTGAAGAGAGTTGTGTCGTACCCGTCCTTGTCATGAGCCTGCTCGGCCATTTGCCAGCCTTCGGCTTCCTGACCCAATCGAAGCAGATCCTGAGCCAGCTGAACTCGAGCCGGATTAAATTCCGGATCAAGCTCCAGGGCACTCCGCTGCGCGGCCGCGCCTTCGGTGAATCGGTACTTTTGAGACAATTTGCGACCAATCAAATGGTCGACTTTGGGATTCACGGCTGAGAACTTTAATGCCTCGGTCCGACTTTGTGCGGCAGCGTCGGCATTGTTGCGCAGCTGATGAATCACGGTCTGTAAGGCATGGGCTTCGGGCAAATGAGGATTCACCGATAGCATCTGACGAATTGTCTCTTCCGCCCCGGAGTAGTCTTCCGAATCGATCTGTCGCTCAGCCGCGCGTTGCATGGCTCCCACATGCTGAGGATTCAATTCGAGCGTTTTCTGAAGCAACTGGGCCGACTGCTCGCTATCTGCAGAACTGATCGCTTCGGACAGCAGAAACTTAATGTCGGCGTTCGTTTCGAACTCCTTCGCGGCGGGCGTCAGCAGTTCTGCGGCGAACGCGAAATCTCCTTTGTCGAGGGCCAGTCGTCCGGCTGCCAGAAATCCATCCGGTCGATTGGAATAGTTCTTTCTCGCGCGTTCGAAGAAGCCTTCCTGAACGGCTTTTGCATCGGCGCCAATTGCGATCGCGACCCAGCCGATCGCGGCCAAGTCGTCGGCATCGGTATATCTCCACGATGCGGTTGCGACCTGCTTTTCGACTTCCATCAAAGCGGCGGCCGCTTGTTCCTTTTTGCCGTTGGCCAGAGCACATTCGTATTCCAGATGCCGCAATCGAGCACTCCAGGCGTACCTTTCAATGCCGGCGACGACTGTGGCGAGGGCTTCAGGATATTTGCCCAGAGCCAGCTCACTTTGAGCTTTGAGGATTGGCCACTCCTCGCCGTAGCTTTTCTCTTCAATCGCCTTTGTCGTCGCGGCGAGGCATTCGGCATATTTTCCGGACGCCATCATGGCCTGGCAATCCGCGACCGTATCGGCGGCAAAGGCGTGACTGGCACCAGGGCCAACGCCGAAAATCATCACGGCTGCAGCTAGAAAACAACGTACCGAACGTGAGCCCATAAGGCACCTTATTCCCTTTTCGTTGAGTCTTGACCGGGTGGCTGAACTCTCGGCGATTCTCTTTGCGTCTTGGCGACTTTGCGTGACGAAAATTGTTTCACGCGAAGACACCAAGGCGCAAAGGGAAGATGATGTTTGCGAAAGTTCAACTCCTTCAAAACCTACTTCACCGAAACGTGTTGCCGTCGGATGATCCGGCGATCAGCCCTCTCGCCGCTTCTCGGGAGGCTGCTGAATGTAACGCAGGAAGGCCGTTATTTCCTTAGGAAGTGGCGAATTGAATTGCAACATTTCGCACGAGGTCGGATGCACAAAAGCCAGCGTCGAAGCATGCAAAGCCAGACGTTTATGCGGCCACGGGATCTCTTTCCATAAGTGTGACCGATAACGCGAATCTCCCAGAACTGGGTGACCTTCCTCGGCAAAATGCACGCGGATTTGATTTCTTCGTCCGGTTTCCAATTGAACCGTGACATGAGTTACCGCTGGTGATTGAGCCGTGCGAGGGTAATTGCGGACGACCTGATAATGAGTGACGGCCAGTTCACCGTCTTCTTCATCTTCGGTCGAGTAGCGGTTTAGGTTCTTCGAAGTGGCCAGATAAGTTCGGAACTCACCCTGCTGCTTCACGACATGACCGGTCACGATCGCATCATACTGGCGTTCCGGTTTTCGCTGGGAAAACTGGGACTGCACAGCATCCGCCATTTCTTTCGTCTTTCCGAACACCAGCAGACCAGAAACGCCTCGATCCAGCCGATGCACCAGGAACGCGCCACGACCTCGTCCTTCGTGCCGAATGTGTTCGTTGACTCGGTAGATCAACGTATGCGGCTCACGTCCATCGGTGGGTACGGTCAGCAAATCGGCCGACTTGTCGACGATGATGATCTCACGATCTTCATAGACGATCGTAAATCCTCGGTGTCGTGTCACCTGAGGTCGACGTTTGGGTGAATAGCGTCGGTTTTCTTCAAAGCGGACTCGCACCTGGTCACCGGCCGCCAGCTTTCTCCCTGGATCAATCTCCAGAACGCCGTTGAGCATGACGCAATCGTGATCAAACAATCCCGTCACATGCGACCGAGATCCTCCGGCCAGTTCCTGCACGCAGCGATCGGCTCGCGCATCAATAAACGGCGAATCAGCTTCCAGTTGAAGTTCACGAATCAAAAACGGCACGCAGAAACTTTCAGGGTTGGACTTTCAACAACTTTCGGACGCTCATGAATTGATGAGTCATCGCGACCACCTTGGTCATGCACGCTGCGGAAGTCCCGTCGGCGGAGCGACGGGCGTACTGTACACCCGTCGCTCCGCCGACGGGCTGCATGCTCAAAGGTCGGGGCCTGCGTATCGTATGCGACGAATGTGCGAATCCTCCGGGTTTGCGGCCTGTTTACCACTGTTTTTAGGCTCTTTTGTTGCTCTTCCGAAGAATGCTCGTCTTGACCCGGGGAGCCTTTTTCCTGCATGATCAAACTTGGCCAGATCTGCGTCCCTGCTGAGTGCTCAGAAAGTCAACCAATCCACTATGAAGCCCAGACGACGACGATCTCTGGCCAGAACTCAACCCTGCTGGATTGCTTCAGCCAATGGGGCCTCTGCAGCCACGGAAAAGCTCGAAGACCGATCTTTGCTCAGTAACCTGGCCATCGCTAACGCTTTTCTGGTCGATGGAAACAACAGCCGTATCAGCAACCCGCTGCTGGGTGAACAGGTGGAAATTCGCAGCGTTTACTCCACCAACGGACTTTCTGCCTCCTCGTTCTATGCGATTCGGTTTATCGTCGATGGTATCGCGGTCGACCAAACCGACCTGACATTTGGAGCCGGTACCGCTGCAGCCACCGAGAACTGGTTCGCCGATATGTTCCATGGCTACGCTGAATCCGGCAGCCATTCTGTTCAGGTCATTCTTGATCCGTTCAATCAGGTCGCCGAAACCAACGAAGCTGATAACTCGCTGACATTTTCATTCGCTCCTGTCCGAGCCACGAATCTGCCTCAGAAGCTGAGTCCCGTCGTTGAGGGAATAGCCGGTGTCGACTGGCGAGTGATGAACTTCGCAGATCTGGATCCTCGACCCGGCTTCCTGCGAGATTATCGCGGCGGCAAGTTCACTTACGATACTCCGACATTTGGACACGACGCGCTCGACATCGGACTGGCCGATTTTTCTGCAGCTGATGAAGGGATGCCGGTCCTTGCCGCGGCCGATGGGATCGTAGAAGCCGTTAACGACGGAGCCTTTGACCGCAATAAGAGCTTTACCTATCCAGAGCCACCCGCCAACTATGTCATCATCAATCTTGGTGACGGCTGGCGAGCCAAATACTGGCACCTGCGAAGAGATTCCGTTTCAGTGAAGGTCGGTGATTCAATTGCCGCCGGTGATTTTCTGGGCTGGACTGGCAGTTCAGGCTTTTCCACCGGACCCCATGTCCATTTTGAGCTGACGTACAAGAACCATCCGGTTGAAACGATGCTGGATCCTGCGACGTTCTGGGTGACGCCGCCTCAATATCCAGCGGATTATCGCCACGTAATCAAATCGGGGTTCTCCAGCAATGTCCCGACCCCTTCTGAGTGGGCCGAACAACCTCAGGATATCCGCACCTTCAAGCCTGGCAATCGCCTTTCTTTTTGGGTGATTGCCGGAGCGATGATGCCGGGTGATACTCGTACCGTCCGCCTCCAGCGGCCCGATGGCAGTCTGTTTCTCGATCAAACGAGTAACCCGGGAAGTACTTTCTTTCAGGTTTCGCAATGGGCTTATACCGTCACTCTTCCCACCACCAACGCGCTGGGAACCTGGACTGCAACATGGCTCCAGAATGGTGTTGAGCTGACTCGACAGACTTTCACGGTTTCCAACGTGGGTGTTCCGGAACTCCGAGTTGACCTTGGCAGTGAACTCATTCCCAGCGGACGATTTACTCCGATCGACTTTGGTGAGTCTCTTCCGGGTTCTGCCGGGCAAATCCGAACGTTTGATATTCGCAACTTTGGCTCTGCGTTGCTCTCACTGAATTCAGTCACAGTACCGACCGGCTATGAGATCGTAAGTTATCCTGCGACTGTTCTGCAGCCTGGTCAGTCCACGACGTTGACGGTTCGCCTCTCGACCACGGCTCAGGGATACTTTGCCGGTGAATTGCGTTTAACGACCAATGATTCTGATGAGTCACTGTACCGTATCTGGCTGGAAGGTATTGTTGCGCCAGCCGAAATTGGCACATTGATTCCCGGGCTGTCGGTAAGAAAGGCGGAGGAGGGATCGAGGTTCTTTGCGAATGTGCGGCGGACAGGAAATCTGACCTCGGCACTGACGGTTTCGCTGTTGGCTGATAAGACGGAACTTCTTTTACCATCAACAGTTACGATCCCTGCCGGAGTAGCGTTCGTTAACTTTGAGGTCCAGGCTGTTCAGGATCTGACGACAGACGGTGAACAACGAGTATCGTTGACAGCTTCTGCTGCCGGGCTGCGATCCGGACAAAATGAAGTTCGCATTCTGGATGCTGTTCCGGACCTTCGATTACCCGCTTCACCCAATATTATTGGTCCAACGAAAAGCGTTCTGAATAATCCTGTAACGATCTCCTGGACGCCCGTTTCGAATGCCTCCAGCTACGATGTCCGTGTCGATTTTCTGTCCGGAACAAAGCCCAATTTGGTCCGATCAACGGTGACACAGACTTCTCTTTCACTTGGCGGATTTCGTGAACTGGGGCGTTATCGCGTCATGGTGCGAGCGAACCTTAGCAGCGGTGGTTCGACCGCATTCAGCTCAAGTCATCTCATTCGAGTCGACAGTCCGATCGCGTTGAACCCGTTGGCTGAGGTTCAGGTGACTCCTCGTCCAGTGCTTTTCTGGAGCGAAGTACCGACGGCCGTTCGATATGAATTCCAGATCGAGGACATCCTCCGGCTGAAATACTTCGTGGCCTCTTCCTCCAGCAGCAACTCAACCCGCCTGACATTTCCTAACCCTTTGCCGATGGGTATGTACGAAGTCAGAGTTCGCGCGATTGACGCCCTGAATGAGAAGACTTCGTGGTCACCAGTGGTTTCGTTCACTGTGGTCCCGGTCCCGTCACCAAGCCTGACTCCGCTGTCGACTTTCTACAGGACTCCTGCCCTGAGATGGTCGCCGGTACTCGGTGCTCGAAGTTATGATGTTGTGCTTCGCGATCAGAGAACCGGTAAAACGATTTATCAGGCTTCTGAAGTGAGACGGACTGTCTGGACAACTCCGGCAAGTCTGCCCGTTGGAAATTACACTTGGCAGGTCCGTGCTTCTGCTGAGTATGACGTTCACAGTGCATGGAGCACTGTTCGCAACTTAACTATCGGTGGCCAGCCGCAAATGCTGACTCCCCCGAACACTGCTGGGGGACGTGTCACTTTTCGTTGGGATCCCGTGCAGTTCGCTGATCGTTATGAACTTCGTGTTGTCAGCGAATCGGCGTTGCAGACGGATATCCTGCGTGTGAGCACGATCCAGGGAACTGCTAAAGAGTTCACTCAAACACTTCCTGTCGGAGCTTATCGTGTTTGGCTACGTGCTTTCAGCCCCTCTGGTGAAGCAAGTGCCTGGAGTTTCGCTGTTCGCTTTGTCGTAAGCTAACCCGGAGTTCTGTCGCTGGGTTCCTCAAACAACAGGCTTTCCAGTAGTTTACGATGCTTCGGATCCGGGAAGACGGCTGCGATTTCCAAGGCCAGAAACGGGATGTTAGCCGGGATTTTGACCAAATCTTTGACTGTCGTGACGACTCGATTAATGCCCCGGGATGCGGCTCGCTCGGCGATTTCTGTCAGGTCCTCGTTCGTGTAATGATGGTGGTCAGGGAACCACTGAGTCGCCTCAACACGCAGTCCGGATTTTCGACAGGTCTCTGCAAACGCTTCGGGATTTCCGATGCCACTCACCAACATCACTGGCTGGTCGCTGAGTTCTTCGACGGTATAGCGACGACCTTGGCCATCGATCAGGCCAGAAGGACGAAACTCTACTCGGCCAATTCGATCGGCTAGTTTCGCAACGGTATTTCGAACCCGCGCTTCGATCGCTGCAAGCTCTGATTCGGCGACCATATCTGAGCGAGTTATCAGCACAACATTCGCGCGTTTCAGAGCTGTCAGAGGTTCTCGCAACAACCCTCGCGGCAGCAGATGGTCGTATCCAAACGGTTTTGTGGCATCGATCAGTACGATGTCCAGTTCCCGATAAAGCTGTCTATGTTGGAATCCATCATCCATCACGATGGTGTCGATATCCGTCGTGCTTATCAGCCTGCGAGCTGCCGTAAATCGTGATGAATTCTGTTCGTGGGGAACTCCCGGACAGAGCCGTTCCAACACTCGCTTTTCGTCGTTGCCCTGCCCGTCCACGGAGCGATAACCACGGCTGATGATTCCCGGGATGCGATTCTGTTGTTGCAGGATTTGCACGACCAAAGCCACGACTGGCGTCTTTCCGGTGCCTCCTGTGGTGAGATTTCCCACACTGATCACCGGAGCGTTGACTCGACGAGGCTTGCGAATTCCCCAATCAAACCCAGCGTTTCGCAGGCCGATTGCTCCACGATAAACGGGCTCCAGAATCAAAAGTCCAAGCCGACCGATTCCTGCGAGAATGCCGTGCGTCTTTCCGCTGATCAGATTGAGGAAGACTTGTTCGTTCAAGCGGAGGAACTCGATATTTTGAGCGTTTCTGTTGGGCTATTTGTCGGGGAATATTAGTGCTGGCGGTTTACTTGAGCCAGTATCTGGTCCGCTACATGACTCCTTCACTTTTCACGGCTCCGGTAGATTCACCGTCATCTGTGACCGATTCTGTAGGTTCTCGCCGGTTTTCCCCTGCTTTCACCCTGCCCTGGGCACCGATGTGCTCTTGCTCTTGCTGCTTTTTCCGGGTGAAAGTCGTTGTCATCTGGACTACGATGACCGGGCTGCTGCTTTTATGCTCCCGTTATTCTGCTCGGATCTTCATGCCGTCTCCTCCCTCAGCTTCCGAAAAACCATCTCCCGCATTTTCCCTGCGCAATCTTGAGCTGCGTTTTAAAGGTGCGGAACGAGCGGTTTTCCAGAACCTCTGTTTAGATGTTGTTCAGGGAGAATTCCTGTCCATCGTCGGTCCTTCCGGTTGCGGCAAATCCACTCTGCTCAAGATGCTGGCCGGTTTGCTCATGCCAACCAGCGGAGAACTGAATCGGCACTCGACCTTCGCGGAGTCCTCAAGGCGAATCGGTTTTGTTTTTCAACACCCGACACTTCTCCCCTGGAGGACAGCGGCTGATAATCTGAAGTTGCCGCTTGAACTCGGCCCAGACGCTGGGTCAAGACAATTGTCGCCTACTGAATGCGAAGATCTGCTGCTGCAAGTGGGGCTGACTGCAGCCGATGCTGACAAACGACCGTCTGAGCTGTCAGGTGGCATGCAAATGCGATTATCGCTGGCCCGTGCTCTAGCAACTGGCCCGGATATTCTGCTTCTTGATGAACCTTTTGCCGCCGTTGATGACCTGCTGCGATTGCGACTTCAGGAAGATGTGCGAGGGCTATACGAGAAAAAAAATCTGACCACGATCCTGGTGACTCATAATCTGCATGAGGCGGTTTTTATGAGCGATCGTGTCATCGTTCTTGGTGGTTCACCGTCACGCGTTGTCGACACCATTCCGGTCTCCGGGCCAAGGTCACGTGAGGCTGATTTTCGTCAATCTTCAGCGTTTTTCGATGATCTGCGATTGGTCACTGCGGCTCTGTTCAGAACTCCACTCAGCGGAAAGGAGGTCGAACATGCGTGAAATTCTTGTTTTCGTTTTGCTCGTCGTCGTCTGGCAACTGACCGTCTGGCTGGGGAATATTCATCCGGTCCTTTTCCCGGGGCCCGCCGCTGTGGCGACGGCTGCGTGGAAACTTCGGATTGATTTGCTTGAAGCGACTTTCCGAACTGCGCTGGCGGCGTTTACGGGTTTGTCGATAAGCGTGATCGTCGGCACTCTGTCAGCCTTTGTGTTTTCTCAGTCCACGTTGATCCGGCGTGCTCTGTATCCTTATGCAGTGCTGCTCCAAACGATCCCGATCATTGCGATTGCTCCGATAGTGATTGTCTCATTCGGGCGAGGATTCTTCAGCATCGCTCTCGTGTCTTCCGTGATCAGTCTCTTCCCGATCATCACGAATACCACAACCGGCCTACTTCAAATTGATCCCAACCTGCTGGATCTATTTCGGCTGAATGGGGCCACGCGTTTGCAGACTTTGCTGAAGTTGCGAGTGCCCTGCTCTTTGCCGTTTCTTTTCTCTGGTATCCGAATCGCAAGCGGCTCGGCCATCGTCGGCGCGATCGTCGGTGAGTTCTTTGTTGGCTCCGGGCAGCCCGGGCTTGGGGCTATGATTCAGCGAAAATCGGCTTCTCTGGACATGGCTGAACTTTACGCCACCGTCTTCACTTCCACCGCGTTGGGAACCCTGGCTTTTGCGGCCGTGAGTCTTCTCGGTGAAAGTCTTCTGCGACGACGCTTCGGTATGAGTCTCGGCGGACGATAGATTTTTCTCCTCAGGCAAGCGGTTGGCTCTACTGCTTCTTGCGGAAGACGTACAGCACTGGGGATTCCTCGTTGTCAGCTGCTCCCGGAATCACTTCTGTAGTCCATGACGGTGCCTTGTTATTCTCACTCCAGTCAGCGACAGCCCGAGCTTCTTCCTGTCCTCCCGCATGTCCACGATAGGCGATCACAGTCATCACTCCACCTGCTCTTAAAAGGCTGACACCCGCCGCTATCGCTTCTGTTGTTGTCGCGGCTGATGTTGTTCGCTGTTTATTTCCGCCGGGAAGATAGCCGAGGTTAAACATAATCGCCCCAACGACTTCCGATGAGGCAAGGAGTGACTTCAGCACCTTACTGTGATCATCCTGATGCAGTGTCACGTGTTCTACGGATTCTGTTTCCAATCTCGATCGCGTTGACTGAATCGCTTCTTGCTGAATGTCGATTGCGTGAACGTGCCCTGATGGCCCGGTGCAAGCTGCAAGGAACACCGTGTCATGTCCGTTTCCGGCTGTTGCATCGACTACGGTGTCGCCCGTACGCACCGCTCGTCGCGCTATACTGTGAGCCAATTTCGTCAGAGATATGGCCTTTGTCCCGGTCACCCGAGTTTCCTGACCCTTCGTTTCTGGCTTCAATGCCATAAGATTCAAAAGGCGCTGAGCCGTTATCGGGGCCATCAGAGACGCTTTGGAACCCATACCGTTCATGATTGCTACATGCGGATACTTTGGGTGACGAGCCATGATCGGTCGTCGTGTTTTCATGCCGGCTCTGATCGCTGAATAATGCCCTATGACACGATAGCTCTCGTTTGTTATCTCTTTTAGCCCCCGCAAAAGCTCGTCTCGGCCACTTTGTGTCTCTTTCTGGTCGAGGTTGTCGCGGTCGTAGGTGGCTCCCAGAAGATATTCTTTCGCTGAACTGTCCTCTCTCTGATCCGTCGCCCGGGCCAGCCAGAAGCCCCTATGAACCACTTCACTCGCCGTCCTACCCGGGATGTCCAGCCTCAGAATCTCCCCGCGTGCCGGAGCATCCGGAATCCCTGGAAACCATGAGTTCTCTTCTGGTTGGTATCCCTGACAGAAATAGATCTCCTGTCCTACTAAACCCAATTTGGGCAATTGAACACCGCTCTCACTGACCTCGATGTCTTTGGTCGGGTCCAACTCGACCTGATGAAAACGGCCTTTTTCGGCGAAGAAACTCCTGGTCACTTCGAGAAATGTGCTGACTCGAAGTCGAGCGGCCCCCAGCATTCGAAATCCTATCGCTCCGCCTTTTGCTCCGTTGATCAGTTCGATCTCACTGCGATTAATTTCGTAGCGTTCTTTGAGAAAGAAGTCTCTCTCTATGTCATCCTGAAAGTACCGAACTGCAGGCTCTTCTTTGAACAGTGACGCTCCCGTTTCCTTTTCTACTCGCTGATAGAACTCCTTGGCGACTGTCTGGCTTTCGTCAAAGTCCCCCGCCTTCGATAGTCGTCGACCTGTAAACGGAGTAACCAATCCCGCCGCTATACGAGACGCCGTGACGTGCCTGCCTCGATCAAAGACATGAACTGTCTTGCCTTCCCAATGAAGCGACCAAGCCAGTACTGAACCTGTTATGCCCTGCCCAATGATCAGGCTGTTTGTCATCTGCAAGGCTCCTCTGATTCCGCCTGGAGTTCATTGATCACCCCTAATGATCTCACTGAGACTGAGTTTTCTTTCTGTTTCATTGTTTTTCCCTCGTGGTTCAGTCTATTCTGACACCGTGTTCCCGTGCTTTTCACACTCGCTTTTCGGCCTTTTGCCAAAGGTTCCCGCCTATGTTGTCTCATTCCTCCCGGAATCGTCGCTCATTTTTGAAGACCACTGCCGCTGGCTCCGCCGCTGCTCTTTCGTCTTCTTTGTTCGTTTCTGAAGCTTCTGCCAAAGCTTCTCTCAGCCCTCTTGAGAAACTCAATATCGCGTGCATCGGAACCGCCAATCGTGCGGCTGAGGATGTTAACGGGGTCATGAGTGAAAACATCGTCGCCATTGTCGACGTTGACTCAAACTACCTCAACAAAGCGAAAGCGATGTTGACTGAGAAAAACAAGCTCGAGCCTCGCACCTACGCTGACTATCGCGAGATGATCGAAAAAGAAGGTGACAAAATTGACGCTGTCGTCATTGGCACCGCCGATCATCATCACGCTCCTGCGTCTATCCGAGCCATTCGGGCTGGGAAACATGTTTACTGCGAAAAGCCTTTGACGCACACTGTCTTTGAAGCTCGCCTGATCGCTACTGAAGCCAAAAAACGTGGCTTGGCGACTCAGCTTGGCACTCAGATTCACGCGGAAAACAACTATCGCCGAGTTGTCGAAATCATTCGAGCCGGTGTCATTGGCGATGTGACGGAAGTTCACGTATGGGTCGGAAAGGGCTGGGGCGGCGGTGAACGTCCAGCAAAGGCCGATCCTGTACCTGCGAGCCTTAACTGGGATCTGTGGCTTGGTCCAGCTCCTGAGCGTCCATACGCCGACGGACAGTACCATCCGGCCAACTGGCGACGCTGGTGGGATTTCGGTCAGGGCACACTGGGAGATATGGCTTGCCACTACATGGACCTGCCGTTCTGGGCTCTCGATCTTAAGCACCCTGTCCGTTGCGAAGCGGAAGGCCCGAAAGTTCACCCGGAAACTTGTCCGCTGGGTCTTATCGTAAAGTACGACTTCCCTGCTCGCGGTTCTATGCCAGCTCTCAAACTGACCTGGTACGACGGCGATCTGATTCCGAAGAAGGTTGCCGGTCAGCCTGTTCCGGCAAACGGCGTCATGTTTGTCGGTAAGAACGGTTCACTGTTCTCTGACTACAGTCGCTATCGCTTGTTCCCGGCTGACAAGTTTGCCGACTTCAAGCCACCAGCTGAGTCGATCCCAAATTCGATCGGACATCACGCGGAGTGGATCAAAGCCTGCAAGGACGGTTCACCAACCACCTGCAACTTTGATTACTCAGGTGCTCTGACTGAAACAGTGTTGCTGGGCAACGTGGCCTATCGCACAGGTAAAGCGATCGAGTGGGACGCTGAGAACCTAGTGGCAAAGAATGTTCCTGAAGCTGCCAAGCTGATCACGAAGGAATATCGAGCAGGTTGGGAAGTGGTCTAATCTGTTCAGAGCGAAGAACGCTTGAACCAAAGGAATCCCGGTTGAGTCACATCAACCGGGATTTTTTGTGGCCTTGCGTTTGTGTTTGGAAAAGGATTTAAAAGATAGAAGTATAAGTAATAGACCGGCAGACAAATGTTGATAACTACCACTTCCCTGGTCATAACCTTCTTCTGATAAACACTTTAGAGATTCAGACGGAAGTGAGTAACTGTAAGGAAATCCGTGGAAAAGCTCTTTCAAGTCGGTGTGGAAAGAGCAGAAGGATCAACAACCTGTGAAGCGAACTTCTCAAAGTCATTTGCAAAACAAACAAGTAACCTCCGCGTTCACCAGAGAGTTATCAACAAGTTATCAACAAGTGGCGTCGGGGTAGTTATCAAGGTTGAAGATGAGTCAGAGAACACCAGAATCAACTTAACCGACTCGATAAGCACAAACGGATTACTCAGCTTCAACATATTCAGTTTGAATAACAGTGTCGGGCAGGTTTTTCTTGAGCTCTGCAACAGCAGAATCGCTAGCACCCAAAGCGGTACGAGTGACCTTGAGATCCTTCAATGTCTTCAGGTGAAAGAGAGACGCAGCACCGGCTTCAGTGACTTGAGTAGAGCCAATGTGAAGGAATGTCAGCGACTTCATGTCCTTCAGCAACACCAGGCCACCATCCGCCAGTTTGCTGTTGTCCAGATTGAGCCACAGCAGTTTGGTCAGAGGAGCCAGCTGAATCGCTCCAACATCCGTAATCTGAACTCGCCATAGATTGAGCTTCTTAAGATTCGTCAGTTTGGCCAAGTGGGCCATCCCCTCATCAGAGATCAGCGAGTCTTCACTAAGATCGATTTCTTCCAGTGTTTTGCAGCCAGACAAGGCCTCCAAACCGGCGTCACTGACCTGAGTACGAGCCAGACGCAGTTTTCGAATCCTGGGGTACTTTGCTATCAACTTGCAGGAGTCGTCATCAACCACAGTACCGGCAAGGTAAAGTTCCTCCAGCTCAGAGAGACCCGACAGAGCTTCCAAACCGGGAGTGCCAATCCACAGGTCGTCCAGTGCCAAAACCTTTAATGACTTACAGGCAGCCAGAAGTTTCAGACCTTCGTCACTGATGGTGGTCTTACCGCTCTTTCCGGAGAATCGAAGAGCACGAAGGCTGGTGAAATGGGCGAGCAACTCTGCCGATTTGTCGGACAATTCGCAACCACGTACATCCAGACTGGCCAGTTTCGGAACCGCTTTCTCCAGCGCCGTGAGAGTCTCATCGCTGAGGGCAGACTCCGAAAGATTTAATGTTCGCAACGAAGGAAACTTGGCCAGCAGGGCGAGGATGTCAGACGTGACTTCCAGCTTCGCAAGACTCACATCGACAGCCGCTCCGGAATCGTCAGTTTTTACAACGGCTTTCGCGTCGCCAAGAGCTTTGATCGCAGACGTTTCGGCTTCACTGATCGGAGGAAGTGCAGGTTTCTGAGCAGGCTTTTCTCCGCAGCCAGCGAGGAAAACCAGAAACACAGACGGGAGAAAATACCGAGTAGACAGCACAGGAAGGCTCCCAAAGAAACAAAAGACCGGGCAACAAGTTCGGCGATCATAACGACCAAACGACCGATCCGCAGCCGAACCAAGGTTAGCTCCAGCAATCGGGTCTCGGCCCGCTTTGGCACCAAAGAAAAAGTAGCGTGGGCTTCAGCCCACTATGCGCAAAGCCGGAGAGAAAGTTGTCAGAACAGTGTCGCGAGTCGAGGGACGAAGACCCATCAGAAACATACGATTTCTGATAACCGACAGAAGTGGCTCAACTCTCAGAAAGGATAACGAGTCTGATGCGAGAACTCTTTTTCATGGGACTTCTGTCCACCTTGCTCATTTCACCAGCAAAGGCCGACGAATGGCCGGCATTGCCAGACAAAGATGGAGCAGTCGAAATCCCAGCTCAGGAATGGCCACTTCGTCCGGGTCCTCGAAAGATTAGCATCCTGATTCACTTCCCGGACGGAACGAAGGAAAGTGTTCAACAGGACACTGGACTGATGCTGACGCTGCACAACTGGGGGGGAACTGATTGTGTCGGCACCGCGTCTCCTGCGGTAGTGGCCCGAAAGCTGAATGTGGTAGCGATCTGCGTCAACTACTTACAGAGCGGACAGGTGGATTCGATTCAGGGGCCGGAGCCGTATGACTTCGGATACCTGCAGGGACTTGATGCTTTGCGTGCTCTCTGGTTTGTCCGTAGCAGTTTGCAGGAGCAGAAGATCGGCTACAACGATCGTCGCATCTATTCCACTGGAGGATCTGGCGGCGGCAATGTGACGCTCATGGCCAATAAACTGGCGCCACGAACATTTGCCGCGGTGATTGACATGTGCGGCATGAAAAAGCTGTCCGATGATATCGCTTTCAATCTGCCAGGTGGGAGTGATCTGAATGCTCGCTGGAGTAAGGACAGCTCAAACCCGTTCTACCTTTCGCTCGACGCACAGGAGCTGAGATTCGTCGGGAATCCGGATCATCTCCGTGAAATGAAACGGCTGGGTACCGAGTCACAGATCACTGTCATTCATGGTGTCGATGACAAGACCTGCCCCTTCCCTGATGCTCAGGAGATGGTGGCCTTGATGCAGGCGGGCGGCCTTAAGGTAAAGCCCATCTTCGTTGATCAGGCACGTATCGATGGCAAAATCTACACTTCCACAGGTCATTCGCTGGGCGACCGAACAAGAATTGTTCTGGAACAAGCCGGTGTTGTGAGCGATCAGTCGACACTCAGCGATGTGTCACTTCCCCTTCGAAGTCAGGAACAAACCGACTTCGATCACAAAGACGTGATTCGCTATCGAACATCCTCCGGAGCATTCCAGATTGACTACAGTCAGGGTTTTCCAGTCGGCCGTTTTGAAGCAGAGACAACTCTTCCGGACTATCCGGATCACCAGGATCTGACATACCGAGTTAATTCAACAGGTCAGCGGACAGCGATTAAACAGGTTACCGACTGGGAACATCGCCGAGATCACATACGCCGACATCTGGAGCGGATCACCGGAAAGTATCCCTCGCCTTTGAAACGAGTTCCGCTGACTCCGCTGATCTCTGAAGAAGTCACACTCAATCCTCCAGAGGTGAGTCGCCCATTGTTGAGGCGAAAGCTGACGTATCAGTCCGACGCGGAGAGCCGCGTGCCGGCCTATGTCTTCATTCCGATCTCCGACGGCTCGGAGACCGAACAAGACCGCGATAAGAATCCAGCGAACGCAAGAATCGCATATCCCGCCGTGTTGTGTCTGCAACAAACAACGTCGGCAGGAAAGGATGAACCAGCCGGTCTTCAGGGCGACCCCGACATGAAATATGCGATTGAGCTGGCGGAGGCGGGATTAGTGACTATCGCTCCCGACTATCCTTCATTCGGCGAATATACGCACGATTTTGATGCCGATCAGTACCAAAGCGGCACGATGAAGGCGATCTGGGATAACTCTCGAGCCATCGATTTGCTGGCAACGATGCCGGAAGTGGACCGCACCAGAATCGGCTGCATCGGTCATTCTCTGGGCGGCCACAATGCCATTTTCACGGCAGTTTTTGAGCCCAGAATTCAGGCGATCGTATCCAGTTGCGGATTCACGAGTCTCTCGGAGGACGATCTTCCCAGTTGGACAGGTCCTCGCTACATGCCTTTGATAGCGACCTCGTTTGAAAATGACATCCGGAAAATGCCGGTCGACTTTCATGAGCTGATTGCGGCTCTCGCCCCACGGCCGTTTCTCGCCTGCTACGCAGAAAAGGACGACGATTTTTCCGCGTCTGGTTTTCGCCATGTGGTGCAACAGGCCGAGCCGGTCTACAAGCTCTACAATAGCGAGACGCACTTACAGTCGTTCAGAATTGATGCGGGCCACTCATTTCCCAAAGTGTCGCGAAAGCGAGCCTATAAATTCCTCGCCGAACACTTAAAGCACCAACCGAGACCGAACAAATGACCGAACCGGAATCACAGCCCCTCACAGCTGCTACCTTGTGCACAACCCGCTGTGTGCCTTGCGAGGGCGGCGTGCCACGAATGACGCCGAAGGAAGCAGAAGAGCAACTCAAAGAACTGTCCGGATGGGAACTGCTTTCTGGTCCAGATCGAATCAAGAAGAGCTGGACGGTAAAAAATTTCCTCGCCGGACTCGAGTTCTTTCAAAGCGTCGCCGCTGTTGCCGAGGCCGAGGCGCATCACCCCGATCTGCATCTGGTTGGCTATAGAAATCTCACGATCGAAATCTGGACTCACGCGATTCAGGGTTTGTCATTGAATGACTTCATCCTTGCTGCCAGGATTGATCAACTTCCCATCCGACTCAAATAAGGAATTCCCGTGGCCCGCTTCCCCCGCATGTGCAACATCATCCAGCGATTCGAGACACCTCGTGTGGCGGATATCCCCGGCGAAATCCGTGCTCAGATGGAATCTCTTCGCTTGACGGAGAAAATTCGACCTGGACAAAGCGTGGCGATTCCGGCCGGCAGTCGCGGTATCACCAATATAGCTTTGATTCTGCGGGAAATCGCGGCCTACTTCACATCGATCGGGGCAGCACCGTTTCTCGTCCCCGCGATGGGCAGCCATGGTGGAGGAACCGCCGAAGGCCAGGTCAAAATGCTGGCCAGTTTGGGCATCACGGAAGAGTTCGTCAAAGTGCCGATTCGTGCCACGATGGAAACCCGTATCGTCGCTCAGACTCCCAACGGCATGCCGGTGCATTTTGACCGATTTGCCTCCGAAGCCGATCACGTGTTCGTTGTGGGGCGAGTCAAACCCCACACAAAATTCGTCGGTCCAGTCGAATCCGGGCTGCACAAAATGATGCTGATCGGCCTCGGCAAACACGAAGGGGCGAAGATTTACCATAAGGGCATTCTCACGATGAGCTTCCCGGAAATCATCGCCTCAGTCGCCGAACGAGTGCTGGATGTTTGTCGGGTCTGCGGCGGGATGGCGATTCTCGAAAATGCCGAAGACGAAACGGCACTGCTGGAAGCCGTTCGTCCCGAAGAATTCGGAACGCGAGAACCCGAATTGCTGAAGCTGGCTAATCAATGGCTGCCCAGACTGCCGTTTGCTGACGTCGATTTGCTGATCGTGGATCGCATGGGCAAGAACATCAGCGGTGTCGGCATGGACGCGAACACCGTTGGACGGAAGTTCATTGATCACGCCGCGACCGATAAGGACCTTGCTCGATGTCGACGGATCATGGTGCGATCGCTGACGAAAGAAACCTACGGCAATGCAACCGGAATCGGCATGGCCGAATTTACGACGCAGCGCTGTGTGGATCAGATCGATCAGGAGATTACTCGAATCAATTGCATCACCGGCAATCATCCGGAAGCGGCGATGATTCCCGTCACACTGCCCAATGATGCATTAGCGGTTGAGACGGCTCTTCAGACCATCGGGATGGTCGAGCCGGAGGATGCTCGAGTTGTCCAGATCTCAGACACATTGCATCTGACCAAAGTCCGAGTGTCTGAAGCTTACTTCGATCAGGTCCGGGCCAGCAGTCATCTCAGCTTTGATGGGGAACCGTTTGATTTCCCTGTTGGCGAAGACGGTTGGATGAAAGATGTCGCACATTGAACTCAAACGCAGCGACGACATCAGTCGGCGGCAAAGCTTGAATTCGGAACGAAATGCCGGCTGAAGCCAGCACTACAATCCACTACCCGTTAAACAAAAAAACGGCTGAGCTGCCCAGAGGCGACTCAGCCGTTTCGTGTTTCTGTGCTGGAAAGTACCAGTCAGACTACTTTCCCTTAGCAGCTGGCTTCTTAGCAACTGGAGCCTTTGCAGGCTTAGCAGCGCCGGTCTTAGCCTTGGTTGACTTGGCGGCACCAGTCTTTGCCTTTGTTGACTTTGGTGCAGCTGGCTTCGCAGCGGCTGTCTTTGCCTTTGTTGACTTTGCTGCAGTTGTCTTTGCTGCGGTGCTCTTTGCGGCCATTACCATTTCCTCCGTGAGGATTCTTTGACACCGATGAAATTTGCAGGATGTCCGCCGGTGTCAGGCACGAACAACCGCGAGTACTCTTAGGTTGCGGTGGGGCCAAAAAAGACCCACCTGTGACAACCCTCCGGGGTTATAGATGAGTTAAGTCGATTGCGTCAAGCAGAAATCCTTGGACGACAAGGCGTTCCTGACTTCATCCCGTCGCTAAGTTGGTGACCGACGTTAGTTGATGAAGGACGACAGCAGAGTTGTTCAGACAGCTTTGATGTATGGGTCATCACATCGATAATCACTCCTCCGCCACCACACGTCATCCCCGCACACATCGCACAGATCCCCTTCCTTTTGGTGAGATTATCAGGGCTCCGGATATCGCGTCTTGACGCAGACAGACCGGCAGATAGACTGAACGGCACGATTTGTAGCCTATGCTACATCCGGTTGCGAAGAAAAAAGGAAGCTGGAGTTATGCAGAAGTGGCTGCTCAGTGCTGACGCAGTAGCGTGTCGCATGGCGAACCGAAACTCGTCATTTTTGCACCGGTTTTTGCTGACTTTGCTGGTGCTTTTCACTGGTTGCCAGAACGGCGAACCTTCAACAGCTACGAGCGAAAACAGTACGTCGAGCAACGGCGGTCGACTCAAGGTCGTGGCCACCGTCGGCATGGTGGCTGACGTCGTTCGAGAGATTGGTGGCGAACGGATCGAGCTGACTCAGCTCATGGGTCCGGGGGTTGATCCACACCTCTACAAAGCCACTCGAGATGACGTGCAGCAGATCATGACCGCCGATCTGGTCTTCACCAATGGTCTGATGCTGGAAGGTCGACTTGAGGACACCTTCAATCGCATCGCGCAGAAAAAGCCGGTTTTCGCGATGACCCGAGATTTGCCTCAGGATCTTCTCCTGAAGCCCGACGGCGCCGGCGATCACCCGGATCCGCATGTCTGGATGGATGTTGCCGCGTGGGCCAATTGTCTCGATGTGATCACCGAAGGACTCAGCAAGTCACTGCCCGACCATGCCACCGAGTTTCAATCTCGCGCTGTTGAATATCGAACGAGTCTGCAAGCTTTGCATGAGTATGGACTGTCCGCGATCGGTTCCATTCCGGAATCCAGTCGAGTGCTCGTGACGTCTCACGATGCATTCAACTACTTTGGCCGTGCTTACAACCTGGAGGTACTTGGAGTTCAAGGGCTGTCGACAGAATCCGAAGCCGGGTTGCAGCGGATCAATGAGCTGGTTGATCTGCTGGTCGAACGAAAGGTTCCGGCCGTCTTTGTGGAAAGCAGCGTGCCTCAAAAGAACATTCTGGCCCTGATCGATGGCGCGAAGTCTCGCGGACACGACGTCAGGATTGGCGGCGAGCTTTTCTCTGATGCGATGGGAGCCGCCGGCACTTATGAGGGCACTTACCTCGGGATGCTCGACCACAATATTACGATGGTCGCAAGAGCTCTCGGCGGAACCGCCCCGGAACGCGGTCTTTCCGGCAAGCTGACGCTTCCAAAGGGTCAACCATGAGCGGATCGATCACCCAGGCGTCCGATAGTACTCTGCCGCTTTCCGTCAGAGATCTCACAGTTGCGTGGTACCGCAAACCGGTGATCTGGGACGTTGGTCTGGATGTCTCTCCCGGGCAACTGGTTGGCGTGATCGGCCCCAACGGTGCCGGGAAAAGTACGTTTCTGAAAGCAATCATGGATCTCGTCCCGAGGGCCTCGGGGCGAATCGAGATCTTTGGCCAGTCTTACAAACGCAGTCGTCACCGAGTTGGCTACGTGCCCCAGCGCGAAAGCGTGGACTGGGATTTTCCAGTCAGCGTGCTGGATGTTGTGACGATGGGGCTTTACGGGAAAATCGGCTGGTGCATGCCGGTTCGCCGCAAACATCGAGAAGCGGCTCAACAGGCTCTTGAGCGAGTCGGAATCGGCGAATTTGCGAATCGACAAATCAGTCAGTTATCCGGAGGCCAGCAGCAACGCACATTCCTCGCTCGCGCGCTCGTGCAGGATGCGGACCTGTATCTGATGGACGAACCGTTTGCCGCAGTCGATGCCGCGACGGAAAAAGCCATCGTGCAGATACTGCGGGAGATGAAGCAGGCCGGCAAAACCACGATTGTGATTCATCATGATCTGCACACAGTCCCGGAATACTTTGATTCGGTCGTGCTGTTAAATATGCGAGTCGTTGCAAGTGGTCCGACCGAAACCGTTTTCACTCGAGATAATCTCGAGAAGACCTACGGCGGCCGTCTGACTCTTCTGGATGAAGCCACCGAGGCGATGCGACGTCGGGAGCGGACGCTGTGAGAACTCTCGCCGCTCTCCATAGCTTTCTTGCATTCGCAGCATCATCTTTGACGGATCGTTCAATTCGCTGGCCCACGTGGCCGGAGTGGCAACGTGTGTTGTTACTTCAGGACTACAACACACGCGTCGTTATGCTTGGGACAATGCTGCTGGGGCTGGCCGCCGGCATGGTTGGCAGCTTCACCCTGCTCCGCCGCCGAGCACTCATGGGCGATGCGCTTAGTCACGCGACTTTGCCCGGGGTTGGCCTGGCATTTCTGATTGCTCCCAGTCTGGGATTGGCAGAAAAGTCACTGCCGGTTCTTCTCACGGGCGCAGCTTTGAGTGGTATCGCCGGAGTCATTGCGATTCTCTACGTTCGCAATCTGACTCGACTCAAGGAAGATGCAGCTCTGGGGATTGTGCTGAGCGTCTTTTTCGGCGCCGGGATCGCAATCCTGTCCATCGCTCAGCAGTCCGTCGGACATTCGGCCGGGTTGGAGTCCTTCATTTATGGTAAGCCAGCGTCGATGATTGAATCCGACCGGCTGCTAATAGGCTGCTCCGGTGTTTTGACGCTACTCATCATGGGTGTGCTGTTTAAGGAACTGACATTACTCTGTTTCGATGAGGGTTTCGCGAAATCGCGAGGTTACCCGGTTCTGCTACTGGATCTCGTGCTCATGGGTCTGGTTGTTATCGTCACCATCATCGGACTGCAGGCAGTAGGCTTGGTACTCATGATCGCTCTGCTTGTCATCCCGGCCGCGGCCTCTCGTTTCTGGACGCAGAATCTGAAGCAGATGATTTTGATATCTGCAGCCATCGGCGGAGCTGGTGGTTTTCTTGGGGCCGCGATGAGTGCGTTGTTTCGCAATCTTCCCGCCGGCGCCATGATTGTTTTGGTCTGTAGCTCGCTGTTCTTCATCAGCATGATGTTTGGGACGGAACGTGGTGTGGTCGTGAGAGCTCTTCGCCGGCGTGATCTAAATCGCAGCGTTGATCACCAGCATCTGCTTCGCGGGATGTTTGAGCTGCAGGAATCGCGCGGCCCCAAAGCTGGAATCCCCTTTTCAGAATTGCAGACCCTGCGAAGCTGGTCGTCGCACCGACTTCTGAAAGAGATCGAACGATGTCGCCGAAAGGGGCTCGTGTTTCGCAACAGTGACCAAAAACTGTGTCTGACCAGTTCGGGGTTGGTTGAAGCATCCCGACTGGTTCATGAGCATCGACTTTGGGAGCTGTATCTGATCACTCATGCGGATGTTGCTCCGGGACGAGTCGACCAAAGTGCCGATGCGATCGAGCATGTGCTCGAACCCGAATTGATCGCTCAACTGGAAGAGCTGCTGCTGCAGAAACGTCGAGTTCAGGGGATTGCTCCCAGCCCGCATCCGGTTGATGCCACGGAGCACGCCTCATGAGCGCGCTCAGCAATTGGTCGTGGGACTACGATGGCTGGATCGTGCTGGCCGGAATCCTCTGCGCCGTTGCAGCATCGCTGCCAGGAAATTTTCTGCTGCTCCGCCGCATGAGTCTGCTGGGCGATGCAATCAGCCACGCGATTCTCCCCGGTCTGGCGGTCGCTTTTTTGATCACTGGCAGCCGCTCGAGCCTTCCGATGTTTCTCGGGGCGGTCATTGTTGGCTTGCTGACAGCCGTCTTCACCGAATGGATTCGCAACTTCGGAGAAGTCGACGAAGGCGCTTCGATGGGTGTCGTGTTTACTACTCTATTCGCCCTGGGCCTGGTGATGATCGTCCAGGCCGCCGATCACGTGGATCTTGATCCGGGTTGTGTTCTTTACGGATCACTGGAGACCACCACCTTCGACATGGTGAATGTAGCCGGAACGGAGATTCCCCGTGTGGTGCTGGTTCTGGCGGCCGTAACGGTCATCAATCTGGTCGTGGTGGTGCTCTTTTTCAAAGAGCTTAAACTCAGCGCATTTGACCCGGCTCTGGCCACCACTTGTGGCATCAGTGCCAGACTCATGCATTATCTCCTGATGATCATTGTGGCCGTGACGGCAGTCGCCAGTTTTGAGTCTGTCGGAAATATTCTGGTCGTCGCCATGTTTGTCGTCCCGCCCGCGACAGCGTTCTTACTGACGGAACGATTGCGATCGATGATCATTGTCAGTGCACTGATCGCGGCTGTGTCAGCGACTTTGGGGCACGTATCAGCGTTGGTCGTCCCGAGCTGGTTTGGTTATCGCAGCACCAGCACATCCGGAATGATGGCTCTGTGTGCTGGCATTCTGTTCTTCGCGGTTTCGCTGTTCGCACCTCAGCATGGAGTTTTGATCCGAATCCTGCGTCGCCAGCGGCTGTCTCGCAGAATTCTTTCCGAGGATCTGATTGCGTTGCTGTACCGGATGGACGAAAGAAAATCGGGCGTTGTGGCGTCGATCGACCAACTACGAGCCGCCCTGCTTTCCGGCGGCTTAATGAGTTCTCTGCTGATGAAGCAGCATGCACGAAAAGGCCATGTCATCGCCACAGCGAACGGCTATCAGTTGACGGATTCCGGTCGCCGTCTTGGAGCAGAATTGGTTCGTTCTCATCGGCTGTGGGAACAGTATCTGGTTTCAGAAGGCGGCGTGGCCGTCGATCGAATCCACGGCCAGGCAGAACAATTGGAACATTTCACGGGCCGCGAATTGCGAGACCGTCTGCAGCAGGAAACCTCCGCCCCCGTTCTCGATCCTCACGGCAGCCCGATCCCGCCGGAGTAGTGGAAACATAGCGGCGCGCCCTGCAGACGTTCTGTCGATTTAGTCGTTTAACGGCAAGCCGTAGGCGTCGTCGCCCGATTTCGCCTACGCCTGCGGCTCGCCGTTAAACTAAAACACTCAATATGCGACTAAATCAACAACCCGCTGTGGCACCTGTCAGCAGATCATTATGCTGTTCAACAGCAATGGTCAGAAGTTTCTACGAGGTCAACTCATGTCTCGCGAAGAAGATCTAAAACTGCTGCATCAGTACGTTCAAAACGAAAGCCTCATTCGTCACATGCTGGCGGTCGAAGCTGCAGTTCGAGCTTATGCGGTGAAGTTTGAAGAAGACGTCGACAAGTGGGCGACCGTGGGGCTTTTGCACGACTTCGATTACGAACGCTGGCCAAATCCTCCGGATCACCCGCTTCAGGGAGCAGTGATCCTGCGACAGAACGGCTATCCGGATGATGTGATCTACGCGATCAAGTCGCACGCCGATTATCTGACGGACTGTCCGCGAATTTCACGGCTCGACAAAACCCTGTATGCGTGCGACGAACTCAGTGGATTCATCGTGGCCTGTGCATTGATGCGACCAGAACGACTCAACGGGATGGAGCCCAAAAGCGTTCGCAAAAAGATGAAACAGGCATCCTTTGCTGCTGCTGTGAATCGCGACGACATCATTCGTGGCGCGGCAGATCTGGGAGTGGATCTCGATGAGCACATCGCATTCGTGATCGCGGCACTGCAGCCGATCGCAGCAGAGTTGGGGCTGCAGGTGTAGACGTTGTCAGCCAGTCGAGATCAGCGAAGGAACTTTTGATTCCGCATTTCCCCCTTGTTTACCGCCCAGCCGGAGGCGCCGGCTGAAATAGTAGCCGGCGCCTCCGGCTGGGCGGTAAACGATCCGGGTCAGGGCGCCGACAACTTCTTCAGGATGTTGCGAGTGATCTGTTCGACCACAGCATCACCGCCGCGCAGGCCGTGAGCCCAGTCGGTGGAACCACAGGTGAAGACAGTACCGCCGTCGGTACGAATACCAAGGCACGCCGCGCCGACTCGACCCTGTTCCCACTGGTCATACCATTCGCAGTCGTCCGGAGCCCATTGAGCCTGACAGGTTGCCAGAACTTCAAACGATTTGGGAGTCCCGTCGCGATGAGTCGGCGAAGGAATGCCGTCCTTCCATTGCAGCTCACAACCGTCACATTCGTAACCAACGATCGTATGCTGGCCACCAAAGCTGTCGCCGGGCTTCAGATTTGTATCGGCAAACATCCAGTGATCGGGGCGATGTACCGTAAACGCTCCGCTGCCGTCCATGAACTGGCCGTGGCTTTTGTGATATCCGCCGTACAGGAAACCGACACCCGTCAGGAGATTCTCCGGCCGCTTCACCAGATGGTGGCTCCATGTCGTCGTCAGCAAACTATGGTTGTCAGTCTTGAACACCGGGTCGAGATTAAACGTCTGTTTGTAACAGGTCAGAGCCTGTCCGTTCTCTTCGGGACGAACCTGCCAGCAGCACGTGTTCCCGCTGAAAAAGCCCACGTTCCCGCCCTTCGCGATCCATGCTTCCAGACGATCACGCATCCCGGCAGACCAGTATTCGTCATGGCCAACGCTTAGAACCAGAGAATAGTGTTCGAGCATTTCCGGTCGCTGCTCCAGATCGAGGTTCGAGCAATAGTCGATCGCGAAGCCGTTTGATTCCGCCCAGGCGACAAACGGTTGTTCCCAGTTGGGAAACAAACTGCTTTGAGGTCGCTGAAAGGATACTCGATGCCCCTGCAGGTTGGCTCGACCATGGTAAGCGTAAAGGCTGCTGCCGCCCCAGTTGTTGTAAGCGTTGTAGGTGTTCGTGGCGAGCTGAAGCAGGATCTTTATGTTCTTGTTGAAGCTCGAAGGACGAACAACAAACCATGATTCCATTTCGGCCGTCCGGCGATTACGAGCGACAAACTTGCCGCCTCCGTCGGTCACTTTAAATGTGGCGGTGTAGTACCCGGACTTCCATTCGGCCGGAACTGGCATCGAAAAGCTAATCGGCCAGCCACACCCATTGGCACTGGCATGTTCGGGAATTGGGTGAGCTCCGCCACCTGAGATGCCGGACTTCTGAAACACCACCTCGCGTTTGGCACCGATGCGAGCAATCTCGAGGCTGTATTCGGCGGCAGTCGTGGATGTGTGGAAGGCCAGATCTTCGTTGGCTGCGACGCTTGTTCGATCCGGATACGCTTCGATGTACAGGCTGGGAGGCAAGTCTGATTGAGCCACCGCGTTAGATCCTACCAACACCATCGCGAGGACAAACGAGAATCTGAATGAGTGGAGCACTGGAACTCTCATGGCCGAACTTCCTTCATCGGAGGTCAGTGAATACAAAACGGCGAGCGGTTCTGTGGACTCATGAGCGGGACAAACCACAGAACTCATCCGAACCTGCGTAGCATTCAGCCAATCATGATCGTGGCGTCATATTGATACAACCCAATCACGATGAGCACCGCCAGCTCTGCGAGGATAATCAGCCAGAACTTGACAGGGGATTTCTCTCGGTAAACAACCTCGTGATTTCCCGGCCTCCCCAGGATCGCTATGCCAAACCAGAGCTGAGCCACGAATCCCAGTAGAAACAGTCCGTGGACCAGATAGGGAATCAGATCTCTGAACATGAAGCGGCTTCTGGATCGTGGGATTTGGGTGCATCTGTCATAGCAACGATCGCTATCAGTGGAGTCACAACACATCCCAACAGAGTGGCGAAGGCGACTTTGACCAGCAGGAACCAGAATGTAGCGATCGTGTCGGAACCAAACAAACTCCAGGTGGCCATCACGGGGCCGATCAAACTTATCAGGCCGGTCAGACCAAACTTTGTCGCCCGCCAGATCAGACCGCCTCGGAAGAACCGAACCCACGTTCCGGTCATGTCAACGGTGAGAGCAGGCACGTCACCGCGAGCTACCTGACCTCGAACGATCGGCGTTGCAATCAGACACGTGATCGCTGGAAGCAAGTAACAAGCGCCCAGAAAATCGGTGACCGCTCCCTTGTCGAGAACCCAGACCGTGACGGTTGCCTGCTGGCGAAAAGTGATCCAGCCAATACCAAACGTGATGGTCGCATTGATGAAAATCGGGATGACCACCTGCCCGATCAGCAAATAGCGAATAACGTCAGGCGGCAATTTCATCGGCATCCCGCAGGAAAGGGGCATTTAAGGTCGACGGTGACCGGCAACAATTGCCGAAAGTTCTCCGATTCAACGGACAGCCCTCGAAGAAGGGTTTTCGGACTGCGTGGAATCGGACAAGTATGCCGAAAAGAGAAGACAGGAGAAAGCAGGAGTCCCAATCATGACAGAAGCTGAATTCGTCGAAGTCTTACGCACCAGCGTCAATGAGCTTCTGCGCTGGGTTGGTTTTGGCACCCTGACCGGCCTCGCCGCCAAGGCTGTGATGCCAGGCCGCGATCCTGGTGGTGCGGTGGCGACCATGCTGACCGGCATCGGCGGCAGCGTGATTGGATGCGGAACCGTGCTGTTCTTCTGGCGCGATGCCACAGTGGATCCGATCAGTGTGAAGGGCTTCTTCGCTGCTGTCTTCGGAGCATTCACTCTTCTGTTCTTCTATCGCCTGCTGGCCGGATCGTTTCTCAAAGAAACAGACGACGGCGAAGATCGCTGGATGCATAAGCTCCGCCGCCGGTCCAAACGTCGTCAGGTGGTTGAAGACATCATGCGGGACGCTGCATAGAGATTTGGTCGGCCCTTAACAGCCTATTCCTTTGGGATGTAGTGCAGCGTGTAATACGCTGAAGAATGCAGCAGAGGCATTCCGGCTTTCGACTTCAGTGCGTCCGCATGAAGTTCATGCACATGACCGCGATGCAGGCCGTCGACCTTCAGCCGAACCGACAGCCCGTCCTCAGATACAGCGACTTCCTTGACGGTCGGCGTTGTGTGATCGACTTCCGGACTGCCGTACGACGACTGAAAGATGTAGCAGTAGGTCTGCAGCTTCCATGTGTCCGGCTTGCGGGAAATCTCGGCGTCAACAGGCTCTGTGAACGTCAGCTCGAAACCATCCGGCTTGGCACGCATCTCGTGGATCTCAAACGGCACCTTTCCGGTCCAGCGCAGGCGCTCGAGCGAGAACGGTTTCGTTCCGCGAGAGCCCCAGCCACGATTTGTGCCACCGACGAACATCGAACCATCGTCCATCATTCGCAGAGCCAGCGTGCCTGAGCCGATGCCTTCACGAAACGGGAAGCACGCCCCCTGATAGTGCCCATCGACTTTCTCGATGAAGCACCGCATCACCGTGCTGTGTGTCACATCGCCCACAAACATCTGATTCTGGAATGGACCGAACTTTCCGCCGCTCACATCACACGCAATCCCGCTTGCGCTTTGGCCCATCTTCTGATAAGGGAACAGAATGACAGGTGGCTCATACTCCGGAATCTTGTCCGCTTCGACGACGATACGGCTGCCGCTTTCGGGTTCCTTCGGCGCCGACTTCGCTCCGCCTTCGGTCTTTGAGAACCAGCGATTGCCTCCGGGATGCCCCTGAAAAGAACCGGGCCGCAGCCATTTCAGGCTACATGTCCCGTTCCACGGGCCCTGATTGTCGGTGTAGAAGACGTCGCCTTCGGCGTTGAAAGCGATGCCACCGGGCGAGCGAATTCCGCTGCACGTCGGAATCATTTTTCCGTTCGGATCGATCCGGACCGCCCAGCCTCGCCAAGGGCAGTCGCTGCCAAACGAACCCGTCAGACACAGCACGACCCACATGTTCCCGTCCTTGTCGAACGGTGAACCAAAGGCATACTCGTGATAGTCACCGTTGATGCCCCAGTTGTCGCTGAAGGTTTCGATTTCATCGGCCAGACCATCAGCATCCGTATCACGCAGCCGAGTCACCTCTCCGCGCTGCGTGGCGTAGAGCCAGCCGTCTTTGAAAGTCAGCCCCAGCACTTCATGGAGGCCCTGAGCAAACAATTCGTAAGTGGCTTTCGAGGGATCCTCATCCAAAGGATTTGTGACGCGATAGATGTCACCACGGCGAGTTGAAACAGCCAGCGTCCCATCGGGAAGCGGTTCAATCGCTCCGGCTTCGAGCACGATACCTTTTGGAATCGTGAAGCGGGCGAGTGGGTAATAGTCGTCCTCGGTCGGGACAGTTGTCTGAGCAACAACAATGGCCTGCAGAAAGACAGCAGCGAGGCAGGAGAACAGGAATTGTTTCATAGTGAAAACCTGAACGCGGTGGGCGATGGCGATACTTGTAGGAAACTGAAATACCAGAGCAAGAGAATTACCAGGTCATGATGATCCGGACCGTCGCTGTTTCGCCAGCGTTAATAGTCATCGGGATTAACAGCTCCCGGCGATTATTGATCGTCCGCACGATCGGCTCTTTGCCCTCAATCTGAAAGCGAACGCCATCGACAATGACGGCGCCATCACTCTCTTCAGCGTTTTGGCCACTGGCGATTCGCAGCCACGCATTCTCCAGCTTGTTGGCGGGCGTTACGGTCAGAGTTCTCTGCAGCCCGTTATCCGGACTGGTCTCGAACGGCAGGATCGTGTCTGTCACTGTTGCCTCATTCCAGCGGTACTTGAAGGTCGGAACGCCGGCTTTGTCCAAAGAGTAGCCCTTGAAAGCGAAGCCGTTATCTCGCGGATTCCCATCGGGCCAGGCACCATCCAGCGATTCCAGCGAAGCCAGAGGCGGCCCGGCGGGAAGCGTCATCACATGGTCGCCCAGTGGAACCTGATTCCCGGGACCACGATCGACCCAGTGCTTTGCGGCGTCAATAAAGGCACCATGCCAGATCAATCGTGGCGTCATGTGTTCCGCGTCCCAGGCAAAATGTGCCTTCGCAGCGAACCCTACGGCGATGCCACGAGGAGACAGGCCTTCGATAAAGTTGCGATAGACAATCGGCCGATCGCCAGGCATGAGTTCGATCGCTTCTCGCTGCAGTCCGCTGGGCACCTTGGCGTTCTTGCCATCCAGAAGATAGGTCCAGATGGCTTCAATCTGCACATCCGAATCACCGTTCAGAATATGCGGCACCACAGAACGACCCTTCGGCCATGCAGCCGGCATGCGAGTTCCGCTGCGATACTTCTGTGGATCCAGCAGATACCGATGAAACCACTCCCGACGCAGGCGGCGAGTCATGGTTGTCATATCCAGTGACTGAATTCCGGTCGCGGCATACTTATCGAACGTGTGGCACTTGATGCAGGACAGAGCCTGATCTCCAATCATCAGACGGGCATCGGCTTTGATACGATGCTCGGGTTCCGGAAAAGTGACCGGCTTCTCTTCGCCAAGTGCATCAGTCGAAGCAAATAAGTTGACCAGTGATCCGGTTTGGCTGGCACCGAATTTGGGCATACGAGTCGCCATGTAAGGCCGATCCTTGGCACCTTCGTTCAGAATCGTTTTCAGCCAGTTCTCGTTCAGCTTATCCCCCGCGCCGTCAAGGGATGGAGGAACTCGGCCTTCGTCGCCCATCTCGGGGATGCTTCCGACGAACAGATGATTCATCGGCTCAGAAACACCTCCCAGCGAACCTCGGGTGTGGCAGGCATAACAATTGAGTGTCAGCAACGTGTCGTGAACGGCTTTGGCAGCCAGAGCAGGATCGTTTGATGATTTGCCAGCGTCCGGTGATTGCCGAGCGGCCTCCAGTGCGGCTGTGATATCGGTCCTCTGCTGTTCTGTCAGAGCAAACGCCGGGATGTTGTCCGCAGGCTTTTCCGCGAGGCAGCCGCCGGACGTTTTCATGGCTGTGAACACAGGAGCTTTCCCGGTCCAGGCCAACTTCTTATCTCCATCGCCATGCTGATGGCAGGCGGCACAGCCCAGAGATTGAAACGCCTGTCGACCTTTTTCGACCAGCTCCGGAGAAGCGGCCGGCGCGGCTGAGGTTTCTGCGGCACGAGGATCCTTAGTCAGAGTGACTAAGCCAGCAAGAGGCTGGCGAGGCAGCTCCGGGCCTTCGATCTCGACCGCCAGTTCTTCCTGTCCGTGGTACTCGAAATACTCCACGACGAGTTCATACGCACCCGCTTTGTATTCGGCCTCCCCGTCACGAAATCCGCTAGGGTGTATTCCGTCGTTATCAACAACAACTTCGCCATTGATCAGCAGTCGAGCACCGTCGTCAGAGCTCAGATGAAAGCGATAACGTCCATCTTTGGGCAGGTGCACAAAGCCGCTGAATCGCAAAGCAAACAGTTCGTCCTTTGGGGAGACTCCCACGGAAAAGTCAGTGGTCTTGCCCGATGAGACGGCTTTCAGTTGTGTGAAATCCGGAATCTTCTGCCAGTCACCTTCAAAGTACTCGAAGTTGATATTCGGCTCGACGTCGACGTCCTTCAGCAGATAGCTGGCAATATCTCGAGCTTCTTCCGGAGTCAGATTCAACGCCGGCATTCGACCCGATGGACGAACGGCATGGGGATCTCTCAGAAAGTTGATCAGGCTTGAGAGGCTGTATTTCTGTTCCAGCTTTCCTAAAGGCATCGCGAAAGCAGGACGAGTCCACTTCGTCTCGGGCTTTTCCTCAGCGTCTTCGTCGTCCTCTTCTGTGGCCTGCCCGGCTGAGATTCCTCGACGAATCTGGTCGATCACCATGTTGTCTCGACGATCCGAATGGCATGCCGCACAACCCACTTTGTGAAACAGTTCTTCACCTCGGCGGACAGCATCAACGCCGACCGCAGTGGCTCGCCACGCTGAATCCTGCGTCAGGAACGCAGTGATCGCATCAACGGTCGCCGGATCCGATTTCAAGTGCGTGAGACGCGGCATCGCAGAACCGGGCTTCTCCGCCTGAGGATCTGCAAGGAACCTCTTCAGATACTCCGCACTGGACCGTTCGCCAACCTGTGTCAGGATGGGCGCTTGCCGAGGTGGCACGGGTCGATCAAGAAGTTTTCCATGGCATGACTGACAGTTCAGCTCCGAGATCAGGAGCGATCCGGCTTCAACGCTTGTCAGCTTCTCGGCTCGAAAGCGTTCGTAGCCAGGGACGATGACGTGTTGGTCTGCAGCCTGACTCAGTGTGGACAAAGATGCTATTACAGAACACAGAGCAAATTGGATAGAAAGATGGCGGGACATCATGGTCAGTGTCTCAAAGCAGTTCGACTGAAAAGTGGAGGGAGGAATCTTGCAGAACCCGGCTCGGGAAAGCAACGCAGTGGGACGCCGCGTTTCCGGATCACAAACAGGCTGACACATTGAGCCCGAGACGGTCGCGGTTTATGAATTGAGTCGCATCCTGCGCACTGCTGTTTACCGCCCAGCGGAGGCGCCGGCTTTTGAGTTGGCCGGCGCCGCCGGCTGGGCGGTAAACGGCCGAGCCAACATTCTGCCAAAGGAGTGTCATCATTCTGACGTGTTCTGAGCACAAGTGACGACAGCGAGTGATCAGTCAGCTTGAGGCAAAGTCGTAAAACACGCCTGTTTTCGTTCGGAATCCGTCGAACCGGAGATTGGCACGGGAAATGAATTATCAGAAGAACGGCACCAATGAACTGATGCCAATATCCAAGTCACCCCTGCTCAAGACGGAAGGACACTGCAATGAAGACATCCGTAATTCGCGGCCTGGGATTAATGGGCCTGCTGTTGTTAACAAACTCAACGACCAGAGCGAATGACCTGGTCGATTTCTTAAATGCCCTGAACGGAAACTCGCATCATCGCAACGCTCCACCAGCGATTCAGCCAGTTGGGCACCATGATCATGATGGACATGACATGCATGGTTCCGGATATCGTGGCCATGAAATGACCGGACGAGACGTCTACAAACGCAATATGCAGGTGGCTGACCGCGACATGAATTATCTGGGTTACTCACAGAACCAAGGGAACTATGGTCGACCCGGCTATGGTGACTTTGATCAGAATCGAGTGAACCTAAGAGAAGAAAGTTACGGCCGATCAGGTCGCAGTCACTACTCAAGCCGCTCCGGAGCTCATATCAGTTTTCGAGTCAGCTCGAATCAGAACCCGGCTTATGGCCAACCGATCTACATTCCGTCACAGGATACTGTTCAGCCTTTGCCACCTGTTCAGGAACTGCCGCCAGTCCAGTCTTATCCGGTGAATCCTGGCTACCCTGTAGCTCCCGCGTTTCCTCATCAGATTGGAGAGATCGTCGACTGCCAGGTACCTTTGGCAACCTGTGTCCGAGTTGAAGATGAGTGCAACATTGCTCCGAACGCGGTGCCTGTCGTCGTCGCCGTTCGAGACCCCAGAATGTGTGAGCATGACGTCGTGGAAAGAATAGTCTTCGTTCAAGTTTGTGTGCCTCCATGTCCCCCTCGATGCATCCACATCTCACCTTGCCATACACGAGTGACGATGGATTTTGGAACGTATGAAGTCGACATCAAATCAAAGAATGGCATGATCGTGGTTGACTACGACAACTAAGGCCGCGATCAAGGCGACAGCAACAGAATCGCCAATCGACAATATCCTTCATGGTCAGTCGGGTGACCTGACCATGAAACCACTCGCGGGTGCCGAGGTCTCAGACTTCGGCACCCGTTTCGGTTTTGAGGCAGCCGGAAGCAAGAACTCTGAGCCTGAAGCGCTAGCCGAGTCGACAGAAAAATCGGCTAGCGCCTCAGGCTCAAGTCCATGGGACGAGCAATATGTTTGTTTCTGTCCGCCCGCTTAATCGCTACATCGATCGCAGTCGTTGTCGCATGTCTGACGAGACCGCAGATTCCCGGCTCAATCCCAATCGGTCTTTGGAGTATATGCCAGGCTTTTGGTAGTTCGCTCTCCCTGAAGTTCATCAAAGCTGAAGGCCTGCACCATGGATACGCTCAACCGAAACATCACTATTGGCGTTGGCGTCGTTCTGGCAGCCTTGTTTGTTCTTGCAGGCGGTGGCGGACGTCAGCCAGAGCCTATCAATGATCCCTGGTTTCGACAGGCGGTTCTGGAAAACAATCATCCCGTGGTTGTGAAGTTCGGAGCGGACTGGTGTGGTCCCTGTCGTGGAATGGACGCTGCCATCGACGACCTTGAGCCCCGATTCTCAGCCCGCGCGAAGTTTCTGAAGATCGATATCGATAAACGTCCCGAGCTATTCACTCACTACCGATCCGGAAACGGGATTCCGCAAATCATGATCTTCAAAGATGGCCAGATCATCGCTCAGAAACGAGGTTTCGGCGGTGAAGAAGGTCTGAAGCAGTGGTTGGAATCCAGCCTGTAACTCCAGGCGGACTTCGCCGTTTACGGCTGAGCCGGATGCGACGACCCACTTGAAAGCCGGCGCCTCCGGCTGGGCGGTGCACAAGAACGTGAACCTCGGCAAGCGAACAACGTGAGCGGCTCCTTTGGCATCGGGCCGTTAGGCCATCCGCGTCAAGGGCCGCGGCCTTGTGTCATGCGATGATGTCGTGAATACGGGTACCGAAATCAATCTCCAGACGCTTCTGTCCGGGGAACTCGAGACGATGACTGTCCAGACCGAGTTGATGCAGCAATGTCGCGTGAATGTCGGTCACATAATGGCGATGCTCAACCGCGTGAAACCCGATCTCATCCGTCGCACCGTGCACGACACCTCGCTTCAAGCCGCCACCAGCCATCCACACTGAGAATCCATAAGGATGGTGGTCACGACCATCGGATCTCTCTGCTCCCGGAGTCCGTCCAAACTCGGTCGCCCAGACAACAAGAGTTTCCTCCAACAGCCCTCGCTGTTTCAGATCCTTCAGCAAACCAGCGATCGGCTTATCGACCGCTTTACATCGCGTCGAATGGTTCTTCAACAATTCACTGTGGGCATCCCAGCCGTCGTCGTAAATCTGCACGAACCGAACACCACGTTCAACCAGTCTCCGCGCCGCAAGGCTGAATCGTCCGACTCGCTCAGTCGCTGATTCATTTAGACCATAGAGCTCCTGCGTGTGTTGTGTTTCATCGCTGAGCCGAACAACCTCGGGCACCGACATCTGCATCCGAAACGCCAGTTCGTAACTTCGAATGCGGGCCCGCATTGCCGGATCATCAGGATACTGTGCACCGGCAATCCCGTTCAGCTCATTCAGCAGATCCAGTTGATCACGTCGTTCGGCAAGCGACACGCTGGCTCCGGGAGTCCCAAACGGTAGCGGGTTTGCAGGATCCAGGGCCATATTGACGCCCGAATGTTCCGGGCCCAGATAACTTGCACTGTGAGCTCCGACGCCACCGCAACAGTCACCGGGACCGCCTCCCATCACCACAAATTGCGGCAAATTGTCATTCAAAGATCCCAGCCCATAATGAACCCAGGATCCGATTGAGGGATGAAAACCGTCGAAGATATGTCGCCCCGTATGAAACTGCAGTTGAGCCGCATGATCGTTGTCCGTGGTCCACATTGACCGGACGACTGCAATATCGTCGATGCAATCACCCACATGAGGCCACCAGTCACTGACTTCAATCCCGCTTTGACCTCGGCGACGAAAACCAATCTGCGTGGGATAAAGTTGAGCCATCAGCGCGCGAGGAGTACCAGCGAAGTCTCTGACGTTCTTGCGATAGTAAGGTGAGTCGAGCACGGACGTGCGAAACGGCGACTCATCAATTGTCAGCCCGGAGTACTTGTCGATCGCCGGCTTCGGATCAAAACTCTCGAGATGGCTGGTACCGCCCAGCATAAAGAACCAGATGACGCTCTTAGCCTTCGGAGCAAATTGCTCACGAACGTTCTCTGCGATCGCTTGCGCAGCGGTGTTGCGGTGATCGTCCGACTCTGCCGCACGAGTGAAGCCGTCGCGAGCCAGCATCGAGCCCAGCGCGAGGCCGGTGAAGCCCATGCCCATGTCTGACAGAAAATGTCGCCGAGTCTGTTGTTGATTGTGCATAGTGGCCTCAGCGGATCGTGACAAAATCGTTGTGACTGAACAGGACGTGAACCAAGTTCTCGCGGGCTCTCAACCACGCTTCTTTCGCGGCGGGCCGACTGGATGTCTGCCCGCCTGCCGGAAACATTTTGAGATCCGAACGTGCGATCGTGGCCATTGTTCGATCTATAAATGTCAGGCAGCTTTCCAGCTCGGTCGTTGTTGGTTGTCGAGTCAGTAAATTCTCAAATGCTGTCGTAAGAAAGACCAGCCTGGTTTCACGGCTGTCGCCCTCCCCTGCTGCGGTGCTCCATTCTTCAGCCAGTTGACGTGCCAGATCCAGCGTCAGGCTGCTGTTCATCAGCGCCAGAGCCTGTTGCGGGACCACGCTTTCCTGACGACGATAGCACTCGTTGGGATTCGCCGCATCGAAGGTCTCAAGAAAGCCAGCCTTCTCATTCGGAGTACTGCGAAAATACAGGCTGCGACGAAAGTTGGATAATGACTCCGTCTCTGGAATCTCGGGGCCTCCCGAGGAGTGATCCAGTTTGCCGGAAACGGCCAAAACGGAGTCTCGGACCACTTCCGATTCCATGCGTCGGGAGTTCATTCGCCACAGAAATCGGTTCGTTGGATCGACCGTACTGTTGTTCGCGAGGACGTCCGTTTCTGGCCCTGTGGCCGATGTTTGTCGATAGACTGCAGACAGCACAATCATCCGATGAATCGGCTTCATCCTCCATTCCTGACGCACCAATTCTGTCGCCAGCCAATCCAGGAGTTCGGGATGCGACGGACGTTGACCGTTGAGTCCGAAGTTTGCCACAGACGGCACCAGGGCTTCGCCAAAATGTCGCAGCCAGATGTGATTCACGGCGATGCGTGATGCTCGTGGATTCTGCGGGCCAACGATCCAGCGTGCGAGAGCAAGACGCCGGCCGGTTGAAGTCGATGGATAAGTCGGCCCGAGCGCAGTGTAAGTTTCATCGGCCTTATCGATCGTACTAATGGCATCCGCAAATTTTGCTTTCGCTTCTGTCAGCTTCTTTTCAGCGTCTGCATTGTCCGCGCTGGAAGAAACGTTCGCCAGGGCCAGCAAATGTTCGGCCGCGAGCACTTCGGCCGCAACTTTGGCTGCCGCAACTTCTCGTTCGGCTCGGCTGGCAGTTCGGCTCTTCTCACGAACGTCTTCTGCGGGCTCGTCAGAATATCTGGCTCGCTCAGCCGCCAGCCGTGCCATAAGTGACAGCTTCTGCTTATCAGCGATTACAAGTTGCTGCTCGGCAACTTTGACATTGTGCAGTGCGGTTTGCTGAGCGAGCTGAAGTTCGGTCAGACTGGGCACCAGTTCCCGAATGTCGACCTCCAGAAATTCGGCCGAGCCGCTATGAACCCACAGAGCAAACTTACCCTCACGGCGCGCCTCCGGGATCACGTAGTCCAGTTTGTGTTCGCCATTCAGCTTGAGCTGAAGCAGTTGTTCTCGTACGGTGATTTCAACCACCGTTTCGTCGCCCACGGTCAGCTTTGTTCGAACGATCCCTGCCGCAGGATAAAACTGCTGACCGTCTTTGCGATGAAAGGCCTGGACAGACTGCGACGAATCGCCCGTTGCGGTATACACGTCCTGGGAATTTCCGTTATCGATGTAGTCGAAACTGAAGCCCACCGAGCGAATCGATCCAGGTTGCAATGTGCGGTAACGAACGCGAGCCTGGAAATTCCTGGGATGAATCACGTCGGCGACGATAGTCGAAAAGTTTCCGACTGACGATTCAGCGAGGCGACCGTCTTTCCAGTCCCACTGGCCTGAAACAACCCTCCACGTTTCTGTGCGAGTCGCGAATTGATCATTGAGGACAGGTTTTGCGTCCGTGATCGCTTCACCCGACGCGCCAGACAACTTCTGTTCCGCCAGTCGGGCTTCGAATGCCGCTATCGCCTGTTGAGCATTATTCGCGTCAGCTTGCGCTGTGCTGATCTTATCTGCCGCCAAAGCAATTTCCGATTCGGCATTGTTCACGAGACCTTCAGCTACTGCTGTGCGAAGGTGCGGCTGCCACGCGTCGGCCGAAAGTGCGACGGTCTGAATATCGTCGGCCAGCGATCCAAGGGCCTTGGGAACCGCTGGTTGCATCAGTCGTGACTGATCCGGATAGCGGTTGTCGCCCCGCTCAAAGACATACGTTTTGGCATCGAGTTCTTTGTCGTAAACCCGCGCCACGCCTTCACGCAAGACCGGTCCCAGAGTTGCGTCCTTCTCGGTTTCCTGGGAGCCGTTGATCGGATCCATGCGGACATCATGCGGTTCAAAGAAAGCGCGCAGGTGGTAGTAGTCCTCCTGAGTAATCGGGTCAAATTTGTGATCGTGGCAGCGAGCACATTTCATGGTCAGGCCAAGAAACGCCTGACTGGTATGTTCGACTGTATCAAACATCCAGACGTTGCGGTCGAACTTGTACCAGTTCCGACCAAGGTAACCCGTGGCACGGAGAATATTCGGATCGGCCGGAGCCAGCTCATCACCCGCCAGCATCTCCATGACCATCCGGTCATAAGGCTTATCTTCGTTCAGTGATTCAACAGTCCAGTCCCGCCAGCGCCAGATGTGCCGCTGGCTGTAACGAATCTCATTGATGCCGCGACTGCCATACCAGTCGCTGTAACGCCAGACATCCATCCAATGCCGTCCCCAGCGCTGGCCGTATTCCGGTCGGGCGAGAAGTCTGTCGACGACAGCTCCATAAGCACTTTCGGAATGATCGTTCAAAAAGTCATGGAGCTCGGTTTGTGTCGGAGGAATCCCGATCAGGTCGAGATAGACTCTGCGAAGCCAAACCTCGCGTGGTGCTTCCGGCGATGGTTGTAGTCCTCGAGTTTCATGCTGGGCTGCGATAAACGCGTCGATCGGAGTTCGGACCCAATCAACGTTTCTAATGCTTGGGATGTCGGGCGTAATAGGGCTCTGATACGACCAATAGTGAGCCGGGTCTTCCGGGACTTCTTCATCCTGCGGAGAAGTTGCACCCGCATCGATCCACTTTCTTAGCAGCTCAATCTGTTCGTTGGCCAGCTTTTCCCCCTGCCCTTCCGGCGGCATTCGTTGGCTGCTGTCGGTGGCCGTAACTCTCTGGATCAGAAGACTGGCATCACTTCGCCCCGGTTCAATCGCAGCACCGCTCTCGCCGCCTTTGCGAATCAATGAACCGTGATCCAGCCGCAGCCCGGAACTTTGTCGAATCGCCCCGTGACACGCGGCGCACTTGTTGAGCAGCAGTGGCTTGATGACTCGCTCATAGTCGACATCGGCGGATGGACTTAATTCCTCGCCTAGTGCATAACTAAAGCCGGCCAACATACAGCTGAGCACACAGACAGTTGCAATCAAACAGCGCAGCATGGCCGGAGACTTTCTGTCTGGAACGGAGGGAGCGAAACGGGGCAGGATTTGATGGAAAGCGGGCTTACCAGCTTAACAACCACGCCAGCAAAGAAAACACCAGGTTCGCTCAAGGCCGTACAGAGGCAGCAAAATCAGATTGCTCGCAATACCGCCGCCGCACTCTGGCCCATTGCCGTTCGGTTGACCGTGATGGCGGTACGGTTGCTCAGTCGAGTCGCCTCACCACGAGCCACATTCAGGCGGCAGCGCGGATCGGGAATTTCATAATTCAGGGTGGCCGGAATGTAGCCGTTCTTCAGCGACAGCAAAGTGCCAGCCAACTCAACGGCGCCAGCACCCGCATCGAAGTGGCCCACATAGCTCTTCAGTGCAGTGACAGGGATCTTAAGAGCAAGATCACCGAACACGCGGTGGTAAGCACGGGCTTCGACAATATCGTCCGGCTGAGTGCTCTTGCCCTGAGCGTTGATGTGGCCAAGTTCTGACGCTGAGATACCAGCACCATCTATCGCCGACTGCATCGCTCGCACAAGACCAAGGCCAGCTGATTCATTGGCCTGGCCCTTGCCATCACACCCCGCGCCAACTCCAAGGACTTCAGCGTAGATATTGGCCCCACGGCGGACAGCGTGCTCGTAGCTTTCAACAACGAACGAAGCCGCGCCTTCGCCAACGACTGTTCCATCCCGTTCGAAGTCGAATGGTCGACACGCGCGTGATGGATCATCGTTGCGTCGTGACAAACCTTCGAAGCGATGGAACTTCGCGATGTCAACAGGATGGATGTTTGAGCTACAGGCTCCGACGATCATCGCATCCGCCCTGCCCGCTTCGATGACTCGAACAGCTTCGGACAAAGCCAGAATTGCGGACGCATCACGGCAGGTAATTGTATTATTCGGGCCACAAGCATTGTGGTCGATGGAAACATGGCTGGCCGGCATGTTCGGGAGCTGACGCAGTAACCAAAGAGGAGCAATGCTGGCGAGGGCTTCCGGACCCCATTTATCGGGATCAAATCCACCTTCGGTTCGGCAAACTTCGACAGCGGCCGCCAGCTCTGATGGGTGGCAGGTCATACGACCAGCGCCAAAGACGACGCCAAAGCGGTCCGGATCAATCCAGCCAGAAGAAACCTGAGCATCTTTCACTGCAAGGCCGGATGAGGCTACCCCGAGCTGGATGTCTCGACACATCACCTTCACGAACTTTTTATCGCGAAGGAAGTTTACAGGGTTGAAATCGCGTACTTCGGCACCAAAAGCAGAAGGCAGGCCGTCTGACGGCATAGACTGCAGAAAGTCGATGCCAGTCCGGTTGTTCACCAAACTGTCCCAGAAGCGATCGTTGCCGATACCGATTGGAGAAACAACCCCAACGCCCGTTACAACGACGCGAATCCCATTGCGCCCAGCCATGGAAACGCCTCAATCTGAAGCCATCCGCACGACTCAATCGCACAGAAAGCCCGACCCATCTTGGTACATCGGAGACTTCCGTTCCGATGAAAGATCGCCCTGTATTCCCCAAGAATTTCAGGCAATCCCGTCGTGAAATGGTCTGATCCATCCCTCCACTATCGGCGCTTTGCCCCCGCAAAAAGCCAATTCAGGATTTCACACACCATTCACATAAGAGTGTTTTCGGACGCAAAGCCTCCCCGCTCCAGCATCCTGCACTCTTCCTCAACGTTGATTACACGCCGATTCGGACATTCTGTCAAGTCGTTCATGGCCACGATATCGAGACCGAGACAAAGAAACACTAAACAAAATGCCAGTAGTCGGCGCGCGAAAAATCCGGTCATAAGCGATGAATCGCTTATGACCGGATCGTAGTGTTCAGGCGAATATTTGTGGCAATTAGCCAGCAAAGCCGCTCATCGCGAACTCAGACATGAACTCGTCGATCGACCGACCGTAGGTCGCTCGTGATGCGACCATGACAGGCTGCTGAGGAGCTTCAACCGAGCTGACAGGCTCGTCTGTTTCGACCGGTACATCTTCAGTGGCCGGCAGTTCCTCAGACTCTTCCTCGTCCTGTTCTTCTCCGAAGATCGGAGTCAACTCACCGACGGGAGTATCAGAGCTGTCGGAGCTGGAGCCAATCAGATCACCAAACTCGGAACCAAGTCCTGATGATACGGTGTCTTCAACTTCAGAAACCAACGGTTCGATTTCCGACACGACTGGAGCCAAAGTGGTTACGAGCAATTCTTCTTCTTCCACGAACAGCGGAGTGAAACCACCGTTGTTAACTGGAATCGCCAGCGTCGGAGTCACCACCACTGGCAGCGAAACGGGTTGATTGACCACCGCAGGGACGTTCACGACCGGAGTTGCAGCAGGGGTTGATGTTGCAACCGGACCCATCACAGAGGAGGTTGATTCAACACCGGGTACACCCGGCATACCGGTGGTCATGGCCAGGATCTCAACCGGCAGTTCTCCGCCCGTGTTGTCGCGGAAATTCATCCCGAAATAGTCCCGCCAGGGAATTTCAACACCGTCTTCAACAATAAAGTGGTCCAGAAAGACAACGGGATCGTCTTCGATCACTTCGCCTTCTTCAACGACGACTTCTCCGTCCACGACGACCTCTTCTTCGTCGACAACGACTTTCTCGCCGTCAACTACTGTGCCACGATAGGCCCAGGAAGGATCGTAGTCTTCCATCGTTGTGATGTCGAAATGTTCTTCTTCAACGACTTCCGGCTTCTCGTCGCCGTCAACGACGTCTTCAATCACCAGTGTGCCATCTTCCGGCACGCCAGTGACAAATGACCGATACGCCCATGATGGATCGTAGTCTTCCAGAGTTGTCACATCGACAAACTCTTCATCAGCCACAACTTCTTCAACGACATCATTCAGGACCACTTCGTCGTCAACAACGCCGCAGGTGAAGGCTAGATCGTCAACGACTTCACCACTGGGCGCGCCAAACGAGCGGATAACCCACGATGGATCAAAGTCTTCAAAAGTCACTTCGACAGGCTCTTCACCATCGACTACGCCGTCTTCTTCGCTGTCGCCTTTGAATACCGGCTCTTCTTCGATCACCAGGCCATCACAGACAGCGACCTCTGGATCGCCACCTTCAGATGACATGAAGCTGTAGAACATCAGGGAAGGGTCGACAACTTCGTTCTCATCACTGCCACTCAGATCTTCAACGACTTCGCCGTCGATCATTGGCAACATCGTGCAGATCGCCAGTTCAGGAATGAACTCGCCATCTTTTAAGGATGCGTCGACGTCGACAACTTCTTCGGAGTCAGTGGCTTCAATATCTTCAATAACAACGGCGTCCGCATCCACAGCTGGCAGGCAAAGCCCGTCAGCACTCAGCAGAGCACGCGTTTCACAGACTTCGGCGGCCCCCGAAAAAATCGGGGCGTCAAGCTTGCGGCGATCTGCTTTTCGCTTCTTAAAGGTCATTTCTTTGATCCCTAAACTTCAACGACATCTATTCCGCTCGTGGGAGCGAAGTTGTTTATTGCCAAGACGATTAACGCTTGGGAAGTACTCCGCTGACAACCAGCACAAAGCCGGAATGGGCAGCATCATGGCATCCCTAGGGGCGCTGAATCAATCACAAAACCAAGCCTTCACTTCATTTGCAGAGGATCATCGGAGGTTGGCTTTGGGTAATTCAGGCGGAATTTTCTGAAAGTCTGGGTCCCGGGGAGCCCGTTTCAGACTTTTCTGCTTCAGTCATCGTTAAGTAGGGACTTCGGAAAGCCTTATTTCCGAAGGATCGTCCGTTTTGAGGCTCGGGGCGAATTGAAGGAGGGCTGCTGGCACGATTTTGCGGGCTAAGCGGCCAGATTCGCTTTTGGAGGTTCGCCGACGCGGGAAATGCCGTAGCGATGAAGTCGCTGGTCTCAGGAAGCCTCCTGAAATATTCGCTTCACGCGAAGTTTCGCGCAGCGGAGGTTGTCGAGGAAATCCGCAATCGAAGGCTGAGGGGCTTGCAATGGAGCTGATCCATTGAATAATCCGCCCCTGCGTTTTCCGCCGCGTCAAACGGGGGCGAAACGCTGTCTCCAATCGCGGCGGGTCCAGCCTAACCGGGTCAGGTCCGAGAGGAAGCAGCCCTGCGGTCACGGTACTCGGGTGCGTGCGGAGACAGCGTTTCGCCCCCTTTGCGTTGATGGCCCGGTTTTGTCCATCATTGAATCGCCTGATCCTCTTGCAGTCGCCGCACTGGTGATTGCGACCCTCGATTTTTCTTGTTAGAGTCATAACCACTCGGGAATTAGCGCAGCCTGGCTAGCGCGCTTGGCTGGGGGCCAAGAGGTCGCAGGTTCAAATCCTGTATTCCCGACTAGACTGGAAGAAAGCCCTTCGGCGAAAACGTCGAGGGGCTTTTTTATTGTCGGCACCAGCGTTACGTCGTCGAGGACAATGTTCAAAAAGACGATTGCCAAATACCTACGCTTCACTGAGTTGTAAGCCATAAGTCACGAAGGCTTTGCGAAATTTCAAAAGCCTTGATCGGTGGGATTCAATTTTGGCTTGCAGTTCGCCTCACTATCCCGATGTTTGGCGGCTTGGGCTGCATAGCCATCAGCATCAATCTCCTCGTTCAGCCGCATATTCAAAAGCTGATTCTTATGCTGGCGAAGGAGCGAAAGCTGCCTTAGCATTTCTTTGGCCTTGAGCCGTGCGTCGTCCTGCTCGTACTGTGTCCGCACCCGCAACTGCGCGGCGAACCACTCCCGCACGTCATCGCTCTCGATGCGCATCTTGTCGAAGATCGCCAGGATTTGCAGGTCGATCTGCTCTTCGTTGAGGGGAACCCGTGGATGGCCAGGAGCGTTGTGCTGCGAGCAGCGGAAGAAGCTTATTGACGGCTGTTCGAGGCTCCTAACTTCCATCCAGCCGCTTCTGCACCGCAGCAGAAAAGTTTTCAAGGACAACGATGAATACCAATTTGCCTGAAGCTGAAATGATTCGCCCGATGCATGCGCAAGAAGTTCAACAACTCGTGGCATGGGCCGGCGACGAAGGATGGAACCCCGGCGTCAATGATGCTCAATCCTTCTGGAACCTCGATCCAGAAGGCTTTCTGGCAATTGCCGAGAACGATAAGGTTATCGGCGGCGGAGCAATCATCCGTCACGGTGATTTTTTTGGCTTCATGGGACTTTTCATCATCATCAATGCTCACCGAGGAAATGGATTGGGGAGGACACTATGGTTCGCTCGGAGAGATCGCTTATTGTCACGACTCAAGGATGGCGGAACCATCGGGCTGGACGGGGTAGATGCGATGGTCCCCTTTTATCAAAAAGGTGGATTCACGCCGTTCACTCGCCATCGGCGATTTCAACTCACACAATCTGCGTCGGGATTGATTCAATCTGAACTGATTGTGGACGCTGCCTCGGTCAGTCTTCCGATGCTTGCGGATTACGACAGTCAATGTTTTCCCGTCCGTAGAGAAAAATTTCTGGTGCAATGGACACAACAGAAGAATGCGGTTTCTTTGGCATTTGTGAAAGACGGACAGCTACTCGGTTTTGGCGTCATGCGCCCATGCCTAAACGGATGGAAGATTGGGCCTTTGTTTGCGGACTCCATCGAAGTTGCTGAAGCCCTGTTTCAGTCATGCCAACTTTCCAGCAAAGGGATGCCAATCTTTTTGGACGTGCCGGACAATAATCCACCAGCCATCACCCTATGCGAGAAGTACAAAATGCAGGAAGTCTTTGGGTGCGTGCGCATGTATTATGGTCCTGTTCCACTACTGGACCATCGCCGCATCTTCGGCGTTACGACACTTGAAATCGGATGACCTGCGTTGAGACTGATGTCCGGCATGGTTTCTCAATGACCGTCTGTTGAACGCGACCGGGCTTCTGATGGAATGCCGAATTCGTTGGGAGTCACGCGACTTGATGCGAAATCGGATTGCGGTGCGGCCGCAAAGACGGGCCGAAGAAAGTACGAGAACAGTAATCCACGGCCCCTTGTCAGGAACCGGCTGAAGTGGACTTCTGCGATGATCAAAGTGTAGGATGCCTGAGTCACCTATAACTTAGCGTGAGACTTTGAAAGTGCTTCCGGCAGACTTTTGTGTCGCCGAGATTTTTCAAAGTTCGCCCTCATCACAATGTGAAAAGAACCATGAAGTCCACCTGCTTCCTGATCGCCGTCTGTTTGCTCTGCTCCTTTCTGTTTGCAGACGAGCCAATCCGAGAGCGGATCGAATGGATCGATATCTGGGTGACGGACGCTGATAAAGACGACCTGCCCAAAGTGTTGTTTGTTGGGGACTCGATTACGCGCGGATACTTTGGTGGTGTGGAGAAGCATCTCGCCGGAAAGGCCAGCTGTGCTCGCCTGACGACATCCAAATGTGTCTCGGATCCGACATTCAACGATGATCTGCAACTGTTGCTGAAGCAGTACAAGTTTTCCGTGATTCACTTCAACAATGGCCTGCACGGCTGGGGTTATACGGAAGAGCAGTATCGTGATGGGCTTTCCAAAACGGTTCTGGCCATCAAGCAGCATGCGGGCGACGCGAAACTGATCTGGACCACGACAACACCTATGCGGAAGAAAGACGATCTGGAGGCTTTTGCTGATGACACAAGCCGTGTCAGAGCGCGCAATGCGCTGGCCGCTGAGATCATGAAGGAGAATGCCGCAGGAACAGACGATCTGTTTCAGCTTGTCGAAACTCATGCGGAATGGCAGTCCACTGACGGAGTTCATTTCAACGCCATGGGAAATGAAGCAATGGCGAAGCAAGTGGCTGAGAGTGTGCTGGGGTATCTGCCATCGGCAAAGTGACAAGAACGGGCGATTCTGCTTGAATCAACGACGGATTGCCTACAATTCATAGATCGCTTCCGGCCCAGGGAGATCCTTGAGCAAAGGATTTACAGCGTTTTTACGGGCGGACGCAGGCCTTCGTCACGACCCGAGTTGGAACACAAATGGACTGGATGACCTGGTATAACGGATTGGCCAAACCTTCGTGGACACCGGCTCCGGGCACGATTGGGCTGATCTGGCAGATCCTGTACCCGATGATTCTGATCAGCTTCGGATTTGTGTTTGTGCAGATGTTTCGAGGCAAGGTGAGTTGGTTGGTGGCCCTGCCCTTCGGAATTAATCTGGTCGCCAATCTGATTTTCACGCCCATTCAATTCGGGCTGCGAAACCTGCCTTTGGCGGCCGTCGATATTCTTATCGTCTGGGCTTCGATTGTCTGGCTGATGATCGCTGTCTGGCCCCATTTTCGCTGGGTCAGTCTGGTGCAGATTCCTTATCTGATTTGGGTGTCACTGGCGACGGTGCTGCAGTTGTCGATCACGATCATGAATTGGGGCAAACCGTGATTCGCTTGGGTCTCTGCTGCATGTTTCAAGAGCAGCCAATCAAGTTTGCGAACACGACCGTTACGGCCATCGGTCGAATGAATCGCGCAGATGCTTTGGCGAAACTGAGTCGTCTGTGTCTTCAAAACGCCGATGCTCTGCTGGCTTCGCTTCGATACTGCGCAGGAAATCACATTGGCTGCTTTCGGGTCAACAGCCAGATCCTGCCCGTGAAAACTCATCCGACTGCCGGCTACAGCATCGACGACTTACCCGACGGACAGGAGATCATTCGGCGATTCAAAGAGTGCGGAAAATTCGCCGAGCAGCATCAGCTTCGAACCTGCTTTCATCCCGATCAGTTTGTGGTGCTGAATTCGCCACGCGCGGATGTCGTGGAGAAATCATTGCTGGAGCTGGAGTACCAGGCCGAGGTCGCGGAATGGATCGGAGCTGACGTCGTCAATATTCACGGCGGTGGAGCCTATGGTGATAAATCCAAAGCTCTGGCTGAGTTTGCTCGCAACGTCGATCGCCTCTCTGTTCGCGCGAGAAGTCGGCTGACGGTGGAGAACGATGACAAGATTTTTTCGCCGGCCGATCTGCTGCCAGTCTGTGAGTCAACCGGGATTCCTCTGGTTTACGATGTGCATCATCATCGCTGTCTCCCGGATGAATTGAGCATTGAACAGGCAACGGAGAAAGCTCTGGCGACATGGAATCGCGAGCCCATGTTTCATCTGTCCAGTCCGCTGGAAGGCTGGGACGGGCCAAAACCGGAACGACATCATGATTACATTGACGTGCAGGATTTTCCCGACATCTGGCTCAAGAAGACGCTGACGGTAGAGGTTGAGGCGAAAGCCAAAGAGCTGGCTGTTGGGAAACTGCAGACTGATCTAAAAAAGGCAGCGAAAGCTGACACGCCATGGTTTGTCTACCTCGTGCGATGTGCGGATGATTCGCTTTACACGGGTGTCAGCAATGATCTGCCTCGTCGCATTGAAAAGCATAATGCTGGCACGGCTTCTCGATATACACGCAGCCGACTGCCGGTGATGTTGGTTTATCAGGAAGAGCAGCCCGGCCGCAGTCAGGCGCTGAAGCGAGAGTTGGCGATCAAAGACCTGTCGCGTCAGGAAAAAGAGAAGCTGATTAAGGCCGTAAAGGTCTGAGGCTTGCTGCGATAGCGGAGATATCCGAGTTCAAGGAGCAATCTTTGCCCCGAGACCGACTACTGCAGCTTCGACGGGTGTTCCTGCTTCCCAGCGACTGCCCTGCTCTGCCGCAACCGCTTGTGTAAAAGCATTAAACTCTGACTGGCTGTAGGTGACTCGATCAACGCGAGCGGAGCTGAGATCGTACCAGTTCCCAACTCCGCGCCATGTGGCGTCTTTCCATAGATGCAGATTTGGTCTGCGCGGTTGGTCTTCGGGAGCGTCACTGCCTTGAATCTTATTGATAGGGATTTCGCCACCGATGAAAGATTTCGACAGCTCAATCGTTCCGCCTGTGGCCTGCACATCCAGATTCAACAGCGTGAGCTGCTTCGCCTTGAGCAGGCAGTTGGCGGACACTCGAACTTCGCTGGCGATACCTTCACGGCGGATCAGCACATTATCGAGCGTGACTCGACATGGTTCTGCTGGTGCTTCGCGGCCCTGCAAATAGAACGCTTTTGCCGCCGATGAAATCACTTGAGCATTGCGGACCGTGTAGATTCCGGAGTCCAGAAAGAACAGATCGAAGCCAATGCAGTTGCGGATCAGCACATCGTCGTAGGTAGTCTCGCTGGTGCCGGTGTCGCAGATTCCCGTAGCGTTTCCGATCGAGTGAAATCCCTGAACAGAATAGCGGCAATGTCCATGAGCACTGATACCGTCGTCGCCGCAATTGATGGCACGGATGTTCTCGAACAGGATGTCTTTGCTGTCTGAGAGATTGAACCCATCATTGTAAGGACGTGTGGCCGACAGGTTACGAATGACGAGATGCGACGAGGTTCCTCGAATGAGCACTCCGGCGGTGCGCACGGGGACTTCAATCTTCGCCTCGGGAAGCGATATGTTCGCAGGCAGTCGTATCCAGAATGAGCCAAAGATGTACCCCGCACGAGCTGCCCTGGTGCGGTCGGAATCCTTGATAAACGTCCACTCTCCGGGCTGCAACTCTTGTGGCATCTTCAACGGTTGACTGGGTCCTTTTGAACAGCGCTGCATACGATTCAGTTGGCCGTCCATGACGAAGAACCAGCGGTCGATGATCGCATCGGTCAGTGGCATCAGATCGTCATGGCGAAAGAGTCCTGGTTCAATCTCGACCCAGCCGCGTGGATCAATAGGATCGCAGCCGTCGAGTGTCGCACCATGTCCGTCAAGAGTGATAGGTTTTCCCGGTTCTCCGGACTTATCGAAAAACGCGGCCCAATCTCGATAGACGGTATCAGGTTTGAGGTGAATCGTATCTCCAGGATTCGATTGTCGAATCGCAGCGGCGATGGTCTTTACAGGGGAAACGCTGCCATCCGCTGAGTCATTACCAAGGTTGGGGTCGACATGAATATCAGCAGCGAATCCAACAGGTGATCCCACAGAGAACAGCAGCAACAGACTCAGGAATATCATTACGGACGAAGTGCGTTTTCTGTTGATGCGTGTGTTATGTAGGCCAGCATGGCTGTGCAGTTGCGGTGGGCTGTTTGGATGGCACGAGCTCTGTTCACGCGTTGAGTTCATGATGATTTTCTCGTAAGCGCGGAGGGGGCGGTGCATCCGGGAGTGTTTCCAGAAAGTCGGATCGTCGCAGTTTCAGCCGGGATGTGTCAAAGTACAATCCGTCTGCTTAGATGAGAGTTGCAACAATATCAGTGGAGCGATGCGTTGACCGTAAAGAAGAAAAAAATCTCGACAAAGGAGCATCCTTCGCAGCAATTTCAGGCACCGGATGCCATCCTGCAGGGCGTCCCGCTGAAGGATTTGATGGGCCATGATCTGATTCGGCTCATTGCTGAATCGTTCGACGGAATCGTGCGAGCATTCGACCAACAAAAGTTCGAACAAACAGCCATGGACGGTCTTGAGGCTCTGGAACTCAGCCAGCGAGCGAGACAGATTGGCTTAGCGCTGGCCGAACAATTGCCGCAGAGTTTTTCGGAAGCCTGTCCTCTGTTGCTGGCGTCGTTTGGCCCGGAGCTGACTCGCACCGAAGGCAACGGACTTGCACCATTCTTTTATATGCCTCACTCCCATGTCATCATGGAACGTGGGCTGGCAGATTTTGAGAATGGCATGCGGGCCAATTATGAGTTGACCAAGCGATTCTCCGCAGAGTTCAGCATCAGGCCGTTTCTGACGAAGTACCCGGATCAATCATTGAAGCTCCTGAAAAGCTGGACCGAAGATCCGAATGCTCATGTGCGTCGACTTGTGAGCGAGGGAACTCGTCCACGACTTCCATGGGCCGGACGGTTGCGGGAATTCCAGCAGAATCCTCAGAGGATGCTGCCTCTGCTGGAAATGCTTAAAGATGATTCAGAGTTGTATGTGCGGCGGTCGGTCGCCAATCATCTGGCGGACATCCTGAAGGATCATCCAGACGTGATCTATGAAATCTGCGAGCGATGGCTGAACGAGACAACAAAAAAATCAACATCACCGGAAACGGCAAAGACGCGTAAGTGGATGATACGTCATGCCGTTCGTCTGCCAGCGAAAAAGGGGGACGCCCGTGCTCTCGAGATTCGCGAAAAGGCCTGATGCTCAGACTTGTTCTGAGGTTTGTGCCCGGGACAGCAGACCAGTAAGTTCTCGGTTCAGCAGTTTTTAGAAATCGCTGTCGTAGGGCAAGGGATTCGTGTCTTTCGTATTGGCTTACCGTAAGCGAGAGTCACCAGTGAACGTTATAAGCCGGGAAGTATTCTCGATTGCAGAGTGGGTCTTCTGATGCAATCGGTGCCTCTCGCATTTCACGTGGATCGTCCCTGCTCGTTGACACCAGCGATGGCGAGGGGTAGCCTGTCGAATCGGACTTCGATTCCTGGTCGTGGTCCCGTGCTGAATTTCCCACCATTTGTGACGAGCGCTTCCATGTTGACTCGATTTTGGCTTTGTTTGATTCCTTTAATCGCTCTTTGCTCGGTGAATGTCCGAGGAGATGAAGCGACATCCACGGCAGCACAGATCGAGCACTTTGAAAATGAGATCGTGGCGATCCTGGAGGCGAATTGCCTCAAGTGCCATGCCGGAAGTAAGCCCAAAGGCGGGTTGGATTTGACGGCTCGAGAGGCGATCCTCAAAGGGGGCGAATCCGGAGCGGCGGTGGATCTGGAAAATCCTGCGGAAAGCGTGCTTTTGAAGGCTGTCAATTACGATGGCTACGAGATGCCTCCGACAGGACAACTGTCGCCAAAACAGATTGAAGCTTTGACAAAGTGGGTTAACGACGGACTGGCGTGGTCGAAAGACGGCAAGCCACTGCACTTTGAAGTTCCTCGTGAAGCTCCAACGGTTAATGAAGAGACGAAAAAGCACTGGTCTTTTCAGCCTGTCAAAAAGCCATCTGTGCCGGAAGTCACGGGAGACTGGGCGAAGTCTGAGATTGATGTCTTTATTCTGAGCCAGTTGCAGAAGAATGGGTTGGAGCCGAATGCTCAGGCGGAGCCTCGCGAGTTGGTACGTCGAGCCTATTACGACCTGACCGGACTGCCTCCGGAGCCGGAAGTCGTGGAAGCGTTTGCGAAAGATCCATCTCCAGAAGCCTGGTCGAAACTGATCGACGATCTGCTCAGCTCTCCGCATTACGGTGAGCACTGGGGACGGCACTGGCTTGATCTGGTGCGATATGCAGAAACCAACAGCTACGAACGCGATGGAGCCAAACCGTTTGTCTGGCGTTATCGAGACTATGTGATTCAGTCGTTCAATGCCGATAAGCCGTACGATCGATTTCTGACGGAGCAGTTGGCGGGTGATGAGCTTCCGGATAAGTCACCGGACTCGATCGTCGCGACCGGCTTTTATCGCCTGGGACGGTGGGATGACGAGCCCGCTGATCCGGAGCTCGCGTACTATGATGACCTTGATGATATCGTCGCCACGACTGGTCAGTCGCTGTTGGGATTGTCAATCAATTGTGCTCGCTGTCATGACCATAAAATTGACCCGGTGCCACAGTCAGATTATTACAGCCTGCTGGCCTTTTTCCGAGGAGTGCGGCGTTACGGCGTACGTTCGGGCGAATCTGTCATGGAAAATTCCGTGACGGAGATCAGTCAGCCGGAACGCAGTGAATTGCATGCCGCGGCCGTTCGCCAGCATGAGGAAGAATTGAAGCATATCGAACGCGAAATCGCCCAGATCGAAGAGAAGGTCAAGGCCGACTTCTCGGGCGTCGAGAACGACGAGTACCAGTTTGAAGTGAACCGAGTTCGGTTGATTGAGAAGCGGAAAGGCGGGCTTCTGAAGGAGAATGAAGTCAACCATTATCGCCATTTGATGGATCGTCGAAATCGACTGCGTGAGAACCCGCCGACGGGTATGGCCAAGGCGTTGTGTGTCAAAGAAGACGTGAAAGGGCTGCAGCCGACGCATGTTCTGCTGCGAGGAAATCCTGCGAGTCCTGGTGATGAAGTTCAGCCAGGTTTCCCATCCGTGTTGTCGCCGCCAGCACCAGAAATTGCTGATCTGGCTGCAGAGGCAACGACAACTGGTCGGCGCACGGCACTCGCGAAATGGATGACCAGTCCATCGAATCCGCTGACATCGCGAGTCATGGTTAATCGTTTGTGGCAGTTTCACTTTGGACGCGGAATTGTCAGGACCTCGAGTGACTTTGGATTTCAGGGCAGCAAGCCGACGCATCCTGAATTGCTGGATTGGCTGGCAGCTCGATTCGTGGAAGATGGCTGGTCCATGAAATCCATGCATCGTCTGATTATGAAGTCTGCGGCTTATCAGATGAGTTCTCGCGGACGTGAAGACGCTCTGGCGAAAGACGCCACGAACGATCATCTGTGGCGATTTGATATGCGTCGTCTGTCGGCCGAAGAGATTCGAGACTCGATTCTTTGGGCCAATGGAACACTGTCGGCCGATCGCATGTTTGGGCCTTCGATCTATACGAAGATTCCGGACGAGGTCAAAGCAGGCCAGTCGCAACCAGGGGCCGGTTGGGGAGTTTCTTCTCCAGAAGATGCGGCTCGACGAAGCATCTACATCCACGTCAAACGGTCCTTGTTGGATCCGATGCTGGAAAGCTTTGACATGGCGGATACGGATCAGACATGTCCGGTCCGCTTCGTAACGACTCAGCCGACTCAGGCTTTGGGGCTCCTGAACAGCGAATTCATGCAGGAGCAGGCTGGTATGTTTGCCGAGATGGCCGCCGAGCAACATCCGGAGTCGCTGGAAGCTCAGGTGCGAATGGCTTTGCGTCGAGTCACTCAACGGGAACCATCTCAGGAAGAAGTGAATCGCGGACTGGACTTGATCAGCAATCTGGAGAAAGAGAACGATCTTTCGCCGGAGAAGGCTCGCAAGTACTTTTTCCTTGTGGCCCTGAACCTGAACGAGTTCTTGTATTTGGACTGAGACGAAAGTCCAGAGCGAGCCCCAAACGAGAATTTAATTCTGGGTGGTGTGGGGGATATTGGAGGTTTTTCGGCCGCTTGGTGTGAATCCGGGGCTGCTTTCGTGGGCATAGCGACCTTCAAGGCGACCGGGGATTCCGGGCAAACTGAGAAACTCGCCTTCCCCCATTCGGCGGATTCTGCTACTTCTTAGAGCACATGCGCCGTTCATGAGTTCCGCGGGAGGTGGGACGATGACAGGATTGGCCCGGCGCGGGAAGGGATTCCCATGCAAAGTTCATTATGGAAGCTGTTAACAGCAGCTGGCATTATTGGCATTGGTACGCTCGTCGTTCTGGAAGTCCAGAATCGACTGCCGGCGCGCAATTCGACCGTCAATGGGGTGACTGTGCAGTCGACGGGAACGGAAATCTCCGTGACTCCCGACGCCACCACTCCGTTTGATGAAGAGCTGGCCGCTACTTCAATCGCTGATGGCGCGAACAGTCCGGATAAATTCGACGGCCCCGGGGCTGGTGTGGGACGACCGGCACCTCCGGCGAACAACAGCCAGTTCTTTGGTGCAGCCGAAGAGCGGACCGTTCATAAAGACGAGTTGACAGACAACGCCAGTCCGTTCGCTGTCTCCCTGACAGAGCCCGAAGAGAGTGACTCAACAGAGTTGCCAGCGGCCGGTGAAGCAGTCTCAGCAGACTTCGACACAGCTGTCACCTCTGCCTCTCCGAGCGATGTTGCAAAGACTTCCGTGAAGGCCGGCAGCTTTCGTCCTGAAGGGGCGTCGGTGGCTGGGTCAACAAGTGCTGCAGGTGACTCGGTCCCAGTGATGGAACTTCCGGCGGCCAGTGATGACGCGCCAGTGATCCCTTTTCCTAATGAAATGGCTGCAACAAACGCAGCTGCACCAATGGCGGCAGGTGCTGCAGCAAAAGACAACAAGTCTTCCGACAAGAAGACGATGATGTTCTTTCCTAATGGAGGAAAGAAGGAGCAAAAAGCAGCCTCATCTCCGACAGTATCAACGACAACTCCCGTGACAGCGACTGCTGCAACTGGCACTGGCAACACTTTGTCTGTTTCAAATGCTGCTCCCGTGGCTACGGTTGATTTGCAGCCGACATCGACAACCGATGCTGATGCTCCACCAACGACGTTTGCATCAGATGCCGCTTCGACTGCTACAAAGGTTCCAAAGGCGGCTTCCGCTCCGAAGCCAGTCCAAACTGTCCGGAGAACTTCAGCTTCATCGGATGAGCCATCCTTGTTCCTGCCTGATCCGGTACCGGATGTGACGAGCCCTCCAGTATCGAACCCTCGAACTCCGAGTCGGAGCCTTGACGAGGAGATACCGAGTTTCGAGCCAGCTCCTTTCGATGCGGATTCTGAAACTACAGATACTCCGGCTGCACCTCTGTCGGGGACTCCGATGGAAGACGAAGAAACGCTGCCGTTTATGCCAGATGAGCCATCGGAGCCAGCACTGGATCCTCTGGACCCAGCGGATGTTCCTCTGCCATCGACGGATGGTTCTGAGCGGGATCGTGAACCTGAACCGGATGATTCCGGCAGCCCGCTGCCTTTTGAACCAGACCCGGCAACGCCGCGTCGAGATGACGCACAGCCGCTGCCAGCCGCCGATGATCTCCCGGATCGAGTCACTCGTCCGGGACGTGATCGAGAAACGAATACTCCGGAATCGACTCGCACCGTTTCCGAAGTGATGCGGCCTCAATTGACCATTCAGAAGAAAGCTCCCAACACTGCGACCGTTGGCGTCGCTCATGATTACACAATCCTCGTCACGAACGAAGGCGCGTCATCGGCCTATGACGTTGTTGTGGATGACGAACTCGGGGGTGCAGCAGAGTTCGTACAGTCGAAGCCAGTCGCCGAATACAACCGCGCTTCGGATCAATTGACCTGGAGTTTCCGCGAACTGCGGGCTGGTGAAAAGAAAGAGATCACCGTTCGCATTCGCCCAACAGGCGAAGGAACTCTTGATGGTGTTGCGACTGTAAAGTTCAAAGCTCAGGTTAAGTCTGCCACCGTGATCACAGCTCCAAAACTGGAACTGGAGCTGACAGGACCGAGCGAAGTGAAAGTCGGTGACGAAGTTCAGCTGACTTACTCGATCAGAAATCGTGGATCAGGCGATGCTTCAAACGTCGTTCTGCGGAGCGTGCTGCCTCCGGGATTGAAACATCCTGAAGGTGGCGACCTCGAGTATGAGATTGAAAATCTGCCTGCTGGCGGTTCAGAAAGTGTTGATTTGACGGTCATTGCGGCTGAGCCGGGCGACTTGATTCTTGTCTCTGCTGAAGTCACCTCTTCAGGGATCTCGGCGGCCAAAGCCAAGACCGAGATCGAAGTGGTGGGAGCTCAACTGACACTGGAACGACTGGGGCCGGAGCGTCGCTATGTCGGACGTTCTGCGACTTATCAGAACATCGTGACGAACGATTCTAAGTTCGAAGCGATTAATGCGACGGTTGTTGAAGAGGTGCCTCAGGGCCTGCGATTTGTCTCTGCCAGCGGTGGCGGCGTATACAATCCGGACAATCGCCGCATTCAGTGGTCGATACCAAAGCTGGCGGCTGGCAAGCAACTGGTGCTGGAAGTCGAGCTGATAGCGGAAGAAGCCGGACAGATGGAAACGATTGTTGAAGTCACCGAGAACGCCGGTTTCAGAACTCCGCTGACCGAAAACACAATCGTGATTGTTGAAGATCTGCACAACGTGACAGCTGACATCAGCCGTCAGGATGAACCTGTTCAGGTTGGCGAACGATTCGGATTTACGGTGACCATCGACAACCGCGGTACGGCGGTGGCTCGGAATGTGGAAATGTCCGTTCAAGTGCCGGCGGAACTGAAAGTACTGGCGGCCGGTACACGGCAGGTTCCTGGAAAACTGATGCCAGGGAACACCGTGAAGTACAATCGAGTGCTCGAGATTGGTCCGAACGAACAGATGACATTCCAGTTGACTCTGCAGGGACAGCAGGCCGTCAAGAATGCGGTTGTTGAGGCGTTCCTGAAATATGACGAAATGCAGAAGCCACTGATCGTTTCCGAATCTGTGACCGTCTACGACGACAGACCATAGGATTGACGCTTCTATCAAGCTTGGAACGCGGAAGAGGCCAGCTCTTTGACTAACACATCGAGCATAGCGTATTGAGCGTAGCCGGATTCGTGAGAATTCGGATGTCTCCCCGGTGGACGCCCCGAATTCTCACGAATCCGGCTACAAAGAAACGCCTTATTTCGCCCCACGCGAAGTGTAACCCGTAGTGCCGACTTCAGTCGGCATAGAGGCTTGGTTCGCACTGGAAAGCTGGCTGAAAACAGCACTACGAGCCAAATCAAACCGCCGCTACAGACGAATCACTTCTTCTCCAGCAGCTCGCTATCGACCAGCCACTCCGTCAGCCGCTGAGGCCACAACCCGGCGGCGGTTTTCGAGTCTGGTCGGAACCCGAAGCCGTGACCAGCGTTCGAATAGATGTGAAGTTCAGCAGGAACACCGGCGGCTTTGTATTTGAGATAGAGGTCCGCCATTCCCAGAGCGATGTCGTCCCGATCCTTTGCCCCCAGAGCAATAAATGCTGGCGGCATACCGGCGGCAACCGTAAAGCGGCTCGAACTACCCGGATAAATCAGCACCTGAAAATCGGGACGGCAGCTCACGCGTTCGATCGCATCGACGGCATCAGGTTTGCCATTATCTGATTGCATGGCACTCAACGCGGCCAGCTCACCTCCGGCGGAGAAACCCAGAATGCCGATTCGAACAGGGTGAATCTTCCACTCTTCGGCCCGAGCACGAACCAGTCGCAGAGCGCGGCGAGTGTCGGCCATGGCGTGGTCATCAACGGAGTAAGTCGATCCTTCTTCGCGAGCCAATCGGTAACGCAGGACAAAGGCCGCGATGCCGTGCTCGGCGAACCATTCTGCCAGACTGTCGCCTTCATGCCCGAGACAAAGAACTCGATGCCCACCACCCGGCGCGATGATGATGGCGGTTCCGGTCGCTTTGTCAGGAGCCGGAAGAAAGGGCGTGATTGAGGGATCATGCACATTGGACACGTTGCACTTCCCGGGTCCTTCGTCAACTTTCTCTGGCTCCTGCTTTCGACTCTCTGATCCCGGAGCGCCGTTTGGCCATAACTTGATGGCGTCGGCTGATTCTGGTTTGTTGGCTGCGATCAAAACGTTGCAGGAGATTGTTGTCACCCAGCATGAAAGCAGCAGGAGTGTTTGAAGCGAGTGACGAATCATTGTGAGGATTCCCTTCAGTGGGTTGTGGAAACGTCGAATCTTGGCTTATGAAACCAGCATGGGGAATCAATCAACGTAGACAAATTCGTTGGAGTTCAGCAGAGCAAGGCAGGCGACTGAGAGATCTCGCTGGCTCAGCAGATGAGCAGCAGCGTCCGCTTCGGATGCAGATGGAGAACGTCCCAGAGCGAGCTGAAATAGTCGCTGAACCTGCCCACTTGGATTGTCTCTGACGGCCGTACGGATTCGCTCAGCCAGATGGACAGACTGCTGTCGCATGAACTCATTATTCAACAGAGCCAAAGCCTGTAGTGACGTCGTCGTGACATTTCGAGATGGCGTCAGATTCGCCGCGTTCGGGCAGTCCAGTGTGGCCATAAACTGATCCGGAGTCGTCCGCACCACAAACCGGTACACGCTGCGTCGCCAGAGTTCAGGTTTGTCCGCGGTGATGTACTTGTAAACCGGAGCGTATTCTTCCTGATACTCAAAGTCGCGATAGCCGGGGCCATACATGGTCGTATTCAGCTTGCCGCTGACCGCCAGCACAGAGTCTCGCAAAGATTCCGCATCAATGCGACGAGCATGCTGACGCCACAACAGCCGATTGCCGGAATCCAGTTGATGAGCCTTCTCAACACGAGCCGTGTCGGCCGGATGCGATGATTGCTGATAGGCCAGGCTCAGGCAAATTCGGCGATGCAGTTTCTTCAGAGACCATCCGTCGCGCTGAAACTGATCGGCCAGCCAGTCGAGCAGTTCCGGATGTGATGGCAGGCTGCCGCCAAGACCAAAGTCGCTCGGAGTATCGACCAGACCAGTTCCAAAATGATGATGCCACAACCGATTCACGATCACTCGCCGAGTCAGTGGATTGCTTTCGGAACAGATCCAGTTCGCCAAGGCGATGCGTCGTTCGGAATCCGGAAGTGTTGAGTCGCCAAAGGCCGATTCCAGATTGGAAATGCAGGAGATTGTGCCGGGGGGCACTTCGTCGCCATTTTGTTCCGGATTGCCGCGGAGCTGGACGTGAACGGCGGGCGGTGTTTCGGAAACCGTGGCATAGACCTTTGCAGGCTCGGGCAAATTCTTGAGCTGATCCTGAAGCTCGGCGATTCGCTTTGTTGCGATGGCGATTTTCGCTGTATCCGGATTGCTGGAGGCGGTTTCCAGTTGAGCATCTGCAAAGCAGATCTGATCATGCCCGATGTCGTTTCCATGATCGGTCGCCATCAATGTCAGAAATCTGACAGAGGCTGGAATCGTCAGCGAGAGATCCTGAAGACCATCGTCTCTTCCAAGGCCCAATCGTTCAAACGTCTTCCGGCCATCCAGCAGCACAAAAACGCTGGCGCCGGCTTTTGGCGTCTGCCCGAAGTAACCGACCTGCGCTCGCAACGTGATGTCGGATGGCATCCCCGCTTTGCGAAGTTCATCGAGATCAAAAGTGATTGCGGCATTGGCATGAAGTGACAACAGGGAGTGCCCTTCAGTGCCGAAATCGACACCGCTCAACGAGGTTGAGAATTGAGAATTCACCGGACCGTTTCGAATCGCATCCCACGCTTTGCCGCCGGTGTCCGGAGTGTCTTTCGCGATCAATCCTGTCGACGAGATAACGACGTCACCGGATGCTTCTCCATCGGGAATGACGACACCGTCAACAAATGGCAGATCCGAAGCAGCGAATGCATTCGTCTTTGCGGATTCCAGAGAACCGCGTCGTTCATTCGTGGCTTTCCCAGTGGATGGATCTACGGCGAAGCCTGCTTTCCCGGTGCCACGGCCGTTTCCTCCGCCGACGATATCCGCCAGGCTCCAACCATCACCTCGGAGTTTTGATAGTTCTGTCCTCGCATCGGCTAGACTTTTCTCCAGCTCCGTTTTTTTGTCGGCCAGTTGCCTCTGCTCGTCCGAAGAAACGATTCGATCCGCTCGTCGAACGCCAGCAAATACTGACGTCAGAGAGTAATACTCCTTCTGTGAAATCGGATCGAGCTTGTGATTATGACATCGTGCACAGTTGATCGTGACAGCGCACGCGGAGGTCATCACCTGCGTCAGCATGTCATCCAGATCATCAGCGCGAGCGAGGCGTTTCAGAACCGGGCTGGGGGTTTCAGCCTGTCCCACAAAATCCCAGGGACCGGCCGCCAAAAAGCCAGTGGCAATCACCGCATCGGGATCGGTTGGCCGCAAAGCATCACCGGCAATTTGATCGCGGAGAAACTGGTCGTACGGCATGTCATTGTTGATCGCTCGGATCACCCAGTCGCGGTATGGCCAGGCGTTGTCGCGACGCTGATCACGTTCAAAGCCATGCGTGTCGGCGTAGTGAGCAATATCCAGCCAGTGTCGCGCCCAGCGTTCGCCGTAATGTGGCGAGGCCAGAAAAGTGTCGACCAGTTTTTCATAAGCACGTGGATCCGGATCGGCAACGAACGTCCGAACCTGTTCGGGTGTTGGTGGAAGCCCTAGGAGATCGAACGACAAACGACGAATCAAGGTCCGTCGATCGGCGGGTTCGGAAAGATCGAGCTGATGCTTTGAAAGCTCCTCCAGAATGAAACGATCGATCTCCGTGATGGCTACGGTTGGGGCATTTGATGAGACGACATCCTTCGGGGGCTGAGCCGTTTTAATGGGTTGCCAGGCCCAGTGTTCCAGTCGCGGATCCACAGTCGCGGAACGATCGTAGTCGGTTTCGGGCCAAACGGCTCCGTTTGCAATCCAGCGACGCAGAAGTCCGATATCAGAAGCAGGAAGCGCGGGGCCTTCCGGAGGCATCCTAAGTCCCGGATCATCGCTGGTGATGCGTTCGATCAGGGAACTGCTTTCTGGCTTGCCCGGATTGATGACCGGACCACCATCGCCGCCTCGAAATGCAAACGATTTCGCATCCAGCCGGAGTCCGCTCTTCTGAGTTTCCGCGCCATGACAACTTCCGCAATGCTTCGTCAGCAGTGGACGAATCTGAAGCTCAAAATTGATCTCATCAGCCGCAGCAAGATTGGCCACGGCAAGCAGAATCAAAGCACTGCAGAATGATCGCACTGGAGCTAGAAGAATTGAAGCCATGATTCAAGCAGTCCCTGATGGATGTAGGCCGGACCGAGCGGAGCGAGTACCGGCAGATGACTACTTCAAGACCTGCTTCAGCCCAGCTGCCTTTGCTGCGGTTTCCGGATCTTCGTATGGCAGTGCTTTCAGGAACTCAACCAGATCTCCAACTTCGCTGGACGTTAACTGGCTTGTTGTTCCATGCTTATCGCCTTTATTGGCCGTCGTCAGCAGCTCTTCCAGCGTTGCGGCTTTGCCATGATGCAGGTAAGGCGCGGAGCGATAAACACCGAGCAGCGTTGGAGTGTCATAAGCATGGCTCATCAGTTCCGTGGGATCATCTTCACCGGTTCCCACATCATGCTTGACGAACTCAGAGACACTCTTCGGCTGAGAGTCACTGAAGACCGGACCAGAATGGCACGTTGCACATTTCGTGGCACTGGAGAAGAACAGTTCTTTACCGCGTTTCGCCGCGTCGCTGAGACCATCTTTGGCGTGCGGGCTCATCGGGAATTTGTGCGAATTGGTGTAGGCGGCCATCGCATCAAGAGCTTTGCTGCGACCGGTGATGGGGTCGGCCAGCGCTTCCGGCAACGATCCTTTCAGCAGTCCCTGTCCCTGCATCAGTTTGCCTCGAACGGTATGTTCAAAGTCCTGGACCTCATCGCGATCAGCGGACCAGTGCACGGGATGAGTCCACGAGAGCCCGGCCAGCGGCTGAGTACTCCGCAGACCTTCGGGCTGCTGCCACGTCCGACCATCCGCATCACCATCCGGATGACAGCTTGAGCAGGAGATCCAGTTACGAGACGACATTGGTTGCAGAGCGGTATAGAACAATTGTTTTCCGAGCAGCAGCTCTTCTCCCAGCGGGTTCTTTGTCACCACGACACGAGCTTTTGGATTGCCGTCTGCAAGGCTGTATTCGACCACTTCAAAGTCGAGCGCATTGTAGATCACAACAGACTTGCCGTCCGGAGCGAAACGAACTGCGCGGGGATTGTTGCCGAGTCGCAGGCCGCCGTCGTAGTCCAGTTCCACAAAGTCGTCGCCCACAATGCGGCACAAGTACAGATCGTTAGTGCCAGCGAAGACAACTGCCAATTGCTTACCATCGGAAGACACATCGCAGTCCCACGGATTGGCAGTGACACGAGCACCTCGCAGCGAGTCCATGGGAACTCGCAATCGAGTCCCTGCTTTTTCGCCCGACAAACGCGCGACGGATGCATACGGGAAGATCGAACCGTTGCCATGTGCCGCTGTAACTCGAGAACGGATATGTGTGAAGTAAGCTTTCTGATCGCCCGGTGCCAGAACGACCTGGCGACTTAAGTTATCTGTCGATGCGCCATCCCAGGATTGCTCAAGCTTTCCGTCAGTCGCGGAGACTTTCAGAAGTCGCGAGGTCAGATATTCCGTCACCAGCAGAAAGCTGTTGTCTGCGCTGATCGCGAGACCGCGCGGCATGTGTCCGGCTGCCCATGATGCGTCGACGGTACCAGTCTCCGAGTTGATCTTCAGAAGTTGACCGGGATATTCGAGCGTTACAAACAGCGACTTGCCGTCGGAATTGCTGACGACACCATAGGGCTCGTCGAATACGTCGATCGTTTTCGTAATCTGGCCTGTTTCACCGTTCAGAATGACAACCTTGTCGTCGCCATAAACACAGCAAGCCAGATTTTTGGAGCTGCCAACCCACGCGACGCCTTCGGGGTGTGAACCGACGGGTGTTTCGTGAAGCACTTTCAACCCGGGCCAGCTCATGATCGTTACGGAGCCGCTATCACGATTGGAGCACGCGACCAGACTTCCATCGCTGCTGAAGTTCAGCAGTCCGGCGGATCGCGTCTGGGCCTGAGCCTCCGGAGCCACCGAAATCGCAATGGCCAGGCAAGCCAAAGCGGCGTGAATAGTTGATCGGGACAGAGTCATAGTGAGATTCCGGTAGGCGAACAACGGAGGCGGGATCTTTGGTAACGCGTCAGCAGGCCTGGCGTTGTCGAGTGCCCTGCCCTTCTTGATTCTCGTCGATGGAGTGGCATCCGGCTGGGCGGTAAGCAACGAAAACAACGGTCTGCTTTTACGGATGGTGCAGCAGACAGCCATGGATGTCAACGTGCTGCGGCAAAAGACCGAGCTCATCTTGACGCGGAGACTTTTCTTTTCGCATGGGCAATCTCAAACTGCGATGCGTGTTTCGCCGGATTAACCTCGTCCCTGATCCAATCCCACTGGTTTCCAGGAGTACTCATCAATGCTGCGACAGTTCCTGACTTTTCTTTTGCTGATGGCGATGCTTTCGCCCGCGGCTCGTGCGGCCGATCAGCGTCGGAATGTGCTGTTCATCATCTCCGACGATCTGAATAACCTTCTTGGCTGTTACGGCGATCCGATGGTGAAGACGCCCAATATCGACCGGCTGGCAGCTCGAGGCGTGCGATTCGACCGAGCTTACTGCGCGTTTCCGCTGTGTGGTCCCAGTCGCAATTCGATGCTGACCGGGCTCTATCCAAACAGCACAGGAATTCAGGCCAACAGTCTGATCTTTCGTCAGACGATTCCAAACCAGTTGAGTCTGTCGCAGGCGTTTCGACAGCAAGGATACTTCGCGGCTCGCATCGGAAAGCTGTATCACTACAACGTTCCGAACTCGATTGGAACCAATGGTCACGATGATCCGGGTTCGTGGGAACTGGAACTGAACCCGGCCGGAGTGGATCGACTGGAAGAGCATCCGCACATCTTCAGTCTTGTGCCGAACCAATTCGGCGGAACGCTTAGCTGGTACGCATCGCCGAAAAGCGATGAGCATCATACCGATGCGATAATGGCCAAAGATGCGGACTGGGTGCTGGAGCGATGCGCTCGCGACAAGCAGCGTCCGTTCTTCCTGGCGGTTGGTTTCTTTCGACCTCATACACCGTATGTTGCTCCTCAACGTCCCTGGTTCGACATGTACGACGTCAATGCTATGCCGGTTGTGGAAGGAGTCGAAGCAGACCGAGCGGATATTCCGGAGGCCGGACTCGGCAGTCAGAAGAAAGAACAGAACACGATGACTGATGAGCAGCGGCGTCAGGCTCGCCAGGCTTACTACGCCAGCATCAGCTTTATGGATGCGCAGGTTGGACGAGTCATCGAGTCACTGGATCGTCATGGCCTCGCCGAGAATACCGTGATCGTGTTTACCAGTGACCATGGTTATCACATGGGTGAGCATGGACTGTGGCAGAAAATGAGCCTGTTCGAAGAGAGTGCTCGGGTTCCGATGTTGATTGTTGCACCGGGCGCAGGCAATGTCGGTGGAGTTGTCTCTGCCCCGGTTTCGCAGGTTGACTTGTTCCCGACGCTGGCCGAGTTGTGTGGAGTCACTCCGCCGACCAATCTGCAGGGACAGAGCCTCGTTCCGATGCTGAAGGATAACGCTCAGACCGGCCGCGGCTGGGCTCTGACGCAGGTGACTCGAGGCGGTGGTGGTGGACAGCAGAAGAACAAAAAGGCCGCGGAAGCTTCAGGCAAGTCGAACGCGGCTCCGGCCAATGACGGTCGGTATTTTGGTTACAGTCTTCGTACAGATCGTTGGCGTTATACGGAATGGGATGGCGGTGAAAAAGGACGAGAACTCTATGATCACGACACCGATCCGCGGGAGCTGACAAATCTGGCAGACCATGCAGACCACAGCAAAACAGTGGAACAGCTAGCAATGCTGATGCGAGAGGCGGTGAAGACGACGCTTCCTCCTTCGGGCGAGATTCCGGAAGTTCAGGCGGGATTGTGGGCTCCGCAGCTGACGGAACCTTGAAAGAATCAACCGTCGATGTCGGAAACCCGCCATACGTTTTTGTGAGGATGCTCATACCATGACGTCGAGATGCAGTGTAACACCTAGGCAATAATGGGGCGTTGCGCTGACAGCCGCTGAGCCATCGAAAAGGTCGTGTGGGATGATGCTAAAGGATACAACAAACTTAAGAGCGGGTGATTTCGCGGAACTTCAGGGTGCGCGCGGCATCGACGGCACCCTGCATGGAGATTGTTCTGATGAGGCCGTTCAGCGGCTCTATGATCGACAACGCAAAGCTGCGCAAATGCTGAACTGTCTGACAATTCGGGAGCGGCAGGTGATGCAGCTTGTGACAAGCGGGATGCCCAACAAAACAGTGGCCCATCAGTTGCAGCTCAGTGTGAAAACGGTGGAGAAGCATCGAGGACGGCTTATGAAAAAACTCCGCCTGCATAGCATGTGTGAGCTGTTCCGATTCTGGTTTGTGCTGACGTGGGACGAACTACTTCAGTCGGAACGTCAGGGTCTCTGAGGACTGTCTCCAGACATACCTATAAGCCAAATGACACTAGCCACGGGTGATAGTGTTCTTTCCGACTGTCATCGGCGGCTAGCACCGATCGGCTCACTACGGTAACACTCAGGTTTACGTTCGGCTTATCGTTGGGAGAGCAGCGTTAGTTTGCTGGGCCAGCCGGACTGTTGCGAAGATAGGCAGCGGTGGGTTCGCATAGTGATTTTAACAGCGAGACCACTTCCCGGGCCACGCGCAGGTTCTGATTGAACAGAGCATGTTTTTGCTCGGCCGCTACAGCAGTCACCTGAAGCCCGTCGCGTTTTGCGGCGTTGCGAATTCTTGCCAGCTCGAACCAATGACTGACAATAATGACTCTCTTGTCGGATTCTGCATCAGTCGCTGATGCCACAACGTGAATTGCGGATTGGATATCTCCGCTCTCCGAATTCACATCGATCTTTTCCTCTGGCACTTTGGATTCTAAAGCGAGAGCCTTCATTGCCTGAGTTTCAGAGCTGCCAGAGAGCAGCAGTCGATCTCCGGATTTCTCGGTGATCAGACGACAACCCGTGGCAACTCGGTCAGTCAATTCCTCAGAGAGATTTCCGTTTGCAGCCTGTTGGCCACCGATGACCAGGACCGTTGGAACGGATTCAGGAGGTTTCGAATCGGATAGTCCTCCGGATTGAACCGTCACGACTGCGAAGCACAGAATCGTCAGGATCGTGCTGACGAAGATCGCAATCCACGATGAACGTCCTCGAACAGAGTCGGAATTGCCTGCCAAAATTCCAACAGCCGATACGGCAAACAACATCAGTACTCCCAACGGCTGGATCATGGCCGTTGTACGATAAGGCTCGGAAGCAATTCGGGAGATCTGCCAGAGTTCTCGTCCGCAGAAACCTGAGAAGACCGCGACGAATACGAAAGTGGCGAATTGGATAGGTCCAGGCAGAGCTGGCCGCATGCCGAACATCAGGAGCGAAGTCGACGCCATCGCCAGCACCGTGATCCCCATCGGCTGAGACAGCGGGCGGAGATCGGTCAGCCAGTTTTCGACAGCACTGGTGGAATGGACGAAGACCTCCATCAGATTGAGGCCGAGCAGAATCGCCAGTCCGAATCCGGCTCCGCGCGAAACGGCCAGCCAGCCGGGAGCGGGAAGGTCTACGAATCGTTTCAGAGCTGGAACATCCGTCTTCACTTCGTTCATCCTTGGGTTTTGGTTCGCACTCAGCAGTCATCCTACAGCAAATCACGCTCGTTGACAGACCGGAGATCGGCTATTCTTTGGCACTAATGACGACGGAAAAAGTGTCGTCAGACGGGCAGAATTCTCCAACGGAAACCGGCTGGACCGCGTAAATCACGCAGGAAAGGCCTCGAAATGCTTAGAATGTCCGAGTCGGACGCAGAAGACCTGTCACTCGACGCAGCGGATTCGCCTGAAAATGGCGAAGCTCCGTCCGCGAGCGAAGTGCGCTTGGTCCATGCGGCTCGAAACGGGGATCATGACGCATTTGGTGAGCTCGTTCTGCGGTACGAACGCCGCGTTCTCAAGGTTGTGCGAAGATTTGTTCTGGATCTTGAGCAGGCGACGGATCTGGTGCAGGAGTCGTTTCTGCGGGCCTTCGAGCGAATTGAACAGTTCGATCCCGCTCGGCGATTTGGTCCCTGGTTGTTCCGGCTGGCTGTGAACCTGACTTACGATCATCTGCGAAAGGTGCGTCGTCGAGGTCGATGGTCGTTGTTTTCGGACGTGGGCCAGGATCGTCCATTAGACCCCTCCATGGCTGATCCTCGCGGTGACATTGATCTGTCGCAGGAAGTGCAGATGGTGCTGGCTGAGATTCCTGAGGCCTATCGCACGGTTTTGATTCTGCGAGATCTGGAAGGCTTTTGCACGTCAGAAGTCGCTGCGATTACGGATCGCAGTGAAGCCACGATTCGCTGGCGACTGGCTGAAGCTCGCAAGATGTTCAAGGAATCGTGGGAGCGTCGAGAACGGCGTTCGAGCCGGGAAAAGGCCGCATCGGATGAGTAATTTGGATTCGGAGAAGGGGTCACCTGTATTGACTAGCCACTAGCCACTAGCCACTAGCCACTAGCCACTAGCCACTTCTTAAAATTTGTTGATCGCTGATTAGCCGCTGAATACGGAATGCCACTATGGAATGTTCTGACGCACGACATCTGATTCATCTGGACGTTGGAAATGACCTGCGGACGGAAGAAGAAACACTGTTGGCGGGCCACATGGAACATTGCGGAGAATGCCGTGTGTATCATACCTCGACATCTCGAGCGTTGAACGCCCTGTATGTTTTGCGAGATGACCCAGCGACTCGACCTGAGTCTGGTTCGGCATCTCGATCTGTCTGGGCCAATGTGTCTCAGAAGATTCAACAGCGTCGTACGGTCCCGGCGTTGGCTCGCCGATTTAACGTCCAGGTGGCGGCTTTAAGTGTGTGCTCGCTATCACTGGCTGTTGTGACCATCGTGCAGAGCTTGTCTGCGATGCGAGGTTCCTCGGAGCCGTCCGGCTATATGCTTTCTCAGCCCGTATCCAATCTCAGTGCCCCGCAGTTTTATCAGACGCAAGGTCAGGGAATGCCCAACGGGCTCTACCGCCAGCAGCAAACGCAGCCGATTCCTGTGAAGAGCCAGCCGCAGTCGTTCTGAGGGCCGCTATTACGGCGTTCGATTCTACGTAGGTCGGTCTGTCCCAGATCGACAACAGCGGCCCGCGGTTTCAGCCCCGCCGCATGCACTTCGCAGGCTATAGAACAGCGAAACGACCTGTTCTGTCCCTGCTGCCCTGTAACACCGGTCCCGCAGCTGGAATGTCCAATGTGCCTTTGCCGGCAGTTGCCGTCTTCCATGTGACATCGCCCCGTTGTAGGCTCTGATTGGATCGCAAAGTGGCGGCCCGACGATTTATTCGCTCGGACAAACATGCCGCTTTTGCCTGGGGACGGCAGCGATACCATTGTCGTGGCGTCATGGCGGTACTGAATTCGTGGTATCTGAGCGTACCTCGGGAGCCCAAATGAGCATTGATGAGAAAGAACTGAGAAGCCTGCCTATCGCAGAGAAACTGCGACTCGTGGAACTCTTATGGGACGATATTAGAGCTTCCGATGAACCCATTGTCCTGCATCCATGGCAAGCCACCGAAGTGGCCCGAAGGTCGTCAGAATTGAGAGCTGATCCGTCGATTGCCATTAGTCGCGAAGAACTTTGGCGACGCGTCGATGGCTAGCGACTGCGGTTTCGCCCCCTCATTGCCATGGACTTGAAGGCCGCAGCTGGTGGGTACGACGCAATGCAAAAGGCCTCCGGGACTAATCTCGGAGGCCTTTTGGTTTTAGCCATTGAGTATGCCTTGAAGCCCTAATTGGGTATCAGAGGGCAGCTTTTCATCATGCGTATTCCCGAGTCTTCTCGAGACCTGGCAGTGGGATTGGGTACTTGCCTTCGGCATCAGCCATCAGTGGGGATTCGGATTCCAGAGTCAGCTTGTCGATGTCCGGTGCGAATTCATGTTCGCAGTTCATCATCTGCTCCAGAGTAATCTCCTGACCGGTATGAGCAGCCATGCGGCCCATGGAGGTCACAACGCTGGCCATGCAGCCGCGTTCGACTTCGTTGTACTTTTCATTGTTGCGGATGGCAGCAATCAAATGCTTCCATTCGTCAACGTACGGATTGTTCTTTTCGGGCTGAGGAAACTCCCAGGCCAGATTCTTCGCGTCTTCGTTGTGCCCTTTGTAAATTCGAGCACGTGACGGCCAGTGTGATGCGGAAGAGATAACTCCCAGCCCCTTGGTGCCGTGAGCGTAGCTGGCGAATTCCTGATGGCAGCCAGGAATCGTACGGCCGTTGACGAACAACTTAGTGCCGTCGTCGAACGTATACTCCATGGAATAGTTGTCGAAGTTCTGGTCGACATTGTCACCTCGATAATGACGTCCACCGTTGGCTTTGCAGCTCACCGGCCATGCGTTCTTCATCCAGCACGATTCATCAATGTTGTGAATCAGGAAGTCACTGACAGCACCACCGCTGAGCCACAGGAAACCGTGGAAGCGGCTGATCTGGTACAGCAGTTCGCTAACACCTTCCGGCTTTGGACCAGTGGCCGCAGTTCCGGTGGGACCTGCCATGCGGTAGGCTCGCATCATGGTGATGTCGCCAATTTCGCCGTTCTGAATACGATCGAACAGTTCGCGGCGAGCTTCGCAGTGACGGCACATCAGACCGACAGCAACCTTCAGATTCTTTTCGATCGCCTTGTCGTTCAGAGCCAGCATGCGTTTCGTGGTTGGGCCGTCGACAGTGACGGGCTTCTCCATGAATACGTTCAGGCCTTTTTCGATCGCATAGGTGTAGTGCACCCAGCGAAATGCGGGCGGAGTAGTCAGGATCACAACGTCGCCGGGCTTCAGAACATCCATGGCCTGCTTGTAAGCGTCGAAGCCGATGAAGCGTCGTTCTGGCGGCACGTCCAGTTTGCCGCTTTCGCCGTGTTCTTTGCTCAAGTTGCCGTGGCTGGCATCGAGGTTCTTCTGGAACACATCGGCCATGGCCACGATCTTGATCGGCCCGTTATCGACCGACAGAGCATTACCGGCCGCTCCGGTTCCGCGTCCGCCGCAGCCGACCAGAGCGATGGAGATCGTGTCGTCCTGAGAAACGTACATGCCAGAGGCAACGTTGCTCAAAGTGGCTGTCACTGCTGCCGCCGTTGCAGAGGTCTTGAGGAAGTCTCGTCGTGAGGCTCCGCTGGAAGGTGAGGTCATGAAATGCTCCGCGTTCATAAGGAGGTGGGAGTTCCGGCGGATTTGCGGAGGCAGATTCGTCGGAGGAAGTTGTTGGAAAACAGCAGGATCCAACCGTGTCGCAATCCTGGCAGGCGACATATTATTGCCAGCATTGCATGCGAAAGAAAGCACGCGACAAGGGACTTTCCAAGTGAGTCATCGACGTCAAGTCGGCACACCTGGAGTTCCCACCTGACTTGGCGAGCCGGGCTGCGTCAGCACCCGGAGAAAAATAGGACATCCTGAATCGAAGCTATCGCGAATTTTCGGGATGATTTGGGTCCGGGGCTGACGACTCCCGACGGGGCCGTGAACGTCCGGGTGCTGACGCAGCCCGGCTCGCCCGGACGAATTTCAAACGACGGCCTGATCGATGTAGTCATAAAACACGTTGCGTTGGCGAGGAATGTAGCCGACGTTCTCGATGCAGCGACGGATGGTTTCGATGGTCAGATGGTGAACCGTTCCGGCCTGGGAGACGACGTTTTCTTCAATCATCAGACTGCCCATATCGTTCGCACCGAACAGCATTGCGAGCTGGCCGACTTTTTCTCCCTGAGTGACCCACGACGACTGAATGTTGGGCACATTATCGAGATAGAGACGGCTGATCGCCTGAGTTTTCAAGTACTCAAATGCCCCGGCCGGAGGGATGTGAGCCATGTCGGTGTTTTCGGGCTGAAAGGTCCAGCAGATGAACGCGGTGAAACCACCGGTCTCATCCTGCAATTGGCGCACCCTATCCAGATGTTCAATTCGCTCGGCCAAAGTTTCCACGTGTCCAAACATCATGGTCGCTGAAGACTTGCCGCCCAGTTCATGCCACACACGCATGACGTCGAGCCAGTCATCGGTCAAGACTTTGCCGCGAGTAATCGCTGTGCGAACTCGGTCAACGAGAATTTCTCCGCCACCACCGGGGAGACTGCCGAGGCCAGCTTCCTTAAGTCTTTCCAGAACCGTTTTCAGAGGCAGCTTGCTGATCTTCGTGAAGTGATAAATCTCGGGAGGACTGAACCCGTGAATATTCACTTGTGGATAATGCTGGCGAAGAGTTCGCAGCATATCCTCGTACCATTCCAGCGGCAGTTTGGGATGTAGACCGCCCTGCAACAGAATTTGATCGCCGCCCAGAGCAACGGTTTCCTCAATCTTCTTCAGCAGCACTTCCATAGGAAGCACATAAACTTCCGGATGATTGGGTGGTCGATAGAACGCACAGAAATCGCAAACGGCAGTACACGCGTTTGTGTAGTTGATATTGCGATCAATGTTGTAGGTACGAAACGGCTCGGGATGCATGCGCATCGTCACCGCATTCGCTGCTGCACCGATTGCTGCGAGGTCATTGGACTGCAGCAGCGCGAGGCCTTCTTCGGGAGTGAGTCGGTCACCAGCAACAGCTTTATCAAGCAGTGATGAGATCTCGGTAGACGATGTCGACATTGGGTTTCACCAGATTATGCTGAGCGGCCAGCTCGCTGAACAGCTTCAGTCCGCTTCGCTCGGCTGAAGTCAAATGGTAGTGAAGATTCCGGGTCAGATAGTTGTGTGCAAGGCTCTCCGAGATGCCCAGGCGAGGTGCTTCTTCGCGAGCGATATCCGCCACGTTGGCAATCCCGAGATCACGTGCCTGAGACAATGCTTCGTCCACACCTTCCGTGTTGACTTCGCGACGAGCCACCCACATGGCGAAGACGAAGGGCAGACCGGTCCAGTCATACCAGAACTGTCCAAGGTCCATGACTTCAGTGAAAGACTCTTCCGGGCTGTGCATTGCACGATCGCCAATCAGCAGGACTGCATCAGCACTGCTGTCTGTCGTGGTGGATTCCATGCGCAGAGGTTCGGTCTTCGGGATCACACCGTAACGTTCTGCCAGAATCACTTTCGTCAGCGCGGCGCTGGTCCGAGAACCCTCGTCGAGAGCCAGCGTCCGAATTTGTCCCGGGTGAACTCGGCAATAGAGTTTCACGCTCAGCACTTCACCGCGAGCTGCCACGCAGGCGTCGGAAATCACTTCGTAACCCGGTCGCCGGAAATACTCAATGGACGGAATCAGAGCGACATCCAGCTGACCGTTCGACAAGGCGTCGGCCAGGCGGCTGGGGTAATCGAGCACCAAATTGGCCGATGGCAGCAACCCCTCAAGTCCCTCGATGAGTGGACGCGAGTTCAGGTAGCTGACGGCTCCAATCTGCATTTGTGCCGCGAGAACGGAATTTTGTGTTTGATTAGTCATGATTCGAAACATGGAGATCACTGGCTTTCGTTCCCAACGGCAGCCGAATGTCGCACAGTATATGGCTCACGCGGCATCGCTCAACTGCTGAACGGGAAAAGGTTTGGGACGCTCTCATTCTTCGGTCGACTTTTTCGGCTCTGGTGGCACCGCCCGGGTGAATGTCGGCTGATCCTGTTCTCCGGACTGATGAGATTGCTGGCTTCTTTCCGATCCAACCGGAATCCAGCGATGTCGTTAACGTCAATTGCGTTTGTTGGCTGACTCATAAGGACACATTATGCCGGGCAACTCGGAACTGAATATCGCACTTGTCGGCTGCGGCACTGTCGGAAGTGGTGTTGTGCGGATTGTGCAGACGTCCAGCGACCTGCTGACTCAGCGGACGGGCCGTTCAATTCGGCTGCGTCGAGTGGTCGTGCGAGATCTCGCGAAGAAGCGAGACGTCGACCTGAGCGGTATCCCGGTTTCAGATGACATCCAGACCGTCATCGCCGATCCTGACATTCAGGTGGTGATTCATGTGGTGGGTGGGATCAATCCAGCACGAGCCGATATAACCAGTCTGCTTGAAGCTGGTAAGGATGTAATCACTGCCAACAAAGCCCTTCTGTATGCTCATGGCGCAGAACTCTTCGGGCTGGCTCATAAGCTGGGACGCACAATTTGTTTTGAGGCGGCCGTAGCAGGTGGTATCCCGATCATCTCTGCAGTAACGACCGCTTTGACTGCGAACCGAATTGTTTCCATCGAAGCAATTCTGAACGGCACGAGTAACTTCATTCTGAGTCGAATGCTGGATCGTCGCCAGACTTATGAAGATGTGTTGACGGAAGCTCAGGCTCGAGGATACGCCGAAGCTGATCCCGCGATGGACGTTGATGGGACAGATGCCGCACAGAAGCTATCGATTCTGACTCAACTGGCTTATGGAACGGCCGTGCCGCTGGATGCGATCGTTCGCCAGGGAATTCAGCACATCGAATTGCTCGACCTGCTGGTGGCTGCTGAGCTGGGATATCGCGTGAAGTTGTTAGCGACATCTCGATTGTCGAAGGGCCGACTTGAGATTGCTGTTCAGCCGACGCTAGTAAAAGCCGATCGTCCAGCGGCTCTGACAAACGGAGCGGACAACATTGTGAGCATCGAGGGAGATGCGGTTGGTCTGATGCGATTCTCCGGAGCTGGCGCGGGGCAGATGCCGACAGCGTCCGCGGTGATGGCCGATGTGATCGATTTCGCCACCGGTCGAGCGGCGATTACCTTTCAATCCTTGCAGCGACTGCAGTCCCGCGAATCCATTCCGCTGCAGCCGCAGGAAGAGCTCAGTCGCCGCTACTATCTGCGATTCACAGTCGCTGACCGCCCTCACGTGCTGGCGGACATTGCCGATATTCTGGGGCGCAACGAGATCAGTATCAGCAGTGTTCGCCAGGATGAGACGGCCGACGTGGATGATCTGTCCGGGGTGGCTCGCCTGGTGATAATGACTCATCGCACGACAGAAGGCCGATTGCGATCAGCTGATGCCGCGATTGCAAAGCTGCAGTCACTTCGCGGCAACAGAATCCGCATGCCAATCGCCGACTAAGGCGAGCGGCAGGGCGTCAGCCCGCCGAGGTTGTTTCCGTTCGAGCCCTCTGAAATCTGCCATTTACCGGAATTCGTCCGTCAGAATCGCGTGCCTGTACCGGACGGAGTCAGCGGTCTACAATTCCGCCCCGCTGCTTCGGACGCTTCCGCAGGGAACGAAGTCGTTAGCGGCGGCAAAATGCTGTCTGGTGTTACGAATGTCTATGATTTTCTGCAAGGAATAGTTCGTTGAGTTCAGATCGTCAGGACAAAGATTTCTGTCTGGCTGAGCTGGCTCGTACCAGTGGAGAATGGCTGCGCGGAGACGGACCGGAGTCAGATATTGTGATCTCCAGTCGGGTCCGGCTGGCTCGCAATGTCGCCGGGTTTCCATTCATCACGCGAGCCGCGGCCGACGTGCGTTTTCAGATTGTGCAGCAGGTTCAGGCCGCACTGAAATCAGAAATCCTCGGTCGTCCGGTTCACCATGTGAATGTTGAGACTCTGACATCGCTCGACAGTCAACTGCTGATGGAACGTCAGTTAATCAGCCGCGAGCTGGCTCGTGGAGATGGTCCTCGCGCCGTGGCGATCAGTGAGGGCGAACGTCACAGCGTGATGATTAATGAAGAAGATCATCTGCGAATTCAGGTATTGCACAGTGGCTTTGCACTGGATGATTGCTGGCAGGAATGTGATGCGCTCGACAATCAGATTGAAGCGACCGTTCCGTTCGCGTTTCATCCTCAGTTGGGTTATCTGACTGCGTGTCCAACCAACGTGGGAACGGGAATTCGAGTCAGCGTGATGGTGCATCTGCCAGCGCTGAGAGTGACTCGCGAGATCCAGAAGGTTCATCAGGCGGCTCAAAAGATCAACCTGGCCGTGCGAGGACTCTACGGCGAAGGCAGCCAGGCGATGGGCGACTTTTACCAGATCTCAAATCAGATGACGCTTGGCAAATCTGAGACGGATCTGATCGCCGAAGTTCAGGAAGTTGTTTCACACATCATTGGCTGGGAACGAAAAGTTCGCGACCTGCTGCTGCGTGATAACAAGTCACAACTGCACGACCAGGTCGCCCGTGCATTTGGAACGCTGACGAGTGCTCGTTCGATCAGTTCCGAAGAGACGATGTTGTTGCTGTCGAGTCTGAGGATGGGCATCCGTCTGGGATTGGTTTCGAATCTCGATGTGGCCTCTGTCAATGAGTTGTTCATCCATACTCAGCCCGCACATCTGCAGAAGCTGCATGGTGCCGAACTGGAAACAGCCGACCGCAATGTTGCTCGCGCAAACTTTCTGCGAAAACGGCTGGGCTCGTCGTCGCTGGGCTGAAGAATTGGTGGTGAAAACAGACAATGTTTTGCCCAGCAGTTTGAGCGTATTGGGATATTGGATTTATCGTTTTATGGCAAGCCGCAGGCGTCTTGTCCGATTTCGCCTCCGCCTCGCCGTTAAACGAAAATGCTTAATGCGCGACCAAAACAACAGCCCTCTTAAGTCATTCGGCTCTTGGATATGACGTTCTTCCCGTGTCCAGGCTTCTGATTCGGAGCATGTTATGACCGCTTGTTTCAGCTTACGTCAACGATTCTTCTGGACACTGATTCAGGGAGTCCTGCTGCTGGCGAGTTGCTTGTTTGGACAAACAGCCGAAGCGCAGCGGGTTTATCGTGATCGAGTCCAGCCGAAATGGTTTGGTGATCAGTCGCAGTTCTGGTATCGCAATGATCTTCCGGATGCCAAGCGAGAATTCATCGTGGTCGATGCCAATAAGGGTGCTCGAGCCCCGGCATTTGACCACGCGGCCGTTGCGACAGGGTTGGCGGAACTGCTGAAGCGCGACGTCTCGGGCGAACAGCTTCCTGTGAACGAGATTGAATTCAGTGAAGACGGGACTCAAATCCTGCTGATTGGACCCGAGGGGCGATTTCGTCTGCAACGTGATTCGGGAAAAGTCACCGCAGAGAACTCTGGGCCCGCAAACAATCTTACATCGTTGTTTCTGCCAGTTCGGCCGTCCGCTGACGGACGAGAGGACACGGAGATAGTGGTCGAGAATCGTCTGGATCGAGCCTTAACTTTGAACTGGATTGATTCGTCCGGCGGGCGGAGAGAATACGGAGCTGTGAAGCCCGGTGAAACTCGCAATCAGCACACGTTTGCCGGGCATGTTTGGCTCTTCAGTGATCCCGACGGGAAAGAACTCGGCTGCGTCCGTGCGGCGTCTGGTGGCTCAAATGTGATCATTGACGACAGCGTGATCAAGAACGTGAAAGTTGACGAGCAGCCTCGTCGTCGACGTCGAGGCCGACAAGCTCCAGAATCATCAGCTTCAACTTCGCCGGATGGTTCGGTGACGGTCTTCACGCGAGCCAGTAATCTCTGGCTCAAGACTACAGCGGACAACTCCGAGGTGCAGCTCACGACTGACGCCGCGGCCGAAAACACGTTTCGCCGCGATGCATCACGGGCTCGAGGCATGGGAATGGAATATGACCTGCCCGATTTCCCTGAAGACAGCGTCGATGCTCACTGGGCGCCCAATTCGAAAGCTGTGGTCGCGTTTCAGACGACTCGCGTCGAAGAGCGGATCACGTACTACATCGAATCCACGCCAGCCGATCGACTGCAACCAAAGCTGCAGTCGTACCCGTACTTCAAACCGGGTGATGCGCTTCCGATCGCGCGGCCGAGATTGTTTCGGATCGAAGATCGTAAAGAGATTCCTGTCTCAAACGAGCTGTTTCCGAACCCGTGGTCGTTGGATCTGATTCGCTGGAGTGACGATGGTACGCGGTTCTGGATGATGTACAACGAACGCGGTCATCAGCGAATGCGGATTCTGGAAGTCACAGTGGACACCGGTGCGGTGCGAGCGATTGTTGATGAACACAGCTCGACGTTTATTCATTACTCGTCCGAAGGAAAGCATGAGCAGCGTTGGTTGCAGGACAACCAGTTGTTGTGGGCCAGTGAAAGATCCGGCTGGAATCATTTGTATCGATACGATCTTTCGTCCGGACAGGTGATGAATCCGGTGACGTCCGGCGAATGGAATCTGCGTCGCATCGAGCATATCGATGAGGACAGCGACACGCTCTGGTTCTTTGCCGTTGGGATTCGTCCGGATCAGGATCCGTACCATGAACACTTCTGCCGTGTTCGTTTGGATGGCAGTGAGCTGACCATTCTGACTGAAGGTGACGGGACTCACGATACTGAATGGTCGCCGGACCGACGCTGGTTTATTGATCGCTATTCTCGAGTCGACTTGCCACCGGTGACCGAACTGCGAACGGCTGACGGCAAACTTCTATGCGTGCTGGAGACTGCCGATGCCTCCGAAGTTCTCAAGGAACGTGGCTCGTATCCGGGACGATTCGTCGCAAAGGGGCGAGATGGCGTGACCGACATTTGGGGAATTGTTCATCGGCCAAAGAACTTTGATGAGTCGAAGTCCTATCCGGTGATTGAAAATATCTACGCCGGGCCGCACGATCATCACGTCCCTAAGGCGTACCGACCTGGCTTTGGGCATCAGCATCAGATAGCAGATGCCGGGTTCATTGTTGTGCAGATTGATGGCATGGGAACCGCGTGGCGATCCAAAGCATTTCACGATGTTTGTTATCGCAACCTGCGGGATGCAGGCTTCCCGGATCGAATCCTCTGGATGAAATCACTGAAGGAGAAGATACCGCAAATTGACCTCACTCGAGTCGGGATCTATGGCGGTTCAGCCGGTGGTCAGAACGCGATGTCCGCCCTGCTCTGGCACGGTGACTTCTACAAGGCGGCCGTCGCCGACTGTGGTTGTCACGATAATCGCATGGACAAGATCTGGTGGAATGAACAGTGGATGGGAGTGCCTGAGGGTAATTACTACCAGGACAACTCCAACAGGGAAAATGCTCATCGGCTTCAGGGAAGTCTTATGCTTGTAGTTGGCGAGCTGGATCGGAATGTTGATCCCGCCACGACAACTCAAGTGGCCAAAAAACTGATTGATGCGGACAAGGATTTTGAGTTCCTGCTGGTCCCTGGCGCGGGGCATGGAGCTTGTGAAACTCCCTGGGCTTCGAAACGCAGAACTGAATTCTTTGTGCGGGAATTAGCACAATAGTGTCACGTACGGAACGGCGGAGATTTTCTGATAGCAATTGAAAATCCGTTGCTCAGAGGTCTCGCAATCGGAGTTGTTGCAGAGTTCTGTTCTTTGTAGAAGGACTCTTCTAAGAGAGTGCTCTGCTCATCCATCGCGGCTACCAGGAACTGGGCACAGAGAGATCCTCGTCACTGGATGGTATCTCTTCGCGATGAATGATATCACGCGGCATGAGTGCGGGGATATCCTACGCGGGGTTCTCCTACGCGGGATTCTCCCCTCTCAAAAACATTCGCAGCTGGATTAGAACCCCACCACTCAACTGCTCCCCCGCATGGATGCGGGAACGAGACCAGGAGTTCTCCCCGTCGTTGGAAGGTAGTCCTCAGTTCGGAATGAATCCGACTGAAGCTTGACCAACACGATGAGGCTTCTGAATCTTCTGATGGCAGTTCAACACCGCCGAAACTTTTCGGCTCTTCACGATCAGGAAGAAGTGAGGGTTCCATGCAGGCACAGACGGATCGACACAACGCCGCGATGGACTTTTCCGCAATCCAGCCAGGTGATGCGGTCATTGCAGACTCCAATCGACTCAACGCCGAATCCATTGCGTGGTGCCTTAAGGCCTACGGAGGATTTCGAAACGTAACAGCTGTTTCGACAGCGGCCGAACTGATTCAGACTATTCGCAGCCAGCGCCCTCAGACCGTGCTTGTGTGCGAAAAACTGATTGTGAAAGCTCTACGAGATGTCTTTTCGGAACTGGCCGTACGCCTGGGTGAGACACGCGTCGCCGTGTTTGGCGATGGCCTCACGGACCGACAGCTCGATCTCATCGTGAACAACCGTGTCACAGGAATTCTTTCCCGTGAAGACCTGATGAAGAAGATCAGCGAACAGTTGGCTCAGGTCTCAGCCGGCCAGGCCGTGCTCTCTGAGAATCTTGCAGCTCGAGTTCAGTTGCAGCGAGATGGTCACTTCCGTTGCTCAGCCAGTAGTCAGATGCAGAAGCTGACTGATCGTCAGTGGGATGTGTTGCTGAAGATTGCGGAAGGCCGCCGAGTTTCCGAAGTGGCCGAAGCCCTTTCGATTTCTGAAAAGGCTGTCGAAAGCCACAAGTACCGAATCATGCGAGCCGTCGGTGCGACAGATCGCGTTGATTTGTGCCGTTGGGCTATTCGCGAAGGCCTGATCGAAGCGTAAGAACCCGACGGGACAGAGATCCCGTCGAGTTCTTCGTTGAAGCGTAACGGCGCAAGGCGTCCGGTGAGTACGCGTAAGTTTCAGTCAAATCCAGCGGCATGTGCGTTGCACTCTCTTAAAGCGTGACAACGCACTCGGAGGGCTGACGCCCTGCCGCTCGCCGATGGTGACTACTTCGCCAATCAATACTCGTTCTGCTCGCCGCTGGTTGGTGCCGCCGCAATTGGTGCAGCAGGCTTCGCAATCTGACGAATCGTACGCTTGTCGCGTTCTTCAGCCAGCTTTGCAATCGCTGCGTCGAGCGTCATCACGCCAAGCTCACCATCGATACGACATCGAACGTTGACTGAGTTTGTCTCTGCTTCCTTCGGTCCAACGACCAGCATGTAAGGAATCAGATCCATCTGAGCTTCGCGAATCTTGGCCTGAACGCGAGCACTCTGCAGATCTGTCGCGACGCGGAAACCAGCCTGACGCAGCTTGCCGGCAACCTCAGTCGCGTAGTCGTCCGACTTTTCGCTGAGAGGCAACACGCGAATCTGTTCCGGGGCCAGCCACAACGGGAACGCTCCGGCGAAGTGTTCGATCAGCACGCCGGTAAAACGTTCCATCGAACCGAAGGGTGCTCGGTGAATCATCACAGGGCGATGAGGTTTGTTGTCCGGCCCTGTGTATTCGAGTTCGAACCGGTTCGGCAGGTTGTAGTCGAGCTGTACCGTTCCCAACTGCCATTCGCGGCCCAAACAGTCCTTCACCATAAAGTCGGTTTTGGGGCCGTAGAACGCGGCATCACCAGGTGATTCGACGACCGGCATTTTTTCTTCCGTAAGCACTTTTCGCAGAATGCCTTCCGCACTGGCCCACAGTTCTTCACTGCCGACGTACTTGTCGGAGTTTGGATCGCGAGTCGACAACTGGACGCGATAATCCTGCAGGCCGACCGCTTCCAGAACGAACTTGACGAGTCCCAGAGTCTCCTTGAATTCATGCTCAACCTGTTCCGGGGTGCAGAACAAGTGAGCATCATCCTGAGTTAGTCCGCGAACTCGCAGCAGGCCGTTCAACTCGCCGGACTGTTCGTAACGATAGACCGTTCCGAATTCAGCAAGGCGTACCGGCAGATCTCGATAACTGCGCGGCATGGCTTTGTACATCTGCACGTGATGCGGGCAGTTCATGGGTTTCAACAGGAAGCGTTCCTGCTGCTTCTCCCAGCGACGAAGAACTTCGCGTTTCTGATCGTTGGTGCCGTTGATCGGAAAGTCTTTTTCGTCGAACCCCAGCACGCGAGCTGCTTCGAGCAACCGTCGTTCGTCATCCGGAGTTGGCGGCGCTGGTTCCGCTTCGCGCGGGTCGAGGCAGCGAATCCAGTAGTCGACGAGCTGCCCCGCAGTATGGCCAAAGATCGGTGCGAACTGTGAATCGCGATAGTACGGAAAGTGCCCGCTGGTCTCGTACATTTCGACACGACCAATATGCGGCGAGTACACCGGCTGATAACCCCGACGCAGCAGCTCCGCTTTAATGAAGTCTTCCAAAGTCGCACGGATCATCGCGCCTTTGGGCAACCACAGACAAAGCCCCGGCCCGACATCGCTGGTGATCGTGAACAGCCCCAGCCGTTTGCCCAGCACGCGATGGTCACGCTTTTTGGCTTCTTCAATCTGTTCCAGATGGGCCTTCAGATCCTTCTTGTCGAAAAACGCAATCCCGTACACTCGCTGCAACTGACGATTGGAGGCATCGCCTTTCCAGTAAGAGCCCGCAACGCTTGTGAGCTTGAAGGCCTTAATCTTGCCGGCGTGAGGAATGTGCGGTCCACGACACAGATCGACAAACTCACCTTGGCGATAGAAGCTGAGCGTTGGATGTTCCGCCAGACCGGTTCGGATATGTTCGGTCTTCAGGGTTTGACTTAGGTCGCTGCAAAGCTGAAGGGCTTCGTCGCGAGAGGCTTCAAAGCGGTCGAATGGTTCTGCCGCGTCGACGATCTTCTGCATCTCGGCTTCAATGCGAGGAAAGTCTTCTTCGCTGATTGGAGTCTTAAGATCGAAGTCATAATAAAATCCATGGCCGGTGGTCGGACCAAATGCCAGACCGACGCCCGGATAAAGTCGCATCACCGCTCGGGCCATCACGTGGGCACAACTGTGGCGCATGACACCGAGAGCTTCGGCGTCACGTTCTGTGATGAGTTTCAGTGGGACCGGTCGCAGATCGGTAAGATCTGCCAGTGGTCGCATGGAATCCACAACCGTGCCATTGATGCTGGCGGCAAGTGTTGCCTTGGCCAGACGCTCGCCGATACCAGCGGCGACGTCCAGTGCACTGGCTGAGTCCTGATGTTCGAGAATATTACCGTCCGGAAGCTGAACCTGAATCATGAGTCATTCTTGTCAAAAAAAGCCTGCCGAAACCACTCGCGGCTGCTACGAGAAGTCGCGCGTTCGGTCAGAAACAAAGACATCCACAACGAGTTTTTTCATTGCGCGGCGACCATTGAGGCGAACTTCAAAAGGTATCCCGCGAATACCCAGCCTCAATTCACGCCGTACGGAGAATAGTTCCTCTCGAACCCGTCTTCAAACCTGTATTTTCGGCCGTTTGTGGCCCAGAACTCAGCTTCAGTTGGAGACTTATTGCGGCGGAGAGGACAAATCGGCTTTGAACCACTGCTGGATGATCTCAACAGCCGACTCTGAATCTGAAGCTCGATCAATCAACGCGAGGTGCTGAGCATGCACCAGCTTTCTGATCAGCGAATCTTTCCCCGGATCAGCGGCTGGCGTGAGCACGGACGGATGGACCACAACGCAGTCCCATTCCTGCAAGCCAAAACTGAGCGACCAGTTCATGATCCACGAAAGCGAATGCACGGTTGGCTCGTCATTCGCAACAGCCAGTTCGGCTGGGATCGTCAGTACGACCAGATCTGGTTTCATGGCTCGCACTTGCGCGTTGGCTTCCTGCTCCAGTTGAGCAAGTGACTTTCCGGCGACGGTCCATGTTGTCAGCTCCACTTTTGCATCGGGATGATGTTGACGAATGGCAGCTTCAACCATCGCCGCGACAGGTTCCATCGCCATAATTCGAAGCGGTGCGCCGTCAGCCAGTTGTTTCTTTGTTCGTTGAAGAATCGGCAACGGTGGCTGAACCGCGTCGAGAGAAATGCTGGCTCCACTGATGACTCGACACAATTCCTCTGCCATTCGCTTGTGACCGTCCATGTTGGGATGAATCGCGTCACTCATCGTCAGTCGCCACGTCCACGGAGCACGCTGTTTCAACTCTTCACCGGCCACATACTGATCACAGACAGGAACGTTCTTGTCGCGACCGACGGACCGCAGGACTTCGCAATACTCGACCAGCTTGGAAATCGGTCGATCGCCAGTGTTGATGACCGCATTCGGAGTGCACAAAACCACCAGACTCTTTTGTTCGCGGCAGCGATCAATCAGTTGTCCCAGGTTACTTCGGTATTCCTCGATCGGCACGCGCACCATGTCGTTCAGACCAAAGCTGATCGTCACAAGATCAGGCTTATGCTTCAGCACGTCTGACTCGAGTCGATTCAGTCCGTCGCGAGTCGTATTGCCGCTGATCCCGGCGTTGATGACTTTCACTGTGGCTTTCGGATGAGCAGCCTTCAGAGCCAGTTCAAGCATTTCCGGATACGCTCGATGACCACCGGTGTGGTAATACACGCCCGTCACGCTGTCGCCGAGACACACGATCGTCTTCGGTTGATCAGAGACGCTGATCACTGGTGGCTGTGATCGTTTAGCAGTCAGATTCTCGATCACAAAGCGAAACGCGGATTGAGTATCGTCATAGTTCGTATCATGGCCGCCCTCAGGTCGATGCAGAGACAGTGCCGGCGATCCCTGTTTCTTCAGAGCCTCCATCAGACGCAGGACGCTGTCAGGTGGAACCAGAGTATCCTTGCCGCCGGTGGTCGTCGCGATTGGCATCGACAGCCGATCCGGAAAGAACTCGGCCGAGCGTTGGCGATAGACGTCGGGCTTGTCGACTTTCGAGCCACCGTATGACTCGGCGATGGCTTCCGGAAAATTGGGGTACTCGACAAGGTTGGCGGTTCCGTTCAACGAAACGACACCATCGACGCATTCCGGATGCAGAGCTGCGAAAGCCAGGGCCGAAGTACCGCCCATGGAACCGCCGGAAACGATCACATCGCGAATTCGATAGCGGCCATGCAAGTCATCCAGCATCTGCAGCATATCTGCTTCGGCGGCAGGTCCCATCCACGACGTCTTTGCTCGATAGTCGGGTGAAACAAAGATCATTTGCTGTTCTGCAGCGGCATCGCGCGAGCCTTTGCATTCTCCTCGATTGTCTTTAACAAACTGCCAGCAATCTGATCCGTGTCCGTGCAGAGCAATCACGAGATCGTGAGCTGTGTCGTTGCGAAAACCGGGCGGAAGAATAACGACGTAGCGCTGTTCGGTTCCATCGAGCTTTGAAGTGAACGCCACGTCAAGAGGCTCGGAAGATTCCTGGCCGACGACTCTTGGAAAAGGCAGTGCAACAACGCTCACCGTGGCAAAAATCGCAATCCACAACAGTTGGGCGCACTTCGCTGATAGTCGCACGTCGATCTCCCCTACAGGAATTCTGGTGCGATCTTGTTGTCAAACGCCCAATGTTTCAGGCAGGTAATTGCGCACCTGCCTGAGTGTATCGTCTACTGATGGCTTGTGCAGACATCCAGCGGCATGGACTTGCAAAGATCTTCTGGAGGCCTGTGAGGTTCCGCGTCGCCGATCAGTGGTAGAAGACGGCTGGCCGCGAACAACGCCAGCAATGGCAGAGTCAGCACGACCACGGCGGCAATCAGGCCTTCACGACCTTCCAGCGTGAGGTTGTAGTAGACGAAGCCACGAAAGCTCTTGGAGAACATTTGTCCGCCGATGACGACATTCCATCGCATCGCAAAGACCTGAATCAGAATCAGAATCCCCGAGACGGTGCCTAGAAATGTTCTGAGAGCAGCGTAGCGTTCGGTTCGAAATGCCACCGGCAGAAGCAGGAAAGGAATCACCGAACCGATTGCCACCTGGATTAATCCGTAGGAAACGGCCAGTCGTCCGGTCAACAATTCTCTCAGTACATCCCACTCAGCGCCGGCTTCATAGGCCAGGTGGAGCAGTTCCAGCAATTCCAGTGACACGGCTGCAACTAGTGACATCCAGAGATACTTGCAAAGTGAGCGAACGCAGTCTGCATCTGGTGTGATCTTTTTCGCCCAGCACAACACCAGATAAAGCAGCAGTAGTGCCGCGATGCCGGAGAGAATGGCGGAGATCAAGAAGATCACCGGAAGCAACGCCGTTGACCACCAGGGATTGGCTTTGACGCCGCCGAACAGAAAGCCAACATAACCGTGCAGCACGCAAGCGGCAGGAATTCCAATAATGGCCAGCACTCCGATCAGCCATTCGTCAGCCTTCTGACTTCCGGGAGTAATCTGTCGTGAGCCCAGGGCCAGCAGGCGGAAGATGAAACCTTTGAGCCCCGTCGCATTGGCCGCGCCTTCGACAATTTCCGGACGGTAAAGCAGCCAAACTTCGATGACCAGCAGCAGCATGTACAGGCTGTAAATGAAGCCAAAGCCTGCCATTGCAGACGTTTGATGGGGGGTAATCATAATGTTAAGTGCTCGTTCCGGATGATGCAGATGCAATAGCAGCGGAACCGTCGCGCAAGAACAGAAACACAACGCGGTCACCAAAGCCAGTCGAGCAACAGGTTTCAGTTTGTGATCGTGAAACACATGATAAAGCGCAGAGACGACGAACGCGCCAGCAACAAGACCTGTGATGTAAGGGTACAACACGATCATGATGCTCCACGCGACGTGGACATCGTTCGGATAAACGAAGGAAGGGCCGTGCATCAGACCACCTCTTTGGACAAACCGACGTAGTGTAACTTGGGATGTGTGCCGAGATGTTCCTTCAGCACCTGAGTACGCGTTGCGCCGAGTCGTTTGCTGAGTTCACTGTCCGGATCATCCAGCCTCCCGAAAATTCGAGCACCCACCGGGCAAGCTTCGACGCACGCTGGTTCCTGGTTCTTCGTGATGCGGTGATAGCACCATGTACATTTGTCCGCGCTGTTGGTTTCCGGGTTGATGTACCGCATGCCATATGGACACGCCTGGACGCAGTAGCCGCAACCGATGCAGTGATCGGTGTCGATCAGTTCCACACCCTCTGGCGAAGTGAACGAAGCATGCACCGGACAGACCTGATTACACGGCGCGTCGACACATTGATTGCAGAGCTTCGGAACAAAGTAAGCCTTGTCGACCAGCGCGGCATCAACGATCGGGAGTTTCGATTCGTGGTATCCGGTTTCGGGGACAAGATCCACCTGCACGGTACCATCTTTGAAGTGGACGTATCGCTCGACCCACGTGCGAGAATAACCGTCGGGCACATGGTTCTCGGTGCGACAAGCCGACAGGCATTTTCCCGAGCCGATACACTTTTCGGTGTCGACCAGAAAACCGTACAACACGGGTTTCGCGGCCGAAGCCGCCGGTGTGGGCGCTGCTGCGGTGCCATCCGGAGATGCAGGCAGCGGCGATTCTGCGGAACTGTCGGATGGCTCCATAGGCAGCAGCGTCAATGCAAACGAGCCGAACACCATCGACGTGGCTCGGGACAGGAATTGCCGGCGAGAATCAGCCTTAGATCGTTGCTGGCCGCCGCACGAGACTCCACCGCAGGATCCGCCGCCCCCGCAGGGAGTTCCCTGATTCAGAATATTCAGCCCTGATGTCGCGGGGCGACTTCCGCAGCCAGATGCTCCAGCTGAATCATGAGATTTGTTCACTTTGAGACTCCTGGAATCTTATCTTCGGTCTGTGTTCAGCAACGGATCTTAGATCCCTGGACTATGCCCTGTATGACATTCAAAACAGACATCGGCGCTGTCGATGTTCTCTGCACCCTGATCAGCAAGGTGGCTCTTCACATCAATGATGCGGAAGCTGGCCGGCATCCCGACAACCTTTTCGTGGCACGACAAACACGTTGCTCGATCTTTGGTGATAAACAGATCCAGCTTGGTGAAGAAGTCCTTGTCCCAGGGCTTTGCTTTTTCAATCGTCACACTCGGGTCCGCCGCAGCTTTCTCGGCTTGAGCCATATGTTCGTGGCCGTTCCCGTGGCAGTGGAGACAAGCGACATCTTTATGCGGCGACTCTGCTCGTTCTTCGTGGACGCTGTCATGACATTTGAGGCATGAAGTGTCGGAAGTAAGAACAGGTTGCTGAGCGGCGATCTCCCGCAGAGCATCTCCGCGATACGGTCCATGTTCGCCGAATGATTTTGGAATCAGATGGCTGCGAGCTGCAATCAATCCACCGCCCAGAACGATCAGTCCAAGGGCAACGGCTTGCAGATGGCGTGTATCACGCAGCAAAGAAAACTGGCCACTCATTCTGCTGAGCTCCTGGTTGGTGTCTGCAGGAATTGCTCAAGGCCGGATCGGCGAAGCAATTGTTCGAGTGTCGGAGAATGCTGATCGGCTGGATTCACTCGGTGATGGGAGACTCGACGGATCAATTGCCGAGCCTGCTCAGGAGACAATTCCGTGGTCTGCTGAGGAGCGTCGACAAACGCAACCTGAATGAACATCAGGAGCAGCGTGAGCCCTGTGAGAAGGATGCTGAAAACAATTCCGATGACAATAATGGCGGGCATGGCTTGATTTTCCGCACGGTTTGGAATTGAGGTGGGCTGTTCGCGGGGGGGCTTCAGATGCACTTCCTCAAGCTTCGCCGCGCGAGACGCAGTACCTGTTTGAGGACGTTTTTCTTCGACATCGCCATTCTTCCGGGCCAATAATGAGACAATAGGATACGCAAGTCTATTATTTGCCCGGGAAGTTGGCGGAATAGAGTCTTTTTCCCGGAAGTGGAGAACTGCAAAGCACATCCGTCACTGAACGTTTGTTAAAAACGTGCGTCCGTATGGTCGAGTTCGCCACGAAGGCAGCATTTTCGTTTAACGGCGAGCCGCAGGCGGTGGCGAAAGCGGGCAACGACGCCCGCGGCTTGCCGCTAAACGAATAAATGCATACTCCGCAAAAGCAACCGAGCGTTGCCCTACCTGCAATTAGCGCCCAAGTCCAAGCGTCACAAGAGGCAGCGGGTTCTGTTCACAGAGTGGTGAAACAGCGCCGGGCTGTTGCAGGATCGCCGTGACCGTCGTTTCCCGAAGGCTCTTCTCTGCGCGGGCCATCACATCATCAAGACTCTGGTGCAATGGGCACAGTGTTCCGGTATGTGACACAATACCCAGCGGGCATTTGCGAATGCGTTGGAACGGTTCGACAGACTCGATGACCTCCCAGAGAGTCAGGTCGTCGGGACTCTTGCTCAGCACAAAGCCGCCATGGAGTCCTCGTTGAGAAGACACGATGCCGCCTTTGGCGAGACCCTGCATGAGTTTAGACAGGTACGGCGCGGGTACCTGAGTTTTCGCGGCAATCTCTTTCGCCGTGCATGGACGTCCTCCGTGTTGAGCGATCGTTACAACCGCGCGGAGTGCGTACTCGACAGTTTGTGAAATCACGACTACGACCTTTCCAGGGCGGGAGGAGAGAAACACCGCATGATTGCAAAACAGAATGCCTTCAGGAAGCGAATCACACAAACTTTTCAACGGCCAATTGAAGCCCTTGAGTACGTTGCTTCATGGAACCAACACCGATATTCTCTCAAGTGAGATGACGGGCTGTGTCGGTATCAACCAAGTTCGAATCATTCATTGAATTAAGAGCCCGTGCAGAAATTTTTTCAATGATTCAATTGCCCAGGAGCGTTGCGATGTCCCCACCGAGACGAGAGTTCCTGAAATCAACCACAGCTGCCGTCGCATTCACGGCGATTGGCGGAAGCAGCCTGGCCGACGAGAAGCCTTCAGGCAGGCTACAGATTGGATTCATTGGCTGTGGCGGAATGGGGTCAAACCATCTGAAGGTTTTGTCGCAGCGGAAAGATGTGGAAGTTGCGATCGTCTGCGATGTTGACCAGCAGCGACTGGCGGATGCAGCAAAGATTATCCAGGAGGGATCCGGAAAGGCGCCGAAGTCGACCGGAGATCTTCGCACGATTCTGGATGACCAATCGATCGACGCCGTGTTTATCGCCACGCCCGACCATTGGCATGCTCCTGCCGCGATTCTTGCTCTGGATGCTGGCAAGCATGTTTATGTCGAAAAGCCCTGTTGCCACAACGTTCGCGAAGGACGCCTATTGGCCGAAGCGGTCAAACGCAGCGGGAAGCGATTGCAGGTTGGTACGCAGAGCCGTAGTACTCCATGTGTAGCAGAAGGCATCGAACGAGTTCGCAAGGGCGAGATCGGTGAGATCCTTGTCGCCAAGGCCTGGAATAGTCAGCGACGTGGAACAATCGGGAAAGCTCAGCCGGGATCTCCACCGCCACATCTGGATTTCGATAATTGGCTTGGTCCTGCCCCGGAAGTTCAGTGGCGTCCAAATCTGTTACATGGCATCTGGCGCTGGTGGTATGACTTTGGATGCGGAGACATCGGCAACGATGGCGTGCATGACATCGACGTCGCTCTGTGGGGTTTGGGTGTGGAAACTCATCCCAGCCGAGTCACTTGTTTTGGCCAGAAGAACTTCTTCAACGACGACCAGCAGTTTCCGGATACGCAGTATGCCGTCTGTGAATATCCGGTGGACGGTGCTCCGACTGGTCGCTGCAAGCAGTTGATTTTCGAACAGCGAATCTGGAGTCCGTACGTTCAGGAAGGCTATGAAAATGGGGCCGCCTTCTATGGCAAAGAAGGTGTGCTGATCATGGGTCACAGCATTGGCTGGAAGCTGTATGGGCCTCGCGGAAAGCTGCTGGCCGAGCGTACCGGCGGAGGCGATTTGCCGGCGCATCATCAGAACTTCTTCGATGCGATTCGTGATCCTTCAAAATCCTTGAACGCGTCCGTCGATGCGGGACGGTTATCTGCCACAATTGTGCACCTTGCCAACATCGCTGCTCGTACCGGTCAGGTGCTGCACTTTGATCCTGACAAAGAAGTCATCACGAACGGTGAGACGGCGAATGCTTTGGTTCGTCGCCAATATCGGGACGGGCACTGGGCTGTGCCGAAGGGCGTTTGAGTTGCAAAAGTCTCGTCGGCGGAGCGACGGGCGTACCGTACACCCGTCGCTCCGCCGACGGGCTGTTGCTTCTTGAACACCGTCCCACCTCCAGCATTATCGGAGCAAGTCATGGCCAAGTACAAAGTGGCGATTATCGGCAGCACGGGGCGAGGCGACTACGGGCACGGGCTGGATGCTGTCTGGCAGTCCATTGAACACTGTGAAGTTGTGGCTGTTGCTGATCAGGATGAAGCAGGCCGCAACAAGGCTGTGCCTAGAACGGGTGCCGCGCGAAGCTATGCCGACTACCGTGAAATGCTGGATAAAGAACAGCCGAACATCGTGGCGATTTGTCCTCGATGGATTGATCAGCATCGCGACATGGTTCTGGCCTGCGCGGAACATGGCTGTCACATGTACATGGAGAAGCCGTTCTGTCGAACATTGAGTGAAGCCGATGAGATGATTCAGGCTTGTGAGATGCGGCACCTGAAGCTCGCCGTGGCCCACATCAGTCGATATTCGCCGCAACTGGATGTGATCCGCAAACTGATTCAGGCCGGTGAGATCGGCGACGTTCTTGAAATCCGCGCGAGAGGCAAAGAAGACGCGCGTGGCGGTGCGGAGGATCTTTGGGTTCTGGGCACGCATGTCCTGGATCTGATGCGAGCTTTCGGCGGTGAGCCGGAGTCGTGTTATGCGTCGCTGTCTCAGGATGGAAAACGAGTTATGCGTGAACACATCAAGCCGGGCAATGAAGGTGTGGGTCCGCTGGCCGGAAACCGTGTTGACGCGATGTGGCGATTCAAGAGCGGAGTGACGGGATACTTCTCGTCGAAAAAGGGTGCGGGCGGCAGTCCGAATCGTTTTGGACTTCGCATCATGGGTAGTAAGGGCGTGATTGATCATACGTCGGGTTATGCGAATCCAGCATTTCTGTTGAACGATGCGACCTGGGGATCATCCGCAGCGGGGAAAACCTGGAGAACGATTTCGTCGAATGGAATCGATCAACCCGAAACGATCACTGCGACCGGATACGAAGGTGGGAATCCGGCCGCTGCCAGGGATCTGATCGCTGCCATTGAAGAGGATCGTCAGCCAAAATGCTCGATGTATGAAGCCCGGGGAACAATCGAAATGGTTCTCTCGGTCTTCGAGTCTCATCGAGCCGGTGGACCGATCAGCATGCCTCTGCAATGCAAAGCGAATCCTCTGGGTGAACTGACGGAATAATGCACGAATGAGTATGTCTCCGGATGACGCCGACGAACGTCTGGCCATCGCCTTTGACGAGCTGATCCAGGATTCCAGCAGTGGGTCTTCGCAGCAGCGACTGGAAGAGGCGATTCGCAAGAATCCGGATCTGGAACAGGACCTTCGTGAGCTATTCGCGACGGCTCAGTTTGCTGACGACGTCGCCATGCTGCAGTCGTCGGACCTCAACCATCTCACCGGCGGCTCAACACTCCTGACTTCAGGTCAGAATGATCGAAGTTCAGGATCGGCCATCGGTAGCGTGATTGGAGATTACGAGTTACAGGAGGAAATCGGCCGTGGTGGCATGGGCGTCGTTTATCGCGCGACGCAGATCAGTCTGCAGCGAACGGTCGCCCTGAAGATGATTCCCAATGCTGCATTTGCATCGACTCAGGATCTGGCGCGATTGCGTGCCGAAGCGCTGGCGGCAGCGAGGTTGAGTCATCCGAATATTGTTCCGGTTTATGAAGTCGGCGAGCATCACGGGCAACCGTGGTTCAGCATGAAGTTCATCGAAGGCAGCACGCTTTCGAAGCGACTGATGGATGGGCCGATGGCTCCTTGCGAAGCCGTGGCCATGTTGTTGCCGATTGTGGAGGCTATTGGTGCGGCTCATCGAGCCGGTGTGCTGCATCGCGATGTGAAGCCCAGCAACATCATGATTGCTTCCGATGGGACTCCGTTTGTCACGGACTTCGGTCTGGCCAAACGCGTTAGTGTTGCCGATCAGTCTTACTCGGCGACGGGTCAGTCTTCCGAGCTGGCGGGATTGACTCAGAGTGGAGCGATTCTGGGAACGCCCGCGTGGATGTCTCCGGAACAGGCTGCTGGCCAGACAGATTCTGTGGATGTCGCGACCGATGTTTATAGTCTCGGAGCTGTGTTGTTTGCGATGCTGACGGGGCGGCCTCCGTTTCAGTCAGCATCGCCGTTGGACACGATACTGATGGTTCTTGAGCAGGACCCGCCCAATATTCGGATGCTGAATCGTGGCGTCGATTCCGATCTCGAAATGGTGGTCATGAAATGTCTGCAGAAGCCGCCGGATCTGAGGTACGCATCAACGGTTGAACTGGCCGACGATCTTCGTGCATGGCTGAGTGGCGAACCCGTTAGTGCGCGGTCGTCGACGTTTGCTCAGATCATGATGCGGTTATTTCGTGAGTCACATCATGCGGCGATTCTGCAGAACTGGGGATTGCTGTGGATGTGGCACAGCCTTGTGGTTTTGTGCTTGTGCCTGATTACAAATTATATGCAGTATAGGGGAGTCGCTGATCGCTGGCCGTATGTCAGTCTCTGGGTGATTGGTTTGGGGCTTTGGGCCGGCATCTTCTGGAACCTTCGACATCGCGCTGGTCCCATCACGGCTGTGGAGCGTCAGATTGCTCACGTCTGGGGCGGCAGTATGATTGCTTCATCCATGTTGTTCTGGGTGGAAATGATCATGGAGCGGCCGGTGCTGGAGTTTTCACCGGTGCTGGGAGCTATCGCGGGCATGGTGTTTCTGGTGAAGGCCGGAATGCTGTCGGGAAGCTTCTATATTCAGTCAGCCATGATGTTTGCCACATCTCTGATTATGGCGGCCGTCGAACACAGTGATCTCCCGGACTTCAGTATTTCTTTGTTCGGTATTGTTTCGGCGCTGACGTTCTTTACGCCGGGCTTGAAGTACTACCGCCAGCAGAAAAAATCTCGCCGCTGATGTGTGAAGCGTCCCGTCGGCGGAGCGACGGGTGTACTGTAGGCCCGTCGCTCCGTCGACGGGAATCGTTTTCTTCCGTAAGTCACAAGCTATGACCAACGAATCCCCCGAAACGTTTCTTCGTCGTGCATCGAGTCCTGTTCAGGAGCATGCGTTTCGGCGCGGGCCGCGGATCGTGGCTCTGGAGACCGCGATACCTCATGACGTGATGCCCGGGCTGTTGGCCTTGCGCATTCATACGGATGCGGGAACCGTGAATGGAGTCCCCGTGATCGGTCATGGGGAAACTTATTACATCCCGACGTCAGCAGCGGCCGTGATTCATGACTTCATGTCTCCACGGCTTTTGGGATCGGATGCGTGTGCCATCGAAAGCCATTGGCGATTTCTGTACGAGCGAATCACGGCCTTCGGAGGAACCGGTGCCGAATTGCGAGCGCTGTCTGCGGTTGACCTGGCTTTGTGGGACATCGCCGGGCAACTTTCGCAACAGCCGGTGTGGCGTTTGTTGGGCGGTCCGGTGCGAGATGCCGTGCCGGTGTATAACAGTTGTGGTGGACCATTCTATGGTCGCTCCAATCGTCGCACGCCGTCAGCTTCGGGCTGGCCTGGGCATGGTGATCCTGGTCAGCCGGGACCTCTGGAAGACAACTGGTCCAGTATGAATTCACCGGCCGAGCTCGCAGAAGAGCTGGTGTCTCTTGGTTACAAGGGGATGAAGTTGTGGTCGTTCGACATGGTTTATCGGCGTCAGGGTGGCCAGTATTTGTCATGGGACGATATTCGCGAAGGGATCGCTCCGTTCGAAAAGATTCGTGAGCGAGTTGGCGACAAGATCGAAGTGATGCTGGATGGCCATGGCTTCTTCTCTCTGGCAGCTGCTCGTCGCATTGCGGAAGGCATGAAACCGATTCGGCCGCTGTGGATGGAAGATGTGCTGCGGCCGGATTCGATTCACGCTATGGCGGCGTTTCGGGCTGAGATCAGTGTGCCGATTGCAGTCAGCGAAATGCTGGTCATGTCAGATCACTATCGTCAGGTCCTGGAAGCTCGTGCGGCCGATTATGTGATGATCGATCCGACATGGGTAGGAGGGATTTCACAAACGCGGCGAATTGCTGAGCTGGCTCAGATGTACAATGTGCCGACTCTGATGCACGATTGTACGGGACCGTTTACGCTTCTTTCCGGTGTAAATGTGGCGGCGGCGAATTCCGGAGTGGCCTTCCAGGAAACGGTGCGTGCTCATATTGCAACTTTGTATCCGTCGTTGATTGATGAGACGATCACGGTCAGCAACGGACACTTGCCTCTTCCGCAGCGTCCGGGAATTGGTGCTCGATGGCTGAATGAGATCTTCGATCCGGCGCATCCGGGATATCGTCGTTCGTCATTGAGTTAACCAGCGCGGAATTCGCGGGGTGATAATGTTAAGTCATAGTATTCACCACAGAGGTCACAGGGATCACAGAGGTGAATCGTAGAGTTGTGAGAACGGTTTTGAACGCGGCGGTCGCAGAGGAACGCAGGGGTGGGGCAAGTTTTTTTCACGAGAATACACTCTGCGTTCCCCTGCGACCTCTGCGTTCAGAATGTGCTTTGAATACGTTCGAATTCCTGAGTCCAAAACCTAGCAGACCAGTGATCAAATTGTTTAACGGCAAGCCGGCGGCGGCTGATAACTTGACCATAAGGAAGACTCGCGTTTAATGACGTCATCAGAATTTCAATCGGTCTCTGCGGAGACGCTTCGAGCATGGGACAATGAGCATGTCTGGCATCCGTTCACGCCGATGTCGGCGTATGTTCAGGAACAATCGCCGATCATTGCGCGCGGCGAAGGTTTCGATCTGATTGATGTCGAAGGCCATCGGTATCTCGATGGCATTTCTTCGCTATGGTGCAATGTGCATGGCCACACGGTCCCCGAGATCGACGCGGCCGTTCGAGAGCAACTCGGCAAGGTTGCACACAGCACGTTGCTGGGATTGTCGAGCGAGCCGTCGATCCGACTGGCTCGCGGGCTCGTTCAGCGTGCCCCGAGCGGACTCAGCAAAGTCTTCTATTCTGACAGCGGCGCGACGACTGTGGAAGTCGCGCTGAAGATGGCGTATCAGTATCATCGCCAGAAGCCAGAAGGGCCAGAGGATCGAGATACGTTTCTCTGCGTGGGCAATGCTTATCACGGAGATACTCTGGGAACCGTCAGCGTCGGCGGCATCGAGTTATTTCATCGGTGTTACAAACATCTGCTGTTTCCGACGATTGTCTGCCCGTCGCCCGTGGCTACGCGAGTTCCTCAGGGGCAAACTCGCGAAACATGGCTGCAGTTCTGCTTTGATGAAGTGGCTCGTCTGATGAATGAGAATCATCAACGGCTGGCGGGATTTGTTATGGAGCCCATTGTTCAGGGAGCGGCCGGAATATTGGTTCATCCGCATGGCTTCCTGCGTCACGTTCGCGCGTTGTGTACTCAGTATGACGTGCCGCTGATTGCTGACGAGGTTGCCGTGGGATTCGGCAGAACAGGGACGATGTTTGCGTGTGAACAGGAATCCGTCAGCCCGGATTTCATGTGTTTGGCGAAAGGAATCTCGGGTGGATATCTGCCGGTCGCTGCGACTTTGACTACCGAACGCATCTTCAATGCGTTTCTTGGTGAGCCGTGGCAGGGGCGAACATTCTTTCACGGCCATACTTACACGGGGAATGCTCTGGGCTGTGCGGCTGGCCTTGCTTCTCTGGAGCTGTTTGAAAAGAACAGAGTGCTGGAGAATGTCACGGCATGCAGTCAGCTTGTTCGTGAAAAGCTGTCTCCGCTGTTGCAGCATCCTCACGTGTTGGAAATTCGTCAGCAGGGGCTGATGATCGGGATCGAGATGGTGCGAGATCGTGAAACGCAGGAGCCGTTCGATACTCGTCTGCGGCTTGGTCATCAGGTGACTCTGGCGGCTCGCCGTCGTGGTGTCATCATTCGTCCGCTGGGAGATGTGGTTGTTCTGATGCCAGCCCCGGGAATGCCTCCGGCGTTAGTTGGTCGATTGTGTGATGTGGCGATTGAGTGCATCGAAGAAGTGACGAAAGGTGCGGCGTGAGTTTTCGAATGGGGCATTGGAACGTGGTAACGGATGTGCTTTTGGTCATGCACCGCTGGCAGAGTTCTCTGGTTCGGTCGAACTGAAATCAGGAACTGTCTGATGGTGAAACAGGAGTGGTGCAAAAGCCGATGAGCCACCGGGGCAGGCCCGGTGGCGTGAGGCGGGTTGCAAGACACAGGGATCGATCCGAGGCGGACCAAAGATGGGATTCGATGACGTTGACAATCCCTATCGAGCACCTGAAGTGCCGTTTGAAGTGGTACGTGAGCGTGCGCCACGCGGGGCGTACTTCTGGGTTCGATTGTGGATTTCTTTGCAGATGCTCGTCGCGGTGGCAGGCACGTTTACAGCGTTCATAAGTGTCCACATGATCGTGGCCACCGGACCCATCCTGTCGATTGTTGGTATCTCTGGCACCATCGCGAGTTTCAGGAAGCGATACGACTTTGGTGCCTGGATTGGCGCATCAGGTGCCATCATCAGCTTGGCCATCTTCCTGCTAATCCAACTGTTTAACTGGGGTCCTGCCGAAGCGCAGGAACCGGTTCCGCTCATTGGCGCCGTCTACATGGCGATACTCTGCGTTATGGGACTGGTTGCCTTGAGGGAGACAATTTCGCTGCAGGCGAATGCGCAGATACAGGCAGGAGAGCGAATCAGCGAGATGCCCCATTGAGAGGCTACTTTTGTACGACGGCACCGCCCAGCTCTTCGCTGGAGATTTCTTCTCGATGTGATCGATAAAGGCCGATCGTCAGCAGCAAGAGACTGATCATCTGCACCAGATGAAAGACGCCGTGGTTGTTGAACTCCCAGATTAAGGTCACGTGAAGTGTCTTTTGCGTGTCGATGACCGCAGCGAGAATTCCGACAAGAACTCCCGCAGCAAGGTAGCCTGATCCCACTGCATTTCGCTGCCAGAAGCAGTTGGTGTAAAGAGTCTGCGACAGAAACATTGCCATGCACTCGTAAATCACAAACAGCAAAAAGGAGTTGCTCCAGATCTGAGTGATCGTGAAGAACACGAAAGCGATCAAGATTGCAGGCAGCAGAAAACGGCGAGATTTCTCGTGGCCGGAGCTCATCGTGATCGCGGCGATGACGAACAGAGCCATGGTGAGTCCCAGAGCCAGATAAGCTGGACTCCAGATCGCGGATTCAATGGACGCGGCCATCTCCAGTCCATGGGCGGCTGCTCCAATCAAACTGGCAATACTGAGCAAGGCAAACAGCCATGTCCAGACGTGAGTCCACATCGGACGAGCGACTGTTTTTCGTTTGATGACATAGATCGCCGCTGCCGACTGAGCGGCCAGGATGACGTCGGTGATGGCTGTTGTCATCTCTGTGGGGCTGTCCGTGAGCATCGTGTTTTTCGTCGTTTCATTTCAGGGGCAGCTCATGCTCTGTTTGCGCATCGTACATCGACTTAGGCTCTACCGGCAATCGGGCCGGGCGTATGTTGCCGGCTGATATGGGGTTGGCAAGTTGATTAGAAAACATCGTCAAAAGCGTGGGCTTAAGTTTTTCGTCCAAATGTGAAAGAGCCACGAGTCGGATTCGCAAGGAGTGCTGTTCTTAGCAATAATTCGATCACCCACCCTGAGTGTCGTTATCTGCTCCACTCGCCCATCAGCTTACTGAGGGTTACCTATGGCTATTTCTGTTGAGTGCTCTGCCTGCGGTCAAAGTTACCGATTGAAGGATGAGATGGCAGGCAGGAAGATTCGCTGCAAAGCCTGTCAGACTCCGATTGAGGTACCACTTTCAGAGACCGAAGAAGAGTGGGGCGAAACATCGTGGCCTGCGACGGGATCGGGTCGCGGTGGAGCCAGCAGGAAAACAAAAGCCGTTCCAAAGAAGTCCGGCAATGGCAAGCCGGTGTTGATCGTGGTCGGGTCAGTAGCTGGTCTGGTGTTGCTTGTGGCGTTGGTCTGGGGACTGCTGAAGTTCCTGCCGAGTGGCAACACTCAACTTGCTGACGGCAAGCCCGCACCCGCTGAATCCAGCTGGGTCAAGTTCACGTTGCCTGACGGATCGGCCAGCGCGGTGTTTCCTGGAGAGGTAAAGTCGAATGCTCTTCCCAATGGCGCGGTGAGTCACATGGCCAGCGTTAATGGGAACGGATTCGCACTGAGTGACAAAAGTCCGATGGAAGTGACAGAAGACTTCCTGGAACGAAATGCTGAAGCGACGAGCGTACCAACCTCATCAGTGAACCCGGCGACACAGGCGTTGGAAACGATCAACGGAAACCGCTGTTTGCGGAAGACGGTTATGAGTAATGGGGATCTGAGTCAAGTGATGGTTACTTTCGTACATAACCGGCGGATGTATCTGGCAGTCATCACCAAGGGGACTCAGAGTCCGTTGAGCCCCACTGATGTCGACGCGTTTCTGAAATCAGTGACATTCTATTGAGTCGTAAGTCTGTCGCAGGTAGTGAATAGCTGATCGGAGCATACAACGATGGCCATTGAAGTGAGCTGCCGTAAGTGTGGTAAAGCGTATTGTGTTCGCGAGGAGCGAGCGGGGACAAAGATTCGGTGTAAGGACTGTCAGGCGACGATTGCAGTGCCGACACTGGACGATGGAGCGGATGCGGATGAGTTCGGTGGTGACGCGTCATGGGAGCAGGAGGAACCTCGTTCGTCGCCTGGCCGGTCTCGTGCGAACCCAGCCAAAGTCGCAACAGCAGCGGCCGCTTCCACAGCCAGAAAGCTCTTCGGTGTGTTCGCGTTGATGCTGGCGGGATTGATGTGTCTGGGGCTAGTCATGCAGTTGATGAATGGCAAGTTCGGCAGTCTTGGCGGGTTTGTTGTCGTCGGGGCGGTTGGTGGTGTGGGATTGAAATGGCTTCGGAGTTGAGAACACTCTTCAATTCTTTGCTGAGAAACATTCGAATGATTCTCAACCTTCACCGCAGCACATCGGCTTTGTTCATTAGCCGGTGTGCCGCGGCGAGAAATCAGACACCTGAGTCGCCGATGTATCCGGAGTTGTTATCCTGAGCGTTGTTGAAATATCCGCTTCGAAGACGACGTCGATTCTTCGCCCGGGCACTTCTGTATTTCAGGCCAACATCAATTTCGGAAGAACATCACTATGCCCAAGACTCTGCACGGCTTACTGCCGATCGTCCACACTCCGTTTACCGCTGATGACCGAATTGATCGGGCGACGTTGAAGCGAGAGATTGACTGGGCTTTCGAGTTGGGAGCTGATGGGCTCGGGACTGGAATGGTGTCCGAGATCCTGCGGCTGACCTACGAAGAACGGATCGAGCTGACTCAGTTAATCGCGGAATACAGCGCTGGGCGAGGAGCGGTGTTTGCGGCGGTAGGGGCGGAGAGCGGTAAGCAGGCGCTGGCGTATTCGGTTGCGGCAGAACAGGCGGGGTGCGACGCCGTGATGGCCGTGCCACCTCAGACAACTCGACTGAGCGCGAACGGGATGCTGGACTACTTCCGGCAGATTGCTGACGGGATTTCTTTACCGGTCATTGTGCAGGACGCGTCGGGTTATGTGGGGCAGCCGATTCCGATTTCGGTCTGTGTTTCTCTGCTGGAAACGTACGGCAGCGACAAGATTGTTTTCAAGCCGGAAGCATCACCGATTGGTCCCAACCTGTCTGCGCTACGAGATGCGACTGGCGGTCGAGCTCGTATCTTTGAGGGTTCCGGCGGGATTCTGTTGATAGACAGTTATCGTCGAGGCATCTCCGGAACAATGCCGGGGATGGATCTGCTCGACGGCATTATTCAGCTCTGGAATGCTCTGCAACGTGGCGACGATGCGGCAGCGTATCGAGTTTACTTCCCGATCTGTGGCATCGTTGCTTTGCAGCTTCAGGCAGGGCTGGATGGGTTCCTTGCGGTCGAGAAATATCTGATGGCGAAGCGCGGCGTGTTTCCTTCGGTTCAACGCCGTCAGCCTTACTCCTGGGAGCTGGATGCTGAAACCGCGGCCGAGGTTGATCGTCTCTTCCTTCTGATGCAGGAAGAGATTTCAAAGTCGTCGGCGAAGTGATTATGTAGTTTTGTAGGCCGGACCCACCCTGCTAAATCTACAGGTCATCTCACGGTGCCGCTGCAGTGATGATCATTTCGACCAAACAGTTCTTGCCGAGCCCGACCTGCACACACGCTCGAATCGGCGCGTGACCCCGAGGAACCCATGCGTCCCAGAGTTCGTTCAGTATGGGGCCGTGCTCAAGGTCTGCGAGATAGATCAGAATCTGCAGCAGACGCTCACGTGAGCTTCCTATTTGCGTCAGCGTGTCGTCGATTTGTGACAACACCTGAGCGACTTGGCCCCGAGCGTCGACGGACATGTCGTTAGCCACCTCGACCCATTGGGCGACGCCGTTATGAATGACGATGTCTGACCATCGTGGTGAATCACCGATACGTTGAATGCTGGACATAGTTGGCTCAATTGATGAATTACCAGTGCTCAACAGGACCGTTGGGCACTTTGATTAATGCGGTGGGAATTTCGCATTGGCGTTCGCCGTGGCGTTGGCGAATTTGTTCGACGATTTGATCGAATTCCGCGAACGATTCAAAGCGTCGCAGACGATTCTCAAGGTCTTCGGGAATCCCCAGACGAGCACCGTACCATGCGGCAAACTTACGAAACATCAGGCACGCGAAATCATCGTGCTGCTCAGCCATCAGCGTGAAATGAGTCACCAGGAAATCAATTTGTTCATTGCGTGAAGGTTCAAAAGGAATCGTGTCGCCGGCGAGAAGGCTCTGAATGCGGCGAAAGATCCAGGGATCCAGCATCGCTCCTCGCCCAATCGCCACGGCCGCGCAGCCGGTGTCCTTCATCATGGAAATGGCATCAGCCGGAGTTCGCACGTCTCCGTTGGCGATAATCGGCATCGACCGGACGGCACCGACGGTGTCTCGAATGGCATCGCGATTGACGTTGCCATGAAACCCCTGGCTGCGAGTGCGTCCGTGAATTGTGACCGCCGCAACGCCGATGTTTTCGAAAGCCGCTGCCAGCTCGGGAGCGGTTATCGCAGCTGAGTCCCAGCCGAGTCGCATCTTCACCGTGACTGGCAGATCAACCGCTTCGAGCACTCGGCTCACCATCGTCACCGCGCCGTCGACGTTGCACATCAGGCGAGCACCACCGCCGGAGCTGTTGACCTTGGCCATGGGGCAGCCCATATTGATATCGATGGCTTCGTAGCCATGATCCTTCAACCAGCGAGCTGCCTTTACCAGATGAATCGTCTCGCCACCGAAGATCTGTACCGACAAGGGACGATCTTCCGGGCACGTCTGGACAAGATCCATCGACTTCGGTCGTTCGGACCACAACATGGATGCCAGCACGAGGTCTGTTGTTGCCAGGCCAAGACCACCCGTGCGGCGCAGGACTAATCGAAAGGCCAGTTGCGTGTAGCCAGCCAGAGGAGCGAGGAAGAACCGCGTAGAGAGAACTCGTCCGCCGATTGTGATGGGCGTTGCTGCAAACTGTTCGACGGTCATCTCGCTGGCCGACGTATTTGAGGAGATTACAAGAGGCTGGTTCATTGGCTGCTCTTCCAGCCCAGATTGATCAGAGCCTGTCGCGTTTCCATGACGGGCAACCCGACGACATTCGTCAGGCTGCCTCGCAGTTGAGTCACGAACGCGGCTGCAAAACCCTGGATGGCATATCCGCCCGCTTTGCCGAGAGACTCTCGTGTGGAAACGTACCACTCAATGAGTTCATCGTTGATTTCACAGAACGTGACAGCGGACTTCACGATGCAAGTGCTGGTTTGGCCCAGTTGGGAGACAAGAACTCCCGTCCAGACTTCGTGAGTTTGATTGGACAATCGATAGCGGAGCCACTCTCGGACATCATCCTGCCATCGATCGGGTTCGGGTTGGCCGAGGACCACGCGCTGCTCACGGTTGATCTCAGCGACGACGATGGTGTCGGCTACAACCACGAACGGGGCTGAATCGATGGAGGCGAACACTTCGTTCGACGCATCAGCGGCGATTTGCTGACAGACGTCGCTGTGTTTCAACTGGACGATATCCAGCAGGCGATGTTCAATCTCCGTTTCCTGATGCAGCCCGAGAAAGCCGGGTTCTTCGGGAGTAACGGGCGGCTTGATGACAAGCTGGTCATGGCCCACGATGGCTCCCAGCAGTTCTTTTCGTCGTGGAGAACGCGAACCGAGAATCACTTGTGGTGAATTCTGAATGCTATGGTCGTGAGAAATTGCGGTGATCATGGAAAAGTCTGCAAACGATCGTGTGGGCGATTTTGTATCTCGGTCTGAAGTGTAACATAGCGATGGTATCCCGAGCGACCTGCGGGATTCGAATCATCCGGAGGAACCATGACTGAAGAACTCACAGCCTTTCACGAAGCCGGGCATGCTTACGCCGCGATTTATGTCGGTGCGCGAGTCCAGTCGGTGACGATTGATCCGGACAATGATGACGGTCCGAATCGATTTGGCGATACGGTTGTGCTCTGGAGTCGTCGTCGATTCTCACAGAAGGACATGGCGGAGAAGGCCGCATGGGTAGCTTTGGCGGGGCCGGTGGCCGAAATGGTTTACACTCAGAAGCCGTTTCACCCAGCGACTGTTGCGGAGTGGAGCCAGGACTGGGAAACAGCCTTTGAGTCGCTTGAACATGTCCGCAACGTGCAGCATCGGCTGGCTCAGTTGGAGCGTTACACGATTGAGTTGTATCAGGCGTTTCAGGATGACAATCACTGGGCCGCGATTGGAGCCATCGCCGACAGCCTTCTGGCTCATGAAACGCTGGACGAGGAAATGTTGCAGGAGATTGTGGAGCCGTGGATCGGGGAGGTGTGAGTTGCTTTCGTGGTTGAGACATCCTCCATGGGCAGATTTGAGATCTCAAATTTGAAATCTCAAATCAACAACCCGCTTCAAGACCTCGGTTGTACCTCGAATTCGGCCGCTGTAAATTGCTGCGGCGACTCTTCAGAGTCAGCATACCACCGGTCAATTCCACGTAAGTTTCAATAAAGGTTTTATCGACGATGTCAGACACAACGAACGGCAAACTCAATCGTAAGCTCCGGATGGCGCTGGTTGGCGGCGGGCAGGGATCATTTATCGGTCGAGTTCATGCGACGGCGGCCGTTCTGGACAATCGAGCGGCTTTGGTCGCGGGGGCTTTGTCGTCGGATGCAGCTCGAGCCAAAGCCAGTGCGGCGGCTTATGACATTGCGGAATCACGAGCGTACGGTTCGGTCGCGGAAATGATCGAAAAGGAAAAAGCTCTTCCTGCTGATCAGCGAATCGACTTCGTCAGCGTGGCTACACCAAACCATACCCACTTCCAGATTGCGAAGGCGGCCGCGGAGGCTGGCTTCAATGTAATCTGCGACAAGCCAATGACATTCGATTTTGCTCAGGCCGAAGAGCTGGTGAATGTTGTCGATAAGAGCGGCGTAGTTTTCGCCGTTAGTCACAACTACACCGGCTATCCGCTGGTGCGACAGGCTCGCGAAATGATTCTTAGCGGCGAGCTGGGTGAGATTAACGCGATCCGCTCCAACTACATTCAAGGCTGGCTGAGAACTCGTCTGGAAGCTTCAGACCAGAAGCAGGCGGCCTGGCGAACAGACCCCACGAAGTCTGGTGCAGCCGGTTGCTTCGGTGATATCGGAACTCATGCGTACAACCTTGGCCGCTACATGACTGGGCTGATTCCAGCGAAGATCTCCTGCAATCTGTCGATCTTCGCCGAAGGTCGAGCACTGGACGATTACGGTCACGCGGTCATTCGCTACGAGAATGGTGCTGTTGGTACGGTCACTGCCAGCCAGATTTCACACGGTCGCGAGAACGATCTGTTTATCGAAGTGGACGGAACCAAGGGTGCGTTGTCGTGGCGTCAGGAAGAGCCGAACGTAATGATCGTGCGCCGCAACGGTTCGCCACATCAGATGTATACTCGCGATCCGAATGCTCCGTTTATGAACAGCATGGGCAAAGCGGCTTGCCGATTGCCATCTGGCCATCCGGAAGCATTCTTTGAAGCGTTTGCGAATGTTTATCGCTTCGCTTACGACTCCATGGTTGCTCGAGCAACCGGCGAGAAGTTTGAAAAGAAGGATACGATTTATCCGAACGTCCATGACGGGGCTGAAGGGATGTATTTCATTCAGCAATGTGTCGCCAGCAGCAAGCAGGACGGTGCGTGGGTACCGATGAAATATGCGGGGGCTCGCAAGTAATCACGTTCGTCATTCGTGTTGTTGATGATTGATGACAGGAAGATTTCGGGTGTCCCGGGATCTTCCTGTTTTTGTACATGGCGCCTCTGAAGGAACACATCAGGATTGAAGCCACGGACCGTTCATGTTCTCCGAGTGCTGATGTTTGCCAGCATCTTGCTGTGCATTCACTGGCAGCATCGTGAGTATCTCCAGCGCGAGGTGCGTGTTGAGAGCTGGTCTGATGTGCTTCCGGTCATTCAGGAAGTGTTACCCGAGGCGGATGTGGTTGTTGATAGTTCAACCGCAGAGGCCGCCATCGAAACAGCTGCTGAAGTGCGAGATGCCAATGGGCAGGCGATTGCTCGAGTTCTGCGAACGTCGCCAGCCGCGAATCATATTCTGGGCTTCTCCGGACCGACGGATGTTCTGCTGGTCACGAATCCGGATTCGAAAGTGATTGCGGTAAGGATTCTGTCCAGCCGGGATACTCGAGATCATGTTCAGAAAGTGCTCGACGATGAACACTTTTTGCAATCGCTGGTCGGCCGGTCACGGCAGGAGTTACTCAACCTGCAGGATGTTGACGCAGTGTCCGGGGCGACGCTGACCAGTTACGCGATTCTGGAATCGATACGCTTTCGAGTTTCAAAGCTGAGCACTGACGGGGCTGGTCCATCGCGGTTGACGTCGTTGAAGTTCCCCGAGCCACCTCGGCTGGAAGATGTCAGTTTGCTGTATAGCGATGCGGCGAAAGTCGAGCCAGATGACGACAGCACTGTGGTCTGGAAAGTTCTTGGCCCTGACAACGCTGAAATAGGAAAACTGCTGCGTGCATCACCTGCGGCGGACAATAATGTTGGGTATCAGGGGCCGACGGATGTGCTGATCGCGGTAGACGAACAAATGGCTGTTACGGGCATTGCTGTCGGTGTCAGTTACGACAATGAACCTTATGTCGGTTACGTCAGAGAAGATGAGTACTTCCGAAAGTTGTTCAATGGGCGAGATCTATCGTCGTTAGCCGCGATTGACGCGAATACGGTCGAAGGCGTTTCCGGCGCGACGATGACCAGCCAGTCTGTGGCTCGGTCACTGCGGCTCGCTGCTCAGGCCTCCGTGGATGAAGAAAAGGCTCGGGAGGCAGCGGAGCAGAAACAACGGTCGGCTTCTGCGGAATTATCAAACGGAGCAGCGAGTGGTCGAGCTGTGATTTCGCTGCGAGATGTGTCCACGATCGTGATCACACTCCTTGGAGTTGTTCTGGGGCTGACTCATTTGCGCGGTCTAAAGTGGCTGCGGATTGGTTATCAGGTCGTGGTGATCTGCTGGCTGGGCCTGATGAACGGGGACATGGTTTCGCAGGCTCTTCTGCTGGGATGGGCTCAAAGTGGTATTCCGTGGCAGAACGCGTTGGGTCTCACTCTGCTGACGGTGGCTGCATTGCTGGTTCCGATTTCGACAGGTCGCAACGTTTACTGTGCTCAGATTTGTCCTCATGGGGCAGTTCAGCAGTTAGTGCGTCGACGCCTGCCGTGGCAAGCGAAGTTGTCGCCGAGAATTCTTGCAGGGCTGCGCTATCTGCCACTGTTGCTGATCGTCTGGGTCGTCGCCATAGGACTTCTTCATTTGCCGTTCAGCCCCGTCGATATTGAACCGTTTGATGCGTGGTTGTGGAGTATTGCAGGCTTTGCCACGATTGTGGTTGCCGTGGCCGGGCTGGTCGCGTCTCTGTTTATCCCGATGGCCTATTGCCGTTTCGGTTGTCCGACTGGTGCCGTGCTGGACTACATTGGAGGCGGCGGCAAGAACTGGAATCGCCGCGATACGTTTGTGTTGATACTCGTTGTGACCTCGTTTCTCGCGAGCGTGGTCCGCTGATTGTTTGATTGTTGAAATACAGAAGAGCCCACGAGAATCCAAAGGTTCCTCGTGGGCTCCGGTTCCAGGTTTGACTGGCAGCTCAAAAGCTACTTGGCACAACAGTCACCAGTTGGGCAGCATTGACCTGTCGCACAGCATGATGCTGAGCAGGCACAGTCGCCGCCGGTGTCACAGGCGCAGCCAGCTTCTTCACAGACACAGTTGTCGCAGGTGCAGACTTTGCAGCAGCTGCAAGGTGAAGCATTCGGCTGAGCTGTTGGTCGGGCTGCAGAAATTGCAAATGGCGACGCTAATAAGATTGCGATCGCGAACATTGAAAACTTTTTCATCGGAGTACTCCAGAAAGAATTCAGAAACAGAATTGAGTCAAAAAGGATCTCAAGAGTGTTCTGATCTGGCTAATTCCTCCACACACACAGCATAGCCTGCTGGCGGTTATGTTTGCCTGGCGGGAACTCTGGTGAGTTCTTTCCTGCCGTGATCTGAAGCGATGCAAAGGCTTCAAATGGCTCGCTTTGAATCGCAGCCAGAAGGCTGCTGTATTTCGGTTTGGCAGCCGAGCGAGGAACCACTGTGATAACGCGTTCCGGAGTAGTTGCCTGGACGCAGCATTCACAGGACGGAAGTTTGAATGAACTCCCGGTGGATCTTTCAGGGCTGCTCGACTCTTTATCGCAACACGAGATGACAACGTCGGAGCCCGTCAGCGATTTTTTCTGACAGCAGGAGGCTGTTGTCTCGCTCTTCTTGCAGCAGCTTACCTCAGAGGCGGCAGCTCGCTTACAGCAGCATGGCAGATTTGAACAAACAGGAGCCAGGACAACGGCGATTGCAAGCAGCAATCGCTGGAGGGCACCTCTTTGTGAAATCGCGTTCAGTGACACAAGTGTCTCGGTGGCTGTTGGGGGTTTGTGGTAGTCAGGGATGTTTGGCACAACCCCGCTCCATGACCTTATTCGATGGTACGTCTGATTTGAGGAATTCGTCAAGCCGTTATTTCGAAATCGGGATCTGATTTAGGCACATTGCAATGCTGTCAGAAGGTCGATCAGGGGGCTTCCTGAGCCGGTTTGGGGTTGATCTCCATTTTGCGGCGGAGTCTTTGCAGGCCTGTCACGATGATCTGATCGGACATCGTCAGGCCAGTCCGGATGACTCGACGTTGTCCCACCAGAGGGCCCAGTTCGACGGAGCGGGCTTCTGCAATCGATTTTTCTCCGTCTTTGCCAACGACGTAAACGAATGGTCGTCCCTGGTCGGACGCCATGGCCTCTTCCGGGATCAGCAGACCGGGTTCAGCTTTTCCGATCGGAAATTTGAGTCGTACGAACAGTCCGGGAGTCAGCAATCCGTCTGTATTTGAAATCGTCGCCCGTGCTCGAAGTGTTCCCGTGGCCGGGTCGATCTGGTTGTCGAGGAAGTCGACTTTCCCTTCGATCGCGAACTCATCAGAGTCCGCAAGGGAAATACGGACGAAGACGGGTTCCTTCATCGCATTCACGATCGTGCCGGTCTTCTCGAGCCGTCGCAGGCGAAGGACCGTGCGTTCGTCGATATCAAAGTAAACATGAACCTGATCCAAAGGAACGATTGTGGCCAAAGCTGTCTGATCGGTGGTGACGATGTTGCCCACATCCACCATGCTGCGACCAATTTGCCCCGAGAGTGGAGCTGAGATGGTCGCAAACTGAACATTCAGGAGAGCCACGTTGTGTGTCGCCTGAGCTTCTTTGAGAGCCGCATTGGCTTCATCGAGATCATATTGAGCCGTCTCCAGTTCATTTTCTGAAAGAGCCTTCTTCGCCATCAGCTCTTCGGCTCGACGAAGCTGGCTGGTGAGTTTCTTGATGCGCGCTTCGATCTGCAGGATCGCTGCGGCAGCTCGCTCCTCTTCAGCCACGAACTGACGATCATCAATCTTAAAGAGCACGTCGCCCTTCGAGACAATCGCACCATCTTCGAATTTCACTTCGTCCAGATAGCCGCTGACCCGAGCTCGGAGTTCAACGATTTCTGTCGCTGCAGTCCGTCCGGTGAATTCCTCATATTCTGTGACCTCTTCTGTCACCGGAGACACAAACATCACCGACATCGGTGGCGGAGGTTCAGGCTTCTTCTCCGTGCGATTGCAACCAGCGCTGCAGAGTAAAACAGACCCTATCAGCAATGCTGGACTTGGAAAGAGGCTGAACATAACGGGACCATTGTCAGGCAGAGAGGAATCAGCGGCGGGAACGTGTGATTGACGTGAAGCCCTTCTGGATGAAGACCTTTGCGTCGGTCCATCTGCAGGATGTCACGAAAATAGGTTGATGCAGGGCACTCAGGGTACGCTGAGTTTCGCCCGGATTCAACAGCTTGCAGAGTTGTTCCGGATGAATGCTGGTATACTCCGTTTTCGCTCAGAACGGCCGTCATTTCAAACTTTGCTGGGCTCAGGAAAAGGTTGCAATCATGAGATCATCACGCAGGCGATTTGCTCAAGCTACGCTGGGCGCAACGGCGCTGACACTTCTGAGCAATCCGCTGACCAGCCATGCGCGAGCTGCGGTGAATGCTCCGCCAAAGATCAAGATTGGTCAGATTGGCGTTGCTCATGCTCATGCGAACAAGCTGGGGGTCTATCGCAATTCGCCGGACTATGAAGTTGTTGGAATCTGCGAGCCCGATGAGCAGTTGCGGAAGCAGGCGGCAACGCAGGAGCCGTTTAAAGATCTGCCGTGGATGACTCAGGAAGAACTTCTGAACGTCTCGGGGCTGGAGGCTGTGCTTGTCGAAACGGAAGTCCGCAGACTGCTGGATGTTGCAGAAGTCTGCGTCGCTGCAGGCAAGCACGTGCATGTCGATAAGCCTGCCGGAGAGTCCCTGTCTCAATTTGCAAAGATTCTGGACTCCGCCGCAAAGCAGAAGCTTCTTCTGCAGATGGGATACATGTATCGCTATAACCCCGGAGTTGTTCTGTTGCGCGAGTTCCTGAAGAACGGCTGGCTGGGGGAGATATTTGAAGCTCACACCGTGATGAGCAAGGTTGTTGATCCCGCAAGCCGTCGTGAACTGGCTGAGTACACCGGCGGGATCATGTTTGAACTGGGATGTCACATCATTGATCTGGTTGTCGGAGTTCTGGGAAAACCGGAACAAGTGCGTGCATTCCCGAGACGTACATCCGGCCACGATGACAGCCTGATGGACAATATGCTGGCGGTTTTTGAATACGAACGAGCAACTGCCACAGTTCGTTCCAGCGCAGTGGAGATTGATGGGGGCAGTCGGCGACACTTCGTTGTGTGTGGTACTGAGGGGACGTTTCACATCCAGCCGCTGGATAATCCGTCCGCCCGAATCACGCTCTCAAAAGAACGTGAAGGTTATGTCGCGGGAACTCAGGATGTGACGTTTCCGAAGTATGTTCGGTACGTTGATGACGCCGCCGACATGGCAAAAATCATCCGCGGCGAAAAGCCCAGCGACTTCGGCCCGGATCATGACCTTGCGGTTCAGAAGTCCGTGTTGCTGGCCAGCGGACTGGAAGCTGATCGTCAGCCATGAACCGCCAATGGCTATCGAATCATAGCGCGACCAACGTCAGCCAGTTCTGAAGCCAGCAACGCGTACTTCTTCAGAGTTGCGCACCATCGGCTTACTTCAAGCCTCTGCGAATCAGCAGCGCTTCCACAGTGGGTTCACTGCCTCGGAAGGCTTTGTAGGATTCCATCGGTTCGCGGCTGCCACCTCGGCTGAGGATTTCTTTGCGAAAGAGATCGCCGTTCTCGCGAGTACATCCGCCCAGAGACATCATGCGAGCAAACGCATCGGCTGCCAGAACTTCGCTCCACAGGTACGCGTAGTAGCTCGACGAATAACCACCCGACCAGATATGCGCGAAGTAGGCCGTCCTGTAACGTGGCGGAACAGGAGCGTAATCGATGCCAAGCTTCTTCAGGGAATCGGCTTCGAAGGTTTCTGCATCCGTTGGAATCTCTTCGCTGGTCAACGAGTGCCATTCCAGATCCAACAATGCTGCAGAGAGATACTCCAGCGTGTCGAATCCCTGATTAAACTTGCTGGCCTTGATGACCTTGTCCAGCAGCTCCTTTGGAATCTGTTCGCCGGTTTTATAGTGCTTCGCGTAGTTCGCAAGAATGGCTGGCTGGATGGCCCAGTCTTCTTCGAAGGTCGACGGAAACTCCACAAAGTCCCGAGGCGTCGCAGTGCCCGAAACAGACGGATAAGTCACGTCTGAAAACATGCCGTGCAGAGCATGTCCCATTTCATGAAACAGCGTGGTCACATTGTCGAAACTGATCAACGCTGGTTCGCCGTCGGCCGGACGAGGAATGTTCAGAACGTTGACGATCACCGGCTTTTCGTTCAGCAGAGCCGACTGATCCACAAAAGAACTCATCCAGGCCCCGCCGCGCTTGGTGTCGCGTTTGAAAAAGTCTCCGTAGAACAGCCCGATCTGAGAACCGTCGCTGTCGATTACATCGAAAACACGAACGTCCGGATGATAGACCGGGAGGTCTTTGCGTTCGCGGAACGAAATCCCGTACAGCTTGTTCATCGTGAAGAACACACCATTCTTCAGGACGCTGTCGAGTTCAAAGTAGGGCTTCACGGCCGCTTCGTCGACTTCGAATCGGGCTTTGCGGACCTTCTCTGCGTAGTATTCCCAGTCCCATGGAGCCAGCTCGTGATCGGCTCCAGATTCCTTGATCATCTTCTCCAGGTCAGCCGCTTCGACTTTGACTCGAGCCAATACGCCGGGGACGAGATCGGTCAGCATCTTGCGAGCGGCAGTCGGAGTCTCTGCCATCTGATTCTGAAGCTTGTAGGACGCATGGTCCTCGAACCCCAGCAGTTTGGCTCGTTCAGCTCGCAGTTGAGCGATCTCGAGAATCAACGGGCGATTGTCGATTCCTCCATCGCCGCCCAGTCCTCGAAACGCCGATGCCTCCCAGACGCGTTTTCGGAGCGATCGATTGTTGAGCGACGACAGAACCGGCACACGCGTCGTATTGGTGATCTCCAGAAGATACTTGCCTTCGAGTCCTCGTTCCTTCGCTCCTTCGGCGGCTGCGGCAATGTCAGCAGCGTCCATGCCGTCCAGTTCTTTGACGTCATCAACGACGACCGCTCGCTCCTTGCTGATGGCCAGCAGGTTTTCTTCGAACTTTGTCTCCAGCTTTGACAGTTGCTCATTGAGTGATCGAATGCGAGCCTGCTGCTCATCATTTAGCTTTGCTCCAGCGCGGACGAAGCTTTCATAATGCTGCTTCAGCACCTCGGCCTGTTCGCCGTTCAGCTTCAGAGATTCGCGTGAGTCCCACAACTTGGCGACTCGCTCATACAGCCGTCGGTTCAGCAGAATATTGTCAGAATGAGCCGCCTGCAGAGGAGCCAGCTCGGTCTCTATATTCTGCAACGCGTCGTTCTTGTGAGCAGAGGTGAGATTCGAAAAGACGTTGCGGACGCGTGTCAGCAAGGCCCCTGACTTTTCGATGGCCACGATGGTGTTATCGAATGTTGGAGCTTCTTTCTGCGATGCGATCGCTTCCATCTCGGCCAGCTGCTGCTGCATCCCTGCCGTGAAGGCTGGCTGAAAGTGTTCGACTTTGATGACATCGAATGCTGGGGTATGGAACAGCAGAGGGCTTGGCGATGAGAATGGATTGTCAGCAGACAGATCGAAAGATGTATTCACAGCAGGTTGGCTCGTGGAAAATGGTTGATTAGCAGGAACAGGCTCAGCGGCCAACACAGAACCGACGACCATGGCCGCTGCCAACGCCGAAGCGGCAGCAAGATTCTGTCGGGATTGAAGTGAAAACAGAGCGTTCCGAAACGTCTCAGAGGTCATGGCGTTTTTTCCCGTTGATGAAGAGTGCCGAATTCCAGAACTCGGCCAATCAGCGATGGTGCAGTGTAATGTGAGTTCCGCCGCTTGTCTGCTCAGGCGACGATGAAGCCGCTCGCATCGCAAGAGTTGCGTGTTTGTTGAAGGATGGATTTCCATCAGAGGCTGCGTGGTGATTCTCACCTCGTCCACAAACAACGTCGCTGGCTCATCTCCGAAAGAGTGGGCGGAGATGCCGACTTCCAGGCTGTCATATATCATGCCTCGGAAAGGCAGAGTCGGCCCGTGGCTGTCAACGACTAACTGTTCGTCCTGCCAGACCTGAACGTGTCCTTCATCGGGATGCAGGAACACGTGCCACGTCACCTGAACCCATTGCTCGATTGGAAAAACAACCTTTGCTTCAGAAGCCTGACGGTATTTGGGCTTCTCCAGGGCCTTCAGTTCGACACCCAGTTCCTGACCATCGAACAGCATGAGTCTGATCCCCGGCGACTCCTTGACTTCTCGCCCTTCAAGATCGGCCAGAGTGAAGGGCCGAGTCGATCCATCGATACGAAACCACGCCTGAAACCAGAAGTGTTCGTTTTGTTCGAAGTAAACAAAGCCTGTGCCGAGTGATGCCTTTGCGCAGACCATGCGAGAGGACTTTGCCGGGCAAATACAGCGCAGGGATTGTTGACCGCTGTGAGCATGAAGCTTTGATGGACCGACAGAAGCATCAATGAATCCAGCCTTGTCATTCAGGATCTGATTGCGGAGAGCAACGTAATCGGAAACGGCTGGTGTCTGAGGTGTTTGCAGAGTGAACTCGGTCCACTTACGTTCTTCCCCAATCAGTGATCGCAGTCCGTCGACATCTTCAGGCACATCTTCGAATCCATCTGCAAACTCTTTCAACAGTTGATAACGCTTGCCCGAATCAGGGTCGACGCGGAAGACTGCATCTCCCTCTTTTACGATGTGGCGAGCGATGCTTTCGGGGTCAAAAATGCGATCCACCCAAGTCCATGTACCTCGTTCGGTGATGACACGAAAAACATTTCCATCATCTGCCAGAACGTACGGAACGCCGTCCAGTGTTGTTGTTCGCAGAATTCTTTCTGCCGGATAAGCCTGCACTTCTTCAGGCCCCCGCAGCCGCAACACACCCAGAACCAACAGCACTGCGGCGATCAGCAGGATCCATCGTTTGACGCGAGACTTCACGGGGAGTTGCTCCAGCAGGTGAGGTTTTATGCCAGCAGGCGAGTTAACGCATTCAGGATGGACCATGGGCTCGCGTCCACCAAAGCCTGTTTCGTGACTACGATGATAATCTTCGATCGCACTGTGATCGGCGAGCAGGATTTCATTAAAATCGCCGCGGGCTGAATCAACCCCGGCGAGCGGTTGGGCGTCAGTCTTCCGTGTAGTGCTGTTGCTGCGGCGGAAGATCTCTACTTCCCGATACAGAAATTACTGAAGATGTGGTCCAGAATGTCGTCCGTGTAGACGTCACCTAGGATCGTACCTAGTTCATGCAATGCGGAGCGGATCTCCATGGAGATCAGTTCGTCGCCGTGATTCGCGGTGGTCGCCGTGAGTGCGTGATCCAGCGATTGCGTGGCTCGCTGCAGGCTGTCTCGACAACGCACGGCCGTCGTTCCGAGCAGCTCACTGCGAGAGGCGTTCGCGGAGTTCAGACAGGCCAGAATTGTCTCGCGCAGAGCTTCGATGTTGTGCCCCGTTTCTGCACTCACGCACAACTCGCTGCGAATCGTAGCGTCGGATTCATCCGACGATCCCCCCGTCATCAAATCGATCCGAGTCAGCACATGAATCATGGCTGACGATTGCTTCGCTGCGAGCCTGCGAAGCTGCTCGTCTTCCGCTCTGTCTGAATCAGAAAGGTCAGCGGCAGTACACCAGACAACAAGATCCGAGGCTGAAACCTGTTCGCCGCGCAGCTCCTGAGCACGTTCCATGATCAGATCGGCCGCATCTTCCCAGCCCGCAGTATCGATTAGTTCCACCTCCATCGAATCCAGCGGCAGTGTGGCCGTGAGATAATCTCTGGTCGTCCCGGCGATTGGTGAGACGATTGCCTTTTGCTGTCCGATCAAACGATTAAACAGAGTACTCTTGCCCGCATTCGGCAGCCCCGCCAAAACAACTCGACGACGATACCCGGCTGGCAACCGGCTGGCGGAATCCTCGGCCAGTTGTCTCACAACGAGCAACGCTTCTTCGAGGCGACGAGCAATCTCGGGCTTCGTGATGAACTCGATATCTTCTTCGACGAAATCCAGGCCCGCTTCGAGATCTCCCAGAAGTGCAATCAGATCGGCTCGCACCTGACCCAGCCGAGAAGTCATGCTGCCACCAAGCTGAGAAAGTGCCTTCTGGAGTTCTTCGTGATCCGTTGCTTCGATCACCCCCAGCACTGCTTCCGCCTGCAGCAGGTCGATGCGGCCTGAAAGAAACGCCCGCATCGTAAATTCACCTCGCCGAGCCAGGCGAGCACCTTTTTCACACAGGTGTTCAATCGTTGCTTCCAGCAGCGGAGGTGAGCCGATCAGATGGAACTCAGCCATCGGCTGGCCCGTATAACTTCGCTTTGTCGGCCAGAACATCAGAGCGACCGGTACAGGAACATTGATCGAGGAAAGTTCGAGGTGGCCTGTAGATCGTCGAGGCAATTTCGACGAACGCCAACTGTTCGACGTTTCATCCGGGCGAAACAACGTGGCTACGACATCGGCCGTTGCCATTCCGCTGACTCGCACAATCCCGCGCAGGGCGGAACCGGGAGGTGAAGCAAGGGCAACGATGGTGTCATCAAGGTCAAGTGGCATGGAGGAACTGTAGAGCGAAGAGTCGCAACACAGAAGCGAATGAATTGGCGGCTCGTGGAACGAGCAAAGCGCGTAGCCCCACGCTTCAGCGTGGGGTTTTTAGCCGACAGACGAGGGCCGCCGTGGAACGGCGGAAGGAGCCTCGGAATTCGGACCAGGTGAATCTGGTGCGGCCGTATTCACGGCCGTGGTGACGGGGATGCTTATTTGACCCCACGCTGAAGCGTGGTGCTACACGCTGCCGCCGCATTCGCGGCGAAACCCATACGGGCTGGGGTCTTCGCATGGTTGCGGCCAGAGGCATTGTTGGGCGAGCCGCAGAGTTGTGGCCCGTCTCCTGACCGAGCCACTCGTTCCGACCTGCACGGTCTCTACTGCCAATTAATCTCGATTGACAACCGATGAACTCTGCGAGTTGACTATGCATCCACCGCCGCAGCCGTGCAGACGAATTCCAGGCGAGCAGTGACTTTGCCGTCGACGGAGCATTTGCCCTTCAAATAGAAGGCATTGGCAACTCGCTCTGTCAGCTCCACGTTCAGCTCGATGGTTTCCCCGGGCCGAATCATCTTGCGGAACTGGACGTTGTTAAGCCGAGTTACCACGGGAACTTCATCTGATCCGGTCGGGACTAACTTTGAAATGAGTACCGCTCCGGCCTGAAAGCAGGCTTCACATTGCAGCACTCCCGGGAAGACCGGGAAGGCCGGATAGTGGCCCTGAAAGACCGGCAAGGATTCCTTCAGGACTTTGCGAGCCACGATATGCGTTTCGCTGATCTCGGTGACTTCATCCAGCCACAAAAATGGATCACGATGAGGAATGCAGGCTTTGATTTCGTCGGTGTTCACGGGCGAAGCCAGAAAAAGTCCAGGGAGTATAGTGAGTACCAAAGAGACAAGCCGGGACAAATTTCGTCCCGGCCTGTGTCAGGCAAACTGTGTGATTGCGTTGCGGACCGCCTTACAGCTCGATCTTCAGTTCTTCGATCTTGCGATATAGACTCGACAAGCCCAGTTTCAAGCGGCGAGCCGCCTCTTTTTTGTCCGGGCACTGACGAAGAACTCGCGTGATGTGCAGGCGTTCGTAGTGTCGCAGAGCTGAACGCAGATCGTCGGTATCTGGCAATGAAGATCCACCGCCCAATAGATCCGGCGGAAGGTCGTTCGGAGTAATCTCTTCGCCTTCGCACATCATGACGGCTCGTTCGATCGCGTTATCCAGCTGGCGAACGTTGCCCTTCCAATGAGCGGCCATCAAAGTGCGAATCGATTCACTTGTCGCACCAGAGACGCGTTTACCCATGGCTTCGCGATGGCGGACGATGAAGTATTCGACCAGCTCCGGAATATCGTCGAGACGTTCTCGCAGTGCGGGAATACGAATCTTGACGCCATCCAGACGATAGAACAGATCTTCCTGGAAGTTGCCGTCCGTCACTTCCTGACTTAGATCACGAGAGGTCGCCGCGATGATGCGAGCCTGAACTTTGACAGGTTTGGCACCGCCAACCGGGGTGACTTCCTGATACTCGATTGCTCGCAGGATTTCAGACTGAGTTCCCGGCGGCAACTGAGCGATCTCGTCAAGGAACACTGTTCCTGTTCCAGCAGTGACGAGAGCACCTTCCTGCCCGTCTTTGTTTCCGAAGAGCTGAGTTTCCAGCAATTCGACAGGTCGAGTTCCACAGCTCACAGCCAGGAATTTTTCGTCCTTGTTTGGACCGGCCACATGGATTTCGCGAGCGAACAGTTCCTTGCCCGTGCCGGTTTCTCCAACCAGCAGGACGTTCGAATTTGTGGCCGCTACTTTGCGAATGGTCTTCAGCAGTTCCTGGAGAGCATGGCTCGACCCAACAACCTGATCAAAGCCCGCGCTGCGAGCAAGGTCATTGCGGAGTCGTTGATTTTCGCGATAGAGATCCTGGAACTTGAAGAGTCGTTGCAGGCGTTTTACCAACTCTTCAAAGCGAACAGGCTTCACCAGATAATCGAAGGCTCCGGCTGTGAAGGCTTCAACCGCATTCTCTACGGTCGCGTACGCGGAGATAATCAGCACGAACATTGCTGGATTGATGCGATGAAGCTGGCGCAGGACTTTTACGCCGTCGCCGTCGGGAAGCTGAATGTCACAGATACCGACATCGTAATCGCGTTCCTGGGCCACACGGATGGCTTCGGCCGCAGTTCCGGCGGTACGGACTTCGAAACCTTCACCCATCAGGAACTCAGCCAGAGTTTCCCGAATGATGGGTTCATCTTCAACAACCAAAATCGACTTTCGCTGAGCGATAGTTCCAGACACGGTCTTCAGACTCCGAACTACAGACGCGGATTTACCAAGCGCCGCACACCAGGGCGGCAGCAGAATTCCGCACAGAACAACCGGCGTTATGGTGTTAAAACCGCTCGGTTTACAAACGAAAAACGCTCGCCAGCGAGACCATTCCCACACGCTGCATCTTCCGACTGCCCCGATTGTAGCGAAAACCCTCAGGTAGACGAACTGTGCACACAGATGTCACCCAGGTTTCTGGCACGAAGGCTCAAAATGAGCCATTCAATCGATAAATCCCGCGTTGCTGCCCTGACCTCTGATGCCATGCTAGGGTGTTTCCCCATGATTCTCGACACGTTGACGAGCGGTTGCCGAGTAATCATGATCCCGAGGATCTCTGATCGTTTCCGACGACTGTGTACTACCGAGCAACCCATGCGAATCCTCCTGCTGGCCGACATCCATGCAAACTGGCCAGCGTTGGCGGCGATCAATGAGCGATTCGATGCGTGTTTGTTTCTGGGCGACGTTGTCGACTACGCCACGGATCCCCTGCCCTGCATCGACTGGGTACGCAAGTATGCTCTTGCGACTGTGCGAGGCAATCATGATCACTCGGTGGCTCAGCGAGTTGTCGTGAAGCCTGGAGGAACCTTTCGTCGCATGTCAGCCGCGATGCGACCGAGACACTTCGAAGTTCTGAATGATGAGCATCTCACTTGGCTGGCTCAAATGCCGGTGACTCGTTATCTGACTTTGGGCGATCATCGATTTCTGCTGGTCCATGCCACGCCTCGTGATCCGATGGATGAGTACATCGGAGACAACGCCGAACAATGGCAACAGCGTCTGGAACATGTGGATGTGGATTTTGTTTGTGTCGGCCATACGCATATCCCGATGCAGCTTCAGCTTGAGAAAACTCAGGTGATCAATCCGGGCAGCGTTGGTCAGCCTCGCGATGGTGACCCGCGTGCAGCCTATGCGATTATTGACAAAGGGCAGGTTGAGTTTCGACGTGTCCCTTATGAAATCGATCAGACGATTCGCCATATGCGGAGTTGCGGGATCGATGAGAACATCGTGGCCAAAGCCGAAGTTGTCCTCCGCAGCGGCGGTAGCCCGACAGGGGCGGGGTATTCAGAGCTCTAGAGAGACAAAACGTAAACGTGTAGCCGGATTCGTGAGAATTCGGAGCGGTTTCTGAGCTCTCACGAGCTCAGCTACGGTTTTGTTACGGGTTCCAAGACGCAGATCGCAAGATCTATTTATCCGTCTCCGTCACCACCAGAACCCAGCCGATATTGCTGACTTCTTTGGGGCGGCTGTGCACAATCACTGGCGACATGGCGGCCAGATGAGATGCTCCGGTGATGGGGTCAACAAACTGTTCCATGAGTTCCACAGAAAGTTCTGGAGTCTCGGCATTCACGAGTTTCCTGGCCACTGTCAGAACAGAGTCTGCGACGCGAGGAAACTCCGCGTCGGACCTACGATCCTTCAACTTCGGATGAGCGATCACCATCCCTTGATGATGAGTAATCTGGTTCTCTTCAACCTGAAACAACATCGCATTTTTCTGAACGCCAAAGTCGTCGATCTCCAGCGTCATGGAAAGCAAACCCAGCACTTGTCGTTCGATCGGATTTTCACTGTCCCAAACGGGCACAGAGAATGAAACGACCAGTTTATTTGTCGCGGTGCTCTGATAGACGCACGAAAGATTGACGACATCGCCCTGCTCTGCCAACTTCGGAATCAGATACTCCAGTGGTTTCAAAGTTGCCACACGTGGATCATCTTTCTCGAGGTCATGACCGAGCCCGTGAAAGTAATCTCGATGACGATATTCACTGCCAATGCTGGTGCCTCGCGGCGTACGAGCATACTGCAGTCCGGTATTGGAAAAGATACTCCAGTTCGAATTCTGAATCGCGTTGCCACGCAGACCACGATGTTCGTTAAGCCACGCCTGCAACGGCTCCCACAGAGTCTTTTCGCTCGGATTTGTATTGGCGGCCCTCAAGAGATTCTTCAATGATTCCGACTGCGCTTCGGACTCCAACAGTCTCCAGCGCAGATCAATTTCGTAGCCGATGGCCTGAGCCATCGTGCGAGCTGTCGTTTCCAGGTTCTCCTGCCGCGCGGTTTGGGCTTCTTTATGGCTGAAGTCAGCCAGTTCACGAGCTGCATGTTCGCGTCGGGCCAGCGTCCCCAGCCATGCAGCGGCCAGTACACTGATCAGGACGACGGCGACAATCCCTAAAGCCGCCGACTGAGCGGCGAACCGATGCCGTCGTACCCAGCGCGAGATTCGTTGAGCGCGAGTCTCACTCAGGACTGATACGGGCTCATCGGCCAGATAATTCTCGACATCTGCCGCGAGATCGAGAGCCGTCTCGTAGCGATCTTTCGGCTGTGCCTGCATCGCTTTCAGGCAGATGGCTTCCAGACTGCGAGGCACACTCCGCACAACCTCCGACGGATGTGTGAACCGCCCTTCAATCACGCGAGTCCGGATTTCGTGACCGTTATCACCCGTGAAGGCGGGCTGCCCGCACAGGATCTTGTAGAGCGTGGCGCCGAGACTGTAGATGTCGCTGGCCGGTGTTGGGGCCAGATTGGATGCCTGTTCGGGGCTCATGTAAGCGAGTGTGCCGGCTCCTCCGCCGGAAGTGCTGCTGTTCTGGCTGCCAGCGTTGGGCATCAGAGTCATCTCGCCGCTGTTGCGAAAACGATCATCGCGATTTACGGGAACCGCCAGACCCCAGTCGACAACAATCGTCTCGCCATACTTCCCCAGCATCACATTCGCCGGCTTGATGTCTCGATGCACGATGCCACGATTGTGGGCATAGGCAACCGTCTTGCAGACTGAAATGAATGCCGTTAGGAGCCGACGAAACTCAAGGCTCGGCTCTGCAGTGTTGCCCGCGGTTGCGCGAACCTGATGACAGCGCTGAATGGCCTCATCCATCGTTTCGCCGTCGATGTAACGCATGTAGTAAAACAGTTGCCCGTTTTCGGCCTGACCAATTCCATACAGCGGCACAATCCCTGGGTGCTCCAGGCGTCCGGTGACTTCTGCTTCGAGCATAAAGCGATCGCAGCTTGTGCGATCTTTGATCAGACTCTGGTGGATGAATTTGACCGCTACCTGGCGATTCAGTTCGCGCTCAGTTGCACGGTAGACGGCTCCGAGACCACCTTTGGCATGAAAAATCAGCGAGGTAATCTCACTGGAAGATGTCAGGCTCTTCGTGTCAGTTCCGGTTGTCGATTTGCGGTCTGATTTTCCGCGTGAGGCGAAGTGCTGTTGCTCGATGGCGTCAACTCTGCGCCGCAGGTCCTGCTCAAGATGAGGCGCGTGGCGACATAAGTCAGCGATGGACAAATGCTTTCCCTGCTCACGAGCGCCCTCCCACTGATCGACGAGATCTTCGATCAGAACGGAGTCGTTCATTCCGATGGTATTCTCATCAAGTGCCATAGTGATGCATGACTCTATTGCTTTGGCATTTCGGCCGGCTCACCGTTCTGGCGAAACCGAGCATAATCGAGCCATGGGTCGAGATCTTGTTCGGAACGAAAGATGTCGCGGAACAACGCCAGGATTTGCTGACCTTCTTCGGGTTCGTCAGAAGCCAGAAGTTTATCCGCCGCTGTCATTCGCTCTGTAATGATTCGGTTGCGTTCGCTGTGAGTCAAGAGGGCGTTCTTTTGCGACTTCAGATGACGCTCAGCCAGCATTCTCCAGTATTTAGGATCGCCGATGATGCCGCCTGCTTCCGTTGCGTCGGCTTTTTCGCCGGAAGCCTCGGCCGCTGGTTGAGTATTCGCGCTGCTGAGTGAATTCAGCATCTGCTGAAAGAGTTCGATAGATTCGAGGAGATTGCGGTCTTTGTCGCGTTCAGCCTGCAGGGCGGCAATGCAGTCCTTTTCATGGCGATTGCGTCCGTCGCGTTTGCCGCGAGCCATGTTCTCGGCCTGTCGCTCAAGAATTGCGACTTCTGCGTCATCCAGCCAGCCGCTCACCTCCTGAACGTGTTTGCCTTCCGGATACTGCTCCAGGTAAGGCAGAAGAAACATTCGCTTCGCATCATCAAATTTGACCACAGACGAATCGTCGCCAGTGGCCATCGCTTCTTTGGCTTTCAGGTACAGCGCGTCTTCGTTGGGTCCCAGAACCATCCAGACGGCAGCCGCGATCAGCAGAAAGAAACAGGTGACGAGGAACCATGTTTTTTCATAGAACGCTGAGTTATCTTTTTTCTTCTTTTTCTTCTTCGGCTTGAGTTCACCAGTCTCGGGGTCGACCGTTGAACCCTTGCTCGCTCCTGCCGCCGCCATCGCTTCGGGAGAAACGTCCGAAACAACCTGCTGTGCTTTTTGCAGAATCTCCGTCAGTTCCGTGTGAACCGCCAGAGCGTCATAGGGTCGGTCGTCAGGACTCTTCGCAAGAAGCCGTTCAATCAGTTGATCGAGTGCCAGCGGGCACTCCGGAATTTTCTCACGAACGTTGTAAGGATCATCATTCAGATGCTGCATCAGCATCTCGGCTGGGTTGTCGGCGACAAACGGAGTCTGGCCAGTCAGCACTTCGTAGAGCAAACAACCTGTGGCATACAGATCTGTCTTCCGCGAGATCGGTACGTTGCCCTGAATCTGTTCGGGAGCCATGTAGGCGTAGGTACCGACTGTTTTACCTGCAGCGGTCAGTGCAGTCGCTTCGGTGTCACGTGCGATCCCGAAGTCGCCCAGCTTGATCTTACCCTTCTTCGTCACAAAAAGATTGGCTGGCTTCAGATCGCGATGAATGATCCCTGCGTTGTGAGCAACCTCCAGCGCGGCACAAAGCTGTCGGCCGACCTGAACAGCCTGGTCCCACGACAGCCGTTTTTTCTTTTTCAAAATATCCTGCAGTGATCCGCCATCAACGAGCTCCATCGCATACCAACGCTGGCCCTGATGAGTTCCTCCACCGTAGTATTTGACGATATTGGGATGAGTCAGTCGCTTGAGTATATCAATTTCGCGCTCGAAGCGTTTGAGCATTTTTGCGTCGCCGGAAAGCCCGGGCGGCAGGACCTTCAGAGCGACCTCTTTGCCGTTCTCAACGTACGTGGCCATGTAGACGATGCCCATGCCTCCGGCACCGATCTGCTTCCCAAGGATGAACGGACCAATCTTTCGCTCAGTCATACTGGAAATCGCCTGACAGAAGTGTCAGTTCAGGGAATGGAGAGAACCAAAATCTTAGCAATGGGCCTGGCTGCTGTGTTGCACACGAGTCATTTCACCATTTTGACAGCCGAACAGGTTCGGCACAATCGGTCAGTGACTTCTACGTGACAATCGGTTTTCTTTGTGAGCAGGTAATGGCGAGGATTGGCAAAAATGTGATCGAGTAGGTGAATTTCCGGGCGTTTGTAGCTCGAATCCCCCGCAGTTGAGCATCTCGGGAAATTTTTCCAAACTGATCAGAATCCCTGTAAGGTCGGCTCCCGAGCCTGGTATTCCCTTTTGTCGCGAGATTTTGAACGCAGGAGTTTAGAGATGTTACAGGTACGCAAGGCCCGGGAACGAGGCCACGCCGACCATGGCTGGCTGGATACATGGCATACGTTTTCGTTTGCCAGCTATCAGGATCCTCAACACGTCCGCTTTCGTGCGTTGCGGGTGATGAATGAAGATATCGTTGCTCCCGGGCAGGGTTTTGGAACTCATCCGCACAACGATATGGAAATCGTGACCTATGTGTTGTCCGGCGCGCTGGAGCACAAGGATTCGATGGGAAATGGCGAGGTGTTGCGGCCGGGCGAGTTTCAGCGGATGACCGCCGGAACCGGGATTACTCACAGTGAGTTTAATCCCTCCGCGACGGAGCCTACTCATCTTTATCAGATCTGGTTGTTTCCAGAGCGAAAGGGGCTGACGCCCGGTTATGAGCAGAAATCATTCTCGGCGGTCGGACGTCACAATGAACTGCGTCTGGTGGCGTCTCGCGAGGGGGCTCAGGATTCTCTGAAAATTCACACCGATGCTGCAATCTATCTGGCACAACTGAACGAAAATGGTTCCGTGGATTTCACGATCACTCCCGGTCGATATGTGTGGCTGCAGGTGCTGAGCGGATCTGTCTCCGTGAACGGCATTGTGTTGTCGCAAAGCGACGGAGTGGCAGTCAGTGGTGAAGACTCGCTGACGATCACGGGGACTCAAGATTCCGAAGTGATGTTATTTGATCTGGCGTAGCTCCTTGCACAAAAATTTCCCTATAGAAAAGAAGTGAGTTCTCTGATGGCTGAGGCACATTTGTTGTCACCGGTTTCACTGGGTTCCCTGAAGCTGAAGAACCGTGTTGCTTTAGCACCGATGACGCGTTCTCGATCGGGTTCAGAGCGCGTTCCGAATGCGAAGATGGCCGAATACTACGTGCAGCGCAGTTCGGCCGGTTTGTTGATCTCGGAAGCCACTGTGATTGCAGACTACGCGATCGGATGGAGTGATACGCCAGGGATTTACACGGATGAGATGGTGGCCGGCTGGAAAAAAGTCGTCGAGGCTGTTCATCAGGCGGGCGGGCGAATCTTTCTGCAGCTCTGGCATTGTGGTCGAGCATCTCACAGCAGCTTTCTGAATGGCAACCGTCCGATGGCACCGTCAGAAATTGCCATCAACGGTGACTCAATTCACACGCCGACTGGAAAGCAGCCGTATGAAGTGCCGCGAGCCATTGAGACGGCTGAAGTTGACAAGATCGTCAATGATTATCGCCTCGCGGTCAGACGAGCGAAGCAGGCTGGATTCGACGGCGTTGAACTTCACGGAGCCAATGGGTATCTGATCGATACGTTCCTGCAGTCGAAGACCAATCATCGGACGGATCAGTATGGTGGTTCTGTGCAGAATCGTTTTCGGTTTCTGCGAGAGATTATTGAAGTCGCTACCGCCGAGATGCCGGCCGATCGAATTGGGGTGCGTGTTTCGCCGAATGGTGTTTTCAATGATATGGGTTCGCCTGACTACCGTGAGACTTTCCTTTACGTCGCCAAACAGCTCGATCAGTATGGTTTGGCGTATCTGCATGTCATGGATGGTCTGGCTTTTGGATTCCATCAACTTGGTGAGTCAATGACGCTGAGTGATTTCCGGTCTGTGTTCAGTGGTCCACTGATTGGAAATTGTGGATACACTCAGGAAACCGCTGAAGCCGCGATTGCGAATGGGCAGGCGGATCTGATTGCCTTTGGACGGCCTTACATCAGCAATCCGGATCTGGTTGAACGATTTGCGAACGGCTGGCCTTTGAGTCCTTCTGCAGAAATGTCGACGTGGTACACACCCAGTGATACGGGTTACACAGATTTTCCAAAGTATCGCTCGGCTTAATCCCGTCCGACGACATACACTCCTTTCAGCGCAGAGTTCTGTCAAGGCTCAGAAAAGGGGTCAGGAACCAATAGCCAAATGGCCCAAAGGGTGCTGCGCACTATTGGTTCCTGACCCCTTTTCTGAGCCCGTGAATTTGCCTGGAGGAGTGGTTGTGGTCCAAGAATCGCCTGTCACACGAGCCAGCCTGCTGGTGCGACTTCGTGATAGTTCCAATCATGAAGCGTGGCGGGAATTCCTTCAGCTCTACAGTCCGCTGGTTTACGGCTTCGTGCGCAATCGCGGACTTCAGGATGCAGATGCGGCTGATCTGTTGCAGGAAGTGTTGAGATCTGTTTCGGGTTCGATTGGTCGCCTTGACTATGACAAACAGAAAGGCGGCTTTCGAGCATGGTTGTTTACGATTACTCGGAACCGGCTTTCTACATATCTCTCGGGGCGACGTGCCACTGCTGTGGCCGGTGCTGATTCGGCGATTCAACAGAGGCTGGACACTGAACCGGATCGCTCCGTTTCTTTGGAGGAAGAGTGGGAACGTGAGTTTCAGCGGCAACTCACTTCGAAAGCGATGCAGACCATCGAATCGGAATTCGAAGACAGAACATGGCAGGCGTTCTGGCTTACTGCGGTTGATGGAGTGTCGGCAGCTGACGTCAGCAAGAATCTGGGAATGTCGACCGGCGCAATTTATGTTGCGAAGAGCCGGGTGTTGGCTCGGCTGAAAACCGAAATCCAGCGACTGCAGACGGAACAGGAGTTTTCATCATGAACCCAACGCCCACGAATTGCCGAAACAGTTGCCCGACGAAGGACGAGTTGAAAGGACTGGTCGACGGTGGGCTGTCCGATGACCAGGTTCAGGCCTGCATTGCCCATCTGGATGAATGCGGAAATTGTCAGCAGGCCATTCAGGACACCGCAGTGGGTGATTCGACTTTTCCAGAACTCGTGGAACACATCGATCGGCTGCGTCCTCCGAAGCAATCTGCGTATTGGTCTGTTGTCGATTCTGCAGAGAAGTCGTTGTCGGACAGTCACTTTGCCACAACAGTCATTTCCGTCGGCGCTCAGCGACCTGCGGAGCCTGTGAAGACAGACTTCCTGGAAGCTCCGACGGATCCGGCCTATTTGGGGCGACTCGACCATTTCGATATTTCGCGCGTCATTGGGCGTGGTGGGATGGGTATTGTCTTCGAAGGATTCGATTCGCACCTGCGAAGATCTGTGGCGGTCAAAGTGCTTGACCCCGCCATGAAGGACAACGACGTGGCTCGTCAGCGTTTCTGCAGAGAAGCGCGAGCGGCGGCTTCGATTGCTCACGAACATGTTGTGGCGATGCATCATGTATCACATTCGGATGGCAAAGGTGTGCCGTATCTGGTGATGCAGTTGATTCAGGGCGAGTCACTGGAATCTCGGCTGGCGACGAAAGGCCGGCTTCCTGTTCGAGAAGTTTTGCGAATCGGAATGCAGACAGCGGCGGGTCTGGCGGCAGCTCATGCGCAGCACCTCGTGCATCGCGATATCAAGCCGGGCAATATTCTGCTCGAAGCCCCCGGTGATCGAGTCAAGCTGACCGACTTTGGGCTTGTGCGTTCAACAGAAGACACGAAGCTCACTCAGACGGGTTATGTCACCGGCACGCCGATGTATATGGCTCCGGAGCAGGCTCTGGGACAACAGACTGACGAGCGAGCTGATCTGTTTAGTCTGGGAGCAGTGTTGTATGAGATGGCGACAGGCCAGCCACCATTCTCAGCGCCGACGATTCTGGGGATTCTGAAAAAGATCACCGAAGAGAAGCCTGCATCGCTTCGAAAATTATGCCCGGAATTGCCTGAAGCCGCCGCATTCCTGACTGAACAAATGCTGGCCAAACGTCCTCAGGATCGACCAGTCTCCGCGGCTGCAATCGCGGATGCGTTGGGAGCGATTCTGACCGGGATTTCACCGCTTTCGCCGTTGCAGATTCCTGCTCTGGCCGAAGACGCGGCTTGTGAAGTTGTGAAGGCGGCGTTGAGCAAATCCGGTCAGACCGCCTGCAGTCGTAAGCGGAGATTGGCCCGACTGTCTTACGGTCTTGCTGGCGTCGCGGCTGGGATTATTGTCACGCTGGCTGTGGCAATTCCGTTCTTCCCGAAAGCAGATCCCGTTGTCGCGCCGGGTGATGCGATTGGCAGCAACGCTTCTGGTAATGCTGAGGTCATTGCTGACAAGGTGTCGGAGCCTCAGGTGGCCCCGGTGGCTGTCTTGTCGGGAAACGCGGGGCCTGTGTGGTCGATTGCTTTTGCTCCGGACGGCCAGACATTGGCGATGGCGATTGACGACGGAACTGTCAAACTCTGGAACGTTGCCGAGTCGCGCGTTCTTTCCACAATCAAAGCCCATTCCGGACCCGTCTGGGGGATGTCGATCAGTCACGATGGAAAGCTGCTGGCGACGGGGAGCGACGATGGCAAGGTTCGAGTTTTCGAACTGGCAACAACGAATGAGTCAAAGCAGTTCGAAACGGGCTACGCCATTCGTACACTGGTGTTTGCACAGAATGACAATCAACTGCTGATTGGCGGACGAACCGGACAAGTGGAAGTTTGGAATGCCGAGACCGGCGAAAGTACCGTCAAAACCAATGGACATGCGGGGACGGTTTCCGGAGTCGCCTTCGCACCAGACGGAAAGACCTTTGCCAGTGTCAGCGGCGACAAGACCGCTCGCATCTGGAATGCCACCACTGGCGGGGAGCAATTGACTTTGGAGGGCCACAGCGGAGGAATCTACGATGTGGCGTTTTCCCCGGATGGTTCGCAGATTGTGACCGGTGGCTGGGACAAAACAGTTCGGCTGTGGGAAACCTCGAGCGGCAGTCTTCATCACACCTGTGAAGGCCACGGTGGCGATGTCTGGGCCGTCGCATTTTCTGCGACGACTCCTTTTGCCGCCTCTGTCGGCGAAGATCGGATCGTGCGAGTGTGGCAGACCGAGAAGCGAGAACAGGTGGCTTCACTCGTGGCGCATACGGGGTCGCTTTATGCTGTCGCGTTTACTCATGATGGCCAGCATCTTGCGACAGCAGGCCGTGATGGAACTGCTCGTGTCTGGGATATGAAGCAGATTGCTCGGTGAACAGCTTCGTTATTTGTTGAGCAGTGTTGCGACTTCTGTGGCGAAGTAGGTCAGCACTCCATCGGCTCCCGCGCGTTTGAAGCACAAGAGGCTTTCCAGCATCGCGGCTTCTCGATTGAGCCAGCCGTTGTTGGCGGCGGCTGAGATCATTGCGTATTCACCGGATACCTGGTAAGCAAACGTGGGGACACCGAATTCGTCTTTTACGCGTCGCACAATATCCAGATAAGGCATGCCAGGTTTGACCATGACCATGTCGGCCCCTTCGGCGATGTCCAAAGCAACCTCACGAATGGCCTCGTTCGTGTTGGCCGGATCCATCTGATAAGTCCTCTTGTCGCCTCCGCCAAGATTCTTTGCGGAGCCGACGGCATCTCGGAACGGGCCGTAGAACGCAGACGCATACTTTGCCGAGTAGGCCATAATCTGAACGTTGTGATAACCTGCCTTGTCGAGCGATTCGCGAATTGAGCGGACTCGACCATCCATCATGTCAGACGGTGCAATGATGTCGCATCCTGCCTTGGCTTGGTTGATTGCCTGAAGATTCAAAGCGGCCAGAGTTTCGTCATTGACAACGTATCCGTCGCGAACAAGACCATCCTGACCGTGAGTCGTGTAGGGATCCAGGGCGACATCCGCGATTAGTCCAACGGACAGATTGGCATCGCGAATGGCTCGCATCGCGCGGCAAATGAGGTTGTCCGGGTTCCGCGATTCTTCACCATCGGGAGTTTTCTTTTCCTGTGGTGTCACAGGGAAAATTGCGATGGCAGGAATTCCCAGGTCAACGGCCTTCCGTGCTTCTTCGACAAAGACATCGACGGAATAACGAGTCACCCCGGGCATTGACGCCACTGGGACTCGCTGCCCAGTTCCTTCGACAACAAATACGGGCCAGATCAGATCATTGACGGTCACTTCATGCTCACGAACAAGCCGACGGGACCATTCCGCGCGACGATTTCGACGCAGACGAGTGAAAGGGAATTCAGGGTTCATTATGAACGGCTTCTCTACAAAATGCTCAGGAGTGTCGAGTTACTGCTTTGTCTTGACGGTGACCAGTTTATCGGCTGGTTCCTCTGTAAGCAGCAGACTACGGAAGTGATATTCCTGAGGCTGCCCATTACTGTGGAGCTGAAGTCCCAACTGACAGGCCTGAAGCATTTCAGGCTTATCTGTGAAATCAAAAACTTCTTCACCGTTGGCTGCGAAACGAATTCGATCACCGCGGACCAGAATTTCAATTTGATTCCACTGGCCTTTCTTCTCCAATTCATTCCCGCGGCCAACCGGGGCCACGCGATTTCGGCGATGAGCATCCCAGATGCCCCAGTCATGACAGAACATCAGCAACGGACCTTTGAAGCCGAACTTGTTCTCGCCTTCATCCGTAAATTGTTCACCAAGAGCGGCCACCGCCGAGTGCATTGTGGAGTGCTTGTCGCTCATCGTCTGCTTTACTTCGAGCAGCATTCGGAAGTTGCGATACTTCTTCGCCGTAAATAGATAGGTGCTGCTGGCAACTTTGTCATCGTTGGCACCGCGAATCATGCCATGCTTCACAGACCAGCGAGTTTCATCTCCTGACCAGCCCGACAGATCCTTGCCGTTAAAAAGGTGCTGGATCGTTTCGGATTTCGGAACACGTGATTCCACGCTCAACGGCTCAGAGAAATCGGTTTCCGGTTTCTCCAGGTTCAGTTCCTTGATCCATGTGTTGCGATACCGAACATCATGGCCTTCGCACTGCAGCTTGATTCCGCCCGGTGTGTCCGTGATTCCTTTTCCACCATCATTGCCACCATCGATACCTGAATTAGGGCCGCCCCAGACCTGATTGATTTCAAAGTTGTGATGTACTTTCTGGCCGTTGAAGTAAACCGTGGCGCGAGCTTTCTCAACGCGCTGACCGTCTTTGAATCGAGCGGCTCGGAAGACAACATCGTAGGAGTTCCAGCTTCCTCGACCGTTGTATGCGTAATAAGGTGACTCGGTCTCGTTGATGATGGCCGCCATCCCGTGTGGAGTATCATCGCCATCGAGAACCTGAATCTCGTGACGGTTCTGAAGATAGACTCCACTGTTGCCACCGGGATTCATGATCAGCAACTCAATGTGCAGGCGGAAATCGCGATACTCTTTTTTGGTCACAATATCGGCTGCCCCGAATCGTCCGCCTGCGGCCGCTGGGTCATCCGTCATAACAGCGGTGCCGCCATCAACCGGGTCGTCAACGATTTTCCATTTAATCGGGAGAGAGGATTTGAATCCGGGGCCCTGCCAGTACGTCCATTTCTCGTCCAGCATCTCGCGAGAACCATCGATCAGCATTTCAGCGCCTTCGATCGGTGCTGCTCCCACACCGACATCGGCACGACAAATCGAGTTAAGGGCTGAAAGTCCGATGATCAGGGTTGCTATCCAGACCGGTCGACGTGAGACCATTGCGGAATACTCCGGAAGTCAGGTGGGATTGATGGTGGAAGTTAGGTATGTATGCGAATACGTTGAACAGTCGGAGAAAATGGCCAGCTGCTTTACGTGTTCACTTGGGCAGCGATTGTGGTCAGAACGGCACCGAACTGCAAACCACACTGCTGTTCGCTAGAACTGCTGGCAGCCAAAAACAACACTCATCAATTTTTGCCTGGAACTTCAATGGGGAAAGCAACAGAGATTGCAAAACGATCAGGGTCCTTTCTTAACAAAGCACTGGTCCTGGTGTTGGTAGTGTTTCAGATGGTTACCGGTGCTTTGGCTCAGGACAGCTCAGAGCTTGTCGTTTCGCAGTTGGGAGATCTGCCGGTTGTCATTTCTGCTCCGCACGGAGGAAATTTGGAGATTCCAGGAGTGCCTCCAAGAGAAGGTGAAGGGCTGGAAGCAGGACCGGCGGGATTTCGAGTTGTTCGTGATGGAGGTACAGAAGAGCTGGCTCTGGAAGTGGCTAAGCAACTGGCCGAGCGAATGAAGGGGCGACCGTCGTTTGTGATATCACGCGTCCATCGGCGTTATGTCGACTTCAATCGGCCTCCTGAGATTGCTGTTGAGCACGCGCTGGCGCGGGTTGTCTATGATCAATACCATACGGCGGTTGCTGATGCCGTTCGGACTATTCGTGAGAAACACATGTTCGGTCTGTTGATCGATATCCATGGACAGGGTTCGTCGGCGGAAACGGTTTACCAAGGTACATCGAACGGACTTACGATGTCAGGCCTGCGCAAACAGTATGACGAGGAGTTTCATGCCGGAGAGAACTCTTTGCTGGGGTTGCTGAAGAAACGAGGCTGGAAGGTGCATCCTGATCCATTTGATGGAAAAGAACAGGCAGGGTTTACCGGCGGCCATATCGTTCGAGCTTACGGAAGCCACCGGTCCGATGGCATTGACGCGATTCAGCTGGAACTCGGCGGCAACTATCGCAAGACTGCTGTTCGTGAACGAATTGCCCGGGAAATGGCGGATGCGATTGCAGAGTACATTGAACGGGTCAGGAAAGCTTCTGAGAAGAAGGCTGACCAAGCACCGCTTCAACTCAAAAAGGAGTGATGATGTATCGACTAACGGTGCTCTATGGGCATCCCGCGAATCGTGATGAATTTCTGCGTTACTATCGCGAAGTACATCTTCCGATTGCAAAAAGAATGCATGGTTTTAAGGGCTGGACGATCGGCCTGTGCGAGCCAGTAGCACCCGGTGAGAAGCCACCCTATTTCATGATCGTGGGACTCTACGCCGAAACTCGAGAAGCCATCGATACGATATTGGCATCGCCCGAGGGCAAAGCATCAATTGCTGATGTAGAGAATTTCGCCACGGGCGGCGCGACGTTTTTCTTTGATCGGGAGGAAGTGCTGATCCCGGTCTTGCTGAATGCTTAGTGATGGAACGAGTCCCGTCGGCGGAGCGACGGGCGTACTGTACACCCGTCGCTCCGCCGACGGAATTTAATTCAATTCACCGGCTGCGACGATCGCAGATACGCAAACAAGTCGCGCAGTTGCTGGTCGGTCAGTGCCTTGAGTGCTCCTTCCGGCATCACGGATTGCGGGATGACTTTCATCTCTTCAATCTCATCCTGCTTGAGAATCACGTTCTGACCATCGACACCTCGAAGAATCACAACCTGGCTGTCCTTGTCGGCAAGGAACCCGTTGAGCACTCTGCCATCCACGGTGACGACGACATGATTTTCGAAGCCTTCGCGAATCTCCAGGCTGGGATTAATCACACTGCTCAGAATGCGTTCCAGATTCGATCGAGCGAACGGTGTCAGGTCCGGACCGATTCGCCCGCCTTCATCAAACAGTAAATGGCATCGTCCGCAGTTCTGCATAAACAGCGGCTTGCCCGCTCGAGGATTACCAGAGCCGGCTCCCAGAATTCCATTGATGCGAGCTGTCTCGGCCTGCACTTGAGCGGGCGACAATCCTGCGATTTCTCCCCAGAGTTTCTCAACAGAGGTTTTGATGCTGTCATCACTGTGCATCAGCATTTTTCGAAGCGCCGAATTCGAAACCTGCTCTTTGGAAATCGCTCCGGATTCGACTGCCGCCAGCAACTGTTTTGACCAACTGGTGCGACTGACCAGCATTGCCTCGGCCGCCAGTTGAGGTTCCTCCGGCAGTGTTGCATAGCGAGCTGTAACATCGACTGCGATGTCGGCTGCATCATAGTTTTGCAACGCGGCGAAGAGCGTTCCCAGAACTGCTGGTTCCTTTTCGGTCTTCAGCAGTTCTCGCAGAACGATAAGCAAGTCCGCCTGATGAGTCTGACCGCAGATCTCAATCAGCTGTCTCCGAACATCCTTCGGAGCGACCGGATCTCGGATCGTTTTCACCGCTTCAGCAATAGCATCCGGCTGAGCCTGACGAAATCGCAACGCCAGAGATCCGCCGCCGCTTTTGGCCAGAGCCTGAACAAGCTCGTCGGGAATTCCCGCCAGACTGCGTCCCTGGAATGCGTCTTCAAAACCCTTCAACATCCGCTCGGCACTGGATTGGTCCGGGGCGGAGTTCAGCAGCGAGGCCGCACTCAGAAGATCCTCGCGACTTCCGGCCAGTGCATAACGTTTCATCAAACGTTCTGCCACATGCTGAGCCACCAATGGTCGCTGCCACGTCGCTGGCTCGGCAAGGAGTTCTTTTGCGATCTTATCAACAGCCGCTTGCCCAACCTGCGATTCAATAGCCCACCAGATTAGCAGTGGCTGATGAATGTCGGCCGCGTCTTCATCGTATTTCAGCAATTCCCGAATGATTGGCAGAGCCAGGTCCGGCGGAAGTCTTCGAGCCGAACAGGCCATCTGTTTACGAACATCGAGATACGCCTCCGATTGAGCTGCTTTGGCGATTGCAGCCGCCACCTTGTCCGAAGTGGACTTAGGATCGCAGACGATGCGAACGGTCCAGGCTCGCACGAACGGTTCACTGTGGCTGAGCAATTTGACGGCCACGTCATCGGTCAAGCCGCCGGATACATTCAATGCCCACAGTCGTTCAAGTGCCGCCTGCCCCGTTGATGTTTCCAGTGCCGAAAGCAGAGGCCCGATGACGCTCTTATCCTTGCGATCTCCCAGCAGTCGCATTGCCGTCTGACGATGCCACTTTGAAGGATGGTCCAGCAACTGAATCAGTTCGGCCGATGACTTCTTTGAATAGTCGAAGTGTGCGAGAGAACTCGGAGGGCTGACGCCCTGCCGCTCGCCGGAAGGAGTTTTTCCCGACGTCAGCTTGTAGATTCGTCCGGTCTTCTTATCGATTCGACCAGCATAATGACTGCTGTGATCGATACGTTGCTCGTACATGTCAGCCACGTAAATGTCACCGTCGGGACCAGTCTTGATGTCGACCGGTCGAAACCAGGGGTCATCAGTCTTGAGGACTCGTTCAACGTCTTCCGTTTCGAACGATGACTGATACGGCTTGAAATGGCTCAGGACGACTTGTCCCTGCAGCGGTTCGATACCGAACAGTTCACCACGAAAACGTTCCGGCAGAGTATTCTCTTCGTAGATCACAAAGTTGTGAGTGAATCGTGCGACGCTGTGATGCTTAATGTTTTCAAAGAAGCCGAATGCATATGGATTCGACAAAGGACCGTGCTTTCCGAAACCTTTGCGATAGTATCCGCCCTGAACGTAGTGGAAGCCTCGCGTATCGCCGCCATTGTGCCCGGAAAAGATGCGACCTTTTTCATCGATTTCGCAACCGAAAGTGTTGCCGCCACCTTCCGCAAAGATCTCATAGATGTGCTTCTCGGGATGGTAGCGCCAGATCAGCTGCCCGAGCGATTGCACAGGGGTTTCCTTTGAACCGGGCTTGCGAATCACGCCGGTCACAGTGCTGCCCTGCCCGCCGTAGAGCCAGCCGTCAGGGCCAAAGCGAAGACTGTTGATTACGGAGTGTGAGTCTTCAATGCCGAACCCTTCCAGCAGAACTTCCGGATCTCCGTCGGGAATATCGTCTTTGTTTGCATCAGGATAGAACAAGAGATACGGAGGATTCGTGACATAGACTCCTCCTCGTCCAACCGCGAAAGACGAAGCGATATTCAATTCATCGACAAAGATTTTGTGCTGGTCATAAACGCCGTCACCATCGGTATCTTCATGGATGCTGATTCGGTCAGTGCCTTTAAAATGATTGGGCGGCGCTGGCGGAACTTTGTCGTAGACAGATCGCAGAAATGTATCGCGGCTGACCATCTTGAGGCCCGCTGGATCTGGATACTGCCGATACTCCATGACCCACATGCGACCTCGTTCATCCCACGACATAAAGAGCGGCTGAGCAATGTCAGGATCGCCGAGGACAAGTTTTACATTCAGGTCTTCAGGCGTCAGGAAATGCTTGACGGCCTCAGAGGGTGACAACGGATCTGTGTCACCGTTTCTGCGAGCGACGTATTTCTCGATGTTGTCGACGGTGTCGACCTTCAGATAGACGGCTTTTGCCGCAGCGTCTGCATCATTGAGCGGTTGAGTCGGGTCAAAGTCGAACTCCTTGGGATCCGCTTTTCCCCACGCCGCGTCGTCGCCCGGACGATACTGCCAGACGCCTTCCAGACGAAAGGCCTGCATCGTGGCTTCGTTCATCAGAACAGGAGGGGCGACGCTGAAGTTTGGTCGAGGGTCATTCTGATAGACTCGAATTGCGATCGTGTTAAATTCACCTGCCTTGATGAGCGATGCATCAACGGCGTAGCGGCCCTTTTCTCCGAGACCACTGCGAAACTGTGGCGGAAAGGTTCCCGTGGCACCAACGGGTTGTCCACCGACGTAGGCCGAGCGAGCATCATCCAGAGCTTCCGAGAACAACGTCAGCGGCTGCCCGTCCCACTCCTTCGGAATCTTGACGAGCACTCGATACCACGAGTAACCATTGATCGGAGCCAGCTCCCCCGTCGGTACACTGCGCCAGGCATCGGGGACTGTGAGTACTTTCCAGTCGGCGGCCTCGAGGAAACCTATTGAACTGTTCAGAGCAATCAGAAACGCTGTCAATGTGAGGCAGCGAAGCGGCGCATATTGAGATGTCATCGGCGGGCCTTCGAACAGAAGGAATCAAACCCGGAACTGCCTGCTGGTTTTGTCAGCTCACGTTCGTTGAGAAAAACGTGCTGCTTCAAACTCGAAGAATTCTGCAGGTTGCAGGATCTTGATTGCGGGCAATCCCATTGGAAGGTGGGTCCGGGATTATTCCGATTCAGCGCCGGAAATCCAACTGCACAGGGACAGATGTGACTATTCTGCCGACAAGCGTTCGAATCCTGGTACGCCGCCGTTGCGAGCCAGATAGGTCAGGATTCCTGTCAGCAATTTGGCATTCTCGTCGTAGTTGCGGCATTTATGACAGACACGCAGGCATCCGCCGTTAGCAAGACTTTCTCGCCAGCCGCGTGGTAGCCGACAGGCGATCGTTGCCCCGCGCACAATAATCATGGGGCGAATGGTCTGAGATCCAAGTCTGTCCACCCAACGTAGTGGGCAACCCTTGATCTTGAAGACATCGGTCTTGCAGCCCAGCACAGTATCGTTGGGAATCAAAAGTTGAACTCGCCGCTGATCGGCATAGTACAACACATCGGTCAGCCCCATGCGAACCGTGCGTTCCGCGTGGTTGTATGTGTGAAGGCCCTGCTCACCGGGCACGACGACCAGGAATCGAGCTCCCAGGTCAGTAGCAAGGTCGACTGCGCGGCGAACATCGTCGGTGGCTCGGTCAAAGGTCATCCCCAAAGAGCCCGTAAAGCCCCCTGCGAATCCCAGGCAACTGACACTGATTCCTGCGTCAGCAAGAACATCATGCAGAGCATGCTCACCGATTCGAAGTACTTGCTGTCGACGCACTGCCACATAGCGAATGCCGCGACGATGCAATTGTTCGACTTCAGCAAACAATGATTCTGAGGAATGCGCCCGAAGTGGCATTGATACGGCAATGCGGGCCACCATCGAAGGCTTGGCCCATTCGGTCTCTTGTTCGAGGAATACATCCATGTATGACGCTGCAAGCCAGTGAGGAAAGTATCACAACGCCTTCGACACAGTTCATAAGCTGGAACCGGTCGTATCAAACATCGACGATCAACGCGGCTGCGAATCGTCACGAGTGTGAGTACTGTGCTGAATTTTTCTCCACTTGTAAACGTCGGATGAACAGCTTTTTTGTGACTCGACAAACCTTGTGCTTCAACAGGCTTCTATGCCCGAAACGTACTTGACGCAAATCGCAGGAACCGATAATGGGCGCAACGATTTGCGAACAATAATGATGAGCGTTCAACGTTTGTTATGACAAATGCAATCGATGTCGACACCACGAAGACAGGATCTATTCGAAGGAGACGTCCCTACGACGATTTCTCGAACGATCAATGCATCGATGAACGTTGTTTCGTTTGTGCAGCTTGGTGCAGAATGACTTCCAGCCGACGAGTCGCTGCCTGAATCGACCATTGCGATGCCACACATTTGCTGGCTTCAATCGCAGTGTCGCGAATCGCGTCTGGTTGCTGGACGCATTTTATGAGGGCCTTCAGCAAGGCATCGACGTCATCGACTGCAACTAGTTCGCCCAGTCGGCCGTTCTCCAGAATTTCGGCTGGCCCCGAATGACAATTCGAGGAAATCACCGGTGTCCCGCACGCCATCGCTTCCAGCAGCACGTTCGGCATGCCTTCCATTAACGAAGGCAGAACAAAGAGATCGGCCGAACGATACCAGGCTGCCGCATTCTCCTGAAACCCAGGCAGCTTGACGATATCTGAAAGCTTGAGGT